>ENA-ORML01000205-ORML01000205.1-human-gut-metagenome-genome-assembly--contig:-NODE-205-length-75655-cov-12.566958_pt1 | contig 75655 bp, 79 predicted proteins | sample MGYA00242103_ERZ508995 | MGnify/ENA primary metagenome ERZ508995 (study PRJEB26280, sample SAMEA2338702) | human gut metagenome | biome: human gut; feature: human-associated habitat; material: faeces... | reverse complement strand
CGGCGGCGGCGCACTGACCGCCCATTTGGTGGACAGCAAGTGGGAGAAGACCACCGAGGAGCTGCAGTCCAGCTTTCAGAGCCAGTTGGACGATCTGGCCAACGCCCAGAATGCCATCCAGCACGGAAACGGAAGCGGCGCCACAGTGGACACGGTATCCAACCCCGGCGCCCTGACCCCGGCGCAGGTCTACGCGCAGAACGTGCAGTCTGTGGTAGCCATTACCAACCAGGGCGTGAAAAACGGCACCTTTGGACAGGAGTCCTTTACCGGGACCGGTTCCGGCTTTATTCTGACGGCGGACGGCTACGTGCTGACCAACCACCATGTCATCGACGGCGCGCAGACCATCACCGTCACGCTGTACGACGGAACCGAGTATACGGCCCGGCTGGTGGGTTCCGATTCCATCAGCGACGTGGCGCTTTTGAAGATTGAAGCCGAAAATCTTCCGGCAGTGACCATCGGCGACTCCGACGGCTTGGATGTAGGCGATCAGGTGGCCGCCATCGGCAATCCTCTGGGCGAGCTCACTTCCACTCAGACGGTGGGCTATGTCAGCGCCAAGGACCGGTCTGTAAATACCGACGGCACCATCCTCAATATGCTGCAAACCGACGCCGCCATCAATTCCGGAAACTCCGGCGGGCCGCTGTTTAATATGAACGGCGAGGTGGTGGGAATCACCACGGCCAAATACTCCGGCTCCACCTCCTCCGGCGCTTCCATCGAAGGCATCGGCTTTGCCATTCCCATCAATGACGTGATGGATCTGGTGGATGATCTGATGGAGTACGGCTATATCACAGGGCAGGCCTATTTGGGCGTCACCATCAACACCCAGGACCTGGACGCTGCCACGGCGGCAGCCTACGGCTTGCCTCTGGGGGCCAGAGTCCAAAGCGTAACCGAGGGCTCCTGCGCCGACAAGGCCGGTCTGCAGGCCGGTGACATCATCACCGCCTTGGGAGATGAGGAAGTCTCCGGCTATTCGGACCTGCTCTATGCGCTGCGCAATTTCGGCGCCGGGGATACCACCACTGTCTCCGTATTCCGCTCCGGCCAGGAGCTGACGCTGAACATCACCTTTGATGAGAAGACGGCGGATACGCCCACCGGCCCCGTCCAGGAGACTCAGCCCGAGGAGAGCACCCAGCCGGAGGAAAACAGCGGCGAGATGCCGGATTCCGGCTCCTATGAGGACTGGTACAATTACTTCTTCCCCTTCTTTGGAAACGGAAACGACTAAGCGGGTAACAACTCAGCCGCAGGGCGGCTTGTTCATAGATCGCATGTCCATTCTCTTTCTCCTTTCATTCTTCTTCTTTTCTTTTCATCTAAGGTCCGGCGTTCCCATTTACCGGACCGCAAGGAGCCGCTGCCGGCCGTGTGCAGCGGCTCCCTCTTTTTCGGGAATGGAAAAGATGCAACGGGGGATTGGGGCCCATGGATTTGCCCCCGGCTTGCCGATTCCTTGACGTTGACAATGTAGGGGAAAGTTGTTACAATACGGATACCCCTAACGGTATGGAGGCTTGAATATGAGACAATGTATGGACTCTGAGAATCTGCATCGCAGATTGAAAAAGATCATCGGGCAGGTGCAGGCAATTGATCGGATGGTTGACGAGGACATTCCCTGTGAAGATGTGCTGGCACAAATCCATGCTGCCAAGTCGGCTTTGCATAAGGTGGGACAGGTGGTGTTGGAAGGCCATATCAAGCACTGTGTCAAGGACGGCATTGAACACGGCGATGCGGATAAAACCATTGAGAGCTTCACCAAGGCGGTAGAACGCTTTGCAAATATGCAGTAGAACGAAATCTCTCAGGGAGGGGCCGGCTCAAAATCGAAATTTCTAAAAACAGCCTAAAATTTATGGCGCAGAAAACGATTGTATTTCGTTTTCTGCGCCATTTTTACAACTTTTGCGAAAAGGACATTTGCAAAAATTGAGTTTTGAGGCAGCTCCTTTCAGGATTCCCTTGACAAAGAGATCCCCATGGTGGTATAATATACACATACCCCTATGGGTATATGGAGGAGGTACAGCATGAAAAAAATGGTGGAAAAGCTCGCATGTATGATGGAACTAGGCGGCATAAAAAAGGATATTGTGTTCTTGTCCGTTTCCGGCCTTGCGCTCATAGTCAGTATCTTTGATCTGCTTCCGTTGCCATTCGATGCGGCATGGGTTGCCATTATTCTTTGCGGCATTCCGATCTTGACAGAGGCAGTGATTGGGCTTGTCACCGCTTTTGATGTAAAAGCCGATGTGCTGGTGTCCCTTGCTCTCGTTGCTTCGGTTTGTATCGGGGAGGATTTTGCGGCCGGTGAGGTTGCCTTTATCATGCAGCTTGGCGCGTTGCTGGAGGACCTGACTGTTGCCAAAGCCCGCGCAGGCATTGAAAAGCTGGTCCGTCTCACCCCACAGACGGCCAGGGTGATTTCAGGCGGAGTAGAAAAAATCATCCCTGCCGGACAGGTTCGGGTGGGGGATATCATCCGCGTGCTGCCCGGCGAAGCCGTCGCGGTGGACGGTATTATCCTTTCGGGGCAGACCTCTGTCAATCAAGCGGTTATGACTGGAGAATCTCTCCCGGTGGACAAAGCAGCCGGGGATGCGGTCTTCTCCGGAACGGTCAATCAATTCGGCGCTTTTGAAATGAGAGCCACAAAGGTTGGGAAGGACAGTTCCATTCAACGGATGATCCGGCTTGTCCAGTCGGCCGATGCAGGCAAGGCCAAAATCGTTGGCCTTGCAGATAAGTGGGCAACCTGGATTGTGGGAATTGCCTTGACTGCTGCAGTCCTCACCTGGTTTCTATCGGGAGAAATCATCCGTGCAGTTACCATTCTGGTGGTATTTTGCCCATGTGCATTGGTGCTTGCAACGCCGACAGCGATTATGGCCGCAATCGGCAACGCGACCAAACACGGCTTCCTCGTCCGTGAAGGCGACGCGCTGGAGCGTCTTGCCAAGGTCTCTCAAGTGACCTTTGACAAAACCGGCACCCTCACCTATGGAGTTCCGGAAGTAACGGCTGTGGAAAGCGTATCGGATTTTAGCCGAGAGGAAATCTACGCATTTGCCGCTGCAGCCGAGCAGATGAGCGAGCATCCCCTTGGCAAGGCTGTAGTCAGATGTTATGGGAAAAAGCCCGGTGGCTGTCGGGATTTTCAGATGCGCCCCGGAGAGGGGGTTACCGCGAAGGTGGGCGACAGGCAAATTAAGGCAGGAAACCTCAGGCTGATTTCGGGTCATGAGACAATCATTCCGGCAGGTGTGGAGAAATATCTGAAGGAAGGCAGCACGGTGATTTATCTAGCAGTTGACGATGTACCGGCTGGTTATCTCGTTCTGTCGGACACCGTCCGAAAGGAAAGCGGGCAGATGGTGGAGGACCTCGGCCGGCTGGGCGTTCAGCCGGTACTCCTGACGGGTGATAACCAAAACGCAGCTGAGGCGATTGCAGGCCAGTTGCGGATCGGCGAAGTTCATGCAAACTGTCTGCCGGAGGATAAATTAAACTACATAGACCGGTACCAGAAAAATGGCGGCGCCGTTTGTATGATTGGTGACGGGATCAACGACGCCCCCGCCCTCAAAAAGGCAGATGTTGGGATTGCGATGGGCGGCGTGGGAAGTGATATTGCGATGGACGCTGCCGATGTTGTTCTGGTAGAGGATGAAATCAAAGAACTTCCACACCTCATTTCTCTTTCCAAACGGATGATGAGCACAATTAAACTCAATTTGACCTTCTCCATGGGACTGAACTTCCTTGCCATTGCGCTTGCAATAACCGGCTTACTGGGCCCTGTGATCGGCGCGCTTGTGCATAACGCAGGCTCTGTGCTGGTCATTCTAAATTCGGCGCTGCTGTTGGGATGGAGAAAAAGATAGTGCGACTCAGAAATTTCGGTCTATCTATAGTATGCGTCAATTCACACCGCTGTAATGATTAGAAGGTGATTGGGAACTATCCGCCGGCTGGAACCCAGCCGGCTCTTTTTTGCGCCCAGAAGGAGACGGCTCCCTTTCCATAGCCGGCCGCCCCGTGGAGGCGGTAAAGCTACGGCTACAGGGAAGGGGTCTGCGCATTTCTCCAACGGCAAGTAGCCGCGCAGGTTTTCCTGTGAATCGGCGGGTATGGCGCGTGGGACTGTCTGATCCGGGTGAATGGGGATTCCTTTTTTGTGTGGTATTTTTTCCACCGCTGGAATCCTCCGTCCCTGCTGCCTGACCTTTTTCCACGCTAAGTTGCCGTTTTCCCGGCATATAAAATCCCCTATGAAAGACAGTTCCTTTTTCCTGCCTCTCATAGGGGAAGTATGGCAAAAGCGACTCCGGACTTAACGCATCGGAAGCGCTACGGCGGAAAATCTACCGTGACGTTGCTAACGATACGAAAGACGCTAAAATTATTTTCCGGCGTAAACAGCGGCCATGGCCTTCATGGTCATATACGTGTCGAACTTGCTGACCAGCTCCCAGGGAGCGTGCATGCACAGGACCGGGACGCCGGCGTCCACGGTGACGATGTTTCGGTTGGCCATGTAGGCTGCTACGGTGCCGCCGCCGCCCTGATCCACCTTGCCCAGGGTGGCGATTTGCCACACGACGCCGGTTTGCTCAAAGAGGGTGCGGACATAGCCCATGGCCTCGGCGGAGGCGTCGGAGGCGCCGCCCTTTCCCCGGGAGCCGGTGTATTTGCAAATGGCCACGCCGTAGTTCAGGCGGGAGTTGTTCCGCCTGTCGCAGGTCTCGGCAAAGTTGGGGTCAAAGGCGTTGGTTACGTCGGCGGAGAGGCAGAAGGCGTTCTCGAAGCAACGGTCCAGGCTGGCGCCCTGGCTGTCGCAAAGATCCCGTACAAAGGTCTCAAAGCAATACGACTGCATGCCGGACACGCCCACAGAGCCGATTTCCTCTTTGTCGGCCAGGACGCAAACCGCCGTCTTGGCGGGCGTGCCCAGAGCCAGCAGGGGAGCCAGAGCGGCAAAGGAGCAGACCCGGTCGTCGTGACCGTAAGCGCCCAAAAGGCTCCGGTCCAGACCCACCTCCCGGCATTTGCCCGCCGGAACGATGGTCAGCTCGGCAGACAGGAAGTCCTCTTCGATGATGCCGTACTTCTCATGGAGCAGGTTTAAAATGGCCAGCTTCACCCGGTCGGCGCCTTCGTCGTCCGGCAGGGGAACGGTACCCAGAATCACGTTCAGCTGCTCGCCGGTGATGCCCTCAGCCAAGGTTTTTTTCATTTGATCGGCGGACAGATGGACGAGCAGATCGGACACACACAGAACCGGATCCGTGTCGCTTTCTCCCACGGTGACGGTGAGCACCTCGCCGTTTTTCTTATAGATTACGCCGTGCAGCGCCAGGGGTACCGTGGTCCACTGGTACTTTTTGATGCCGCCGTAGTAATGAGTTTTGAGGTAGGCGATTTCGGAATCCTCGTACAGGGGATTGGGCTTGACGTCCAGACGGGGGCTGTCGATGTGGGCGGCGCAAATATTCATACCGGCGTTCAGGCTTTCCTCGCCGATGACAGCCAGGAGAATGCTTTTGCCCCGGTTGTTTCGATAGACCTTGTCTCCGGGTTTCAGGGACATGCCGGGAGTCAGGGGACGGAAGCCGGCCCGCTCAGCGGCGGCTACCGTGTAGGTCACGGCTTCCCGCTCGGTTTTGGCCGCATCCATAAAGGCGGCGTAATCCTTGCAGTAGGATTCCATTTCAGCCCGCTGGGCTTCCGTGAGGCGGTCGTAGCCGTGCTTGGGCTGAAACAGCAGGGTGTCGCGCAGGGTTTGATTACTCATGATGATCCTCCTTAAGTATGTGAAGTGGGATATGCAGTGTCATATGGGTTCCTCTGGGAACCGCCGTCTGGGTCAGGGCGGTTCAGAAGGAAGAGAAACAGCGACTTTGCCCGTTCATAAAAGGCCTGCCTGGTCCCGTCGTTTTCTAGGGTGAAGTCGCAGAGCGTTTGAAAATAGCCGTTGTGATGTTGGGCCTGAAGGCGGGCAGAGGCATAGCTTCGGTCGATGCCTTCCCGGGCCATGAGCCGGGCGATCCGGGCCTCCCAGGGAGCCGTTACGGCGATGGTGTATTGACACAGCTCCGCCAGACCGCCTTCAAACAGGGCGATGGCGTCGATGACGGCGAAAGGAGCGGGGCTGTCTTGCAGCTGCCGCAGGACCTCGGCCTTGACTGCGCCGTGGGCAATTTGGTTGAGCGCCTGCAGGGCGTTCCCGTCGGAAAACACGATCCGGCCCAATTTCTTCCGGTCCAGCCTGCCGTCGGAGACGACGCCGGGAAAGCGGGAGGAAATGGCGTCCAGCAGCGCCGGAGAGCACGCCAGGAGCCGGTGATACACGGCGTCGCAGTCCAAAATCAGACCGCCCAGGTCCCCGGCAGCCTGCAGGGCTGTGGTCTTTCCGCAGCCGGAGCCCCCGGTGATGCCCAAAATCATGACTCCGCCTCCGCATCGACGATATGAAAGGCGGCCGCTTTCTGTAACCGGTTTTGTACGGCGTAGGCGACGCCGCCGCCCACCGGGCAGCGTGCGAAGACCTTGCCCACAGACGGACTGTCCAAAATGCGCAGGGCGGCGAACAGCCCGGCAGACAGAGAGGCGACATCGGCCTCCCGACCGTAGGAAAGAGGATCGCAGCCCTCATATAAGGGAAGTTCTTCTTCAAAGCAGAGCACCCGGTCGCCGGGGGAGAAGTGGGCGCGGATATACGCCGCGGCCTTTTCCCGGGAGCCCGAAACGATGAGGACGGGCTCTTGGGGCGCGTAATGGCGGTATTTCATCCCGGGGGCCCGGACCACGGCGTCCTGCCGGAGGGGGGCGGTGACAGCCGGGTCAATCACCAGGTCTCCCAGGACCTGGGTCAGTTCCTCCGGCGTAACGCCCCCCGGCCGTAAGAGCCGGGGGCGGGCTTCCGTCAGGTCCACGATGGTGGATTCCACGCCTACCGCGCAGGGGCCTCCGTCCACAACGGCGTCAATGCGCCCGTCATGATCGTCCAGGACGTGCCGGGCTGTGGTGGTGGAGGGTTTCCCCGAGAGGTTGGCTGAGGGGGCGGCGATGGGGACGCCGGCCAAGCGGATGATTTCCCGGGTGACGGCGGTTTTGGGACAGCGGATGGCGACGGTGGACAGCCCGCCGGTGGTCCGCCGGGGGACGCAGGCATTGGCCGGCAGTACCATGGTCAACGGGCCCGGCCAGAACCGCTGGGCCAGCAGATAGGCGGCGTCCGGAATATCATGGCAGAACCGGGGCAGCTGTTCCGGACCCGTGACGTGAAGGATCAAGGGGTTGTCCCCGGGCCGCCCTTTGGCTGCGAAAATTTTGTCCACAGCCTCCGGATTCAAGCCGTCGGCCCCCAGACCGTACACCGTCTCGGTGGGAATGGCCACCAGCCCGCCGCGCCGCAGGATGTCTGCGGCCAAGGCCGGCGTCTGCGGATCTTCCGCAGGAAGGAGTATGGTTTTCATGCGAAACCTTCTCTCTGAAGAGATGGGCCGCTATGAGGAAACGGAAGGGCCGGACAGGAAAACGGCGCTTGGTTTTCGATCCGGCGGCAGCCGTTTCACAGCGGCTGTGATTTAATTTTGGCTGTTTTTCAGCTTTTCCGCCTGGTCGGCAGTGGCCAGAGCGTCCATCAGCTCGTCCAGGCTGCCGTTCATCACGGAGTCGATCTTATATAAGGTCAGGCCGATCCGATGGTCGGTCACCCGGCCCTGGGGGAAGTTGTAGGTGCGGATGCGCTCATTGCGCATCCCGGTGCCCACCTGACTTTTCCGGAGTCCGGATACCTCCCCGGTTACCCGGGCTTCTTCGATTTCATATAGCTTGGAGGCCAGCATCCGCATACATTTTTCCCGGTTTTGCACCTGACTGCGTTCCTCCTGGCAGGAGACCACAATACCGGAGGGCTTATGAATCAGCCGGACGGCAGAGGAGGTTTTGTTGATGTGCTGTCCGCCTGCGCCGGAGGAGCGGAAGACCTGCATTTCAATGTCCTCCGGGCGAATCTCCACGTCTACCTCTTCCATCTCAGGAAGCACGGCCACCGTGGCGGTGGAGGTGTGCACCCGCCCGCCGGATTCGGTCTCCGGTACCCGTTGAACCCGGTGTACGCCGCTTTCATATTTCATGCGGGACCAGGCGCCCCGGCCGTTAATCAGAAAGTCCGCCTCCTTGACCCCGCCCAGCTCCGTCTCATTGTAGTTGAGGAGCTCCACCGTCCAGCCTTTGGCGGCGGCATACATGGAATACATTCGGAACAGACTGTGGGCAAACAGAGCGCTTTCCTCGCCGCCCACGCCGCCGCGGATTTCCACGATGACGTTTTTATCATCGTTGGGGTCTTTGGGCAGCAGGAGAAGCTTCAGCTGCTGCTCCAGCTCCTGCTGCGCCGCTTTGGCGGCCTGGAACTGCTCCTGGCAAAGCTCTTTCATCTCCGGGTCCGTCTCTCCGGCCAGCAGCTCCTGGGCCTCCTGCTGGTCCTGCCGGGCCCGGCAGAGGGCGTGATAGGCTTCTACAATGGGCTCCAACTCGTTTTTTTCCTTCAGCAGCTTGGCGGCCCGGGCCGGGTCGGCGTAAAAATCCGGTTGTTCGGCCTTGGCGCACAGCTCTTCATACCGGCTGGCCACTGCCTGCAATTTTTCCAGCATGTTGCAACCTCGCACTTGTTTTCCTGCATTGTACCAGAAAAAGGAGAAAAAGTAAAGCAAAAGCCGCCATACCTGCCGGAAATTCCGCTCCCGAGAATGAAAAAAACCATTGACAAGACGCGTACCGTGTGATAGAATCTACAGGAAAACAAAGAAGGCTGGTTGCCCTGCCTCACCTCCCGCAGTCTGCTTCGGGGGTCAACATTGCGAAAAGGTCCGGCCTGTGCCGGGCGTTTCGGTGTGTTTGGCGGGTGCATGAGGCATCCGCTTTTTGATTGAAAATTGGAGGTGTTTTCCCATCGGCAAATTAGATCATCAGCTTAACGAGGACATCCGGGACAAAGAGGTCCGGCTCATCGGCGCGGACGGCACGATGCTGGGGATTGTTCCCGGTTCGGAGGCGCGGCGTATGGCAGAAGAGCAGGAACTGGACCTGGTAAAAATCTCGCCCAACGCCGTTCCCCCCGTGTGTAAAATCATGGACTACCGGAAATTCTGCTTCGACCAGAAGAAGCGGGAGAAGGAGGCCAAGAAAAACCAGCGGGTGGTGGAGATCAAGGAGATTCGCATGTCTCCCGGTATCGACACCAACGACCTGAATACCAAGGTGAAAAATGCCACAAAGTTTTTGCAGGATGGCAACCGAGTTAAGGTTTCGGTGCGGTTTCGGGGCAGGGAGATGGCCCATACCAACATTGGGGAAAAGCTGCTGATGGACTTTGCCGCTGCCTGCAGCGAGTTGGCAAATATGGAGAAGAACCCAAAGCTGGACGGACGCTTTATGACGATGTTTTTGTCTCCCAAGAGTTCCAGATAAGCCAGCCAATGTTTACGATACGGAAGGAGTTTCAACATGCCCAAACTGAAAACCCACAGCGGTGCGAAAAAGAGATTCAACCTGACCAAAAACGGAAAGGTGAAAAGAGCCCACGCTTTTAAGAGCCATATCCTCACCAAGAAGGACACCAAGCGTACCCGCCGCCTGCGCAGCACGGCCTATGCGGACGTGACCAATGTGGAAACCATCAAAAAGATGATTCCCTACAAATAATTTGGAATTACAATAGGAGGATATGGAGCAATGGCAAGAGTAAAAGGCGCGATGATGACGCGCAAGAGAAGAAACAAGACCCTGAAGCTGGCGAAGTCCTATTGGGGTTCCAAGTCCAAGCACTTTAAGATGGCCAAACAGGCCGTGAAGAAGTCCGGCGTGTATGCTTATATCGGCCGCAAGCAGAAAAAGAGAAGCTACCGCAGCCTGTGGATCACCCGGATTTCCGCTGCCGTGGCTCCCTTTGGCCTGAACTATTCCCGGTTCATGAACGGCATCAAGAAGGCCGGTGTGGAAATGAACCGCAAGAGCCTGTCCGAAATGGCCATTCAGGATCCGGCGGCATTTGCCGCTGTGGTGGAGCTGGCCAAGAAAGCTCTGTAAAGCATAGTAGAGTCATCCGGCGCACGGGAAGGATGCAAGTCCTTCCCGTGCGCCGGATTTCTTTTTGCCTCGTGTCCCGGTCGGAGGATGGCACTCCGCGCCGGACGAGCCGGTTGTGCCGTAAAACGGAAAGGAAAAACTGGAAGCCTGCCCGATGCGCCGGGTCGGGTCTGTGCCGGAGCATGAACCGGCCCGCTGAGCAAAATGAAACGCGATATGGCGTCGGACTGAACCGGCGCCATGTCGCGTTGCTGTTTGGCTGCAATCGCCGAAATCATTAGCCCCAGAGGGCGGTGAGCATGGGGATGATCTGCTTCTTTCGGGACATGACCTTGGGCAGGAAAACCTCGTTGTCCCGAACGTCCACATTGAACGCGTGGCGAATGGTATCCTCGTCCCCCAGATAGATGAGCTGGGTGCCCTCCAGCAGGACGTCGGTCAGCATCAGGATGATCATGCTGTAGCCTTTTTCCTCCATGGTTTGACGCATGACGGCCAGAAACTCGTCCTTTCGGGTGAGCAGGTGGGGAGAATCCACGCAAGTAATCTGGCTGACGCCGAAGAAGTGCCCGGCAATGTGGAATTCCTTGAAGTCGGTGAACAGCAAATCCTCCACCGGCCGGTCCTCCGAGGCAGAGGCGGAGAAGATGGCTTTTCCCAGCTCGTCTAGTGAGACGTTGGCAATTCGCGCCATGCGGGCGGCCATGCGGCGGTCCTGAGGGGTGCAGGTGGGGGATTTAAACATGACGGTATCGGAGACAATGGCGGCGGCCATCAGACCGGCCATGTGCTCCGAGGGCATCAGGCCCCGCTCCTGGAACATGCTGGCCACAATGGTGGTGGTGGAACCCACCGGCTCATTTCGGACGTAGATGGGGTTGGTGGTTTGAATGTCGGCCAGGCGGTGATGGTCGATGATTTCCAGGATTTGGGCTTCCTCCAGACCGGGGACGGACTGAGCCCGTTCGTTGTGATCCACCAGGACCACCCGCTTGCGCCGGGGACGGAGCAGGTGATTTTGATACAGAAGTCCGGCAATTTTTTCGTTCTCGTCCAGGATGGGATAGCAGGAGGCGCGTTCCTTCAAGACAATCTCCCGCACGTCGTCCACCAGATCGCTTAGATGGAAGGTGACCAGTTTTTCCCGCCGGCAGATCCGGCCGATGGGGGAAGAATGATAGATGAGGCGTACCGCCCGGTAGGCGTCGCAGGGGGTGGAGATGATGCAGGTGCGGGTCTCCAGGTTCCGCAGCTCCTCCGGCAGCTCCGTCTGGCACAGAACCAGGCAGTTTACGTTCAGCTCCAAAGCCCGGCGGATGAGATCCGGCTGGTGGCCGCAGATGACCACAGAGTCCGTTTGGGAAAACAGGAGGCTTTCCCGGCTTTGCGGCAGGGCGATGATCACCTCTCCGCTGATTAGATCCACGGAGTCTTCCGCCTCGCCCAGCAGTTTTCCCTCCAGGACGCTCAGCAGATTGAACACGGGGACCCGGTCCAGACGGGGGGTATAAATGGTCTGCATGTCATATTCTGCAATGTCCTCGGGCAGAAGCATACCGTACAGGGTGCCGTCGTCGTTGGCGACGGGGATTCCCGGCAGGCTGCCGTTTTCCTGCAGGACGCTCCAGGCCCGGCTCACGGTGACGGCGGCGCCCAGAACGGGAGGGGTATCGTATTCCAGGTCCCGGACCTGGGTATACATGGATTTGATGAGAACCGGCGGCTGGAAGCCGAAGCGGTTCAGAACCAGATGGGTTTCGTCGCTGATGTGCCCCAGCCGGGCGGCCTGATATTCCCGGTCCCCCAGGGTGTTGCGCAGGGCCGCATAGGCCATGGCTGAGACAATGGAGTCCGTATCCGGGTTTCGGTGCCCGGTGACGTAAATTGGATCCATAGAAAACTCCTCCCCAATGCAATCCGTCGTTTTGCGTTAGTTTACCACAAAGAAAGAACTTTCACAAGGAAAATAAAGGGAAAAGCGCCGGGCGCTTAAAGCGTGATTTCACCGGCCAGGCTTTTTTGAAACAAGGCGCGCACCTCTTCCGGCTGCAGGCCCTGGCCCAAGGCCCACATGAGCTTGGTCATGGCGGCCTCGGTGGTCATATCTCCGCCCTGAATGACACCCATCTCCAGCAGGCGCTTTCCCACCTGATATACGTTCAGGTTGCTGCTGTCGTACAGGCATTGGGAGCAGACCACCACGCTGACGCCCCGGTCCACAGCGCCGCGGATGCCCCGCCCCGGATTTCGGTGCAGAAAATGCATGCCGCCCAGGCCGAAGGCCTCGATCACGATGCCTCGATAGCCCAGATCCACCAAAGTGTCGAAAATTCCCGGGTCCACACCGGGGGTCAGCTTCAGGAGGAAGACCTGGCGGCTGGCTTGGGGACGAAAACGGGCCGGGCCTGTGATATGGGGCAGCATAGACGCATCCAGCTCCAGCCCCATTGCCGTGACGCGCCCCACATAACGGCTGTTGATGCTTTCAAAGGCGGAAAATCCCGAAGCGCGGACCTTGACGGCCCGGCAGCCCAGCATGATTTTCCGGTCGAAGCCCAGAAATACGCCGGGCTTCCCGGCAGCGGCCATGGCAAAGGCGGTGCGGAGATTTTCCGGCCCGTCGGACAGAAAATCGGCCAGGGGGAGCTGGGAACCGGTGAATACCACGGGGATGTTGATATTCTCCAGCATAAAGGTGGCCATGGAGGCGGTATAGGCCATGGTGTCCGTGCCGTGGGAGACGACGATGCCGTCGTAGCTGTCCCGGGCCTCGAAAATAGCCCGGGAGATGATCACCCATTCCTCCGGCTGGATGTTGGAGGAGTCCAGACACATCAGGTCCTGGACGGAGATCCGGTAATAGGTGCGGAGCTGATTCAGCTCCCGCTCCATGACGTCGCTGCGGTGCGGCTCCAGTCCCTCGCCGCCCGGCATGGAGGCGATGGTGCCGCCGGTGGTAATGAGCAGGATATGCTTTTTCTCTGTGCAGTTCATAAGAAGCAGGGCCTCCTGTGGATAGGATACCGTGGGCTTGCTGGTACGGTTTGATTTCATTATATCCATGGAACGGGAGCTTGGCAAGAGAAACCGTAGATTTTGCCGGAATGGAAGCGCCGGCTTGTCCTCCCCAATCGATGGCCCGGGCCTGCAGTGACGGATACCGGAGAATATTTCTGCCGTCCCAATCAGGAGCAACGGAGGCTCTGTGCAGAAAAAAGGGCATTTTCGGTCGGGCTATTTGACCGGCGGGGGACAAGCGTAGGGGATACGCAGGGGTGCGGGACAGGAAATCAGCCGTCGCGGTTACGACGGCTGATTGTTCCAATCTGCAGGGTAGGTGACATACAGGAACCGGGCAAATTCCGGCGCGGAAAATTGAATCTGGCTGCCCTTGGGGATCAAGATCACCTGACCGGGACCGGCGGTGACGGAACCGGACTGGCTGTAAACCGTCAGCTGTCCCTCGATGATATAATCCACCTCGTCGTAGGTCAGATGCCAGGGGAACGTGGTCTTCTCCATGACCATCAGACCCGCGCCCAGCCGGGGGCTCTGGGACAGGGTCAGCAGGTCGTGGGTCCACACCCGGTCGTTGGGATTTCCCGTGTCCAGGCGGTCGGATTCGTCCACCTGAACCCGGGGCAGATCCAGGGAGAGCACCTGCGGCGCGCCCAGCTGCTCCATTAAGATAGCCCGTACGGCGCGCTCAAGCTCGGTTTTTGTCATGGGTTTTTCCTCCTGTAATGGCCATTGCCACAAAAATTGCGGTGACGCCGCCTACCAGCTTGCCTACGATGACCGACAGCAGCATTTCCGGATCAAATCCGGCGGTAAAGCCCAGATGGTCGCCGAAGACAAAGGCGGCGGAGACGGCAAAGGCCACATTGATGACCTTCCCCCGCTGGTCCATGTCCTTGACCATACCGAACATGGCGATGGAGTTTGCCAGGCTGGCAATGAGGCCGCCGGCTGCGGTGTCGTTCATGCCCAGAAGGTGACCCAGCCGGAGCAGGGGCTTTCGAAACACCTTGGTGATGGTCCAAACCAGGGGAAACGCACCGGCCAGAACCAGAGCGATGTCGCCCACGATGGTCAAGCCCTCAGAGATCGGGGCCATACCGGGAATCACCACGAAGCCGGTGAGGGCCTCCACCAGGGCGGCAGCCAGGCCTACGGTGATGACCGCCACGATGATTTTTCCGAATCCGGCAAAGCCCCGGATCATGCCGCCCTCCCATTTCCACAGGCCCAGGGCAATGAGCAGGGCGATGAGCACGATGGGAATGAGATTCCGCAGGACCATGAGAACCGGGAAGCCTGCCACCAGGCCGCCGGCCAGAACACCCAGAGGAATGGTTACGATACCCGCCAGAACGCCCTTGGCCAGGGCCGGCCGGTCTCCGGGGTCCAGAATGCCCAGAGCAACCGGGATGGTAAAGACTACGGTGGCGCCCAGCATGGCGCCCACCAGCAGACCGCCCAGCTTGGCCGCCTCGGGACTGCCCGCCAGCTCCTGCGCCAGGGGAGCGCCGCCCATGTCGTTGGCCAGGATGGTTCCGGCGAACATGGCCGGGTCTGCGCCCAGGATCCGGTATACCGGAACGACGACCGGCCGCAGAAGATTGGCCAGCACCGGGGCCAGACTGATGATTCCCACCATCGACAGGGCCAGAGAGCCCAGAGCCAGGATGCCGTTTTCGAACTCCGGCCCCAGGCCGATCCGGTTGCCGAAGATTCGGTCCAGCGCGCCTAAAACGGCAAACCCGGCCATGACGGCGATGAGTATTTCATGTGGAGACATGGTCCACCTCCATTTGATCCAAAATGGCCACAATGGCCGTATCCACCGGGGACTCCGGGCAGTAGAGCCGGGCCGTAGAGCCGGTGACCAAGAGAACCCGATCTCCGGCTCCGGCGCCGACAAAATCCGCAGCCACCAATTTCCCCATATCCGTGCGCACCACCAGCAGCGTGTGTCCGCCCAGCTCCCGGGCCTTTCGGGTGGCCCAGACCGAGCCGGTTACCGTTCCAATTTCCATGTTCCTTCCTCCATCCTGCCGCCCGGCTGCCCTAGGGCTGCTCCAGAATCTCCCTGGCCAAAGGGGTGAGTACGGCGCCCGGAGCGGGCGTTCTTCCCTGGGCCTTGAGACGCCGGGCCTCTTCAGCCGAGACCAGGCGGCGCCGGTCCGGGCCGCTGAGGAATACCACGCCCCAGGACTTCAGCTCCCGCTGGGCCGCACTGAGTCTGGCCTGGAGCGTCCGGTTCTTGCCGGCGGGCAGGCCCGGGGTGTACAGATACACCGGAATCCCCTCTAAGAGGGCTGCCAGCACCCGGTCGTCCCGGAAGAACAGCAGCTGGCCCGGCGTGAGGCTGCCGATGACCACGGCGTCAAAAGACCCTTCCGTCACATACCGGTACCCCAAATCCTCCCGGGGCTCCCGGCCCAAAAGCAGCGCCTGCGGCCGGCGCTGGTTCCAGGAAGCCCAGATCCGGTCCGTCACCGCCTGAACCAATGCCTCATCCACGAATGATCATCCCAAAGTCTCCGCTGCGGTATGCGCAGGCGTTGGCCTCGTCAAAGTCGATGTGCACCCGAGGCGTGAAATGGGGATCTACCCGCACCACCACATCGTCAAACACCAGGGGGCGCTGGGTGAACATCTTCAGGCGCACCACCTGCCGGTCCGTCAGACCCCGGGCGGCGGCCTCGTCCGGCGGCATGTGGATGTGACGCCGGGCTACAATGACGCCCTGAGTGAGATGCACCTCTCCCTTGGGGCCCCGCAGGGTGAGGCCCGGAGAGTCCTGAATCTCCCCGGACAAGCGTACCGGCGGCGTCAGGCCCAGGCTGACCGCATCGGTGAGAGAAATCTCCACCTGTCCCGCCTTTCGCTCAGGACCCAGGACGGCCACCTTGGGAAAGCTTCCCTTTGGGCCCAGAACCTCCACCCGCTCCTGGCAGACAAACTGACCGGGCTGGGACAGAGGCCGCTGGGGAGTCAGACCGTGTCCGAAAAGCGTTACGGCCTGTTCCTTGGTCAAATGCACGTGGCGGCCGGAGGCCTCCACCTCGATAAAAAGCCGGTCTGCCACCTGTGCGGCAATGCGGCTGATCTGTTCCTCCATGGACTCACCCTTTCTTCTCCTGCCCCGAGGCCAGCCGGATCTCTAGAATCCACAGGTAGCTGCTGAGCCGGTTGAAGCCCTGAAGCAGGTCCTCCCGGGTACACAGGCCGCTCACATCCCGGAAGGCCCGATAGCAGGCCAATTCCGCCGCCCGGGCTGTGGTACGGGCCCGGTTGATGGTCAGAAGGGTCCGGCTCTGGGTGTGGTCCGGCATAAAATGGGGCTGATGATAGTATTTTTGCGGCATATGGCTTCTGGCCCGAAGCTCCGCCGGGTCCAGGCCACCCAAGCGTATGGCCTCCATGGGCTCGTTCAGGACATCCCGGCGGAGGGCTTGCCGGGCGAATTCCAGGGCATCGCCCAGATCCTTGCAAATGGCCCGGTAGCCCTCGTCCAGAGCCTCCCGCTGAGCCAAGAGCAGATCCGCCTCCAGGGCATCCACCTGCCCCCGGAAGAGGATCCGGGGGTGGTCCTTAGGGACCAGAATCTGGGCGTCCAGATGGGTCATGTGCTCCGGCTTTTCCCGCAGCTCCGCCCCCTGCAGGGTTTTGTATACCTGAGGGCGGGCTTTCTCTGCCGGGAGAAGCTCAATGTGGTTGTCCCGGAGGAAATCCCGGGCTCCGGGGGTCAGCCGGTCTCCGTCGCCCAAATAGAACACCCGGCGGCCCTCCCGGTTGCGCAGGTTGGCCCGGACCGCCGCCTCGGTAAACAGGGCCATAGATTATCCTTCCCCGCCGGGAATTTCTCTGCCCTTGGGCAAAATGGCCGCCACTTCCGAATGGGGCCGGGGGATCACATGGACGGAGATCAGCTCGCCCACCTTCTCGGCAGCGGAAGCGCCTGCGTCGGTAGCCGCCTTCACGGCGCCCACATCACCCCGAACCATCACGGTCACCAGGCCGCCGCCGACCTGCTCCTTGCCCACCAGCAGCACGTTGGCTGCCTTCACCATGGCGTCCGCCGCTTCAATGGCGCCCACCAGGCCTTTGGTTTCCACCATTCCCAATGCGTTGGTATTGCTCAAATCAGACATCCTGCTCGTCTCCTTTTATCACATTAGTTTTTTCATAATCTCTGCCGCCAGGGCATTGATGACGGTTTCGCTCACATGGCCGTGCTCTGGTCCGGTTCCCTCCACCTCCCGGACGCCCCAGGCGACCCGGCGAATGTTGATGAGATCCAAAGGACCGATGTTGTTGGAGGAGGAGCTGCCGCCCACCGCCCCGCAGCCCAGAGTCAGGGCCGGGAAGAGGTTGGTGGTGGCTCCGATGCCGCCCAGGGCCCCGGGTGTATTCACCAAGAACCGGGATACCGGAATCTGAAGGGCGAACCGGCGGATTACCGCCTGATCCTGGGCGTGAATCATGAAGCTGTGCCCGGCCCCTTCGTGCTCCAGCACCGCCACGGCCTTTTTCAGCACGTCGTCTTCATTTTCCTCCACATAATAGGCCAGAACGGGGCACAGCTTTTCCCAGGAATAGGGCCGGGTGGGGCCTGCCTCGGTCTCCCGGGCGACCAGGACCTTGGCTTGCTCCGGAATCCGGAAGCCTGCCAGCTCCGCCACCTTCTGGGCGCTTCTACCCACCACCTTGGGATTCAGCCGGCCGTCGGGTCGGAAGAGGACGGCGGCCACCTTGCCCGCCTCCTCCGGAGACAGGAAGTAGGCGCCCTGCTTCAGGGCCTCCCGGCGGACCTGATCTGCAATGGGACGTTCCACGATGATGCTCTGCTCCGAGGCGCATACGGTACCGTTGTCAAAGGTCTTGGAGCGGATGATATCCGACACGGCTTTGGCAATGTCCGCCGACTTGTGGATATAGGCCGGACCGTTGCCTGCGCCCACGCCGATGGCGGGCTTGCCGGAGGAATAGGCCGCCTTTACCATCCCGGGCCCGCCGGTGGCCAGAATCAGCCGGACCGGAGGGCATTTCATCAGCTCGTCCACGGCCTCCATGGTGGGCGTCTGCAGGCAGGCTACCGCGCCCCGGGGGCAGCCGGCGCTTTCTGCGGCCTGCGCCACAATTTCCGCCGCCCGGCGGGTGCACTGGGCCGCCGCCGGATGGGGGGAAAATACGATCGCGCAGCCGGCCTTCAACGCGATCATGGCCTTGTAGCAAACGGTGGAGGTGGGATTGGTCGAGGGGACGATGGCTGCGATGACGCCCACCGGAACGCCCACGTCCCAGATTTTTTGCTGGGCATCCTCTCGCAGGATGCCTACCGTCCGCTGACTCCGGATGGCCTCCCAAACCCGGCTCGCGGCAAAGCGGTTTTTGATCTCCTTGTCCTGAGGATTACCGAAGCCGGTCTCCTCGCAGGCCATGCGGCCCAGCTCCCGGGCATGTTCCAAAAAGGCCCGGCTCACTGCCTGGACGATGCCGTCCAGCTTCTCTTGGGAAAAGGTACGAAGGATCCGCTGGGCTTCCTCCGCTCGCTTTCCCAGCTCCCTGGCCTCCTGCCGGGAGGCCAAATCCTGATCCATGGTGATTCCTCCTTGGTGATGATTCTGTCTGCGCCCTGTCATGGCCTATGCAGCGTGCGGACGCATGGGGAAAATTTGATGTTAGCATACCCAACCCCCGAGTTTTTATTTGGGATGGGCGGCAATTTCCTCCACTGCGGCGGCAAAGGCCTCACAGGCGGCGCGGCAGGCGCTTTGGGTGCCGGTGAGCAGGCCGCCGCCGAAGTTGGTTTCCGAGGGCGGCGCGTATAATTTGGCCAGACGCACGTCTGCCGCCTTCAGCGCCGCGTCCATGGCGGTCATGGCCTCAACAGGCGGGGCGATGAGATAGGCCAGAGGCTCTCCCTCCCGGATCCCCGCCTCCTGGGACAGATACGAGCCGGTGCGGCTCACCGTATGGGCCAAATAAACCAGCTCCTGCCGGGCTTCCGTCCCCCGGAAGCCCACCTCGCCGCCGGTCAGGACGCCCAGGGCGGCCTCCATCCCGCTGCGCACCTCGGAGGGGGTGGGGCCGGACAGAATGCCGATGACCTCTCCGGCCAAGGGCGTGGCGGCGTTGGCCGCTCCGGCGTACAGGCTCCTGGCATAGGACACTTGGACCGTGGAGGCCTTGGTGGCCTCATCCAGGGCAATATAGGTGGCGTCGTCGCTGTCGGTGGAGAGCAGCCCCAAGCACCGCCAGCCGCCCTGGACGCCCAGCGCCCGGCACAGAGCGGGATCCGCGTTGGGCAGATATTGCACCGACAGAATCTCTACGGGAATCGCCGGTCTCACGACACCTCACCTCGCAACAGATCTACACCGGAGGCCTTCGCCTCCAGAATTTTCATCAAAAGCTGGGCAATGTGGGCTCCGGCTTCTACGGCAGGGGTGCCTTGCCGGTGGATGTTGGACACAACCGTGCGCTTGGACTCGGGAATGCCGGTATGCGGATTGTAGGTGATATAGGCCGACATGGATTCCGCCGTCACGAGGCCGGGACGCTCTCCCACCAGAATACACATCACCTGGCAGCCGGTGAGATCTCCGATGAAGTCTCCGGACCCTACCCGGGCGTTCTCCACATACAAGATGGGTCCCAGGTCCACGCCGTAGGTTTTTAAGCCCTGTGCAATGGCCCGGGCGCAGTCCATGGCGTTGGCCAAAATGGCTGCGGAGGACAGGCCGTCGCCGATCACCAGCTGGATGCGCGCCCGCTGGGGCAAGCTTCTGCGGATGATCTCGCTGTTTTCCTGGTCGAACCGCCGCCCCAGGTCCGGCCGGGTCAGATATTGCTCCCGGCTTTCACAGCAGGTTTTGACGGGAATCAATCCGTTGTCCCGGGCAAATTCCGGGCCGATTTCAGAAAATACGCTGTCCTGTGCGGCGGCGTGGTCGGCCCGGAAGCGAAGCTGGGTGACGGTCTTATACCGGGGGCCGGCCCGGCCTACGCCCAGCCGGGCCGGGGTCTTGGCCTTCAGTCGGCGGAAGGCGGGGCCGTCGGCGGGGTGCTCCACCAGATACTGCTCCCGCAGGTCGATTTCCGAAATGTCGGGCAGCAGCTGGTCCCGGGTCTCCGCCTGCCCGACCGGCTGCGGCTCCGGCACGGTGGGCCGGTACTCGCTGCCCTTCACCTGGGGCTCCGGCTGAGGGGCCAGCTCCCGCAGCATCTGCGCCACCAGGGTTTTCAGTTCTTCTTGATTCATAGCTGCCTCCTTACATCAGAACGGAGCCGTCGCCGGCCTTGGCGGTCAGGCGGCCGTTTTCCACGAAGCCCATCTTCTCCAGCCAGTCCTGGAAGGGCGGAATGGCGGTCAGGCCGAAAATCTCCCGCAGGGCGGCTGTCTCCCGGAAGCCGGTGGTCTGATAATTGAGCATCACATCGTCGCCATGGGGAATGCCCATGAAGTAATTGCATCCGGCGGCGGTGAGCAGGGTGGCCAGGTTTTCGATGTCATTCTGGTCCGCCTTCATGTGGTTGGTGTAACAGGCGTCGCAGCCCATGGGAATGCCGGTGAGTTTCCCCATAAAGTGATCCTCCAGGCCGGCTCGGGTCACCTGTCGGGCGTCGTACAGGTACTCTGGCCCGATAAAGCCCACCACCGTATTGACCAGGAAGGGGGCGAACCGCTTGGCAAAGCCGTAGCACCGGGCCTCCATGGTCACCTGGTCTGTTCCGAAGTGCGCTTCGGAGGACAGCTCCGAGCCCTGGCCGGTCTCGAAGTACATGACGTTGGGTCCCTCCGCCGTGCCCCGAGACAGGGCCATGGCCCGGGCCTGCTCCAGCGTTTTGGCGGAAAAGCCGAAGGCCTCGTTGCCCTTCTGGCTTCCGGCAATGGACTGGAAGATCAGGTCGGCCGGTGCGCCCGCTTCCACAGCGGCCATTTGGGTGGTGACATGGGCCAGAACGCAGGTCTGGGTGGGGATGTTCCAGCGCTCCTTGACCTCCCGGAACCGCTCGAGAACCTCTTTTACCCGCTGCGCCGAATCCGTCACCGGATTTAAGCCGATGACGGCGTCCCCGGCGCCGAAGGTCAGGCCCTCCAGCGTGGAGGCCAAAATGCCGTCCGGGTCGTCGGTGGTGTGATTGGGCTGCAAGCGGCAGGACAGGGTGCCCGGCAACCCGATGGTGGTGTTGCAGTGAGCGGTGACGCGGATCTTTTGCGCCGCATAGATGAGATCCAGGTTGCTCATCAGCTTAGCGACTGCCGCCACCATCTCCGAGGTGAGGCCCCGGCTCAGGCGGCGAATATCCGCTCCGGTGGTTTTTTCGTCCAGAATCCACTCCCGCAGGTCCGAAACCGTCCAGTTTCGGATTTTGTTGTATTGCGGCTCGTTCACGTCATCCTGGATGATTCGGGTCACCTCGTCGTCTTCATAGGCCACTGCCGGATGCTCCCGCAGATCGGACAGCAGCAGGCTGGCAGTCACCACCTTGGCTGCCACGCGTTCCTGGGCGGTTTCCGCCGCCAGACCGGCCAGCCGGTCGCCGGTCTTTTCCTCATTGGCCTTGGCTAAAACATCTTTGAGGTCCCGGAATTCATATGTTTTTCCCAACAGCCTTGTTTTTAAAATCATGTGTTCACTCCCTTTGATTTGACTCGGAACATGCCGCTCAAGCTAAGACCAGGGTCTTTTTTACCACCGGATAGGCGGTTCCCGCTGCGACGGGCGCGGCCACGTCCAGAAAACTGCCGTCCGGAAGCTCCAAGCCGTCCAGGCACAGCAGGGGACCGGTCAGGCGGGTGGCCAATGCCTGCCCCAGGGCCTTTGCCATATCCGCGCCTGTGACGACGACCGAGGGACTTCCCAACTGCGGCAGGGCCTCGGCCAGACGTCCGGCCAGATCGGACAGCGTATCGTAGCCGGGACTCCGCATTCCGGGCAGAAATAAAACAGCCGGAGAGTCCGCCTCCCACCGGTCCCGGATTTGCGCCACCCGCTGAGCCAGGCGGCAGCCGGGCAGGGCCTGCTCCTGGTCGGTCAAGGCAATGACCGGCAGGTTTTGCAGGGGGAACGTCACGTCCCGGGCGAACACCGTGCTGCCGGACAGCTGGGTGCTGTGGCAACCGGCGCCGATTACCGTCGCCCGGATGGTTTCCTCCCCCAAGACGTAATCTCCCCGGCATAGAGCGCTGCGCCGGATGGCGCTGCCCAACAGCACGCCGATGTCTCCGTACGCAAAGGGGTCCGGGGGACTCTGCCGGATGAGATCCGCCACACCGCCGGAAAATGACAGGGTAACCGGACCGGGGGGCAGAGAAATCCGGCGGTTGGTCAGAAGGCCTGGGGGAATCTCTCCTGTCCGCAGCCCTGCGGCCGTTTCCAGCGTTTGCACCAGAAGCTCTATCACAGGGGCCAGGTCCGCCTCGGTCACCGGCTGACCCGGGGTGAGACTGCACAGCCCCTGCAGCACCGGGGAGACGTATTGCACCGCGCCCCGGTCTATTTTAATCAGACGGCCGCCCACGTTCAGACATCCGGTCTGGGTGATGCGGCCCCCTTCCGCCAGGGCCAGATTGCTGGTGCCGCCGCCAATGTCCATATGCAGAACCGTCCTGCCGGTTTGGGCGGAGAACCGCTCGGCTCCGGCCCCCTTGGCCGCCAGAACGCTCTCCAGATCCGGCCCGGCAGTGGCCACCACGAATTCTCCGGCAAATTCCTTCAGGCTATCCAGGACAGCCCGGGCGTTTTCCTTCCGGGCCGTCTCTCCTGTGATGATGATGGCTCCCGTGGATACCGCCTCGGGCCGGATGCCCGCCTGACGGTACTCCTCCGCCACGATTTGCCGGATGCCCTCTGCGTCCAGCTCCGTGGCCGACCGCAAGGGCGTAAAGTGAATGGGGCTCCGGTACAGGATCTCCCGGTCTGCAATGGTAAAATCCGGTACGGCATAGGCATTGGCCCGGTTTTCCACCGTCAGACGGGATACGATCAGCTGGGTGGTGGAGGTTCCCACGTCAATGCCCACAGAGTGCAGCTTCTCACCCACGGCCTGCCACCTCCGTCAGTAGCTCCTCCAGCATCCCCCGGGTGGGCTCCACCGGGTTGGTCCGGCAGCAGGGATCGGCCAGAGCCGCCTCCACAATGATTCCCAAGTTTCTCCGAAGGTCGCGAGGCGCTATGCCGGCTTCTGCCAGGGTGGCCGGCAGCCGAAGCTCCCGGCGCAGGCGAATCAGCCCGTTTTTCAGATTTCGCAGGGCCACCGTCTCCGCCGAGCCGCCCAGTCCCGCCTGCCGGGCCAGAGCCGTATAACGCTCCCCAGCCGTCTGGGCGTTGCAGGCCACCACGGCAGGAAGCAGGACGGCGTTGAGCCGCCCGTGGGGGACATGAAATTGACCGCCCAGACTGTGCGATAAGGCGTGACAAATACCCAGCCCAGCCTGGGAAAAGGCCATGGCGGCCATGGTTGCCGCTACATGAATGGGAAGTCGGACCCCGGGATCTCCACTGTAGGAAGCAGGCAGCAGGGAAAAAGCCGTTCGAAATGCGTCCCGGGCCAAGGCGTCTGTAATCGGACCGGCATTTCGCCCCACGGCTGCCTCTAAAGCGTGGGATAGTACGTCAAAGCCTGCGTCGGCAATGAGGCTCCGGGGGAGCTCCTCCAGGAGCTCGCAGTCCAGGATCGCCGTTTGCGGACGGAGACGTTCATGAACCAGAGGATGCTTGACGCCGTCGTGGGTCAAAATGGCAAAATCCGTCACCTCGGAGCCGGAGCCGGAGGTGGTGGGAATGGCAGCCAAAGGAACCGTTTCTCCGGAAAAATAGACCATAGCCTTGGCGCAATCCATGGGACTTCCGCCGCCCAATGCCACCACCAAATCCGGTGCGAACGCCTTCAGCCGGGCTGTGCCCCGGGCCACCAGCTCGGCTGTGGGGTCCGGCATGACCTGGTCAAAAATTTCCCAGGTTTCCGCCGCTGCCTGGGCAATTTCCCGGGCGGTCCCTCTCTCGGAAAAAAACTGATCCGTGACCAGGAAGACCCGTTTGGCTCCCCAATCTTTCAAACTCCACCGGGCTCCGGGCCCGGCAATGATTTTGGTTCCACAGGCAAATGTCTGCAAGGATACCACCGCTTTCTACCAGGTTTGTCAGAGGTAGTATTTCCCGGACAGGGCAAAACATGTGGACGCTTCCCGAATTGTATCCGGCATTTTGCCGGAAAAATTTGGAAAGCGGTTGACACCGGAGAGAAAGTATGAAAAAATAGAAAAAATTACCATTTGTCGCTACCTGTGGATCTGTCGAGGCGCCGCTCCTGCGGCGGAGCGCACGATCCAACCCGGCAAGGAGGTTGTTGATGTGGAAGACTCCAGACTCATTCCCGGAATCTGCCCCCAGTGCGGCGGTCGGCTGCAAATTCCGGCAGAACTGCGGCATTTTTCCTGCCTGTATTGCGGAGCCCGGTTGGACCTGGCCGAGCTGCTTCCGGAGCCGTCGCAGACGGAGCGGGTCCCGGCGGCGGAGGCTCAGGAAGCGTATGATTTTGCTGCGGCCCATTTGCCGGAGTGTGTTACGGCCTATCCCCGCGCGCTTCGCCATTTGACCAAGGGTGAATTTGAACCTTATTTTCAGGAATACCGGACGGCCTGCCGGCCTGTGTGCCAAAGGATTCCTGCCGCCGCGCAGGCTATGCCCCAGCAGGGCTCGGAAGCGGCGCTGACTGCTTTGTCCGATGGGTTTCTCACACAGCTGGAGGCCTGGCTCGTCAGGCACAAAAAAGGCCGCAGCGGCCGGGACGCTCTTTTGGACGATATGAAATTTACCATTTGCCTCTTTTTGATCCCCTGTATCCGCCTGGAGAACAGCCCGGCCTGCGAGGATTTCTGCCGGATTTTGCAGGAGCAGTGGCTGGAGCGGTATCCCGCCAAGCCCTTCCGGCTCACCACCTATCCGGACATTCTGCAGGGCTTTCAGCGGAGAAAGTTGTGCTTTATCACCACCGCTGCGTGCAGCCGGTTGGGCAAGCCGGATGACGGTCCGGAGCTTACAGCCTTCCGCAGCTTCCGCGACGGTTATCTCCAGGCGCAGCCGGACGGGCCGCAGCTCATTGCCCAGTATTATGATTGGGCCCCCGGAATTACAATGGCCATCGAGCTGGCGGACGACCCGGCCTCGGTCTATCCGGCCATCTGGAACCGGTATCTCTCTCCCTGCTATGCCGCCCTGCAGCGGGGAGACGCGGCAACCTGCAAGGCTGTGTACACCCAAATGGTCCGGGAGCTGGCCGCAAAATATCTGGCCGTACCGGCAAATCCGGAAGACGCAACGTAACGGAAAATGTTTGTACGTTTCTAAAAAGACGAGTGGGCAGATTGTCCTGATGCGAAAAAGCGCAGCTCCAGGTTTCCCTGGCGGCTGCGCTTTTTCGCGTACTGATGCGGGACGATTCCGCTGCTCTTTTCCCGGCATAGCAAAACAAACGGCCTGTCCCTGGGCAGGGACAGGTCGTCTGCTCGAAATCGTCCGCTTATCGTTTTTGGCTGTTTCGATAGGCCTGAATTTGTTTGGCGTTCATGGGGGAGATGGGCTGAGGCAGCTGGTCAATGGGGTAAAAGCCTAGGCGGACCGCCTCTCCATCTGTGCAGCGGAGTGTGCCGGAAAAATCCCGGCTGACGTATACGATGTCGATGCCGCAGACCTCGTTGCCGTTGGGATATACATGATTTAGTTCCGGCCCGGAGAAAACGCCCAGAAGCTCCAGGCTTCCCACGGTCAGGCCGGACTCCTCCCAAACCTCCCGGCGGGCCGCATCTTCCACCGTTTCGTCAATTTCAATCCGCCCTCCCGGGTAGCTCCAGGTGCCGTCGTCCCGGCGCTGCTGCATGAGGATCTCACCCGCCGGATTGACGACGATGACGCTGGCGCCGGTTTGTACCACCACCGGCGTGCCGTTCGGTGCGATTCTTCCCATATGTGAACCCTCCCGCTTTCAAATTCTAGGTACGATCATACCACGGAAGGACCTGCTTTTCAACCCAAAATGGTTCCCCTTATGCTTCTTGCTTTACTTCCGATAAGTACCTACAGAGCATCCAGATAAAGTCCCCTGCCGTTGGGGGAAAGGTGATTTCCCGCCGGGCAATCTGAGAGAACAATTTGGGATTGGTTTCCCAGGCCCGGTTTACCGCAGCCCGCAGATTTCGTTCCACGGCGGCGCTGCTGCAGCCGCACCGGCGGCCTACTGCCGGATACAGCCACTTTGTCAGCATCTGCAGCTTTTCGGGATCTTCCCGCCCGACGTCTACGGCAACCCAGGTGATGTGGTAGCCGCGGAGCGTTGGATAAATCCCGAACTGGTAAAGGATGTCATCCAAGTCTGTCAAAGCATTCCCTCCCTTTCGTTTTCTTATAATTATAATGAGAACGAGCCATATTTCAACGCCCTACTTCATATTCGAGCTTCTTCGACAGTTTTATAGAAAGTTAGACGAAATTTCCCAGGGCACTCCGAGGGACAAATCGTTTATTTCGGCGAATGAAATAAAACCGGGTCGGAAATTTTGTCAATATGCCGGGGCAAATTTTTTATATTTTTCTTGCCCGACTGCCAGGATATACGATATAATAAAAATAGGTGGAAATTGGAGACCATATTTTGGAAATGGGAGGAATTCGTATGTTGAATCTTGTCAAGCTTCCTGTGCGTAAAAGCAACGTTGCTTTGCGCGTAGCCAAAGGCCATTTCGTGACCAACCACAGTCATATTAATTATTACATTGATGTGACATTCCAAAAGAGCCGCCTAAGCGAGGCCCAAGCGGTAGCAAAGGCGCTTGTCAAGCAGTATGTGACCAGCACCATCGTCGATACCATCGTTTGCTTGGACGGGATGCAGGTTGTGGGGACCTGTCTGGCCGATGAGCTGACCAGAGCCGGGTTTATGTCCATCAACGCGCATCAGACCATCTACGTGATCACGCCGGAGCTCAGCAACGAATCTCAGCTCTTTTTCCGGGACAACCTCCAGCCCATGATATCGGGCAAGCACGTTCTCATTCTCATGGCTTCTGTTACCACAGGCATTACCATCAGCCGCAGTATGGACTGCGTCCGTTATTACGGCGGTCAGATAGCCGGTGTCTCTGCCATTTACAGCGCTGCAGAAGCTGCAGAGGACGGCACGCCCATCAACGCCCTGTTTCGTGTGTCGGACCTGCCGGATTATGCCAGCTACAGCGCCCACAACTGCCCCATGTGCCGCCGGGGAGACAAAATCGACGCTCTGGTGACAGGCAACGGTTACTCCAGCCTGTAAGGCGGGCTGCGCCGTTTGGAATTTTCGCTCCGTACACAGCCATGGAAAAAAAGCTGTCTCAAACTCTGATTTTGAGACAGCTTTTTTGATAAAATCAACAGTAGAAGTCCTTGATTTTTTTGGCGCGGCTGGGGTGGCGCAGCTTTCGAATGGCCTTGTTCTCAATTTGGCGGATCCGTTCCCGGGTGACGCCAAAAATCTGGCCTACTTCTTCCAGCGTGTGCGTCCGGCCGTCGTACATTCCGAAGCGCATCCGCAGGACGTCCGCTTCCCGATCCGTCAGCGTTCCCAGGATCTCGGACAGAGCCTCGGCCAGCAGGGCGTTGGAGGTGGCGTCGGCAGGCCCCGGCGTGTTATCGTCTTCCACAAAGGAGCCGATGGTGGTGTCCTCTTCGTCGCCCACCGGGGTATCCAGGCTCAGGGTGTCCGCCGCCGTGCGGTTGGCCTCAATGATCTTTTCCACAGGTAGATTCAGCTCTTTGGCAATTTCTTCCATGGTCGGCTCCCGGCCCAGCTCTTGCACCAGCTTCCGGTTGCAGCGGGTCGCCTTATTGATGACCTCCACCATATGCACCGGGACCCGGATGGTGCGGGCCTGATCGGCAATGGCGCGGGTGATGGCTTGCCGGATCCACCAGGTGGCATATGTAGAGAATTTGTTTCCCTTTGTCCAATCAAACTTGTCCACCGCGCGGATTAGGCCGGTGTTGCCCTCCTGAATGAGATCCAGAATATGCAGCCCCCGGCCGGAGTACTTTTTGGCGATGGAGACTACCAGGCGGAGGTTGGCCTCGGTCAGCTTGTCCTTGGCGGCCTTGTCTCCGGCGGCGACTCGTTTGGCCAGATCCACCTCTTCATCGGCCGACAGAAGCTTGACCTGGCCGATTTCCTTCAAGTACATGCGCACCGGGTCGTCCAGGTTATACTCGGCGGCCAGATCCACCGGGTCTACCAATTCCTCTTCTTCTACTTCGCTTAGGTCCAGCCCTCCGGCTAGATCGTCCCCCACCGGGGGCAGCGCGTCGTCCAGATCCAACTCCAGGTCGGCGCCTACAATCTGGATGCCCAGGGTGTCGAATCTTTCATAAATCTCCTCGATCTTTTCCGGGGAGATGTCCAGCTTTTCCAATTCGGCGTTCAGCTCTGAAGCTCGGAGCATGCCCTCTTTGCGGCCCTTGGCAATCAGAGACTGTAATACGGCATAGGAGTCGTCGTTGGCCTTTGCGGGCTTTTTTCCGTTGCTCATAAAAACGCACTTCCTCCACGTTGTTTCAGACTCGGCGGTCCCACGCCGCCATTTTGACTATATCCCGATTTTCCCAAAACGGCAAGGGCAAAATCCTGGAAATTGAATGAAAATTCTGAAGATTTACCCATTTCTCTTGAGGATTTCCCATCAGCAGGATCGAGCGGGGCGCGGAAATTGTCAGTCTTCTCCGCGTTCTTCAACAGAGTTTTCCCGTTCTTCCGACTTCTCATACGCAACTTCTGTCGCTTCTATGGGATGCGCGGTCGCCTCGCAGCGGTGAATGGGCAGCCCAGACCGGTAAAACTTCTCTTCATAGTCCGTCATAATACCGACGGGGCCGTGTTCGTGCAGATTCCAGGTAACCGCCCGGACCGGGAAGTCCAGTGCCTGAAATTCCTCCAGGGAAAATTGGAAAAGCTGCGGATTGTCTGTTTTCAGATGAATTTGGCCCCCGGGCGTCAGAACCCGGCTATACCGCGCCAGAAAATTCCGGTGGGTCAGACGGCGCTTGGCGTTCTTTTTCCGGGGCCAGGGGTCGCAGAAATTGATGAACATGCCGTCCAGCTCTCCGGGAGCAAAGCACTCTTCAATTCTGGCCACATCCAGGTCCACAAAGAACACGTTCCGCAGCCCTTGCTCGCGGGCCTTTTCCATAGCCACCACCATGGCGTCCGGCACCCGCTCCATGGCAATCAGGAGCATCTCCGGATTGGCAGCGGCGGTCTCCACGGTAAACCGGCCTTTTCCGCAGCCCACTTCCACCCACAGGGATTTGCACTGCGGGGCCAGGTCCCGCCAGCGTCCCGGCATGGACACCGGCTCCCGAACCCACCAATCGGTACACCGCTCCATCCGCGGTCCCAGATTCGGCTTTTTTCTCATTCGCATGACAAATTCCTCCCGCAGGTCAAAATAAGCAATTTATTATAACAGAAGATCAGAAAAGAGTCAAAGAAATTTTTCCGGTTTTCGGGGTGTGCCGTCAATTCAGCGCAATGGAGCCGTCGGCAAACAGCTGCTGCACTCGGTTGCGCAGGCAAACGGCCTCCGGTGTAGCGGCATCGCCCTCCTCATTGATCCATTGGGCGGCGGCCGATTGCGCCTGCAGCAAAAGGTCCACGTCCATAGAGAGATTGGCCGCCCGGAAGGTGGGCAGGCCATGCTGCCGGTGGCCGAAGAAGTCGCCGGGCCCGCGCAGCTGCAGATCCTCCTCGGCGATGCGGAAGCCGTCTGAGGTTTTGCAAAGCGCCTTCAGCCGGGCCAAAGTCTCCGGGTTGCGGTTGTTGGACAACAGAAAGCAGTAGCTTTTGGCTTTTCCGCGGCCCACCCGGCCCCGCAGCTGATGAAGCTGGCTCAGGCCAAACCGGTCTGCGTCCTCTACCACCATCACCGTGGCGTTGGGCACATCCACGCCGACTTCTATGACGGTGGTCGCGACCAGGATTTGCGTCTTCCCCTTGGCAAAATCCCCCATGACGGCCTCTTTCTCCGCGCCTTTCATCCGGCCGTGCAGGAGGCCGACCTGCAGTTCCGGGAACACACGCTGCTGCAGCGTTTCTGCCCAGACCTGGGCGGCCTTGCCGGATTCGGTTTCCCCCTCTTCCACACTGGGACAGACGATGTAGCATTGATGCCCCGCTTGGACCTGCCGGCGGAGGAATCCATTCAGGCGGGCCCGATGCGTCTCATTCACCAGAAACGTGTCCACTGTTTGACGTCCTGGAGGCAGCTCGTCCAGGACGGAAACATCCAGATCTCCGTATAAAATCAGGGCCAGCGTGCGGGGGATGGGGGTGGCGGACATGACCAGCAAGTGGGTCCCCACGCCTTTTTCCGACAGCGCTGCCCGTTGCGCTACGCCGAACCGGTGCTGCTCGTCGGTGATGACCATGCCCAGACGGGCAAATTCTGTGCTTTGAGAGAGCAGCGCGTGGGTCCCGATGGCCAGCTCGGCCGTACCTCCGGCCAAGGCCAGGCGGACCCGCCGTTTTTCACCGGCGGGAAGGCTGCCGGTGAGCAGCACGCACCGGACGCCCAGGGGTTCCAGCAGGGGAGCCAGGGAGCGATAGTGCTGCTCAGCCAAAATCTCCGTGGGCGCCATGAGCGCAGTTTGCGCGCCGTTTTGGGCGGCGCAATAGGCCGCCGCTGCCGCTACCACGGTTTTGCCGGAACCTACGTCTCCCTGCAGCAAGCGGTTCATCGGGCTACCCCGGCGCAGGTCGCCGGTGATTTCCTCTATGGCCCGCCGCTGGGCTCCGGTGAGCGGGAAGGGCAGGGCGGTGTAAAATGGCTTACAGTTCAGATTTTGATATACCGGCACATGCTGGACTGTGCGCCGGGCCCGCATCAGACTCAGACCGGCGGAGAACAGGAAAAACTCCTCAAATACCAAGCGCCGCCGGGCTTGGTCCAATTCCCCGCTGTCCGACGGCCGGTGTATGGCCCGATAGGCCGTCTCCGCCGGGAGGATGCCATATTGCTCCCGGACCGATTGGGGCAGAATCTCCGGCGGCGTTCCGCAGCTCTCCAGGGCCTGAGCGATCGCCTTGGAAACGGCCCGATTGGACAGACCGCCGGTCAGGGGATAGACCGGCAGAATGCGCCGTGTGACCAGAGGCGGCTCTTCCGGCGCCTCAAAAACGGGATTCGTCATACCGGCGCTGATAAAATCACCGGAAACTGCTCCGTAAAAGATATATTCCCGGCCATATTGCAGCCGCTCGGTCATATGCCGTTGGTTGAAAAACGTCAGGTTCAGCCTGGCGGAATGATCCGCCACGGTCACCCGGGTGATTTCCAGTCCCTTTCGGATCAGACTGGTTCTGGGGGCGGACATGACCATGGCCTGGAAGCAGGCGGGCCGGCCCGGCTCCAGCGATGCGATGGGCACCAGCTTGGTGCGGTCCTCATAGGTCCGGGGATAGTGGTATAAAAGATCTTCCACAGTATGGATTCCCAGGGCTGCAAATAATTTTGCCTTTGCCGGTCCGATGCCTTTGAGATATTGAATGTCGTCGGTCAACTGCGCCATCACATTCCCCCCTTGTTTCTCATATCATAGCACATGGAAGCAACACCGGCAAGGGGAGCCGTCCCGGCAATTTCTGTCCGCAATTTTCGGAATCCCCCTGATATTTTCCTGCGGAACGGGAAAACTGGCCATGAGGTGATGCGGATTGAAAAAATGGAAGAAGCGCTTGATTCTGATGTGCCTGGCAGGGTATCTCCTGGGAATCTCCCGGGGGTATGTGGCCGTATGGCGGGACGACGATCCACAGCCCTGGTTGATTACTGAAATGCCGGCCTCGGCTCTGCCCCCGGCGGATCAGGCGGCCCTGGAGAAGGGCATCCGCCTGCCGGAGGACTATCCTTTGGCCAAGGCTCTGGAAGATTATTGCTCCTAGCACAGATTTCCTCTTGATTTTCTGGGCAAAACCGGTTACTATTATGATATCAAAATCCCCTGGCTGTCAGGGGCCTGGAGGATTGTAACATGGAAGATTTCGGTTCTGATTTCATTACCATTACCGACGAAGACGGCGTTGAGTATGAGCTGGAGATTCTCTCCGAGCTGGACTATCAGGGCGCCCATTATCTGGCGGTTGTTCCTGCCTCCGACGCAGATGAGGAGGAAGAGCTGGAGGTCAGCCTCCTTCGGGCCGATGAGGAAGACGGTGAGCCCATCCTCTCCGCCATTACCGACACAGAAGAGCTGGAGGCGGTCTATCAGCTGATGATGGATCAGCTCTACGAGGACGAGGAAGACAGCGAAGCCTGATCCCTTCTCCACAACTTCATATTTTCTCCCTGCTTGGTGCGTGACGTATCCTTTTAAACCCACAGTTTATCTTCGGGATGCAGGACTTCTTCATTGGATTGCAGGCCTCCCGCCGGCGCCGAGACGATCGGTGGACGTTGGAAGCAGTGAACATGCAGAGCGGCAACCCACCTGCCTTTTTGTGCAGGTTATAACTGGGTGCGCACGGCCGAAGTGGGGTTTGACAGGGCGCGCAGAGATGCGCGCCCTGTTTCTATTTTTTATTGGGCTCTGCAAGGCATTTTTGTGCGGCAGGCCGGAGTTTTTTCACTGGGCTGTCACTTGGGAGGCGCGATACGAGCAACAGGGCTGCGCACACGGCGCAGCCCTGTTATTTTCCAAGAAGCGTGTGCTGCTCACGAGCACAGCAGACGGGCAATTTCCTCCGGGTTCCTGGCCACCATGGATACGCCGGGCTCCTGCCGGGCCTCTTCCGCCGACCGGAAGCCGAAGCCGTAGGTGACGGCCAGAAAGGCGACGCCTGCCTGCCGGGCGCCCTTCGCGTCATACAGGCTGTCTCCTACAAGGACCGTCTGCTGGGGCCGGGCGCCGGCGCGGCCCATACCCATTTGAATCAAGTCCGCTTTTGCCAGGCGTCCGTCGGCGTCGGCGCCGCACACCGCGTCGAAATAGGGCAGCAGCTCCAGCTCCTCCAGCATTTCCAGGGCAAACGCCTCTTTTTTCAGCGTTGCCGTGCCGAGAAAATACCCGGCTGCTTTAAGCCGACAAAGGGTATCGGCAATTCCTGCATAGGCAAACGCCTCATGCTTGCCTTTTTCGTCGTAATATTGCCGGTAATACCGCACCGCCATACGGGTCTGCTCCGGGCGGAAGCCGCAAAGCCGCTCAAATACCTCCGGAAGCGGTGCGCCGATGGCCCGGCGCACCAAATCTTCTCCCGGAAAATTTTCCCCCAGCTGCGCAAACGCCCGCTGATACCCATGAAAAATGCCTGCATAGGAATTTATCAGGGTACCGTCCATATCAAATAACACACAACTATACATGGGGCTCGTCCTGTTCATATACCGATGGCGTCAAAAACGTGATGCGCATGGATTCCGACAAGGCTTTCAGCTGCTTCCGGATTCGCCTGCGACGCTCTTGTACCTCCTCCTCGTTTACCTTGAGGTTGAGCTTATCACTGTAATAATTGCCGTTGTGCCGGTGATGGAAGCCGTCGAAGCCCGCCAAATAAATGTCCTGTGCGCCGCACCGCTGCAAAAGCTTCAACAGCATCAGACCGGCATTGTCCGACACCATGTCGTCGTCATTGGTATAGTGATCGTAATCCACGTACAGGCTGCCCTCGCCGCCGCCGGGAATATTGGAAGTCAGGATGGTGCGCACTTGGCCCAAATTTTCCTGCCCCATGACGTCCATCCGCTTATGGCTGCTGACAAAGCAGGCGTCCATCTGGTACTGCTTGTCCACGAAGTTCACGGAAATGACATACGGCTGCGCCTGTTTCATGAAGTCCAAAATGGTGTCATACCGGCTGATCAGACTTTTCCCCGGCGCCAGGAGCATGATTTTTCTCCCCTGGATCAATCGGGAGATTTCCGCGACGGCGGCGCTGTCGTCAATTTGCCTGCTCTGGAACTGATCATAGAGCTGCTTGATCAGCTTTTGATCATACAGCACCTTGTGCTTCGGCGGAATAGATTGAATGATTTTTTCAATATCCTGCATGGTCAAAGTCTGCCTGTTGATGAGATAGGTGGCGTAGTTGGGGTGGCACACATGACTGGCCGCAATATGATAGGGCATGGTGTAGCCCCACTCGTATTTTTTGCGAATGGGGGCAATATACTCGTCGTAAATCCCCATAACCATGCTCACGTCGTACCGGGAAGCGATATTTCGGTTGATATATTGCGTAATCAGCTCTGTGGGCAGGTTTCCCGCGCCTCTGCCCATGCCGTATACCGAGGCATCTAGGATCAGCGTCCGCTTGGTCTGGATTTTGCCCAGGATTTGAGCGTTGGAAAAGGCGAGCTGGAGGTTGTTGTGACCGTGGAAGCCGATGTGAATTCCCGGCTTCATATTTTTGTCAATTACATAAAACCGGTGCGAAACGTCGTTCCGATACATGCTGCCCAGCGTGTCCACGATGTAGAACGCATACGGCGAAAGCTCGTTGATGCGCTCCACCAGCTGAAGCAGCTCCATGTCGCTGTAAAACACCGTTCCCACCGGCTGCATAAATACGCGGTAGCCCTTCTCCATGAGAATTTGGGCCCAGCTGACAGCCTGGGAAATTTCCTTCTTGTGAAAGGTCAGCCGAATGCCCTCAATTCCGGTACCGCGATACGGCTCCAGTTTCAAAGGGTCCAGCTCCTTTTCTCCAATGGCGATCATGGCGACATACATGGAGTTTCTCTCCCGCTTCGGGAGGACCGCCTCAATGGCCTCCGCCGACTCAAATAGGGAGCACTCCGCGTCTTTTACCATACCGGTTAAAAAGCCGCACTCGATGATGTCGATATGAGCCTGGTCCAATTTGTCCAAAATGGACACAATGGTGTCTCTGCCGAATTTCCAATCATTGATATAGCCGCCGTCTCGCAGCGTGCAGTCCAGAATCCGAATGCTCACAGCTCCAGGTCCTCCTTTTCCAGCCTTCTTTGCATGACGTTTCGTACATATTCCAAATCCTTCGGGGTGTCTACCGACAGCGTATTTGCCTCTACCGGGATCATCTTTAGTTTTTTTCCGTGCTCCACAAAGCGCAGCTCGTTGATATCCTCAATTTTTTCCAGGGCGCCCTTTTCCGTCTCCGCAAAAAACCGGAGCGCCTCCCGGGAGTAGGCCAGCACGCCCAGGTGTTTGAAATAGTCAAATTGGATGCTCGCCTTGGGGTGGGGAATCGGGCTGCGGGAAAGAAACAGGGCATTTCCCTCCTGGTCGGTGACGACTTTAATGTTGGAGTCGTCCACGGCCTCCACCGGGACGTGAATTTTTGTCATCAGGTTTGCGGCGAAAAACGTTTCCGGATCCCTGGGGATCACCTGCTCCATCACCGCCGTCTCCAAAAGCGGCTCGTCGCCGTTGATACAGAGGTAAACGTCCGCCGGAATGCGCTGCGACACCTCGTATACCCGCTCCGTGCTGGTGCGGTGCTCCGGCGAGGTCATCACACAGGGAATTTGAAGTGCCTCGCAGGCCAGCCGGATTTTCTCGTGGTCGGTCGCCACATAAACCGCGTCGATCCGGCGGGATTTCGCGGCCTGCCGGTATACCCACCACACCATCGGCTTGCCGCAGATGTCCATCAGCGGCTTACCCTCCAACCGGCTGGAATGAAAACGCGCCGGAATCACAGCAACGGTACGCATTACGGTCTCCTCCTTTTCCGAAACACTCGATCAAACCAGCTTTTCAAGGTGCGCAAGGGCTTGGTGATCCGCCAGCTGGTTGAATTTTCATACAGACGCACGACCTCCTGAATCTGAAGCGCAAGCGCGCCGGTGTCGGGCTGCGGTTTTCCCACCGGAGGCGGCGCCTTGCCGGTCTGGGGCTTGCGGCGAAGCTCCTGCTTGTACAGGTTCCAGTTTTCCATCAGCTGATCGGACCACATTTTTAAAACGCCGCTGCTGACCAGCTCAAAGCCGTCGGGAACCTCCAGCTCCGCCTTCTTGCAGCAGTTTTCGCCGTCTTTCATGTCATAGGACAGCACGCTGGGTAAATAAATCTGAATTTCATGGCGGAGCAGCTGTTTTTTTCCATTGACCTTCAGCTTGAAATGAAAGACCAAAAAATCCCGCAGCCGGTCCCGGAGGGGAAGAAGGGCCTGGTTGAAGATGTTATGCCCTTCATAGGTGGCCAGTAGAGCCTGTACCACATAGTGCTCCGGAACGGACCCGTAGCAGCCTGTCTCCAGGGAGTCCGGTCCTTCAAAACCAAAGAAAATGCGGTTCAGGCGGAGCTTTTTCAGATTTAAATTGGCCCGCATCCCGGGGGCCAGCACAATGCCGCCGTGTTTACACAGGAGCCTCAGAGCAAAGTACTCCTCTGCGTAGGCAGTGTGTCCCTCAGCCAGGGCCCGGCGGACATTCTCCGGCAGCGGCTGCTCCGGAAAGGGGTTTTCGCCGACTTCCAGCAGGTTCGCCTTTGGGAATTCCGTCCGGAGCATATCCCGGTACCAGGCGGGGAGAGGGCGTCCAAGGTGGACGCAAATCAAATTTTCCGGAATGGTCTCCTGCTTCAGGTAATGCAAAAGCCCCTTGAGCTTGGCATCCTGAGCCAGGTACGGGTTGAGCAGAAAATCCTTCTGATATGCTTTGAGAAATTCCACAAAATCCGCCAGAAAGAGCACCCGGGATTGGGTCATGTTCCATTGCAGCTGCTTGGCGACACAGTACACAACCTCTTCTCGGTAGGCAGAATCGCTGGTGTCGATAAAATTTCGGAATGCCTGCACAATGTCCACCATAGAGCCGGTGAAGGTGGTGGAGAGGGTGTGGGCCCTTCTGTAGTAATGGTAAAAGGGCTTTTGCACGTAACCGAGGTTGGGATAGCGGGTCACCAGCGCGGGAATCAGGGAGATGTCCTCAAACAGCATCTTTTCATACCGGTTTTCCTCCCAAATCCTGCGCCGGAACAGCTTATTGACGCTGTAGGTGATGTTGTTGCCGTTGGCGATATAGTCCGCCAGGTCCACCTCCTGGCTGGGGTAGGAGACCACGGTGGAGGTCCGGTTTTCTTCTACATAAATGATCTGCACATCGCACATGACCAGATCGTAGTCCGCTTCCACCGCCTTTTCATACAGCGCTTGATACATCTCCGGATCTACCGTGTCATCCGAGTCCAAGAAGGCCACATATTCTCCCGTAGCCATTTTGACCCCGGCGTTGCGAGCCAGGCCGAGCCCCTCGTTTTCCTTGTGCAAGACGCGAATGCGGTCCGGGTATTCCTGCGTATAGCGGTCGCAGATTTGGGCGGAGGCATCCTCGCTGCCGTCGTCTACCAGGATGATCTCGATCTCTTGGAGCGTCTGCGCCAAAACAGAGTCGACCGCCCGTTCCAGATAGTTTTCAACCTGGTAGACCGGAATAATCACGGAGACCTTAATCGGACTGTTCATGACAACCTCCTAAATACGCAAGAATGTGGTTCAGCTCGTATCCCGTTTTCGGTACATAGTAATGTTTCCCGCCAAACTGCCGGTGGAATTTCCCCAGGTATTTCTGCAAAATCGCGTCTTCCTTCCACAGCACCTTCCCCTCAAAGAGCCGGTACAGCATGACCACCGGAGGATCCGCGTCAAACACCAGCCTGCCGGTTAAGGCGGCGTTGGAGCAAACGGTGATGACCGTGTATGCATCCGGCGGCTCGTTGAGTAAAAACAGCTCCCATGGCGCCCGGCCCGGGTATTTTCGGGTCAGGCCCAATTGCAGCGGGAGGTTCTCCGGATTCCGCGGATGGGGCTTGACCAAAAAGCGGCCCGGTCCTACCGCCTGCTGGCAGATGCGCATCAGGGCAATATCGTTGGTCCGAATTCCCTCGGCCCGGAACGATTGCTCGAGAAAGATAAAATCCGCCAGATCCTCCGGTTTTTTATAGTCAAAAATATGGTTTAGCAGCGTCTTCCCTTCTCCCTCCTCCCGCCGGACTTTCGGCAGGGGAAGATTGCGCACCCCGTCGCCCCGCATGGCCAGACGGGGCTCATACAACAGCACGCCGGCCAGCTTCTCCCGAATCCTCCGCCCCTCCGGATGCCGGTTGATGGGAGCCCGGTCCTCCCGCAGGGCGTCAATGACGTAGGAGGAAAAGCCGTCTTCGTAGCAGAAAAAGGCACAGGGCTGCCGGTAAAACCAGCAGGCCAGCAGCCGGATGAAGGGATCAAAGTTGGAAAAGTAAACCTCCGAATAATCTCCCAGCTCGTCGCTTAAGGTCCAATGCAGCACGCTCCGGGGATCCCGAAACCCCTCTGTGAGGACCTCTCCTTTGGCGCCGGCATATTTTTTGCACCACTGGAGTGTGGTTCCCCATAGAATCCGGTGAAACAACCCCGTTTCTTCCAGCCGCGTCCGGCATTCTTTGAGCTGCGGCGTCACATCGGTCAGAAGCAGATCCGCCTCCGGCTCTCGTAAGATTGCCGTTCGCATGTGTACTGCTGTAAACAGTTGATATACGGAATTTACAACAATTAAAATTCTGTTTTTTTCCATAGATACCACCATCCTTTGACGTCCGGAGCAAAGGGGTCAGCGCAGCAGCGCATTCCGGTTGATTTTTTGAATGATGAAATGCTCCCGCAGATTTTCACAGCCCGTGGAGTCCAGAGTGTATAGCCGCGCCGGTTTTTTCCGAAATACATAGGGCAGCAATTCCGAGGGGAAGATTTCTCGAATGACCTGCGCCTGGGGAAAGAGCGCCCGGTAATCCAGCGTGTCGTCCGGGTGGACCTTGATTGCCAATTGGACGCCCTGGAGGACCTGGGTTCCCAGGCGGAGGTACAGCTGTCTCTGCTGTGCCTCCGACATCAGACCGAGATGGGCGAAATGCTGGGTCAGTAGAATGGCGTCGGCCCGGGTGGAGAGCCGCCTTTTCAGAAAGAAGCGGATGATGCTCCGTCTGGTGTGAGGGGTCAGGCTCTGCAACGCCTCCTCCACGGAAAAATCCAGGTACCGGGGGCCGGAGACGTCTATGGATTGCGCCCGCTTCAGACAGATAATCCGGCGGACACAGTCGTTTTCACCTGTAAATAGGCCGTATTTTCGGGCGATTGCCGCGTGAACCGGGAACGTCTTGGCCAGTCCCTGGTTCAGCCTTTCCGGATGGCTGAGCATGCCTGCCGCATCCTCCAAAAAAATGAAGGGAATCCGATTTTGGAGCAAATACAGAGAAAAGTAAAAGTGTGCGCCCGCCACGTATATGCGGGAGAAGGACGAAATGGCGTAAGGGACCGTCATTTGGTAGCCCCGGGCGGTGTCCTGCAGGATTTGCTTCTCCCCGCCATGGGGGATGTGCAGATACGGAAATAAATACACCTCATTGAAGAATCCCCGGGTGCGCAGCTTCCGGTACTGGGGATACTTTCGGGTGATAAAATCCGGCAGGAGCAAAACGGCCCGGTCCCTGCTGTGAAACTGCAAGCGGTGGAGCATCACTTCCAGCAGCTGGTAGGAGCTGACCGCATGATATAAAACCAGGGGCGCATCAGCGCGGCACGCCGATCTGAATTTCATCCAACAGTCCCTCCAGTTCCCGGATAAACCGCTTATTTTTGGGGCTGCACACACTGCGCATGGGCGCGTAGGCGTCCCGTCCCCGGATGGGCAGTTGGAATCCAAGCTGCCGTTCTGCCTCCAGGAACTGCCGGACAAAGTCCAAAATGCCCCGGTGGATCTGCCGGATCTGCTCCGGAGCCGCCCGATTTTTCTGGAACAGGCACCGGTATCCCCCGGCTTCTCCCGGATAAAATCCTTGTAAGCTGCCTTCCGGCGCGCTCAACAGGAGCTCCCAATATAGATTGTGACCTTGCGCCGGGTCGTGGGCATTCCAAAGGTCCCGGTTTTCCCCTTGGGAATAGAGATAACTGACCAGCTGTCCGCCGGCCAAAAAGGGCTCGGCAGCCTCCGGCTCCGGGCTTAGACGGGAGCTGGTCCCTGCAAGCAGACCGGTGATGCGGCAGTTCAGATTCCAGATTCGGTTGACGGCGCAGTTGAGCGTCAATGGGCCGCTGCCGGCCCATCCGATGTCCACGGCCACCGCTTGCTTGCATCCCCGCAGCAGCGTCCCGTAGTAAAGACCGCCTGCCTGCCGCTGCTCCCGGTAGCGTTCCAGCACCCGGTCCCAGTGCTCTATCAGATAGTCTTGAATGCTTCCGACATTTTTATTCGTCAATTTTTCATCTGGACGCAGCTGGATGTCCCGACACAGCGGCTCTACAAAGTCCGGCAGCTCCATCCCCAATAGGACCTGGCGAATCGTGAAGCCCTGATTGACCTTGTGGTAGAGAAAACGGCGAAAATAATCCTGCTTATAATACTGAGCCGTGAGCTTCCCCGCCGCCAGTCTGGACCAATACGCGTAAACGGTATGCGCGCGCTCCTCCGGGTACAGCAACCGGTATGCCTGGAGCAAAACCGCCCCGTCCCGGGATAGAAACAAAATTCTGTCCGGCTGATGGGCGGCAGCATATTCGTGAATAAAACGGCAGTACCCGGTGACAAAGAGCCCTCCGTAGATAAAACCATACTCGTATGCCCGGGAAAATTCCCGGAGCCCGCTGTGAATCTGGGCATTGACCACAGCGCGGTAGACGCTGCCGGTCAACGGCGACAGATCCTCGGCGCGGTACCGTCCGCCTTGCAGGCCGGTGTTGGGGTAATAGAAGGGGCCAAACCCGCCGGCTTTGGCCTGGATCTGATCTGCGTAGGCATGATCTCCCACATGCGCGTATGTCCGATCTTCCCCGTATTGTTTCCGGATTTGCCTGTACAGGGCGCCGTCGCTTTTGGACTGCGCCCGGTCGCTGGAGACAAAGCAGGCCTGCAGGCCGCAGTAGCCGCACCGTCTCAGCAGCTCCTGCACCCGCTTTTCTCCCAAATACATATCCGATGTTGCGATCACGCACTTTTCCCGGCGGATAAGCTCCCGAACCACAGGAAGCATATAGGGGTTTGCATAGCAGCAAGTCTGTTCGCAGGTCCACTCGGCCTGGATTCCGACGGCCATAGGGATGCCGGTTGTCTGTTCCAGTACGGTCCAAATCTCCTCCAGGCTCACCTCATTCGTTTTTTTCTCCCGCATGTTTTTCTGCCGGGCCAGCCGTTCCGCCTCCACCCGCAGCCGTTTGAAATCCGGATACTGCAGCCGGATGGCAACCAGGTCGAACACATCTTCCGGCCGGGACACCCGACGGAACAGCAGCGTGTCGAAAACGTCGAAGGAGATGACGTCATACGCCGCCAGTCTCTGGGCAAACGCCTCCGGAGCTTCCCGGCGGGAGAGGGAGGACTCGCTGCCTGGGCAAAACAGCAGCTTTTCCTCATCGGCGGCTGCAGGGTCTGCCAGGTTCCGGCGGAACAGCAGGACGTACTGCACCTGCAGCCAGAGCAGATACAGCAGCGCCGGCAGTCTTCCTTTTTTCTGCCGCATACGCAAATAGCGCTCCCGGATTCCAGGCACCCGGTTGACAAGAAGTTGGTATATACGCGCTCTCATCTCTCTGCCCCTTCCGTCCGGATCGGATTATTTTCGCATTTTTTCGTATGCATCGCAGACTTCTCCCGGAGGCCCCACCGCCTGCAAACGTCCTTTTTCAATCCAAATGGCTTTGGTGCAGTTATTTCGGATGACCGAAGGGGCGTGGGAGACGATCAGTACCGTGGAACCGGCGTGGATCATCTCCCGGATGCGGGCCTCGCTTTTCTGGCGGAAAAACAGGTCCCCCACGCTCAGCACTTCGTCCAGAATCAAAATCTCCGGCGTGTCCCGCGCCGTGGCAATGGCAAAGCCCAGCCTGGACACCATCCCGGTGGAGTAGTTGCGCACCTTTTCCTCCATGAATCCCTCCAGCTCGGCAAAGCGCACAATTTCGTCATACTTCCGCTGAATATACTCCTTGGTATACCCGATGATTGCGCCGTTGAGGTAGACGTTTTCCCGGCCGGTCAGCTCCGGGTCAAAGCCGGTCCCCAGGGTGAGAAGCTGCACCTTTCGGCGGTCCACCCGGACCCGCCCGCTTGTGGGGATCAAAACGCCGGAGATGATTTTCAGCATGGTGCTTTTGCCGGAGCCGTTGGTGCCGATGATGCCCACCACCTCTCCCCGCATGACGGTAAAGCTGACGTCGTCCAGCGCCCGGAAGGTCTCGTAGCGCCGATCGCCCCGGAGCGTACGGATCAGCAGCTCTTTGAGGCTGGTGGCCTCATCCTTTGCCCGCCGGAACTGCATCGTCACGTGCTCCACCACAATGTCGGTGTTGTCCGGCTGCCTGGGCGGGCGGGGCGGATGAGTCCTGGGGGATTTTTTCGGCATGTTCCCTCCCACCTTTCTAGATTCTTTGCATGATGCGGTTGCGGCTCCGGCGAAATATCATGTGACCGACCAGAAACATACCGGCGCCCCAGGCGAGCATTTGCCACAGCTCCACCCCCGTCGGCCAGGCCCCGTACATGACGGCCTTGCGCAGGCAATGGATGTAGACATAAATGGGATTATTTTGTATCACCAGGCGAATTCCGCCGTGCAGCTGATCTACCGGATAAAAAATCGCCGAGCAGTACATCCAAAGGGTGAGCACAACCGCGTACAGGTGCTTGATGTCTCCAAAGAACACATAGGCCACCGCCAGAATATAGGAAATACCCAGAGAGAATAAAAACAGGCAGAAAATGATCAGGGGGGAGATCAGAGCCGGCCATTGGGGCATTACGCCGAACACAGCCAGCATCACGGCGTACGCGGCCAGAGAATAACCCAAATTAATCAGAGCGGTGTACACGCGAGTCAGGAGGAACAGCTCCATGGGAAATTTTACCTTGAGCAGCAGCGGCTTGTTGTCCACCAACGCCGTCATGGCGGCAGTTGTAGAGCCTGTAAACGCCTGCCATAAAATATAACCTGTCAGATAATAAATGGGATAATTTTCAATGGAACGCCGGAACAGCTGAGAAAAAATCAGTGAGAGAACGGCCATGGAGAGCAGCGGATTCAGCACGCTCCACACAATGCCGAGATAGGATCTGGCGTATTTACGCTTGAGTTCCCTTGCCGTCAGCTGCCGGATGACAAAGGCGAATTGCCTGCGCTGTTGCAAACCGGCCATGGCTCTTTCCATCCTTCTTTCGAGCATAACGAATCTTCCGGATATACCGCAGATACTGAAACATCGTGTGCTGGAGCAGGTGATACCCAACGCCTCTGCCGTACCGCATCACGCTGCCCTCATACCACGGGCTTTCCTGGAAGGGACTGCGGGACAGATTTAATAGCCGCGGCAGCGGATGGTGCCTGCGGATCTGCGCTTGGGTCAGCGGAGCGGCAAGCTGCGTTTCGCCTCCTTCCAGCACATCGTCGGAAAAGGGAAGACTTCCAAAGGTCTCCGCTTCCTCCCGGGACGGTCTGGTCATGAACGACTTGAGCAGCGCCCGAATGGCGGGCAGATCCTGCCGGAAATCATACTGCGTTACCTCAGCTTTCCCGGTTTCTGCCGCCAGTATCCGGATATACTGCCGGAAATACGGCTCGATTCCCTGGAGAAAACCGTTTCGGGCGGCCGGGGAGGCGCCGTAAACCGGGACATAGATGGGTCCCTGCCGACGGTACCCCAGGGTCATACCGTGAGGCGCCGTAAAAACCGCTTCAAACAGACAGTTGTTGAAAAAGACCTTTTCTCTCAAACCGTCCTCCGGCCGGAAGTAACAGCAGTGGTAATTTCTCCGGTCAACGTGGGGGGGCGCCTCATAAAGTCCCCAGTAGTACCCCTCCAGCTGCTGCCCACGTCCCAAATCTCCCAGGATGTCGCCCAGGGTCTTCTGCATGGAGCCGGTCCAGCCGCTGTCCACGATGGCGTAGGGACGCTCCTCCAGCAGCCCCTCCTGACGCAGATACCCGGCAAGTCCGGGCATCGCTTCCCGGGAGTGCTCGTCCACGTACGTCCAAAAGGTAGGGCAGCAGGCAAGCGCCCGGCGGATTTCCGGCAAGCGCGCCGGGGCGAGGGCTTCCTCCGGCTGGAGCCCCAGGGACAACCGGCGCAGCACGTCGGCCGACTCCTCCTGTGTTAACCCCGCCCGGCGCAGAAGCTTTTCCAGGGTTATACCGGAGGCCTTGCGGCATAGAAAATCCAGCGCCTCCTCCCGGTTTCGGTGAAGGGCGGGAAGACGCAGGGAGTATCTGGAGCAGCTCAGATACCGGCAGGTCACCGGCAAATCCAGGACCTCACAGAAAATCCCGGCGGCCTGGTACATCAGGTAGCCGTCCCGCGCCAGAAAGTACAGCCGCTCCTTGCCGCCGGTCAGCGCCCCCTGAAGCAGCCACTGGGTGAAGCTTCCCAGAGCGGGCGCCAGCACGCAGACGCTTGTCACAGCTGCCGCGTCATTCGTCGGAAAGGAAATCTGCCGTACAATCCGTTCCATGCGGGGATTTCGGCTTAAAATCTCTTGATACGGCTCCCATTTGTCGCATTTAGCTTGTTTCTGAAATTCCATGGGGACGTTTTCCTCCCTTTTGTGTATGCTCCCCCGGCTGCCGGATTTGTTTTTTTACGAAATGCTGGATGGAAGGGGGGACTGCCCCGGCCAGCAGGGGCTTCAGCACATAGGGGAAGGTTGCGCCGGTGAGAATGCCCAGCTCCCGGAAGCCGTGATAGCGCAGCCGCATCTCCCGTAAACGCCGTCCTGGGGTTCTCTTTCGGTAAGAGGCCGGGCTTTCCCGATATTGCAGCAGCGGCTCCTGCAGATTATATCCCCGGTTTCCGTTCCGATGCAGCCGCATGAACAGCTCATAATCCTCGCACAGCAGCACGCGCCGGTCGGCGCAGTAGCCGCCGTGCTGTACCAGCACCTCCTTGCGAAACAGGACGGACGGGTGAATATAGGGAGAGTGGGACAAAAAATCCTTTGCCTGGGGACGCTCCGGCATTTTTAGAACGCCCCAGACGCCGTTTTCATCCATCAGTAGCGCATTGGACCCCACCCACTGAAATCCCGGGTGCGTCTGCAAAAATTGAAGCTGCTGTTCCAGCCGGTTGGGCGCCGCCACATCGTCTGCGTCCATTCTGGCCAGGTAACGTCCCCTTGCATACCGGATGCATTGGTTGAGCGCATACCCAAGGCCGCGATTTTGTTCGCTCCTGTAGGACCGGATTCTGCCGTCCCACGCTGCCACGTTTTGAATTTCCCGGGCAGAGGCGGCGTCCGAGCCGTCGTCATATAGGATCATTTCCCAATTCCGAAAGCTCTGCTCCAAAATAGACCGTACCGCCTGGTGCAGATGATGGGGCGCGGCAGGGTTCAATACCCCCATGATGACGCTGATTTCCACCTCGGACATTCGTTTATCCCTCCCCAATTCGCTGATCTGCCATCCGATAGATTTCCCGCATGCGGCAAATGGTATCAGCCTGACGGAAGGGCTGCGCACTGGCCCGGCAGTCGGCGGCGATTTTCCTCTTTTCCGGCTCACGGAGATGGAGGATCCGCTCCATGCTGCGGGCAAATTCGTCTCTGTCATAGGGACTACAAACAAAGCCGTTTTTCCCGTGCCGCATGTATTCTCGGGTTCCCCGGTTATCTGCTGCAATGACCGGGATTCCCATGGCCAACGCCTCCAGACCGGCCATTCCCAATCCCTCCCGAATGGAGGGAAAAACGGCGGCATCCGCGCAGCCTAGTATCTGGGGAATGTCCGTCCGGTAGCCGTAGAGCGTCACGACGCCTGAAAGGTTCAGCTCCGCGATCCACCGCTGCAGCCGGTCCCGGAAAAAACCGTCTCCGCAGATTCCGTACCGAATACCGGCCAGGCTGCCCCGCAGATGCCTGAGTTTGTCCAGGGCCTCCAGGACAACTCTGTGGTTCTTGTTTTCGTTTAGCTCGCCCACAGAGACAAAAAAACAATCCTCCGTACCGATGCCCAGCTGGCGGCGCAGGATGCGCCGCCTTTCCTCCGGCAGGGGATGGAATTTTTCCAAATCCAGTCCCACACCGGGAATCTGCTCCACACGTCCGTTTTTTTTCAGGCGAAATTTTTTCGCTATCTCGTAGTCCTCCCGGTTGATGACGATGAGAAAATCCGTGCTTTTTGCCAATGCCTTTTCTACGGAATAGTAGGCCACGCGATTCAGCAGCGGCGCCCCCCGGTAAAAATGAAAGCCGTGGGCTGTGTAAATGACGACCAACCCCTTGCACAGCCGGCCCGCCAAACGACCCAGCAGCCCGCCTACCGGCGTATGGCAATGCAAAATCCGAATTTGGTATGATTTGATGATAGCCGCAAGCTGATGCAGGGCAGCATAGTTATACTGCACCATAAAGGGGGAACGGGCGATGTCGATGTGGTGCGCCTGCACGCCCAGCGCCTGGATTTTTTCCGGGCCGGGCAGGTAATGCGGCTCGTTCATGTTGGCGGCGTAGTGTACCACATAGCCCATCTGCTGCAGGATTTTTACATTTTCCATCTCAAATTTCCAGAGAAAGTCACTGGTTGTCGCCAGGATTAAGAAATGCTTTTCCATTTTGGCAGGATCCCTCTTCCATCATGTGGACCGGTGTTCGAGAAGCAAGCCCATGGATAAATCTGAACAGCCTTACCATCAGTTTCGCCGGTTGGAAGAGATTTATTCGCGGAGGCTGGGGATAACGAAATCTTCGTTTCATATACTAAAGCTGCCGGTCGTACGGCAAAATTCGCCCCAATTGAAAAGGAGATTTGAAAACATGATGGAACTTCCCTTGGGATTTGGCATGGCGTTGGCCCAAAATCCCCGGGCTATGGCGTATTTTTCTAGGCAAACGGAAGAAAAGCAGGAAGAAATTCTAGCGCATACCCATTCCATTCGCTCTCGCAACGAGATGCATGCATACGTGCAAAGCCTGGGAAACCGGCAGTAACTTGTGAGAGCGCGAAAAAAGACGCTCCAGGAAAACAAACAACGGCATCCAGCCGAAACGCAATGCCGTCGTTTGTTTCCGATCTAAAGAAGCCACTTTGACATAGGGTATGGAGAGTACCTGAAAAAATTGTGGAATTGCCCAATATTTGCAAAAATTGTCGCTTTCGTGAACTGACGGATGTTCGAAAAATCTGTTGAAAATCGACTCGCGTCTGTGTATAATGGTGTACGTATAACATGAGAATGGGAAGCTGGAGACGGATTTCAAGTGGATATGGAGAAACAAAATGAAACTAAGATTTGAATTTGGCGGCGCAAAATATAGCGCTGCCGGTATTTTTGAATTTACGAAAACGAGCATGACAGACTTCTGGCGAGAACCGTTCTTTCATTTCTATCCGGATGTGGATCGGAAAAAATATCATGCCATGTCCGATCCGGAACGACTCGATTTTTTGCATACATATTTTGAAGCATTTTACGCCGCCCACCGATCCGAGATAGAAAATAAACTGTCAGAATATAACGCTCATTGGCAAATTTATGAACCTCAAATTATAGCCGCTTTACAGGACATCTTCGGTGTGGAGTTGGACGATGTGTTCAATGACTTGGTCTGCTATACCACGTTTAACCCGATTAGTCCCCGGTATCTTGACAAGAACAGCTTTGATAATTTTTATCTGGAAAGCAAAGCGGGAGCGTTGGGAACAGCCATGCACGAAATCATCCACTTTGTTTGGTTTTATGTATGGCAGGAGCGTTTTGGCGATGACACGGCGGAATATGAAACGCCCCACCTAAAATGGATTCTTAGTGAAATGGTGGTTGAGCCGATTATGCGGGATGACCGGCTGGGGTCGATAAATCCCTATTACACCCATCAATCCTGTGTCTATCCGTATTTCTATACCATGCAGATCGAGGGCAAACCGATTCTGGACGTACTCTATGAAATGCTGTCCTCCATGCCGATGCCGAAATTCATGGAAAAGAGTTACCAACTTTGTGTGGAACATGAAACAGAAATTAGGAGGCATATTGAGGGCGCCGAGAAGGGAGAATGGGCATAAGAATTTTAAGCAGTTTTACATGGGCGTACTGCGGCAAGATGTCGATGCAATCTGTACCTATTTTTGAGATCCACATGCCCCTTGTTACGCCGGGAAGCCATATCTCCGGAAAGATTCGCGCAATGTGAGAAGCGAATGGGAGGACTTGACCGCCTGCTCTTTAGAAGCTGCGAGAACGAGCAGACCGAGCGGAAAGCGGAGCGTATCCGTGTGGTATGACATTGTGGGTTTCATCCCTGCAGGCAAAATGGGATATACAAGACGGCTCTATTTTGTTATACTAGTCCCAGGGCCTGGGCCGAAACCGGAGGCGGCGCCGGTGCAGACTCAATTTTATTGGAGTAGGTGACATTCGCATGCTGTTGAAAGGGAAAATTGCAATCGTAACCGGCGGCAGCCGGGGCATCGGCTTTGCCACGGTAGAGGCGTTTTTGGCAGAAGGCGCTACGGTCGTTCTCTGCGGCTCCCGCCCGGAAAGCGCCCAAAAGGCCGTCGCGCAAATCAAGGAGCGGGATCCCCATGCTGCTGTCTCCGGAATCAGTCCCGACCTGGCTTGCTACGACCAGGTGAAGGACGCGTTTGACGCCGTGGCGGAGCAATACGGCCGCATCGACATTTTGGTAAACAACGCCGGTATTTCGGAATCCACGCCATTTTCCGATTATACCGATCAGACCTTCCATCAGGTTATGGATTTAAACGTCAAGGGTGTGTATCATTGCACCAGGGCGGTGGTGGATTCCATGACCCGGCAAGGCGGCGGCGTCATCCTGAACACGTCCTCGATGGTGAGCATTTACGGACAGCCCAGCGGCGTAGCGTATCCCACCTCCAAATTTGCCGTCAATGGTCTGACGGTCTCCCTTGCCCGGGAGTTGGGCCCCAAGGGCATTCGCGTCAACGCTGTCGCTCCCGGCATCACCTACACCGACATGATGCGGGCGGTTCCCAAGGAATATCTGGATCCCTTGGTTGCCCAGATTCCCCTGCGCCGGATCGGGCAGCCGGAGGATATCGCCAATGCCTTTGTTTTCCTCGCCTCCGAGAAGGCGTCTTATATCACCGGCGTCATTCTCAGCGTAGATGGAATGGCCCGGACCTGATACCGAGGGTATGGGACAGCCGGTTTTGTGAAAAGGTTACCCTTCCCAATTTCTGAAAAAAACGGTGCGCTGCAAAATTTTGCAGCGCACCGTTTTTTCCGTGTTGGTATTATGTTTGGCTCGGGGGAAACGTCCAACCCGAGTAGCCCGCTGTTTGTTCAGCGCGCCAGCGGTAAAAGGCGGCAATGGAGGTGGAGGTGTATGGGTTGATCCACAGATAGCCGATGCCAAGGGTCAGGGCACTGAGCAGATTCCAGCCCAAAAAGCTGAATTCCAAGCAAAACAGACGGCCCTTATAGCCCTGCATCATCATTTTAGAGCGGGCCAGCGCCTCGCTGGCGGTGCATTGGGGGTCTTCCAGCATGATATAGGGAGCCATGGCGTAGCTGTAAGCGGCCACAATACCGGGGATTATCAAGAACAGGCTCCAAAGAGTTACAAATAGCCCCGTGAGAAACGACAGACAAAAGCCGCCCCAGAAACGGTGGAATTGAGAGAACAAATCGCTCAGCTGTGCAGGCTTCCCGTCCAACAGGTTTAGCTGGAATTTGCAGTAACCCAGGTTGATCACGCCGCCCAGGAAAAAGGCGATGATGCCCAAGGTGATCGTCCAGGCGGCCAGACCCAGAAGCACCTGGAACAGCCTGGGGTACGCTGCTTGCAGCAGCTGCATGGATTCTGAATCCAAACGGATATCCAACTGGAACGGAAAGTTTTCCGCTCCCATCAGGGACGCAACCAGCGCCGTGCCCACCGCGATGCCCCATTTTCCGCTGAGGGCGTCTTTGGCTTTCTGTCTAAAATCTGCCGCGTACACGCCGCCGCCTCCTTACCGTTGCAAGAGATTCCAAAGCTCGGTGAAAACCTCCGGCTGATGCTCCGGACGTCTCCGAGATTGCCCGGATAGACCCAGGCGGCGAGTCGCCCCGCCGCCTATTTGGCTTAAAACGCCGTCTTCTCTGTGAGGTAGGCCTTTAGGTTCTCAATGGGAAGCCGGACCTGTTCCATGGTGTCCCGGTCCCGGACGGTGACGCAGTGATCTGCCGGAGCGGTTTCATCGCCCACAGTCTGAAAATCCACGGTGATGCACAGCGGCGTTCCGATCTCGTCCTGGCGGCGGTAGCGCTTGCCGATGGAGCCGGTGTCGTCAAAGTCCACCATAAAGTCCTTTTGCAGCTGATGGTAAATCTCCTCGGCCTTCCCGGAGAGCTTTTTGGACAGGGGCAATACGGCGGCCTTGTAAGGAGCCAGGGCAGGGTGCAGGTGCAGAACGGTGCGGACGTCATCCGCCCCCTTCTTGTCCTGGCCCACAACCTCCTCGTCATAGGCGTCTACCAGGAAAGCCAGAGTCACCCGGTCGGCGCCCAGGGAGGGCTCTACTACATACGGCACATAGTGCTCCCCGGCTTCCTGATCAAAATATTTCAGGTCCTGGCCGGAGGTTTTTTCGTGCTGTGTGAGATCGTAGTCGGTGCGGTCCGCCACGCCCCACAGCTCGCCCCAGCCGAAGGGGAACCGGAACTCGAAGTCGGTTGTGGCTTTGGAGTAGAAGCACAGCTCTTCGGGGCTGTGGTCCCGGAGCCGCAGGTTTTCCTCCTGCATTCCCAGATTCAGCAGCCACTGGCGGCAGAAGTTCCGCCAGTACTGGAACCACTCCAAATCCGTCCCGGGCTTGCAGAAAAATTCCAGCTCCATCTGTTCAAACTCCCGGGTGCGGAAGGTAAAGTTGCCCGGCGTAATCTCATTGCGGAAGGACTTGCCGATTTGGCAGACGCCGAAGGGCAGCTTCCGCCGGGTGGTCCGCAGGAGATTGTTGAAGTTGACGAAGATGCCCTGCGCCGTCTCGGGACGGAGGTAAACCTCTGCGGCGGAGTCCTCCGTGACGCCTTGATGGGTCTTAAACATCAGGTTGAATTTCCGAATGTCGGTGAAATCCGACTTGCCGCAGCCGGGGCAGGGGATTTTCTTCTCCCGGATGTAGGCTACCAGGCTGTCCTGGTCCATGGCCTCCACTTGGACGCCCTCGATGCCGTTGGCGGCATTATAGTTCTCAATGAGCTGATCGGCCCGGTGGCGCATTTTACAGGCCTTGCAGTCGATGAGCGGATCGTTGAAGGTGGTCACGTGGCCCGACGCCACCCAGACCTGAGGATTCATGAGAATGGCCGCGTCCTGCCCCACATTATAGGGACTCTCCTGGACGAACTTTTTCCACCAGGCCTTTTTTACATTGTTTTTCAGTTCCACACCCAAGGGGCCGTAATCCCAGGTGTTGGCCAGTCCGCCGTAGATTTCTGAGCCGGCAAAAATAAAGCCTCGGTTTTTACACAGGGCAACAATCTTATCCATGGTTTTATCCGCATTTTTCAGCATGTTGATTTCCTCCCGCAAGCGGCCTTCTTTTTCCAAATCTAGAGACATATTATATCGGAACTCCCGGGGAAAATCAACCGTTTCCCTGGGATTTTCGGAAATTCCTGCTGATCCCCGGCAGAATACCCTTTGCCGGAAAAAATCTGCTGTTACGAGGAGTCCCATAGATAGAGTAAGCGTCTGCCATATGCGGCCCGGCTCCTGCCGAAAGTCGGCGGCCGGTTCGATGTGTTGCAATTGTGTGACGCCCAGGATATAATAGAACCCGGAAGGGGGGCACGCACATGGAACTTCGCGTATTACATTATTTTTTGGCAATCGCCCGAGAAGAGAATATGACGAGGGCGGCGCAAATGCTCCATATCAGCCAGCCTGCTCTGTCCCGTCAGATGATGCAGCTGGAGGCGGAATTGGGCGTGAAGCTGTTTACCCGCAGCAATCACAACATTGTCTTGACAGAGGACGGCTTGCTTTTGAAGCGCCGGGCTCAGGAGCTGCTCTCCCTCGCGGACAAAACCAAGCGCGATTTTCTCCATCGAGACACAGAGCTTGCAGGAGAAATCACCATCGGCAGCGGAGAGTTTCGCAGTACAAGGGAGCTGGCCAAAGCCATGGTGGCGTTTCGGAACAAGCATCCTCTGGTGCAATTTCGAATTTACAGCGGAAATGCGGATAATGTTCAGGATTATATCGAACGGGGCCTCTTGGATCTGGGCGTCATGGGCGAGCCGGTGGATATCCGCAAATATGAATTCGTTCCGATGCCGGTCAAAGAAGAGTGGGGCGTCTTGGTACGGGAGGATTCCCCACTGACCCGGAAAGAGTACATAGAGCCTGCGGACCTTATGGGAATCTCCTTGGTGACAGGCTCCCGGGACTTCCACGGGGAGCTGATCCGCTGGTTCGGCGAATTATATGATAAGCTGGAGATTGCGGCGGTGGGTAACCTTCTTTACAACGAGGCGATGTTGGTGGGTAACGGCATGGACGCGGTGCTCTGCATCCGCCTGAATTGCAGGTATGAGAACTTGCGGTTTATCCCGCTGCACCCGCCTGTGGAATCTCGTACGGCTTTAATCTGGAAGAAGGACGCCGTTTTTTCCCGCGCCACAGCTGCTTTTATCGACTTGATTGCGCAATACCTAAAAGCTATTTCCGGCGATAAAATATAAGTATTTTACATATAGAACCCCATGCGCTACAATCAAGGTGTTCCAGACGGAGCACCTTATTTTTCGTGTAGGAGAGCATGCGGGGTGAAAAGATGACGATTCAGGAGGCAAGCGACCGCTACAAGATTCCCATGGAGATTCTCCGGGAGTATGAAAGCTGGGGACTGTGCGGCGCAGTCAAAAAAGTGATGGGCGCATGGCAGTACGATGACGAAGACATTCATCGCCTGAGTACCATCATGACGCTCCATGACGTGGGCTTTTCCAACGACGAAGTGGAGACTTACATGCGGTTGCTGCTGGAGGGGGAGAACACGGAGCAGGAACGGCTGGAGATCATCAGACGGCGCCGGGACAGCACGCTGGATGAAATCCACTTCCGGCAGGCACAGCTGGACCGTTTGGACTACCTGCAGTACAAAATCCAAAAGCAGGCCGGAAGAAAACCAAATGAAATCGGAGGCATATCGCGATGAAAAAAATTCTTTCTCTTGTATGGACGCTCACAATGGTATTTACCCTTGCCGCCTGCGGAAACAGCGACTCTGGGGAGAGCACTTCCCCGAAAGCGTCTTCCGGGCCGGAGAGCTCTGCCGCATCCGAAGAGAGCACCCCCTCTTCTGAGAGCACAGCTTCTACCGAGAGCACGCCGCAGGCCGAGGAATCCTCTCAGCCGGAAACAGAAGCAGGTTCTAACGCACTGGTGGTGTATTTTTCCTGGTCCGGCAATACCGAATCAGTGGCAAATGAAATCCAGGCTCAGACCGGCGCGGATATGTTTGAGATTGTTCCCGCAGAACCCTATACCGATGACTACGACACCCTGCTGGATATCGCGCAGGACGAACAGGCAAACGACGCCCGGCCTGCCATTGCAGGTACTGTGGATCATTTTGAGCAGTACGACGTGGTGTATCTGGGCTATCCCAACTGGTGGGGGGATATGCCGATGATCCTGTATACCTTCCTGGACGAGTACGATTTCTCCGGGAAAACCATCGCTCCCTTCGTCACCTCCGGCGGCAGCGGCTTTTCCGGCACCATCGGAACCATTGAGCGGATGGAGCCGAATGCTGCCGTAACCGAGGGGCTTTCCCTGGGAAGCTCCGAGGCGGCCGATCCCGGCAGCGATGTCGCGCAGTGGCTCTCCGGCATAGGGCTGGCGGAGTCAGAGGGATCGGAAAACTCATGACGGAATTAGAAAAGATGATAAAAGGTGCATGGTATGATACCCGCGCTCCGGAGCTTCGCCGCATGAGCAACCGGGCGAAGGATTTGATGCGTCTTTATAACAGCCTTCCGGCGGAGAATGGGGAGCTTCGGGAGGAGATCATCCGTCTGCTCTTGGGAAAATGCGGAGTGAACGTCCGGATCAATCAGCCCTTTTTCGTGGACTACGGCTGCCATATTTCGGTGGGAAGCCATAGCCTGATCAATATGAACTGCACGCTGTTGGATACCGGAAATATTACCATCGGCCACCACACGCTGATTGGGCCCGATGTGAAAATCTATACGGCCACACATCCCATGCATGCCAAAGAACGTTTTTTCATGGACGAACACGGAGATCCGGCAATCCGAACACGAACTGCGCCGGTCACCATTGGCAACCATGTCTGGATTGGCGGTGGGACGGTGATTTTACCCGGCGTTACCATTGGCGATGGGGCGGTAATCGGCGCGGGAAGCGTGGTAAAGGATTCCGTTCCGGCAGGCATGCTTGCCTGTGGAAACCCTTGTACTGTGAAAAAAGAACTTGAAAACTAGGAGGAATACCGTATGGTGAAACAGACGGCGGGACGCCGGGATTTGGGCGATTTTGCCCCGAAATTTGCAGAACTGAACGACGATGTGCTTTTTGGCGAAGTGTGGAGCCGGGAGGACCGGCTTTCCCTGCGGGACCGCTCCCTGGTGACGGTGGTGGCGCTGATGTCCCAGGGGCTTGTGGATCCCTCTTTCCAATACCATTTGGAGACGGCTAAGAAAAACGGAATCACCAGAGAAGAGATTGCGGAAATTTTGACCCACGGGGCTTTCTATGCAGGATGGCCCAAGGCGTGGGCGGCATTCCGGATGGCCAAGGAGGTCTGGAAAGATGACGGTCAGGCGGAAAGCCGCGGCGGGCTGTTTGGCCTTGGACAGCCCAATGAAGCGTTTGCTCAGTACTTTGTGGGCCGGAGCTATTTGAAGATGCTCACTACGACGGGAGTTCCCATTGCCAACGTGACCTTTGAGCCGGGCTGCCGCAACAACTGGCACGTCCATCAAGCCGGTCGGAACGGCGGGCAGATTCTGCTGTGTACCGAAGGCCGGGGCTGGTATCAGGAGTGGGACAGGGAGGCGCAGGAGCTTCATCCCGGCGATACCGTGGTGATTCCCGCCGGCGTCAAGCACTGGCACGGCGCGGCAAAGGACAGTTGGTTTTCTCACCTGGCGGTGGAGGTACCGGGTGAGAATGCCGCCAACGAATGGCTGGAGCCGGTTTCCCGGGAGCAGTACAATCGTTTGCCATAAAAAAAGAAATGGAGGATCAAAACATGAGTAAGACCTTGATTGCCTATTTTTCTGCCAGCGGCGTGACTGCTCGCCTGGCAAAGACCCTAGAGAGCGCGACCGGCGGGGATTTGTACGAGATCAAGCCGGTCACCCCCTATACCGGTGCGGATTTAAACTGGAACGACAAACAGAGCCGCAGCAGCGTGGAGATGAAGGACCGGACTGCCCGCCCGGCCGTTGCCGTGCCTGTGGAGAATATGGCGCAATACGATTATGTTTTTGTGGGCTTCCCCATCTGGTGGTACGAGGCGCCCCGGATTGTACAGACCTTTTTGGAAAGCTACGATTTCTCCGGCAAAACGGTGATTCCCTTCGCCACCTCCGGCGGAAGCGGCATGGGAAAGACGGCGGCCATCCTGCAGAAAAGCTGCCCTGCGGCAAAGGTTCTGCCCGGAATCAGGATGAGCGGTTCCGCCTCGCTGAACGAGGTTTCCTCTTGGGTAAAAAGCCTTGGACTTTGAGGAGGGAGCGCAATGAAAATTCTGGTAATTGAGAGCAGCCCCCATCAGCATGGTTCCTCCAACCTGCTGGCCGGGGAATTTATCCGTGGTGCGAAAGAGTCAGGCCACGAGGTCACAGTGTTTGACGCCGGGCACGCCGACTTGCATCCCTGTTTGGGCTGCGGCGCCTGTGGAATGGCGGGACCCTGTGTGCAGAAAGACGACATGGCTGCTTTGCAGGAACAGCTGATGGCCTCCGACATGGCTGTCTTTGTGACGCCTTTATACTATTTCGGCTTTTCGGCCCAGCTGAAAACCGTCATCGACCGCTTCTACAGCATAAACGGACAGCTGACGGCAAAAGGACTGAAAACTGCACTGCTTGTCGCGGCCTGGGACAGCAACGACTGGACGATGCGGGATATCCAGGCGCATTATGAGACCCTGTGTCGCTACCTGAATTTTCAAAATCAAGGGGAGGTCCTGGGCGTGGGCTGCGGCGCCGTTGAAATGACGAAACGCACGCGGTTCCCGCAGGAGGCGTACGCACTGGGAAAGCGACTCAGAGGGTAACGCGATGAAGCCGACTGCCATTGCAAAGCGCACCGTGGATGTGCTGATGACGCTGGCCTTGCTGTTTCTGATGGGCTACCAGCTCTGGGGCCGGGCGGCCCACGAGTGGGCCGGGGCGGGGATGCTCCTTTTGTTCCTTGCGCATCACATCTTAAACCGAAGCTGGTATTCAGGCCTGCTGAGAGGCAGGCTCACCCCTATGCGGGTATTTCAAATCGGTGTGGATATGCTGCTTCTGCTTGCGATGTTGGCGCAGATGTACAGCGGCATTGCCATGTCCCGCCATGTGTTTGCATTTCTCCCCTTTGACGGAGGTATGGCGCCGGCCCGAAGGCTGCACATTCTGGGCGCCTATTGGGGCTTTATCCTGATGAGCGTTCATCTGGGGCTGCACTGGAATCTGTTTTTGGGGATGGCAAAAAGGAAAACAGGTAAGGCAACCCCCTCAAAACTCCGCAGACGGATCTTGTTCCTAATTGGCCTGTTACTTGCAGCTTACGGCGCTTTTGTATGGATGGACCGGGATTTTCCTACTTATTTGTTCCTGCAGTCCGAATTTGTCTTTATGGACTATGGGGAACCCCTTTGGTCGTTCTATCTGGATTACATCAGCTTAATGGGGCTTTGGGTATTTCTTGCTCATTACCTCAGCCGAGGCTTGAGGAAGCTGGGAAGGAGCAGGAAGCGGTCAGCCGCTCCCTGAAATCGGATCATTCCGCGTGCCCGCCCAGAGGATAAACTGTGGGCGGATGGGATATAAAAGACGATGCGGCGACGCGCAAACCGAGTCGCCGCCTGTCGGATGAGAAAACTGGTTGCGAGGTTGGCAGCCCCTTTGGGGGCTCCAACCTCGTTTTTCCGTAGGCTGTTGGATTCCCTATTCCGACGCTGCATCTGCCGCCATGCATACCCGCCGGAGTAAATTTTGAAACAGGTCTTTCCAGGTGAGACGGGGCACCGCTTTTTCCGCCACCAGAGGAATTTCGCCCAAAACTTGCCCGTCTGCCTGGATGGTGAGGGTTCCCAGGCGCTGGCCTTGGCTCACAGGCGCCTGAACCGAGGGCAGCAGCTCTACGGTCCGGGTGACCGACTGCCGGAGTCCCTTGTCAATGAGCAGCTGCTCTTCTCCGGACGCCACAGGCTGCACGGTTTCCGATTGCCCTAGGACTACAGGCACCGGAGACAGAGTCTCTCCCTCTTGTACCGGCACCAAGGCGTAGTTGGCAAATCCGTAATCCAAAAGGGCTTTGGCTGATTGGAAGCGGTCCGTCGAGCTGGGACAGTGGAGGACGACTGCCACCAGCTCCAGCCCATCCCGCAGGGCGCTGGCCGACAGGCAATGGCCTGCGGCAGAGGTGTAGCCGGTTTTTAAGCCGGTCGTTCCCTCATAAAATCGGACCAGCTTGTTGGTATTGGCCAGGCCAAAGGAGCCGTTGCGCACGGTGTCCATCCAGATTGTGGTAAATTTTTTAATGTCGGGATGATGCAGCAGCAGTTCTCTGGACATCAGCGCGATGTCGTAGGCGCTGGTCAGATGCTCCGCTGCGGAGGGCTCGTCGTCCAGCCCGGTGCAGTTGACGAAGTTTGTGTCCTCCATGCCCAGCTCTTTGGCTTTGGCATTCATTTTTTCTACAAAACCCGCCTCGCTGCCGGCGATGTACTCCGCCATGGCGCAGGCGCAGTCGTTGGCGGAGGAAACCGTAATGGATTTGACCATTTCCTCTACAGACATCGTTTCTCCCACCTTCAGATATACCTGGCTGCCTCCCTTGGCCGCGGCGGCTTCGGAAGCGGTGACGGTGTCCTGCCAAGAGATTTTGCCGGAATCTATGGCCTCCATAATCAAAAGCAGGGTCATGACCTTGGTGACACTGGCCGGAGCCAGCCGCTCATGGGCATTGGTCTCGTACAGGACGGTTCCCGTCGCCAGATCCATGAGGACTGCCGACGGTGCAGTGAGCTGCAGATCCACAGCGCCTGCCGGCAGGACCAGCGTCCCTGCCAAAACGCTGAGAAACAGTATCATGACAACAATTCGTTTACCCATATCCATCCCTCCCGGTTTTGCTACAGACTATGTCCCCGGGGACAAGAATATGAAAACAAGCCTTTTATTTGTGCGCTCCCGCCGGCAGCAGCGGGGGATTGGTGGGCTTATTTTATATAAAAGCATATCGATATTTCCTTATTTTTATGAAAAGTTACCAAAAAAACGTGGACAAATTGGAAAAAGCGCAGTATAGTAGTGCTAAAGTATACCCGAAAGGCTCCATGGGCCGTTCGTTTTGGAATCTGTGTAAAAGGTGATGATACTTATGGCATTTTCCTTCTTCGGCGGAATTCACCCCAAAGACCGGAAGGCGCTCGCCCGGGAACACGCAATTACGCCGTTTCCTCCACCCGCCACAGTGGTGATTCCCATGTCCCAGCATATCGGGGTCCCTTGTAAACCCTTGGTATCTAAGGGAGACCATGTAGACCTGGGACAGAAAATCGGAGACGGCGACGGCCTGTGCGTGCCGGTTCACGCCTCCGTTTCCGGAACCGTCCAGGCCGTGGAGGCCCGGCCTCATCCCAACGGTACCACCGTTTTGTCGGTTGTCATTGCCAACGATTTTCAGGAGACGGTTTGCCCGGATATCACGCGCCGGGCGAGTATTTCCGGCCTGAGCGCCCAGGATCTCATTCGGATCATTCGGGAGGCCGGAATCGTCGGCATGGGCGGGGCAACCTTTCCCACAGATGTGAAGCTCTCTTCCGGAGTGGGCAAAGTGGACACGGTCATCGTCAACGCCTCGGAGTGTGAGCCCTATATCACCGCAGATGAACGCCTCCTGCGGGAGCAGCCGGACCGGGTTTTGCAAGGTCTGGAGGTTCTGATGAGGATTTTGGGCCTGAAGCAGGGCTGTGTTGCAATGGAGAACAACAAACCGGCTGCTGCAGCGGCTGTCCAAGAGGCGTTGCACCGCCATCCGGGTATCCGGCTTCAGCTTCTGCCGGCCCGGTATCCGCAAGGCGCTGAAAAGCAGCTGATTCAGGCCATAACCGGCCGGCAGGTGCCGCCCGGCGGATTGCCGGCCGCAGTGGGCTGCGCGGTTTTCAACGCCGCCACCTGCGCCGCCGTCGCAGACGCCGTTTGGGAGGGCATGCCTCTGGTGAAACGGGTGGTTACGGTCTCTGGGGACATTGCCATGGAGCCCCGGAATCTGTTGGTTCCCATCGGCACGCCCTTTACGGATATGGTAGACGCAGTGGGCTTCCGGCAAAATCCCTACAAGGTGCTCTCCGGGGGGCCTATGATGGGGGTTGCGCAATTTGACCTGGCCGTTCCGGTGACAAAGGGGACCAATGCCGTGACCATTTTGGGACAGAGCAACCGGTATTTGACAGATGCGCCGCACTGTATCCGCTGCGGGAAGTGCATCCGCGTGTGTCCGATGCACCTGATGCCTCTGTTCCTATACAGCGCCGAGCGGCGCTCGGATCTGGCGGAGCTGAAGCGGCGGAATGTGACGGACTGCATCGAGTGCGGCAGCTGTGCGTACACCTGCCCCGGCTGTCTGCCTTTGGTACACAGCATTCGGACAGCCAAGCAAAAGCTGCGGGACGCCGCTCCGGCCAAACCGGCTCAGGAACCGGCCAAAGCGTAAGGAGGGAACGATCGTATGCCGAATAAAATCAAGTATTTTTACGAGCTGACCGTGTCCAGCTCTCCTCATGTACATAGCCCCAACCGGACCTGGCGCCTGATGCTGGACGTGATACTCGCGCTGCTCCCGGCTCTGGTGGGAGCGGTGTTCTACTTCGGGCCCCGGGTGCTGGCGCTATGCGGATTTTCGGTAGCCGCTTGCGTGGGCCTGGAGTGGGGTTACCGGAAAGTCATGAAGCTGGATGCAACCGTAAAGGATCTGTCGGCTGTGGTGACAGGATTGCTGCTTGCGTTTGTGTGCCCCGTGACCATTCCCTATTGGACTCTATTCATCGGCGATTTTTTTGCCATTGTGGTCGTCAAGCAGCTCTTCGGCGGCATCGGCAAAAATTTTATGAACCCGGCGTTGGCGGCAAGGGCCTTTCTGTTTTCCTGGCCGGTGATCATGACGACCTGGGTGCAGCCGGGCAGCCGGGTCGGCTTCTTTGGCTCCCATGCCGACGCGGTGACTGCAGCCACGCCCCTGGCCGGCCTGCATCAGGGAGCCCTGCCCGGTGAAGACCTGCTGACGCTGTTTCTGGGCCGGACCGGAGGCTGCTTGGGAGAGACCTCTGCTCTGCTTTTGCTCCTGGGCGGCGTGTATTTGGTGGCGCGGCGGGTGATCAGCCTGCGGATTCCCTTGTCTTATCTGGGGACTGTCGCCCTTCTCTCCTTTTTCTTCCCCCGGGGGAACGATCCGATCCTGTGGGCAGCCAGCCAGCTGCTCTCCGGCGGTCTAATGCTGGGCGCTTGGTTCATGGCAACCGATTATGTGACCTCCCCGGTTACCGGCTGGGGACAAATCCTGTACGGCGTGGGCTGTGGCTGTATCACGCTGCTCATTCGGTATTTCGGTTCGTATCCGGAGGGCGTCAGTTATGCCGTTTTGACCATGAACGCCTGTGTGGTCCTGCTGGACAAGATCGGCTTGCCCCGGCGCTTCGGCGTCGGCAGAAGGGAGGCGGCGAAATGAAAAAGCACCCAAGCGGCGGCGTATCCGCCGTCGTCACCCTATTTCTCATCACTGCCGTCATGGCCGGATTGTTGGCGATGGTCAACGCCGTTACGGCCGGACCCATTGCAGACGGACTGCGGGAAAAGACGGAAAAAGCGCTTTCCGGCGTTTTGGCGGAAGGTGTCGTCCTGGAAGAAGAGCTGGAAAATTTCCCGGATGAAACCGGCCTGGTGGAGGCGGTATACCGGACCTCCTCGGGATATGTGGTAGAAGCCGTCCCTTCCGGCTACGGCGGGGAGATTCATATGGCTGTGGGCGTGGATGGGGCCGGACAGGTAACCGGCGTTCAAATCATCAGCCATACCGAGACGTCCGGTCTGGGTGCAAACGCCGCAGCGAACAGCGCCGCCGGGCAGAGCTTCCGGGACCAGTTCCTGGGAGCAACCGGACAATTGGCGGTCACCCAGGACGGCGGAACCATAGACGCCCTGACCGGTGCGACCATGACCTCCCGCGCGGTGACCCAGGGAGTGAACGCCGCCTTGGCCTGCGCGGCGGCATTGGAAGGAGGCAGTACGTCATGAACTGGAAAAGACAGCTGAAGGAGGGACTGCTCACCAAGAACCCTGTCTTGGCGCAGCTGTTGGGCATGTGCTCTACCATGGCCATTACGACGACCTTATTCAACGGAATCGGCATGGGACTGTCCGTCACCATTATTTTGATTTGCTCCAACGTGCTCATCTCGCTGCTTCGAAAGGTGATTCCCGGCAGCATCCGGATTGCAGCCTATGTGGTCATCATTTCCGGCTTTGTTACCATGGTAGACCTGCTGCTTCAGGCCTTTGTCCCGGCCCTTTCCGAGAGTCTGGGGGTGTTTATTCCCCTGATTGTCGTCAACTGCATCATTTTGGGCCGGGCTGAGGCCTTTGCCTCCAAAAACGGTGTCCTGGCCTCAGCCGTGGACGGCCTCACCCAAGGCCTGGGCTACACGGTGGCGCTGGTGGTGATGTGTATCATCCGGGAGTTTTTAGGCAGCGGTACGTTTGGCGCCGGGCTCCTCCACGGCGGTGAGGGAATCCGGATCCTGCCCGAGCAATATCCCGCGCTTCTTCTGATTTTGCCCTTCGGCGGCTTTTTGACGCTGGGGTGTCTCATCGCCTTCTCCCAATGGCTCTCCAAAACCCTGGACCGGAGGCAACGTGAGCGGGAAGCGGAAAAGCGAAAGGAGGCTGCCGTCCAATGAACGTTACCTCTTTATTGGCAATCGCTCTGGGCGCGATTTTGACCAACAATTTCATCCTGGTCAAATTTATGGGCATCTGTCCTTTTATGGGCGTGTCCAAAAAGACGGATACCGCCATGGGCATGGGGGTTGCCGTCACCTTCGTCATGGCGCTGGCATCCGCCGTGACCTGGGCGGTGGATCACTATATTTTGACCCCGCTGAGTTTGGGCTATATGCAGACGGCTGCGTTCATTCTCATCATTGCCGCCATCGTGCAGGTGGTGGAGATGTTTTTAAAGAAAAGTATGCCGACGCTTTATCAGGCGCTGGGAATTTATCTCCCCTTGATTACTACCAACTGCGCTGTTTTAGGTGTGGCGCTGCTGAATATTCAGGAGCAGTATGATTTTTTAGAATCCCTGGTCTACGGCTTCACCGGCGGCCTGGGCTTTACCCTGGCCATTGTGCTGTTTTCCTCGGTCCGCCAGCGGGTGGAGGAGGCGGAATGTCCCGAGAGCTTTCGAGGATTTCCCATTGCGCTCATCTCTGCCGGACTGTTAGCGTTGGCTTTTATGGGCTTTTCCGGCCTTAAAATCTTTTGAGGAGGCGGGAATATGGAAATATTGCGGCAAGTTGGCCTGGCAGTGGCTGTACTGGGAGGGTTAGGCGCCCTTTTCGGCCTGGCCCTGGCTGTGGCAAACCGGGTGTTTTATGTAGAGACCGATTCCCGTCTGGAGCCCCTGATGCAGGCGCTGCCCGGGGCGAATTGCGGCGGCTGCGGCTTTTCCGGATGCGGGGCCTATGCGCAGGCTGTTTTGGGCGGCAAAGCGCCGGTGGGCTTATGCATCTCCGGAGGAGACGAGTGCGCCCAGGCAATGGCCTCCATCATGGGCGTCAAAGCGGAAAAGGTTGCGCGCCAGGTGGCGTTCGTGCGCTGTGCCGGCGCTACGGCGCGGGATAAGGGGGTCTATGAGGGGATTTCCGATTGCCTGGCCGCCACAAAGGTGGCCGGACGGGGGCCGCTCATTTGCAAATTCGGTTGCTTGGGCTTCGGCAATTGCACCAAGGCGTGTCAGTTTGACGCCATTCATTTGGAGAACGGCGTCGCCCGGGTGGACCCGGATCGGTGCACCGGCTGTATGAGCTGCGCCGCCGCCTGCCCACGGCATATCATTGTACCGGTGCATTATGGCGCGCACATCACCGTTGCCTGCTCCTCCACAGCCCGGGGCTCCGTCACCCTGCGCGGCTGCGACATAGGATGCATCGGCTGTTCCAAATGCCAAAAGATTTGTCCGAAGGGCGCCATCACGGTGGTTCAAAACCTGGCCCGGGTGGACTATCAGCTGTGCGATGGGTGCGGCCAGTGTGTGGAGGTCTGCCCTCGGGGCTTAATTTCCAACTCCCATTTGACGCCTTATGACGCCGGAACGGTATTGAAACCGGAAAATCCGGTACCCTAACTGCGGATAAACGGCGTCTGCCGGAATGCACAGGGGATTTTCAGAAATGCCCGACGACAGCCTTGACTTTTCTTCTTTTTTGTGTCATGATGGCAAAAAATCACCGTCGAAGGAGGTGCTTTCCCATGCTCAGAATCCCGCCTCAGGTTATGGGACTGATGGAGCGCCTGGAGTGCAGCGGCTTTCAGGCCTGGGCCGTCGGCGGGTGTGTGCGGGACAGTCTTCTGGGTCTCCCCCCTCACGATTGGGACCTGTGTACCGATGCCCTGCCGGAGGAAATGGTCCGGATCTTCTCAGATTTTTCTCTGGTGCGCATCGGGGAAAGGCACGGTACCATTGCTGTCGTCCTAGAAGGCCGACCGGTGGAAGTGACCACCTTCCGCACGGAGGGAGGCTATGAGGACCACCGGCGGCCGGATTGGGTTCATTTTGAAAAAGATATCGGGGCAGATTTGTCCCGGCGCGATTTTACCGTCAATGCCATGGCCTACAGTCCCCGCAGGGGATTGGCCGATCCCTTTGGCGGGCAAGCCGATCTCCGGGCCGGGGTTCTTCGAGCTGTGGGAGAACCGGTCCGGCGGTTTGAAGAGGATGGCCTTCGGATCCTTCGAGGCGTTCGTTTTGCAGCCCGGTACGGCCTGGCCCCGGAGGAAAAGACTTTGGCCGGAATGACGGCCCTTGCCCCCACCCTGGCGAGCCAAGCCCGGGAGCGGGTCTTCACGGAGCTTTGCGGCTTCCTCCCGGCTGCCCGGGCGTCGGATTTTCAGGTTTTTGCTCCGGTGATCCTAGCAGCCGTTCCCGCGCTTGGGCCGTCTTGGGGCTTTCAGCAGCACAATCCCCATCACGCCTTTGACGTTTATACCCATACGGCCCAGGTGGTCGAGCGAGTTCCGCCGGATTTGCCCCTGCGGTGGGCGGCGCTGCTGCATGATGTGGCAAAGCCCGCCTGCTTTACTTTGGACGAGGCGGGAATCGGCCACTTTCGGGGACATGCCCGCCGGGGCGCTGAAATGGCCCGGGAGATTCTGAAAAATCTGCGGGCGCCTCGGGCTCTGGAGGAGCATGTGGCGATGTTGATTGCCTATCACGGCGTCACCCGGGATCTGGGACGTTTGCAATCGGATCAACCTTTGCGCCGCCTGCTGCGCCGTCTGGGGGAGAAGGCGTTGCGGGACCTGCTTGCCCTGGATCGCGCCGATGACGGCGGCAAGGGAACGCAGTCGGCCCCCGATTCCTTTGACCGGTTTGAGGCCGCTCTGGACCGAATTCTATCGGAGCAGCCCTGCCTGACCTTGAAGGACCTTGCCGTCTCCGGCCGGGACCTATTGGACCTGGGATTTCCTCAGGGACCTGAACTGGGCCGTGTGCTCCGCATGCTGTTGGACGAGGTGGGAGATGGTCGGCTGCCTAACGACCGGCAGGCCCTTCTAGACCGGGCCAGAGCTTGGAGCATATCATAGCTTCCCCATACGTGTGGAAGCTTTTTTCACATGGATCCTTTGCCTGCAGAGTTGTTCCTCTGCGAAGACGCCGCCGGTACGGCAAACGTCACAAAATTTGGAGAGAACTTGACCATGAGTATGAAAGAAAAAATGCATACAGGAGCCCTCTATTTACCCGGCGACCGGGAAATTCTGCAAGAGCAAATGCAGCGCCTGGACCGCTTGTATGATTTTAATATGACCCGTCCTTCTGAGCTGGCCAAGCGGCAAGCTCTGCTGAAGGAGATGTTTGCAGAGATTGGAGAGGACTGCTATGTTGAGCCCCCGCTATATTCCAATTTCGGCGGTGGGCACGTCCACTTCGGCCGGAACATTTACGCCAATTTCCACCTGACTTTGGTAGATGATACCCATATTTATGTGGGCGATTACACCATGTTCGGCCCCAACGTGATTGTGGCAACGGCAGGGCACCCCATCTTACCGGAGCTGCGGATTCAGGCTTATCAGTACAACGCACCGGTCCATATTGGAAAAAACTGCTGGATTGGAGCAGGGGCCGTCATTTTGCCGGGAGTCACCATCGGAGACAATACGGTAATTGGCGCCGGCAGTGTGGTGACGAAGGACATCGCTTCTAACGTGGTCGCTGTGGGAAATCCGTGCAGAGTGCTACGGGAGATTCATGAGCATGATAAAGAGTATTATTTTAAAGATAGAAAGATAAAATTTTCTTCTTTGTAGATTTTTGTTTGGTAGACAGAAAAGGGAATGTCAAGAGGTTTGCAGATACTGGAGGAATGGAGTCGGACGGCAATGAAGGTAGCTTCATGTTCCTATACTTTATGTTGCCCCACTGAGTACCGGCCACATGGCATAGCCGGGCACAGGCTGGCATCAATGCAGAGTTATCGTCCGGGAAACTGACTACCACACGGGTGCGGCGGCGGATCTCCCGATTCAGCCTCTCCATGACATGGTTGGTGCGGATGTGCGTCCAGTGTTCGCTGGGAAAATCGCAGTAGGTCAGAGTCTCCTCCATGCCGTCCGCTATCTTCTTGGTGGCCTCCTTCCGTTTCACGGAATGGAGTTCCTCCACCACAGCCTTAGCCTTTTCTCCGACAGTTCCTTTGCGCTCGTGAGCATGAATTGCCTTAAGCATCTTGACTACCAGCGTAGCCCTGTCCAAGCCACGGCCACGCAGCCGCTGGAAGAAGCTGACCCAGCCGGCCTTGTCCTCTTTCATGCCCTCAGCGACACCCAAAACCTCACGGTACCCGTTCTCGTTGACCGCAATTGCTAGCAGAATGGCTACATTCTCAAACTCTCCGCCCCAGTTGCGGCGCAGATAGACCCCATCCACATAGACATGCGGATCACGCCCACCTTCCAAAGGACGATCTCGCCGATCCTCAATGTGGACATATACCTTCTTGTTTCGTTCCCTGGTGGTGGATGGAGAGACCTTGCTGCCCCAAAGAGCTTCCTCTTGATTACTTCCTCATTCCGTTGTACAATTTTCTCTGACATGGTTTGCTGTCTCCCTATCAGAATGGTGTGTCGTGACTTCATTCTACCGGAGTTCTGTAAACCATGTCCTTCTATTTTGGGAAACTTATTTTACCTTGCCCCTTTTCGGAAAGTGCGGATATGGCAGTTTCCCGCCCAGCTCAAGTGGCAAGTTCTCGGTGTGCATCGATGCTCTCATTACGGGCCAGGGCTTTACAGAAAGCTTCGAAGGTGTCTTCATTTTGCTGGAAACATTGCGATTCACATTTCAGATTTGTAAAAAGCAGGGGCTAAACGATGTGGCTACTGTTTTCCGCAATTTTAGCAAAAAATTGGCGGCGAACAGGTAATATTGGGCAGAAAACCGTGTCCTATATAGTAGGGGATTCAAAATGGATGATGGAGAAATTATTAATTTACTATGGCAAAGAGATGAGGCTGGGATATCAGGATTGGAGCAAAAATACTTTGCTTATTGCAATACAATTGCAATGAACATTTTACAGAATGCGGAGGACGCAGAGGAGTGCGTTTCAGACACTTGGTTGAAAATTTGGAGTTCCATACCGCCTAATTACCCGAAATCCTTAAAACTATACGCAGCGCGCATTATTAGAAATCTTGCGTTTAATCGTTACCGCGATTCACATGCGGAAAAACGTAGAGGTGATCAGTTATGCACGCCACTGGAGGAATTATCTGAGTGCATTCCGGGACAGTTTTGCATGGATGATATATTGAATAGATGGGAGTTGAATGGAGTCATTCAGAAGTTTGTTGCTGGCTTACATACGAACGAGAGGAACCTCTTTCTCCGTCGCTACTACTATGCAGATGATATTTCGGCAATTGCAAACCGATACCGCATGACCGAGAATCACGTTTCTGTTACCTTGTACAGAATCAGAAAGCGACTAAAGAAATTATTAGAGAAGGAGGGGTACAATGTATGAAACCAAATGAATGGTTGTTTGACGCCATCGGGTGTGTGGAAGACTCATTTCTTGACCAAACAGAAAAAGTATCGAAAAGTCCTAAAATTGTATGCATCAGTGCCGCGTGTCTCTGCATTCTGGTTCTAGTGGGGGCGATTTTATGGTGTAGGCTGTCAGAAAATGCGCTGGAATCCCCGCCCTGCCTAATGGAAAATCTAGTTGAGGAATCATCAGTTGTTGCGCAAGTGCTGGTAACTAAGAAGGAGCATACACTTGCCTATTCTCCGATTGATAAAGGTACAACTTACTTCACGGATTATACTGTTACAGTTCTTGAGGATTATTTTGGGCCCGTGTCTGTCGGAGAAAGTATCGTCGTTCGCACAGTAGACGGTGATGTAATGGAGGATCATAATTCTCAGGCAGTCAGTCCGGCGCTTTCAGATGTGAATGCAGGGGCGGTTTTACTGGTTTTCCTGAATCAGCCGTCAGTGGATAGCAACAATTTGCTGGGAAAAGGTAATATATTTTATCCAACGGATTTGAATCGAGGGGTGTTTACAGTCGATGGGAAAATGGCAATATGCATGAATGATGGAAGCTGCTACCAAATTAATGACTTAATCGAGAAATTGGCTCTAAACGCAGGGGAATAGAGCGGTTTTGATACGCTGTTTCTACGACAGGGGGAATGATATATGAAAATATATATTTAAAATAAATTAAAATAAATTGTGAGGTGAGCATCAAGTGAAAAAGGTCATTCAAATATGCACTGCGTGTGTTTTTGCGGTTACGCTGTTATGTACCTCGGCTTCTGCTGAAAATCAAATTTCGCGGCCTACTTCGGATGGAATTATAAGAAAAAGCGTTGAGAATGATGGGGATTTGAAAACTGAATGGGAGGAAGCGCAGGAGTTTGCTTATCTTGACCCGGAAAATGCATCGCCTGAAATGAGAGAAAAAATTCTCTCCGCAAGGAATGCGATTATTTATGATACAGACTGGGTGGCAGACGGATTTGAGATGCGTGTGGAAGACCGGGATGGAAATGTGATCCAGCGATTGCCGCATTTCTCTGAGCTTTTTCCCAACTGGGATTTGCCAGTGTATGACCCTGAACAGACACAGGCGGATCATGTCATAACCATTCCGGTGGAAAGGGAGCCAACGTCGAGAATTTACCTATTGCCTGAAATGATTTGAGTTTGTGTTTTTAAAAGAAAGAGAATCTTTATGAAAATATGCACTATATAAGTATAGTATAATAATATCATAAATTGCGAGATACATGAGAAACACAATTAGTATTTTTTCATAATCATGATGCTGATGACAGCATCCTCGATCACTGTCCGAGCTATTGATGTCGAGACAGTTCAGTCGAGGTATGCTTTGATGTGTACTACCGATTTCTATTATAGTACTGTGAATTATCTTTATGGGCTCGGAGTGGTGCCGCAGACATCCACAGTAACTAGTACGCAAAAGGGGGCTCCTGCTGCTTCGCTGACTCATGGCCAAATTGTTACGTTCCTTTGGAAAATGCTGAATGAGCCCAAATCTAATGGCGCAGTAACAACATTCTCTGACTGTAACACAAGGACTTATTCCTATAACGCAGTGCGCTGGGCAAGTTCATGGAATGTCGGAATTCGTACTGGCTATGAAGATGGAACTTTCAAATTGAATCAGGGAGTAACGCAATAGGAGATGCTTACCTTCCTATTACAGATTTGCCTGCCATTGTGCGTATGCGAGCAATACAGCTTCGGCTAATAACCTTTTTGTGGATATATTTAACTCACCATTCCTAACAAATAAGGGAACTTTCCTCAAATTTAAAGGGACTGTTGCAAAATAGACTTTTCAGGAATTTTGCCTATTTTTTAGCGGGAGAAACCACGAGCTTTCGTGATTCCTCCCGCTATTTCTAACTTTTGGAGAGAGTGATTTTGCAAAAATTGCATTTTGCAACAGGTCCAATGACTTTTGTTTGTGCGTGTGCTTTGTCCACATTGGCAGTGTCAAAAAACCAGCGCGAAATCATATGCTGCGCAAGTGTAGAAATGAAAACGGCGGGCAATGGAGGTATCACCCACGGAGACTTCCGGATGGGGCAGTTTTTTCTGATGAAAAAACGCACACAATTTAGTGGCACACTTTACAGGGATTGTCTTTCCCGGCGGCTTTGGCCTCGGCTACGGTTCCGCTTTGAATATTTTGAGACCGGGCCAGCGTTGGGCACTCGGCTGTGGAATGGTAAACGGATCCACCAGGCGTCCAATACACAATACCGGGGTCGGGAGTCGGGGCTGGATCGTCGGGTAAGACAATTTCTGTTTTCACGAGAACGTCTTGACTGTTCAAGAGCATCTGCGCAACTTCGGCACGCGTAGCGGTCCGCCGCGGTCTCAAATTACTTTGACCGTCGCTGACTACGCCATGGATTATGCCCTTACATGTGGCCCACTGCAACGCTTGCTGCGCGTACTTGGACACGCTGCCTTTATCAGAGAAGGTTTGGTAAGCATCTGTCGTATATGTGGTGTCATTTCCAGTCCGCTGGGCAAAGCGGTATAAGATAGCCGCAATCTGCTCTCGGGTAATCGATGCATCTGGCGAAAACTTGGTAGCGGTAACACCTTCCACAATATCAACGTCCGCAGCCCACTCTACATATGGTCCAAAATAACGTCCCATGTCCACATCATGGAACCGGGAGCTTGTGTACATACGCGTATCTGCGTTTGCAAAACGGCCGAGGACTGTTACAAACATGCCGCGCGTCATACTGGTATTGGGACTAAATGTAGTAGTGCTTGTTCCGGAAAATAATCCGTTTTTTGCCACATAGTCTACAGCCTCGTAGTACCAGGCACTGGGGCTCACATCGGTAAACTGACTTGCCGATGCTGCCATTGTGGGCAACATAACCATAGCTAGCAATACTACGGTTAGCAAAATGGGTATGATTCTTCGTTTCATTTGGTTGTTCCTCTTTTCGCTTTTATTTCCACTGGGAGAAATACTCCTACCAGGTGGTGACAAATTTTGCATCGAAAACTTGTTGTGCGTTCTGTGCGGTTGGGCTTGCGGAGTTTAAACTTTACTTTTATTCAGAATATCGCCGTCGGCAGGCAGACCTCTCAAAAATTTTCTGCCGAAGAAGCGTTTGCTTCGCTCATGCTGGGCTGCTTTCTGTAAAAATCATATTTTTATTTGGCTTTGCTCTCTCATTGCGCCGGTGACTCCTTCTAAGAAATGGGAGATTGCGACAGAATCCTCGTGGTGACCCAATTGCTGCTGCCTGCTCACTTGTATTTTATAGTATAATACCAGAATATTTTTAGATAGTCAACAGAGTTTGCAAATTGCAGAAAAATATCATGGAATTTTCTGATATATGCCGTACATTTTGGAAAATAGGTTAAACAATTCTGAAAAATGTGAGGTTTAGAAAATTACCTGCAGAATGATCGGACGGTCAATTCTTGTAACTGCCTGCTTTTCAAGCGGCAATGAAACGATGGGCCTCATGGATAAATTTATTCTTACTTGTTCATTACACTTTGGCTTTTACAGAGAGATTCGCTTGTTCCGGGTGTCCAACTCCTGGAAGGTATCCTAAGCGAGTTGGGCGTTTAATTTGGAGAATTTTAAAGACAAACATAGTTGGCGTTAATATACTCCATAGCAAAAATGAAAACATACTTAAATAACTATAAAAAATCAGTAGTACTCTATCAGAATACTACTGACTCGCGAATGATTTCTGAGGTTATCTAATGGAAACCTCCGATAGCTGGACGGAATGGAGTAACCGGCCTTCCGAGTGAGGCAAAATTCTTGACAGGACTCGGTGGGCCGGAACCATCCAGGTTGGGCGCGGGTTTACCGGCCCAATTGTTTCTTGCCCTTGCTGATGGAGCGGATGATAACGATTGTGAGCTTCCAGAGTAGTTTTCCAAGGATGAATAGAGCGACGCCGATTAAAATGGAAATGGGCAAAAACACCATGGCGTTGGCAGAAAAAGAGCCGATTTCTATGCCAATTTCGGCAATTTCGTATCCCATCAGGTGACCGGCAAACTTGATCAGGCCTGCGATCGGGCAAATTGCGCCGCTGACCATCAAGGCAATTCCACAAATGCTGGTAAAGGGAAGAACAATCATACCGCCAAGTCCTGCAAGGCTATAGAATGCCATGACGGCGCTGAATCTACGCCAGCTGAAACGGCTGCTTTTGGCAATCGCTTCGCCTAAATAGGCTTTTGCCAGCTCCTTTGGGTTCCCCAATCTTTCCATAATTTGCTGTGCAGAAACGCCGTGGCTTTGCAATTCTAGGATCTCGCTTTTGATTTCTTTTACAATATCGACACGCTCCGATACGGCCATCGGCTTTAGGTATCGTTCGATCTTTCCCAGGTATTCGTTTAGTTCTTTTTCCATTATGTCATTCTCCTCTCAGTTCGTGAATCGCGTGAAGCAGATGCTCCCATTCTACAGACATGGCAGATAGGTATGCCAGTCCGGCATCCGTCATGGAATAATACTTCCTTGGCGGCAAACCTTCTACACTTTCTTGCCATGAGGAGGAAATATATCCTTCTTTTAACAGCCTCCGCAATAATGGGTAGATGGTGTTTTCTTTTGCGGCCACAATGGGGTATTTTTCCAATGTGCTGATAATTTCATATCCATAGGATGGCCGCTGCCGGATCATCAGCAAAATGCAAAATTCCAGTGTCCCGCGTTTGATTTGGGATTTCCAATCTTCAATATCCATATACGGTACCTCCTGTGTATATATCGTACCACACAGTATATCGTTTGTCAAGAGTATATCGCGGTATCATGGAAGCCGGCCGGATTGTCGAGATTTTCTCTGATTTTGTCTCGTCTTGCAGTTTGCATCGGTGTCATGTTACGCTGCGTGTGAGTTTTCCTATGGAAAACGGCAGGGCTTGTCTATGGGCGTTTGCAGGCCACCGTGAATTTTAATGCACTCGGAGACATGGTGGCCCGCAAATGCCGCCTGCGGGGAAGGGTGGAATGGAAGACAATGTGGTAAAGAAAGCCGGTTGGATGTCTCCAACCGGCTGAAACGACTTTTTCCAGATTCTTGCAACTGAGCCGGGAACGGTCGGGAAACCTGGTCGTCGGCTTTGCTATTTTGCTTCTGGCTTTGCTATGGTATTTTGGCGCGCTTGGGAAAGAAATTGGGATTTTTGTGCTGCAGTCTTGCAGGACACGGCATATTGCAGTATAATAAACATAATATAGAAATTTAAACGATTGCGGGTGTGCGAGATACTGATGAAAGAGGAGATGCCGGCTTGCCCGGTGGCAGTGACGGTACAGCTGATTGGAAGTTGCTGATCATGGGGAATTTGCTGACACGTACCTGGCGATTTAATGAGCTGCGGAAGGATTTAGACGGCATTAGCCGGAAAGGATTGACCGACAGCTTGCGTGCCGTGGAGAAGGACGAGATTGTGATCCGAACCGTGTATCCGGAGGTACCGCCGAGAGTGGAATACGCTTTCAGTGAACTGGGGGAATCCATGCGCCCGATTATCCAGGCATGGAGCAATGGGGCTTCCCTTATCAAGCCGGCAGAAAATAAGAAATCGTTTCTCTCATCGATTTGGAGAGGTGAACAAAACGGACGGGCTGCTGCATGGGTGTAGTTTTTGCTTTGTCGGCTGACTTGGTGAAAATTCAGGAGTAGCCCCATAACGTTAGGTCTCTTTTTGCAAGATACAGCCACGTTCTGCATGTCGAATTTGCTCGCATTTCCGCTTTCTAGCTTCAGATTTGATCGATTTCTCTTGTTTGCTATACATTTATTTCGGAATATTTTATTATGAAATAAATCTAAAAACGAAGGAGAAATTGCGATGAGAGAACTGAGAAAACTTTTGTACCGGTTTGGCATTTACAAAACACAAGAAGGCTATGAACCCTTGCTGGTAGCGGTTGAGCTGATCCTGGAGGATGTTGATTTATTGGGAAGCCTCACCAAGACGCTCTATCCCAAGGTCGCGGCCATGTGCGAGATGAACGCCGGTGCGGTGGAGCGTAACATTCGCTTCTGCGCCACAAAAACCTGGGAGGCAAACCCGGCGCTGTTTACCGAGCTTGCGCAGCGCCCCATTTCCCAACCGCCTACAATCGGTGATTTTCTATTTATGCTGTATAATTACATGGATGATATTCTGTTTGAGCGCTGCCAGATCCATCAAACGGCACACAGCCCTGCCGGTTCGGTATGATGTCCGGGTAACTTTTTGGCGGCGGTGGGCTGGGTTACGGATAGGGAGGTCAGGAAAGATGAGACAGGTCATTCGGTGCGTCTGGGAGCATCATGGGGAAGATTCTCTCCTGCATGCAATAGACTATGCCGGTGCGTTTACGCGGGGGCCGAACAGGGCCTGCGCAGAGGGGAAGATGGGGGAAGAAATTGCCTCTTACTTGGAATGGAGCCATGGGGCTCCCCCAGATGCATGGACCGTGGAAGTGGTGCAGGAAAAAGTCAGTGACCTCAGGATTGCAGATGCAGACAGCGATGTTTTGTTTGAGGAAGAGAAGGCGCCTCTGTCCGAGGAAGAATACAGGCAGCGCAAAGCGCTGGTCCTGAAGTCTGCCGAGGATTTTTGGGTTTTATATCAGTCTGTCCCGAATCCGGATGCCAGCTGTTTACCCAGCAGAACAACTTTTTACGGCCCGGTACCACGGACCGCCCGGGAAATGTACCAGCACACAAAAAATGTAAATGCCTATTATTTTGGTGAAATCGGCGTGCATGCGGACAATACCGGAACGATTGCTGCATGCCGGAAGAGGGGATTTGAGCGGTTGGAGCAGTCCGACGGCTTCCTGAACCGCCCGGCGGTAGAGGGGAGCTACGGAGAGATGTGGTCCCTCCGAAAACTGCTCAGACGGTTCCTTTGGCACGATAGAATCCATGCAAAAGCGATGTACCGCATGGCCATGAGAACCTTTGGAGCTTGTGATTTAAAAAACCCCTTTCGGTTCCGGGAAAAGAGCAGGAAAACGGAGGGTTCCGTACCATAGCGCTACTTTCGCAACCGGTCCCTCTAAGACGTTCGGGCCTCAGTCATGATGCAGCCGGAGGCGGTAAACGTCGCAGCCGTCAGGATTGCCGTCATAGACAAATCCGTTCTGCAGGGCAATCTTCTTAGTTGCCGACTGCTGAGGAGCGCACTCGATTATGAGGGAATCTGCTCTGCACCGGGCATCTTCAATGAGAGCCTCCGTCAGCTCCTGGGCATAGCCCTGATGCCAATACGCTTTGTGAAGCACCCACCCCAGTTCATAAGCGCTCTCATCGTAGGGGTGATAAATGACATAGCCTACAAAGGCCCCCTCCCGGTCCTCCACGGCAAAGATCAAAGGCGGCTCACACAGACCGGCCTGTTTCAGAAATGCAGCCGTTTTTTCTCTGGAATATGGTGGCTCAATATACTGCATCACCTCCATATCGGACAGAAGGCGGTGCAAAGCATCGATGTCCTGTGCCTGAAATTTACGAATCTGAAGCCGGTCGGTTCTCTGAAACATTTTGATCCACTCCATCTATTTACCCGGGAAGCAAAGCTCCCATTTCCTCTGCCGCATCGGTTCAAACCAGCCGTCGGAGAGAGCCGAAACTGTGTAGTTGTCGTCGCCGGAGATGCGAATACGTTTGCTCTGCATACAGACGCCCCCTTGTGTACGGATGAGCCTACATGAGGGGGCCTATTTGCCCGATTTTGCGAAATTTGTTTGCATTTAGCGATATGCTTTTTTGTTTTAACTCATAGGCAGGGGGCGTATAGCCGTTTCACTATACCATACCATATGCACGAAAATTTTTCAACCGACTTATATCCGCACTTTGCAGAACAGACCTCTCCGGAAAACCCAGCGCCTATCAAAAGCCGGATATAGAAGACCATTGCCGGAGTAAAATCCAATGCAAAAGAGGGAGCATAGCATGTTATTTAAAGAAAAGAGGTGAACGATATTGCCGACCTACAAAGACGAAAAGACCGGGCTTT
>ENA-ORML01000198-ORML01000198.1-human-gut-metagenome-genome-assembly--contig:-NODE-198-length-77632-cov-9.843949_pt1 | contig 77632 bp, 68 predicted proteins | sample MGYA00242103_ERZ508995 | MGnify/ENA primary metagenome ERZ508995 (study PRJEB26280, sample SAMEA2338702) | human gut metagenome | biome: human gut; feature: human-associated habitat; material: faeces... | reverse complement strand
CCCGCAGACGGAGCCTGAGACGACCGCAGACGCGCCCGCCATCGAGTTCCGCCGCGCCGGGCTTCGCTATGCGGGCGCCGGCGGAGACGCACTGGACGGCATCAGCTTCTGCGCGGAAAAGGGCCAGACCATCGGCGTGATCGGCGGCACCGGCTCCGGCAAAACGACGCTCGTAAATCTGATCCCGCGCTTCTATGACGCGACGGAGGGCAGCGTGCTCGTGGACGGCGTTCCGGTGGGGCAGTATCCGCTGGAGAGCCTGCGCCGCCGCATCGGCGTCGTGCCGCAGAAGGCCGTCCTTTTCCACGGAACGATCCGCGAAAACCTGCTCTGGGGCGACCCGGACGCAGGCGACGGGACGCTCCGTGAGGCGCTCCGCGCCGCGCAGGCGGAGGAGATCGTGCAGGGCAAGGAGGGCGGCCTCGATTTTGAGATCGAACAGGGCGGACGCAACCTCTCCGGCGGTCAGCGCCAGAGGCTGACGATCGCGCGTGCCCTCGTCAGAAAGCCGGAGATCCTGATCCTCGACGACAGCGCGTCGGCGCTGGATTTCGCAACGGACGCGGCGCTCCGCAAGGCGCTGCGCGCGCTGCCGGAACGGCCGACGGTCGTGATCGTCTCGCAGCGTACCTCCTCCATCCGACATGCCGACCAGATCATCGTTCTGGACAACGGACGCATGGTCGGCCTTGGCACGCACGGAGAGCTCCTGCGCACCTGCGAGGTCTACCGGGAGATCCACGAATCGCAGTATAAAAAGGAGGAACGGTAACATGAAGGGTTCTTCTTCTGCGGCGCTCCGGCGCGTACTGAAATATATCCAGCGGCGCTGGCCGCTGCTGGCGCTGTCCATTCTGCTGGCGGCGGCCTCCGTCGCGGGAACGCTCTACGTTCCCATCCTCATCGGCGACGCCATCGACTGCATCGTCGGGCCGGGAGAGGTGGATTTTCTGACCATCGCGGCGCTGCTTGGGCGCATTGCCGCCGTCGCGGCGGCAACGGCGATCATGCAGTGGATCATGAGCGACCTCAATAACCGCATCACCTTCGGCGTGGTGCGCGATGTCCGCCGCGACGCCTTTGACAAGCTTCAGATCCTTCCGCTGTCCTATCTCGACGCGCATCCGAGCGGTGAGCTGGTCAGCCGGATCATTGCCGATGCGGATCAGTTTGCCGACGGCCTGCTGATGGGCTTTACGCAGCTGTTCACCGGCGTTGTGACGATCCTTGGAACGCTGTTTTTCATGCTGCGCATCCACTGGGTGATCGCGCTCGTGGTCGTCGTGCTGACGCCGCTTTCACTGTTTGCAGCGAAATTCATCGCCGGTAAGACCTACAGCATGTTCCAGCTCCAATCCTCCACGCGCGGCGAACAGACGGCGCATATGGATGAAATGATCGTCAACCAGAAGGTCGTGCAGGCCTTCTCCCACGAGCAGCAGAGTCTTGAGAAATTCGACGAGATCAACGGACGGCTCGAGCACGCGGCCCTCCGCGCGACCTTCTTCTCTTCGCTGACCAACCCCGTCACGCGCTTTGTCAACAGCATCGTCTATGCCGCCGTCGGCCTGACCGGTGCGCTGGCCGCAGTCAGTGGAAATATCACCGTCGGCAATCTCTCCACACTTCTGAGCTATGCGAATCAGTATACGAAGCCGTTCAACGAGATCTCCGGCGTTGTGACGGAGCTTCAGAACGCGCTTGCCTGCGCGGCGCGGCTTTTTGCCGTGATCGACGAGCCGGCGCAGATCCCGGACGCGCCGGACGCCGCCGTGCTTTCGGATGTCCGCGGGAGCGTTGCGCTGGAGCACGTCGCGTTCTCCTATGTGCCGGAAAAGAAGCTGATCGAGGATCTGAATCTCCGCGTCCAGCCCGGCCAGCGCATCGCCATCGTCGGCCCGACGGGCTGCGGCAAAACGACGCTTATCAACCTTCTGATGCGGTTTTACGACGTTGACGCGGGCGAAATTTCCGTCGAGGGCAGAGACATCCGTCAGGTGACCCGGCGGAGCCTCCGCGCGAGCTACGGCATGGTCTTGCAGGACACATGGCTCATGAGCGGCACCATCCGCGAAAACATCTGCATGGGAAAGCCGGACGCGACTGAGGAGGAAATGATTGCCGCAGCGAAGGCCGCGCACGCCGACAGCTTCATCCGCAGGCTGCCGGAGGGCTATGACACCGTCATCACCGAGGACGGCGGAAGCCTATCGCAGGGCCAGAAGCAGCTGCTGTGCATTACCCGCGTGATGCTCTGCCTGCCGCCGATGCTCATACTCGACGAGGCGACCAGCTCCATCGATACCCGTACCGAGCTGCGCATTCAGGCAGCCTTTGCCCGCATGATGCACGGACGCACAAGCTTCATCGTCGCCCACCGCCTCTCCACCATCCGCGAGGCGGATGTGATCCTGGTCATGAAGGACGGCCATATTATCGAGCAGGGGAAGCATGAAGAGCTGCTGGAAAAGAACGGCTTCTACGCGAAGCTCTACAACAGTCAGTTTGAAAGCTGACGTGGTCCGAGAAAAGCTGCTTTTCTCCCGTACAGACATTTTCACGCACCGGCGCGGCAAATGGTGCTTCCATTTGCCGCGCAAATCATGTATAATAGACCCATTGTGAGCGCGGAGGTGAACGGAATGTATCAGGCGCTCTATCGGAAATACCGCCCGCAGACGTTTTCGGACGTGGTGGGCCAGCGGAGCGTCACCGAGACGCTGCGCGCGCAGATCACCGGCGGAAAGCTGAGCCATGCGTATCTCTTTACCGGTACGCGCGGTACCGGCAAGACCTCCTGCGCGAAAATCCTCGCCAAGGCCGTCAACTGCGAAAATCCGCAGGACGGAAATCCCTGCAACCACTGCGCGTCCTGCCGCGCCATCGATTCCGGCAGCTGCATGGACGTGCAGGAGATCGACGCGGCCTCCAATAACGGCGTGGACAGCGTGCGCATTCTGCGCGACGACGCGATCTATACGCCCGGCGAGGTCAAGATGCGTGTGTATATCATCGACGAGGTGCATATGCTCTCGACGGCGGCGTTCAACGCGCTGCTCAAGATCATCGAGGAGCCGCCCGCGCATCTGCTGTTCATTCTTGCAACGACGGAGCTGCACAAGGTCCCCGCGACCATTCTTTCGCGCTGCCAGCGCTTTTCCTTCCGGCGGCTGATGCAGGAGGACATTGCCTCGCGCATCAACTATGTCGCCTATCAGGAGCATATCGAGATCGAGCCGGACGCCGTCCAGCTTCTGGCGCGTCTGGCGGACGGTGCGCTCCGCGACGGCCTGAGCCTGCTCGACCAGTGCGCGTCTGCCGCGACGGGAAGCGTCACGGCAGAGCTGGTTGACAGCACGCTCGGACTTGCCGGAGAACGGAAGGCGGCGGAAATTTTCGCGGCGGTCGCCGATAAGAACGCATCGCGCGCGCTGGAGCTGTTTTCCGGGCTTTATGCCTCCGGAAAGGACGTTGCGGCCATGACGGACGAGCTGTGCTCGCTGTCGCGCGACCTGCTGATGCTCAAGGCGGCCCCGAAAAGCGGGCTTTCGATGCTGACGGGCGTTTGCAGCGATCAGGAGGCACTGGCATTGCTGGAGCGGTTTTCTCCGGCGGAGTTGCTGCGCATCACGACGCTTTTGCAGCAGACGGCCGCAGGCTTTCAGAAGAGCGCCAACCGGCGCGTGGATATGGAGCTGTGCCTGATCCAGATGTGCCAGCCGCAGCTGTCGCTCGATGCGAAGGCGCTCAGCGCCCGGATCGGGCGGATCGAAGAAAAGCTGGCCTCCGGCACGATGGTCAGCGCGGCGGCTGTGCCGCAGAAGGCTCCGCCTCCGGAGGATGTGGACGACGGCGAACGGCCCCCGCTTCCGGACGATGCGGACGATCCCATACGCAGCGCGGCTCCGGAAGCGTCCGCTCAGCCGGAGCAGAAGCAGGCCGAGCCGCGGAACGGCGGCGCGGAAATCTGGCCGGAGCTGACACAGGCGCTGCGCGAATCTCTCAGCGTCCGCGAACGCGGCTTTTTCGCATCGAACGGGCCGGTAAAGCCATTGTTGAAGGGTGATACGCTGACCCTGATCGCGGATACGGATTTTGTGCTGAACATCATCCGCAAGCCGGAGGTCCAGACGCTGGTACAGCAGAAGGCGTCCGCAATGCTGGGACGCCCGGTCGGCGTGCAGTTTGCGCGCAAGGGCCAGATCACACAGCAGGGAAACGACCCCATGGATGCGCTGGTCGCCTTCGGCGGACAGCATAATGATATTTTTACGATCAAGTAAGGAGAGAACGAAATGGCAAAGGGCGGTTATCGCGGCGGTATGCCGATGGGCATGGGCGGCAAGAATCAGATGCAGATGATGAAGCAGGCGCAGAAAATGCAGCAGGATCTTCTGAAGATGCAGGAGGAGATGGAGTCGAAGGAATACGAGGCATCGGCAGGCGGCGGCGTCATTACGGCAGTCGTCAGCGGCAAGCGTGAGCTTGTCCGCGTGAACATCGACCCCGAGGCCGTCGATCCCGACGACGTGGAAATGCTGCAGGATATGATCGTTGCGGCGGTCAATGAGGCGATGCGCAAGGCGGAGGCGGATTCGGCTTCGTCGATGTCCAAGCTGACCGGCGGCCTGAATCTGGGCGGCCTGTTCTGAGATGCGCGGATTTCCCGCCGCGATGGAGCGGCTGACCGAACAATTTGCGCGCCTGCCGGGCATCGGCGGAAAAACCGCCCAGCGGCTGGCGTTTTACATGCTTTCGCTGCCGCAGGAGGAGGCGGAGTCCTTCGCCAACGCCATTCTGGACGCGAAGCGCACTGTGCGTCTCTGCCCGGTCTGTCAGAATCTGACCGATCAGGACGTCTGCGACATCTGCTCCGACCCGGAGCGTGACCACGCCAAGATCTGTGTGGTCGCGGAGCCGAAGGATGTTCTGGCGATGGAGCGCGCACGGGAATATAACGGCGTGTACCATGTGCTGCACGGCGTCATTTCGCCGCTCAATCACGTCGGGCCGGACGATATCCGCATCCGGGAGCTGCTCACCCGTGTGGGTCAGGGCGGCGTGGACGAGATTATTATGGCCACGAATCCGGACACGGAGGGCGAAGCGACGGCCATGTACATTTCACGGCTCCTGCGTCCGGTCGGCGTCCGTGTGACGCGGCTGGCTTACGGCATTCCGGTCGGCAGCCAGCTGGAATACGCCGACGAGGTGACGCTTTTGCGCGCGCTCGAGGGCCGCAGAGAGATATGATCTGCTGATGGGGGGAACGGTATGCTGGGTAGGGAAGAGAACTGGTTTCAGCGCAACCGCAGCTTCATTCTTGGCTTTGCCATCGCGGTCGTGGTGCTGAATATCGTATTTGCTGTGATTCTGCCGTCGAAAAAATCGGTTTCCTTTGAAGGGAAGCCTGTGGAATATGCGATGGAGGACGAGACGTTTGAAGTAGCGCATTGCGTCCGTATGGACGGTATCCTGACCTCCAGAGCTTTTCGGCCGACGGAGCTTGCCGGCACACTGGAGATAGACGGCGCGGCATGGTTGTTGAGCGGCGTCCATGAAAACGGTGCATGGGAGATCAAGGCCGAAGCACAGAGCAGTGCCGGCGCAGAGAGCGGCTTCCGGGTCAAAGCCATAAGCGGAGACCGTGAGCTGGATACCGTCATTCTCCTTGCGGAGACGGTGGAGGGCGAAACGCATTTTATCTCCCTTCATGCCGGTTCGCGCACGGCTGCGCTGCGGAATTGTCAGGACTATCTTGTGGTCAATATTAACAAATAAAAGCACGAAAAACTATACGATTCATACAATTTACGCCTTGCAATTTCAGCCATTGCAGAGTATACTGCAAGCGAATCAAAAATCTGACTGCAACAAGCATGGGAGGCATTGTTATGAAGCTTATCAACATTCAAGAGGTCGAGGAATTCCGGAAGGCCGTTCATCAGTGCGAGGGCAATGTGTACCTCAAAAGCCCGGAGGGCGACGTGTTCAATCTGAAAAGTGCAATGAGCGAGTATATCGCGCTTGGCCAGCTGCTCAGCGAACAGGGCGACAATCTGGAGCTGTTTGCGGATCGCCGTGAGGACGAGGCTTTATTGCTCAATTTTATCGCGGAGCTGAATAAGGAAAACAAGGCTCTGGGACAGGAAAATTGAAAAAAACATAACCACCGGCAATGCCGGTGGTTTTCTTGCATCGGAAATGGCCGGGAAGCATTCGCTTCCCGGCCATTGTGCGTTTTTGCGGCTTCTCCGGCAAATCATTGCTTCGTCGTTTCCGCCGGGGCGGCCTGCTGCGGCTTCGGCAGAATCCAGTCCAGATATTCGCTGGGATCGGCAACGGAGCCGCGTGTGGAATAAAGCGCGTAGTTTTTGAAGAGCACCGGCGTGATGTAGCCGCGCCCGCAGACGCGCTCATAGAGATTATAGGTGTTGCCGTTGTTGGCCAGCGCCAGCTTGCAGAGATTCTCCATGTAGCTGTCGGCCAGAGAGCCATAGGAGAGCGAACCGCCGTAGCGGAAGAACGGACTGAGGTCGAAGTTCGCGGACATTCGCACCTCGCCGTAATAGAGATCGAAATTTCCGAGCGCCAGCGCCTGCTTGAATTCGGTGGAATCGACCGTCTTGAGCGTCAGATCAAAACCAAGCGCATTGAGCGCGTCAACGATCTCTGAGGCCGCCAGCACACGCTGATAACTGGACGAGCAGACCAGCATCGTTCCGCTGACCGGCACGGCATAGCCCAGCGAGGTCACATACAGATCCAGCACGCCGTCGCCGTCCATATCCTCGACGCTGGCGCTTTCCAGCTGCTCGTAGAAGCGGGCCGTGCTGTAGCTGAAGGAGTTTGCCAGACGCACGTCGTAGAACGGCGCGTTCGGAGAGCAGGGGAGCACTGCGGCAGCCGCGAAGCCGCCGGTCTGCTCCGTGACGATCTTTTCGCGGTCGATGGCATAGGTGATGGCCGAGCGGAGACCGTAATTGGAAAAGACGTTGCTGTTGAGGTTGTAGCCGACGTACTGCATGATCGTCGTCGTGTCGTTCCAAAGCTCGTAGTCGTTGTGGAAGTTTACATAAGCTGACGAATTCGGGTCCGTCCGAACAAGATTCACGTCCTCATACTCGAAATGATCGCGGATGTCGGCGGAGGTCGTCGCAGCATAGAGCGAGATGGAAGGGAAGTTTGCGATGGGCGAAGCGTCCTGCCACCAGTCCGCAAAGCGCTCCAACTGATGCTCCGATACGAAGCAGTACGGGCCGGTGCCGAGCGGCTGCGACGGCGTGACTTCGACCGGCGCTTCCGTTGTGTCCGGCGAAGCTGCGCCGTCCGGGTTTTCCGTGTCAACGCCCTCCTCTGGGGACGGCGCTTCCGGCACCACGACGACCGGCTCCTTGACGATGGGAATGTCAAGCAGCAGCGGCAGGCACTCATAGGCCGTGCTGGTGTTCAGCACGACGGTGTAGTCGCCGTCGGCGGAGGCATTCGTAACGGCATAGAAGCGAGAGCCGTAATAATCGGAACCACGCGCCTGGTCGATGGAATAGAGCACATCCTTCGCGGTGAGCCGGGAGCCGTCATGGAAGCGGACATCCTTCTGAAGATAGACCGTTGTTGTCAGTCCGTCGTCGGAGATGTCGTAGCCCTCGGCCAGCACCGGTACCGCTTCAAATGCGCTGTTGACGGCAAAGAGCGGCTCGTAGAGGAAGGAAAAAATCACGCGGTTATTGAGGCTCAGGCAGTGGTACGGATCGAGTCCGTATTCCGCCTGATAGGCAAGGCCGTAGCGGACAAGCTCATTGGAGATCTCGGTGTCCAGCGCGACGGGAATCTCACGATCCGGCGCGGCGTTGTCGGCGGAGGCCGTTTCCGTCGGATCGGCCGTGGCTTCCTCACTGACGCCGGTCACGTCGCGGAATTTCTGCTTGACCCAATCGATCGGGTTTGTTCCGGAGCAGCCGCTCAGAGTCCCCGCCAGCAGCGCGGCGGCCAGCAGAAGGGAAATCCGTTTTTTCATGCCTCTGCGCCTCCTGACTCCGGCAGCATAATGACCGCGGCCAGACTGCCTCGGCGGCCCTGCGTGACGCGATGCGACCAGAAGCGCTCCGGCTGGCATTTGGTGCAGTCGCAGCTAACGTCGATGCGCGTGACGCCACAGCGCTCAAGCCAGATGCGGTTGAGCGCTTTGTTATCCACGAAAAATTTTTCACCCCGGCGCGTGATGCAGCTCTCCGCATCCCGGCCAAGCGCTGCGCGCATGGCCTCCGGTACATCGCCGTCCGTCTCGAAGCAGCAGGCGCCGATGCACGGCCCGATGGCCGCACCGATATTCTCCGGCTCACAGCCGAATTCGCGCGTCATGGCCTCGACGGCTTTTGCGGCAATGCCGAGCGCGGTACCGCGCCAGCCGGCATGAACGGCGGCAATGGCCCGCCGGACGGGATCAAAAAGCAGGATGGGCGTGCAGTCGGCTGCGAACGCGACCAGCGCGACGCCCGGCTCGTCCGTGATCTGTGCGTCGCAGACCTCGGTCTGCTCCCGCAGGAGGCCCGCGCCGCGGTCAGCGCGTCCGACACGGCGCACAATGTCCGTGTGCAGCTGCTTTGTAAAAACGGTATCCTCCGGACGGAAGCCCACGGCGCTGCCGAGAATGCGGTAATTTTCATACACGTTTTCAGGGTTGTCGCCGCGATGGGTGCCAAGGTTGAGGCTGGAGAGATACCCCTCGCTGACGCCGCCATAGCGCGTGGAGAAGCAGTGGATGCTGCCCTCCAGCGCATCGGCGGTCAGATATTCCAGTTTTCCATATTTGATGGTGTGAAGCATAGTTTTCCTCAGATGTGCGGACACAGGGAATCCTTGCCGCCGGTGTCCGCGCGGAATGAAGGCGGTGCGGATCAGGCGTTATTCTGACCGCGTTCGGCGGCGAGATCCTTGTCGCGGCAGCACTTCTTGTACTTTTTGCCGCTGCCGCACGGGCACGGATCGTTCGGACCGACCTTGATCTTCTTGACGACGGGCTGACGCTTGACGGTATGATCTCCGCCGCCGCCCTCGCCGGTGACCTTCGCCACGCGCTGGCGCTTGACCTCGGCGTCCGTCTTGAGGCGGAAGCTGAAGAGCCTGCGCACGATCTCCTCCTTGATGGCAGAGGTCAGAGCCTCGAACATCTCGAAGCCTTCACGCTTGTAGGCGATGACCGGGTCCTCCTGCGCGTAGGCGCGCAGACGGATGCCCTGACGCAGATCGTCCATCGCATCGATGTGATCCATCCAGTATTCATCGACCACGCGAAGCGTGATGACGCGCTCGACCTCGCGCATGACGGCGGGCGTATACTGCTGCTCCTTGGCAGCGTAGAAGCTGTCCATGAGCTGCATCAGCTTTTCTTCGGCCTGCTCCTTTGTGAGGGCCTTCAGCTCGTCCTCCGTGACCTTCCAGCTGCCCTCCGGCAGATAGACGCCCTCGATATGGCGCATCATTTCGGCGAACTGCGAAAGGTCACCGAGGTGCTTCTGCTCGCCGAAGGCGGCGTGGACGATCCCGTCGATCACGAAGCGGATCATGGACTGAATGCTGGTATGCAGATCCTCTCCGTCGAGCACCTGACGGCGCTGCTCGTAGATGATCTTTCTCTGGACGTTCATGACGTCGTCGTATTCCAGAACGCTCTTACGCACCTGATAGTTGCGGCTTTCGACGGTTTTCTGTGCGTTCTCGATGGCGCCGGAGAGGATCTTCGCGTCGATGGGCGTGTCCTCGTCGATGCCGAGGCTGTCCATCATGCCGAGAATGCGCTCCGAGCCGAACAGACGCATGACGTCGTCCTGCATGGACAGGTAGAAGCGCGTCTCGCCGGGGTCGCCCTGACGGCCGGAACGGCCGCGGAGCTGATTGTCGATACGGCGGGATTCGTGGCGCTCTGTGCCGATGATGAACAGGCCGCCGGCCTTGCGGACAAGCTCCGCCTCGGCGTCCACCTCGGGCTTGTGCGCGGAATAGGCCTGCTTGTATGCCTCGCGCGCGGCCAGGATCTCGGGGTCGCTCGTTTCGGCGAAGGAGGTGCATTCCGCGATCAGCTCGTCGGACATTCCTGCCTTGCGGAGGTCGTTTTTCGCCATAAACTCGGCGTTGCCGCCGAGCATGATATCCGTGCCGCGTCCGGCCATGTTCGTTGCGATGGTGACTGCGCCGAGATGGCCCGCCTGCGCGACGATCTCGGCCTCTTTTTCATGATGCTTCGCGTTCAGAACGTTGTGGGGAATGCCCTCGCGCTTGAGCATCTGCGACAGAAGCTCCGATTTTTCAATGGAGATCGTGCCGACCAGCACCGGCTGGCCCTTTTCATGGCATTCCCGGATCTGACGGATCACGGCGCGGTATTTTCCGGCCTCGGTCTTGTAAACGACGTCCGGGTCGTCGATACGGATGACCGGCTTGTTCGTCGGGATCTCCACAACATCCAGATTGTAAATGCCGCTGAATTCCTCTTCCTCGGTCAGAGCCGTGCCGGTCATGCCGGAGAGCTTGTCGTAAAGACGGAAGAAGTTCTGGAAGGTGATCGTGGCGAGCGTCTTGTTCTCGCTGGCGACCTTCACGCCCTCCTTTGCCTCGATGGCCTGATGCAGACCCTCGTTGTAGCGGCGGCCGTACATCAGACGGCCCGTGAATTCATCGACGATGATGACCTGGCCGTCCTTAACGACGTAGTCAATGTCGCGCTTCATAAGGCCGCGCGCCTTCATGGCCTGATTGATGTGGTGCGAGAGCGTGGTGTTTTCCACATCGGCGAGATTCTCCACGCCGAAGAATTCCTCCGCCTTCGCAATGCCCTGCTGGGTGAGGGAGACGGTGCGGTCCTTCTCGACGACGATGTAGTCGCAGTCGTACTGATCCTGAAGCTCCTTGTCGTCGGAGGATGCAAACACCTGCTTTTTCAGACGGGAGACGAAATAATCCGCCATTTCGTAGAGCTTGGACGACTCCTCGCCCTTGCCGGAGATGATAAGCGGCGTCCGCGCCTCGTCGATGAGGATGGAGTCCACCTCGTCCACGATGACGAAATTGTGGCCGCGCTGCACCATTTCCTGCTTGTAGATGGCCATGTTGTCGCGCAGATAATCGAAGCCGAACTCGTTATTCGTGCCGTAGGTGATATCGGCGGCATAGGAGATACGGCGCTCCCCGGCGCTGAGATCGTGGATAATCAGGCCGACGGAGAGACCAAGGAAGCGGTGTACCTTGCCCATCCACTCCGCGTCACGCTTGGCCAGATAGTCGTTGACCGTGACAATGTGGACGCCCTTGCCGGTCAGGGCATTGAGGTAGGCCGGGAGCAGTGCGACAAGCGTTTTGCCTTCGCCGGTCTTCATTTCCGCAATGCGTCCCTGATGCAGCACGATGCCGCCGATGACCTGCACGCGGTAGGGACGCATTCCCAGCACGCGGTCCGCCGCCTCGCGGACGGTCGCAAAGGCCTCCGGAAGAAGGTCGTCCAGCGTTTCACCGGCGGCCAAACGATCCCGGAACTCCTGCGTCTTTGCGCGGAGCTGCTCGTCCGTGAGCTTGCGGTAGGAATCCTCCAGCGCCATGACGGCGTTGACGGTCGGCTCCAGCTTCTTGACCTCACGCTCGGAGCGCGTGCCGAATAATTTTGTAAACAGACCCATAATTGAAACCTTCCTGCGCTGAAGTACAGCGCAATGTATACTTCTACATTCTAAAAAAGGATTATAACACATCCGGAACGGTAAAAAAAGAAAAAAGTGTGAATTATGCTTGTAAAATAACTCCGGCGCAGACGGAGATCTGCGCCGGAGCATCATTATGTACCGGAGGACTCTGGCTTCGGATGCTTATAGATAAGGATCGGAATGTGATCGTCCACGTTGATGGTGTCATAGATCGTTTTCATGGCCTCCTTCGGCGTATTGACGCAGCCGTGGGAGCCCCAGTAGGTATACATTTCACCGCCGAAGCGTGTGCGCCAGTCGGCGTCGTGCAGGCCGATCACGCCGTCGCGCGTGACGCTGATCCAGTAATCGACGAATACATAGTAGTCCTCGCCGGAAAGCCAGCAGTCCTCAGCCTTATAGAACGACTCGTAAAGGCCGGTGGGCGTGTCGTGCGTTTTCATTGTGCCGCTCACAATATCCGTGTCCACGACGAGCGCGCCGTCCTGATAATACGCCATATGCTGGTTGGTCAGATCGACCTCGATATAGGAATTTTCGATGCCGAACGGCTCTCCGTCCAGCGTTGTGCAGAGGAAGGAGGCCTCCGCGCTTCCGCTTTCGAGCGTTTCCAGCAGCGGAATCAGCTGCCCGCGCAGCGCGTCCTGATCCAGCTCATAGTTGACGTGGAGGAAGCTGACCGGCACCGGGCCGTCCACGAAGGAGTTGAAGATATACTCTGTGTCCTTCTGCGCATAAAGCTCCGACCATGCGCTCAGCTGCTGGTCGAGCGTCTTTTTCTGGACCTGCACGCGGCCGTCGCGGTCGAGCTTCACGAAGTGGCGGAGCGTGCCGCCGTCCAGCGCGATCAGCTCGTCACGGAAGCGCACCTGAATGCGCATCGTCGAAACGCGCTCCTGAAGCAGAGACGCGAAATCAAACTCTGTGTTTTCTCTTGTGACCTCCGGCGGAAGATAGCAGTCGTAGTCGGTGATCTCCAGCGTCCGTGTCTGCGGGCCGGAGGAATCCACGGACATCTGCGAAACAGCCTCATAAAGTGCTTCCTCGATCACGTCCTTTTTGAGCATCGTACCGGGAACGGCGTCCTGAATCGAGAAGCCGGTGCCGTCAAAATAGGCGTAAGCATCCTGCGCTGGCTCGCGCGGAACGCTGTTCAGCGCCGTCATAACAGGGGAGGCGTCAAAGCCGTCCATATCCACAGGGATGCGGATCCCGCGCGGGTGGGGAAGCGCGTCCCAGTTCTGCTTGTTGCGGAAGGGCAGCTCCGAAAAAGCCTCCGCGTCCATGAGATCGGTCGCGGAAAAGGCTGCCGCGACAGCATTTTCCGTACCGCGCTGCACGCCCAGCGCCTCGAGAGAGTAGCGCCCGATCTCACTTCCGTTTTCTGTGACCGTCAGCGCAGTGTCCGCGGCGTTTTGCTCCAACTGCGCATATTCCTGCAATACGGCGTCATGTGCAGCCTCGGCGGCTGCGTTCTGACGCGCCGTCGTGAGGAAAAACCAGACGCCTGCGCAGAGAAGCGCGGCGCCCAGTACGGAAGAGAAAATGATAAGAGCCTTTTTCATGGCCGATTCCTCTATAACTCAGATTTTGATGCGCGGAAAAGAACTGCCGCAAAATCATTATAGCAAAATTCGACATGAACGCAAGCGCTGGAATGAAAATCCAAGTATTAAGAATTCCTTAAGGTATTCGCTTTTCCGGCGGGACTGAAAAGGAAAAACACTGGACAGCGCACTTGCGCTTTTGACGTTTCTGTGCTATTGTGTCGGCAGAAAGAGGGGAAGCGTATGCGGGCAGACTGCCACATTCACATGGTGCTCGACGGCGTTTACTGGAAGGCCGCCATTGCGCACCAGAAGGAACGGGTCGATGAAGCGCTGGTGCGCCAAAGGCTGGAGGAATACCGGCGCTGCGGCGCGGAATACCTGCGCGACGGCGGCGACGCATGGGGCGTCGGACTTTTTGCGTCGCAGATCGCCCAGGAGTACGGCATTCGCTACCGCACGCCTGCATTTCCGATCCATAAAAACGGCCATTACGGCGGCTTCATCGGGCGCGGCTTTGACGATATGGTGCAGTACCGCGCACTGGTCGCGGAAGCAAGGGCGCAGGGTGCGCACTTCATTAAGATCATGATCTCCGGCCTGATGGATTTTGACCATCTCGGCGTACTGACGGACGAGCCGCTGACGGAAGCGGAAATTCACGATATGATCGCCATTGCCCACGACGCGGGCTTTGCCGTTATGGCTCATGCCAACGGCGACAAAACCGTTGCGGCTGCGATCCGCGCCGGTGTGGACTCCGTGGAGCATGGAGCCTATCTGGAAAAGGAGACGCTGCATCTGCTGGCGGAGCGCGGTACGGTCTGGGTGCCGACACTCGTGACGATCGGAAATCTGATCGGCTGCGGACGGTTCCCGGACGAGGTACTCCGTCCGCTGCTCAGCGGAGCGATGGAAAACGTGCGGCTGGCAGCGTCTCTTGGCGCAAGGATCGCGCCGGGAAGCGATGCGGGCGCGTACCGGGTGCTGCACGGACAGGGAATGCTGGACGAGTATGCGCTCCTGCGGCAGGCCATCGGCGAGAACGCAGATGCCGTTCTGGAGCGAGGTGTTTGCGCGATCCGGGAGAAATTCTGAAAAGGCGGCTGCGCACCATGCGCGGCCGCTTCCGGTATCCGCACAGTGGGGGAGACGCGCCGGAGTGAATTCCGCAATGCCCCAAAGCAGAAAAAAAGACAAGCCCGAAGGCTTGTCTTTCTGTTTGTCTTATCAGATCGCACGCTCAACCTTGTTGGAACGCAGGCATCTTGTACAGACGTATACATGGCGCGGAGTACCGTCAACAATCGCTTTTACCCGTTTGACGTTGGGCTTCCATGCTCTGTTGGATCTTCTATGAGAATGGGAAACTTTAATTCCAAAAGTAACGCCCTTGCCGCAGATATCGCACTTTGCCATCAGCTGCACCTCCTCGCCGATTAAAAATCAGAAAAACGGCCGTCCTGCGGACGCCGACTAGTATAATAACAGATGTTTCCTCAAAATGCAAGCACAAATTCTAGTATATTTCAAAAAAATTTTCTAAGAAGCGATACCATATCTGTTCCGCTTTTTTAAGGTTGCCAAATGCGGCCAAACAGGTTATAATCGCCGTGAGGTGTTGATACGATGGCAAATATCTATTCCGTCCCTCTGTCCGAGCTTGTAGAGGAATTTCATCTGGAACGGCTGTACGAGTCCTCCGATTTTTCCAAGATCCGCGTGACCGTAGACGATGTGAGCCGCCCGGGCCTGTATCTTGCGGGCTTCTTCGATCATTTTGAGCCGATGCGGCTCTATGTGTGCGGAACGGTGGAGTCTGCCTATCTGGAAAAGCTCTCCAGCGAGGAGCGCAGGATCATTTTCGACAACTTCATGTCGTATAAGATCCCGGCGCTTATCATTGCGCGCGGCATTCACGCGCTGCCGGAGTGTCTGGAAATGGCGAAAAAGCACGATGTGACCGTGCTCAGCAGCCGGGAAACTACGTCCTATATCGTTTCGAGCCTCATTACCTATCTCAACCGCCAGCTGGCCCCGCGCGTCACGCGCCACGGCGTTCTGGTCGAGATCTACGGCGAGGGCATTCTGATCGTGGGCGACAGCGGCATCGGCAAGAGTGAGACGGCTATTGAGCTGGTCAAGCGCGGCCACCGGCTGATCTCCGACGACGCCGTCGAGATCAAGATGGTCTCGTCCCATGAGCTGGTCGGCTCGCCGCCGGAGGTGCTGCGGCACTATATGGAGCTGCGCGGCATCGGTATCATCAACGTTGCAAAGCTGTTCGGCATGGGCGCCGTCAAGGACAGCAGCAGCATCGATCTCATCATCAACATGGTCCCGTGGCGCGACGGCGAGGCATATGACCGCCTTGGCATGGAGACGCAGTATACGGAGATCCTGGATGTCAGGGTGCCCTCCATCACCATCCCTATCACGCCGGGACGAAATCTGGCCGTTATTTTTGAGGTCGCGGCCATGAACAACCGTCAGAAGCGCATGGGCTACAACGCGGCGCTGGAATTCACGGAGCAGATGAACCAGTTCTTCGCACAGAAGGAAAACGGATAAGTGAGCGTTTCAAAAAGTGTTTTTGAAACGCTCTCAAACGGAAAACGCGTTGCTGGTTTTCCGTTTGAAAAGGATTTCGTTCTGCTGCGCGCATAATTTGTGTGCCAAAGGCACACAAATTCTACACTTGCAGGACGCAAAGTGTTTTGTCCGAGGTACACGCCCCCGGACAAAACGAATCAACATTTTATTCCGCCGTGCGCGGCGGAACTCTACGAAGTTTTTGACAGACTGGATCGGACGCCGAAGGGCGTCCGATTTTTATGCCCTACAAAAGTGTTTTATTTTCCCACCGGATGTGCTATAGTAAAATAGATTATATACACGGAGGCGTCTATGGAAAGCAGAGCAGAATTTCAGAAGCTGAAAAGCCTTTGCCCGGGGATCGAGCTGCGGGAGCAGGAGCCGCTGCGCGCGCATACCTCCTTTCAGATCGGCGGGCCAGCGGCGCTCATGGCGTTTCCCAAAACGCCCGGGGAGCTGCAAAGGCTCCTGATGGCGGCACGGGAATGCGGCGTCCGGCTGCGCGTGCTGGGGGCGGGAACGAATGTGCTTGCACCGGACGCAGGACTGCCGGAGCTTGTGATCTGCACGAGAGGCTGTCTGCTCGGGCTGCGGCTGCTGGATGGCGGCAGGCTCGAGGCCATGGCCGGAGAAACGCTTTCCAGAGCGGCGGTCTTTGCGCGGGAGCACTCGCTCACGGGACTGGAATTTGCGCATGGTATTCCGGGCACGGTTGGCGGCGGCGTATACATGAACGCGGGCGCCTACGGCGGCGAGCTGGCGCAGATTGCGGTCGAGACGACCGTTCTTCTGACGGACGGCACGCAGCGCGTCCTGCGCGGTGAAGAGCAGGCGTTCGGCTACCGGACGAGCGCATTTGAAAAGCTGGACTGCGTGATCGTCAAAACGGTTTTCGAGCTTCGCCCGGGCGATCCGGGGCAGATACAGGCACGGATGCGCGAGCTGATGGAAAAGCGCCGCGCATCGCAGCCGCTGGAGCTTCCGTCTGCCGGAAGCTCGTTCAAGCGCCCGCAGGGCGCGTATGCCGGGGCGCTGATCGAGCGCGCAGGTCTCAAGGGAAAGGGCGTAGGCGGCGCGCAGGTCTCGGAGAAGCACGCCGGGTTTGTGGTCAACACCGGCGGCGCGACGGCCAGCGACGTTTTGCAGACCATTCGTATGGTGCAGGACAGAGTGTTTGAGGATTCCGGCTTCCGGCTCGAGCCGGAGGTCCGCATCTGGTAGGAGAGAGAAATGCAGTTTATTATTGTATCCGGCCTTTCCGGCGCGGGAAAGAGCAAGGCCGCAACGAATCTGGAGGATCTCGGCTTTTACTGCGTGGACAATATGCCCGCCGAAATGATCCCGCAGTTTGCGCAGCTCTGCCTTGCGACGAAGGGCCGCTATGAAAAGGTGGCGCTGGTGACCGACGTGCGCGGGAGCCTGAGCTTCGACGTGCTGTTTCAGTCGCTCGATACGCTCGATCAGATGGGCCTGCGCTATTCCATTTTGTTTGTCGAGGCCACGACGGAGGTGCTTGTCAAGCGCTTCAAGGAGACGCGGCGGCTGCATCCGCTCATGCGCGACGGCACGCCGATGCTGGAAGCGCTCGAGCGTGAGCGGACGCTTCTCGAGCCGATCCGCAACCGCGCGAACGTGATCCTCGATACCTCGCGGCTTTCCACGGGAATGCTGCGCGGAATGCTTATTGATATGGTCGCGGGCGGTCTGCGCGAACGCGCAATGACGGTAAATGTGCTGTCCTTCGGCTTCAAGCACGGCATTCCGCTGGAGGCTGACCTCGTTTTCGACGTGCGCTTCCTGCCAAATCCGTATTATATCCCGGAGCTTCGGAACAAGACGGGACTGGATGAGGACGTTCACCAGTTCGTGTTCCAGTATCAGGCGACGAAGGACTTCATGGACAAGCTGGAGGACCTTATCAATTTCACGCTTCCGCAGTACGTAGAGGAGGGCAAGACAGAGCTTGTGATCGCCGTTGGCTGCACCGGCGGACGGCACCGCTCCGTCGCGGTCGCAAGCGAGCTTGCCGCGTTCATCACCAAGCGCGGATATACGGTGGTGCTCGATCACCGGGATATGAACAGAAGGTGACGCGGATGGGTGAAACGCAAAGAGAGAGCATACGGCTGTATCAGCCTCGGAAGCGCCAGCCGCGCATTGCCGCCATCGGCGGCGGGCATGGCCTTTCGTCGATGCTGCGCGGCCTCAAGCGCTATACAAAGTACATAACGGCCATCGTGACCGTCGCCGACGACGGCGGCGGCTCCGGAATGCTCCGGGAGGATCTCGGGATGCTGCCGCCCGGCGATATCCGCAACTGCATTATGGCGCTGGCCAACACGGAGCCAACCATGGAGCAGCTGCTCAATTACCGCTTTACGGAAGGCTCCTTGACCGGTCAGAGCTTCGGAAACCTCTTCCTCGCGGCTATGAACGGCATTTCCGGTTCCTTTGACGAGGCTGTGCAGCGGATGGGGGACGTTCTCGCCATTACGGGAAGAGTCCTGCCGGTGACCAACCAGAACGTCTATCTGGAGGCCGAATTCGACAACGGCTCGCGCACGCTCGGCGAGAGCAAAATCTTCTACGCGAAAAAGATCAATGACTGCCGCATCCGTCAGGTGCGTCTTGTGCCGGAGCATCCGCAGGCGCTTCAGGACAGCATCGACGCCATTTTGCAGGCGGACATCATCGTTATCGGCCCCGGAAGCCTCTATACCAGCATCATTCCGAACTTCCTCGTTGACGGCATCTGCGAGGCCATCCGCGCGTCCGGCGCGGTGCGGGAATATATCCTGAACATCATGATGCAGGACGGCGAGACCGACGGCTATACCGGCGAGGATCACGTCCGGGCGCTGCTCGAGCACGCGGGCGGCGGCGTCATCGACGTCTGCATCGCCAACAATGCGCCCGTGCCGGAAAAATGGCTCGCGCCTTACCGGCAGGAGGGCGTCGGCCAGATCGGGCTGGACCGGGAAAAGATCGAGGCGCTGGGCGTGGCACTGCGGGAATTTCCGTTGTGCCTGCCGGGACGCTATATCCGGCACGACCCGGACGCGCTTTCGCGCGCGATCCTGTCGGTCTGGAACGAATTTGAAGCCTGAAAGGAGGGACGTCATGTCCTTTTCCTCCAATGTCAAGCAGGAGCTTTGCCGCCAGCCGCTGACGAAGCGCTCCGCCGCCGTGGCGGAGGCCTACGGCGTCCTGCTCTACTGCAATACCTTTACGCCATCCGCCATCCGGATCGTGACGGAAAGCGCGGATTTTGCGGCGCGGCTCCCGCGCCTGTTCAAAAAGGCCTTTGGCTTTGCCTTTGATTCCGAGCCTGCGGAGCAGGGCGGCGGCAAGCTCGTCTTTGAGATCACGGACGCCGCCAAGATCGGAAAGATCTTTGCCGCGTTCGGAGACCATCCGCAGACCAGCGTGACGCTGCACGTCAACTTCGGCATTCTCGAGGAGGATGCCGACCGGCTGGCGTTCCTGCGCGGCGCGTTCCTTGCCGGAGGCTCCGTCACAGACCCCGCGAAGCGCTACCATCTCGAGCTTATCACGTCGCATTACAAGGTCAGCCGGGAGACCTACGCACTTCTGCTGGACGTGGGCTTCTCTCCGAAGGAGCTTTCACGCGGCGGAAGCGGCGTGCTCTATTTCAAGCAGAGCAATTATATCGAGGATTTTCTGACGGCCATCGGCGCGCAGGTCGCCGCGATGGGTGTAATGGAGGCGAAGGTCGAAAAGGACCTCCGCAACGGCGTCAACCGCCGCGTTAACTGTGAAACGGCGAACCTGACCAAGGTCGTGGATGCTTCGATCGGCCAGCTGGCCGCCATTCGGAAATTAGAGGAGAACGGTGTCCTGCGGACGCTTCCGCAGAAGCTTCAGCAGACGGCGCAGCTGCGCCGCGACAACCCCGAGGCGACGCTTTCGGAGCTTGCGGAGATGCCCGACCCGCCGGTCTCAAAATCCGCCATGAATCACCGGATGCGGAAGCTGATCGAGCTTTCCAAGGAGCTTTAAGGAGAAAAAACATGGGATTTGTCCATCTGCACGTCCACTCGGAATACAGCCTGCTTGACGGCGCGTGCCGCATCAAGGACATGATGGCCCGTGTCAAGGAGCTTGGGCAGGAGGCCATCGCCCTGACGGATCACGGCGTGATGTACGGCGTCATTGATTTCTACAAGGCCGCGAAGGCTGCCGGAATCAAGCCAATCATCGGCTGCGAGGTCTATGTCGCGCCGAGAACGCGCTTTGACAAGGTGTATTCGCTCGACCGCGAGGCCTATCATCTGATCCTGCTGTGCGAGAATATGACGGGCTATCAGAATCTCATCTATATGGTCTCGCGCGGCTTCATCGACGGCTTCTACAACCGCCCGCGCGTGGACATGGACCTTCTGCGGGAGCACCACGAGGGCCTTATCTGCCTTTCTGCCTGCCTCGCAGGACGGGTCGCGCAGAATCTGCATCAGGACGACTATAACGCTGCCAAGGCTGCGGCGCTGGAATACAGCGAAATCTTCGGGCCGGGGAATTTCTTCCTCGAGCTCCAGGATCAGAGCCTTCCCGAGGAACGGAAGGTCAATCAGGGCCTGCTGCGCATGGCGCGCGAGACGGGGCTTCCGCTTGTCGTGACGAACGACGCGCACTATCTCCGCCCGGAGGACGCCGACACGCAGGACGTGCTGATGTGCATCCAGATGGGCAAGACCGTGGACGATCCCGACCGGATGCGCTTCGGCAGCAAGGAGTATTACCTCAAATCCGAGGAGGAGATGCGCAGCCTCTTTCCGAACGTGCCGGAGGCGTATGAGAATACGCTCCGCATCGCGGAGCGCTGCAACGTCGAATTCACATTCGGCAAGTATCACCTGCCGGAATTCAAGCTCCCGGCGGGCTATGATTCGCTGACCTATCTGCGGGAGCTTTGCGAGAAGGGCTTTGCCGAGCGCTACGGCGACGAGCATCCCGAATACCGCCAGCAGATGGAATACGAGATCAATATGATCGAGAAAATGGGCTTTACCGACTATTTCCTCATCGTATGGGATTTCGTGAACTTTGCAAAGAGCGCCGGGATCCCGGTCGGCCCCGGACGCGGCAGCGCGGCAGGCTCGATGGTCACCTATGCGCTGCACATCACCGAGATCGACCCGATGAAATACGGCCTCTTCTTCGAACGCTTCCTGAACCCGGAGCGCGTGACGATGCCCGATATCGATATGGACTTCGGCGACACCCGCCGTGGCGAGGTCGTGGACTATGTGCGCCGGAAATACGGCGACGATCATGTGGCGCAGATCGCGACCTTCGGTACGATGGCGGCACGCGGCGCCATCCGTGACGTCGGCCGGGCGCTGAGCTTCACCTATGCCGAGACGGATGTGGTCGCAAAGCTCGTTCCGTCCACGCTGCATATGACGCTGGACGAGGCGCTGAAGGTTTCGCCGCAGCTGAAGGAGATGTACGAGCAGGACGCGCGCGTGAAGAAGCTCATCGACACGGCGCGTGCGCTCGAGGGAATGCCGCGCAACACCTCGACCCACGCCGCAGGTGTGGTCATCACGCGCCTGCCGGTCTGCGATTACGTCCCGCTCTCCACAAACGACGACACGATCGTGACGCAGTATACCATGACCACGCTCGAGGAATTGGGCCTGCTGAAGATGGACTTCCTCGGCCTTCGCAACATCACGGTCATTGACGACGCGATCCAGGAGATCCGCAAAAAGGACCCGGATTTCTCCATGGACCGTGTGAAGGACAACGACCCGAAAGTCATGGAGATGCTGACGCAGGGCCGGACGGCGGGCGTATTCCAGATGGAGTCCGCAGGCATGACCGGCGTCTGCGTCGGCCTCAAGCCGCAGTCCATTGAAGATCTTTCCATCATCGTCGCGGCCTACCGCCCCGGCCCGATGGATTCCATCCCGCGCCTCATCGCCTGCAAGCACGACCCATCGCTCGTCAAGTACAAGCATCCGCTGCTCAAGCCAATCCTGTCCGTCACCTACGGCTGCATCCTCTATCAGGAGCAGGTCATTGAAATCTTCCGCCGTCTCGGCGGATACTCGCTGGGACAGGCGGACATGGTGCGCCGTGCTATGTCCAAGAAAAAGGTCAAGGACATCGAAAAGGAGCGCGGCGCGTTCATCCACGGCGACCCGTCGCGCGGCATCTGCGGCTGCGAGGCCAACGGCGTCCCGGTGGATGTGGCGCAGAGCATCTATGACGAAATGTACGATTTCGCCAACTATGCCTTCAACAAGGCGCACTCCGTCGGCTATGCGGTGATCGCGTATCAGACGGCATGGTTCAAGTGCTATTATCCGGGCGAGTACATGGCGGCGCTGATGACCTCGGTGCTCGACAGCTCGGTCAAAATTTCGGAGTACATCGCCGAGTGCAAATCCATCGGCATTGCCGTCCTGCCGCCGGATCTTAACGAATCCTATGACCATTTTTCCGTCTCGGAAAAGGGCATCCGCTTCGGCCTTGCCGCCGTCAAGAACATCGGACGCGGCTTCATCCAGCGGGTCGTTCAGGAGCGGACGGAAAACGGTCTGTTTTCCGACCTTGAGGATTTCTGTGCGCGGATGTACGGAGCAGATCTCAACAAGCGTGCGCTGGAGAATCTCATCAAGTGCGGCGCTTGCGACTGCTTCGGTCTGCACCGGTCGCAGATGCTCCAGATCTACGACACCGTACTCGATTCCGTGGCAAACAGCCGCCGGAAGAACGTGGACGGGCAGATGGGCCTGTTTGACAGCTTTGCGGACGACGCAGAGCCGGTCGTTCCCGCTGTCCGCGTACCGGAGCTGCCGGAGCTGAGCCGCCGGGAAATGATGGCGATGGAAAAGGAAACGACCGGTCTCTACTTATCCGGCCACCCGATGGACGATTACCGCGCCATGCTGCGGAAGATGAATACCGTGCCAATCGGCGCGATCCAGGAGAGCTTCTCCGAGCATACCGACGAATTCCGCGACGATCAGATCGTGACGGTCGCGGGCATTGTCCAGAACGTCAAGATGAAAACGACGAAGAACCAGTCCATGATGGCCTATGTGACGTTCGAGGACGATACCGGCGCGATGGAGCTGCTGACCTTCTCCAATGCACTTGGGCAGTACGGAAGCTATCTGCATGAGAACGCGGCGGTCATGATTACCGGCCGCATCTCTGTCCGCGAGGACAAGGACCCGCAGATGGTCGTCAACCGCGTCCAGCCGCTGGCGGATTACACGGACGCGGAGGTCGCAGCTGCGCAGACCGCCGAAAATGCGGCGGCGCGGACGCTCTACCTCAAGGTGGAGTCTGAAACGCAGCCCGGTATCCGGAAGCTTCTGCCCATTCTTCGGATGTTCCCCGGCAGGATGCGGACGGTCATCTATTATGCGGACACCGGAAAGCGCGTCGGCGGAAGCTGTATGCCGGACGACTGGATGCTGCGGGAGCTGCGGGAGCTGCTGGGCGAGAAAAACGTCGTTCTGAAATGAGCTTTCTGCGCCGGAAGCATTTTCCGGGCTTTGCGGTCAGAAGAATCGAGAAAGTTTTAACAAAGCCGCTACACTTCTGTTACAATTTGTGATATAATGTTTTGCGGCAAAGAATCGGATGGAAAGGAGCGTGGCCGCGCTGAATAGAATTCGGAGCATCCTGCTTGCGGCAATGGCGCTCTTCTGTGCGCTGACGCTCAGCGGCTGCATTGCAAAAACCGTGGACGAGCTGTACGCGCTGCCGCGCCATTCCGATGAATACTATGAGCTGCAAAAGGCCATCGACGGCGTCATGACCGAGGGCGTGCAGTATGCCGCGCCGGTATCCGGCCGGAATCAGCAGTCCGTGCAGCTGGCCGACCTCGACGGCGACGGAGAGGTCGAGGCCATCGTTTTCCTCCGGACGACGGGAGAAAATCCGCTCAGCGCCTGCATTTTTGATCTTATGGACGGGCACTATGAATTGATCGGTACGATCGAGGGCAGCGGAGCCGCGTTTGAAAGCGTGGAATACGCCGAACTGGACGGTGCTGCTGGCGTGGAAATGATCCTCGGCCGCCAGCTCAGCAATCAGGTGCTTCAGGCGCTGAGCGTCTACACGCTCACGGACGGGCGGGTCGTTGAGCTGCTGTCGGCGAACTATTCCGAATATACGCTGGCAGACCTCGACGGTGACGGGCAGAAGGATATTTTCCTGCTGCGCTTCGATCCGGAGCAGCGAACGGGCGTTGCGGAGCTTTACCGCTGTGTGGATGGCCAGTTCGAACGCGCGCCGGAGGCGTCCATGTCGGCAGGTGTCGAGGGCATCAAGCGCATCCTGACCGGATATCTGAGCTACGACGTTCCGGCAGTGTTCGTCGCCAGCGTCTACGACGCGGAGAGCATCGTAACGGACGTTTTCGCTTACCGCGGCGGCGTTTTTCAGAACGTTTCCGCCACGGACACCGGAATGAGCGTCCAGACGGTGCGAAATTATTTCGTATACGCGGCGGACATCGATTCCGACGGACTGATCGAGCTGCCGCAGCTCGTGACGCCGCCGTCGTCCGACCCGAACGGCGAGCAGTATTCCATTATCCGCTGGTATAATCTCACGCTGGGCGGTGCGCAGCGCATCAAGCGGACGACCTATCACAGCTTTTCCGGCGGCTGGTATGTGACGCTGCCGGATGAATGGGCGGAGTCGATCACCGTCTCGCGCAGCGACGAGGTCTCGGGTGTGCGGGGACTTGTGTTCTCGCAGTGGAACACCGGGACGCGCAGCGCCGTGCCGATCTTTACGGTCTACGCCTTTTCCGGCGAGGATCGGAGCGCGCTTGCGTCCTCCGACGGTCGCTTTGTCATTGCGGAAAAGGGCGATACGGTCTACGCGGCGGAGCTGGGAACCAGCCCGTGGGCGGCAGAGCTTTCGGAGGAAACGCTTCGGAAAATGTTCAATTTTATCCATATTGACTGGAATTCGGGCGAAAGGTGAGGGGAACCCGTTATGAAAAAGGTAATGATTTTGGAGGACGAGGTCAGTATCCGCAGTTTTGTGGTCATTAACCTCAAGCGTGCCGGGTATGAGGTCGTCGAGGCCGGCACCGGCGAGGAGGCGCTCGAGCTTTTGAAGGCGAATCCCGACGTCGGCGTGGCGATCCTGGACATCATGCTGCCGGGGATCGACGGCTTTGAGGTCTGCCGCAGCATCCGCGCGACCGACAAGAAGATCGGCATTATCATGCTGACCGCGCGCAGTCAGGAGATGGACAAGATCACCGGACTGATGACCGGCGCGGACGATTACATGACAAAGCCGTTCAGCCCGGCGGAGCTGACCGCGCGCATCGACGCGCTCTACCGCCGCATCGACGGCGACAGCGGCTCCGACAGCGTGGAGCTCAAGCTCGGGCCATTCGTGCTCAACACGCGCAACCGGACGCTTGAAAAGGACGGAGAGCGCATCAAGCTGACGCAGGTGGAATATGCCATTATGAAGCTGTTCATGCAGAATCCGGGCCGTGCGCTCTCGCGCGAGGATATTTTGACCTCCGTCTGGGGCCGGGATTACGACGGCGAGCTGAAGATCGTAGACGTGAACATTCGCCGTCTGCGCATCAAGATCGAGGACAACACCGGCAATCCGACCTACATCACGACGGTCTGGGGCTTTGGATACAAGTGGGGCGTCTGAGTCTCCGGAAAGGAAGCCGCCATTGCTGAAATTCAAGAAAATCACCGGTCTGGAAAAGAGATGGCTGCTGAACAACGTCAGCATCATGATCGCGCTGGTGGCCGCCTGCATTCTGACCGTGACCGTTTCACAGGCTGCATATTATTATTCCAACATGCGCTCCGGCCTTGAAAGCAAGGCCCGGACGACGGCGGATTTCTTTGGGAATTATATCAGCCAGAGCTACAACGAATATTATCAGTCCTGCATCAAGTTTGCCCAGACCTTCGAGGACAAGAACGAGCTGGAGCTTCAGTTCATCAGTACCGACGGCAGCATCGTCGCCTCCTCCTACAGCCAGTGGGCAGGCCAGCCGCCCGGAACGCAGGACATTGCCGATGCCATCAGTACGCAGAAGCCCGGTGTCTTTGTCGGGCGGAATCCCTCGACCGGGGAACGGATCATGGCGGTCTCCAGCCCGATGATCTACTCCAACGGCGAGGTGATTGGTGTTCTGCGCTATGTGACGACGCTTCGGATCGTGGACCGGCAGGTCATGCTTTCCGCCGTCATTACGATCGCGGTCGGTCTTGTGTTCATCGCGTTCATGCTGTTTATCAGCAGCTTCTTCATCCGCTCGATCCTTGAACCGCTTTCGCAGATCACCGCGACCGCCAAGCGGATCGCAGCCGGCTCCTACGGCGTGCGCATCCCAAAGCAGTATGACGACGAGATCGGCGAGCTGGCGGAGACGATCAACGACATGTCGGCCAAGATCAGCCAGTCCGAAAAAACGCAGTCGGAGTTCATTTCCTCCGTCTCGCACGAGCTGCGGACGCCGCTGACGGCCATCTCCGGCTGGGCGGAGACGATCCTCGGCGCGGGCGGCCTCGCGCCGGAAACACGGCGCGGCATGCTCATCATTCTCCGCGAGGCGAAGCGCCTGACCGGCATGGTCGAGGAGCTGCTGGAGTTTACACGGATGCAGAACGGCCGCTTTACGCTCAACGTCGAAAAGGCCGATCTGTTGGCGGAATTTGAGGACACAGTGTTCATGTACGGCAGCCGCCTCAAGCAGGAGGGCATCACGCTCAGCTATGAGCCGTGCGAGGAGGAGATCCCGGAGATTCCCTGCGACGTGTCGCGTATGCGTCAGGTGTTTCTGAATATTCTGGACAACGCCGCCAAGCACGGCGGAGACGGCAAACGCATCGACGCCTCCATCCGGCGCGAGGGGCAGAATGTGGTTATCCGCATCCGGGACTACGGTCCCGGCATTCCGGAGGAGGAGCTTCCGCATGTCAAGATGAAATTCTACAAGGGCAGCTCCAAAGCGCGCGGCAGCGGCATTGGCCTTGCTGTCTGCGAGGAGATCGTCACGATGCATGGCGGCGTGCTGACGCTGGAAAACGCAGAGGGCGGCGGTACGCTCGTTACAATTTCCATCCCGGTAGGGGAAGAATAGAGGACTTCCATGACAGAGAAAAAACAAAATCCATCGCAGGAAAAATTCAAAACGCTGATCGGCGGGCAGGCGCTGATCGAGGGCATCCTGATGCAGGGACCTGATAAGCGCGCCATCGTGGTGCGCGGCCCGGAGGGGCTGGTCACCAAGGTCGAGCCGATCAAAAAGAGAAAGGGCATTCTGACGTGGCCGCTCATCCGCGGCGTGGTCAATTTCGGATCCTCCATGGTCAACGGCGTCAAGGCGCTGATGTATTCGGCGGACTTCTTCCCGGAGGAAGAGGGCGAGCCGTCGAAATTCGACCTTTGGCTGGAAAAGAAGCTTGGGTCGGAGAAGCTCCAGCAGGTCGTCGTGTCGCTTTCTGTGGTGCTCGGCGTGCTGTTTTCGGTCGGCCTGTTCTTCCTGCTTCCGACCTTTCTGGCGGGGCTGATTCCCGGACTCAAGGAGCGCGCCGTGCTGCGCTGCCTGCTCGAGGGCGTGATCCGCATCGCCATCTTCCTTGGCTACATGATCCTGATCTCCCGGATGAAGGATATGCGCCGCGTTTTCTCCTATCACGGCGCGGAGCATAAGACCATCCGCTGCTATGAGGCGCAGCTTCCGCTGACGGTCGAAAACGTCCGCCCGCAGACGCGGCTTCATCCGCGCTGCGGAACGAGCTTCCTGTTTGTGGTCGTAATTATTTCCATCCTTGTTTCTTCCGTTTTCAGCGCGATCTGGCCGATCAGCAACATGCTTCTGCGGCTTTGCTCCCGGCTTCTGATGCTGCCGCTGATCGTAGCCATCAGCTATGAGTTCAACCGCATGGTCGGTCGCCACGATAACTGGCTGACCCGCGCGCTCTCTGCGCCGGGCATGTGGTTCCAGTATTTCACGACGAACGAGCCGGACGATTCCATGATCGAGGTCGCCATCAAGGCGCTCGAGCTGGTCATTCCGGAGGAAAAGGGCAGCGACCGATGGTAAAAAGGTACGGCGAGCTTTATTTGGAAGCGCGCCGTGCGCTGCGTGCGTCGGAGGGCGAGAACGCTTCCTTTGTCGCGCGCGAGCTGCTTGGATTTGCGTCCGGAAAATCCGCCGCCGCGCTGATGGCGGACCGGGAGCTGTACGCCTCCGAGCAGACTGCCGAGCGGATGGAGCAGTATACGGCCCGCGCCCTTCAAGGGGAGCCGCTGGCCTATATCCTTGGCAAATGGAGCTTCTACGGACTGGAGTTGACGGTGACGCCGGACGTCCTGATCCCGCGGGACGACACCATGGCGGTCACGGAGCTTGCCATCGGAAAGCTCCGTGAGATGGAGCCGCCGCAGCGTGTGCTGGATCTCTGCACCGGCTCCGGCTGCATCGGCCTTGCCATCGCGCACCAGATCGAGACGGCACGCGTGACACTGGCAGACTTGTCGCAGCCGGCGCTGAGGATCGCAAGGAAGAATATCGCAGACCTGAAAATGATCGGCCGCGTGAACGCGCTTCAAGCGGACGTGCGGGAGCCTGCGCCGAAATTCTGGGGGCAGTTCGATCTGATCGTATCCAATCCGCCCTATGTGACGGCGCAGGAAATGACGGAGCTGGATGTCTCCGTCCGTGCGCATGAGCCGGAAATGGCGCTCGACGGCGGTGAGGACGGGTTGGACTTTTACCGCGCGATCTTGCAGAATTTCACCCCGGCGCTGCGTATCGGCGGCTGGATCTGCTTCGAATTCGGCTTCCGGCAGCATATGCAGGTCGGTATGCTCCTGTCCGACGCGGGTTACTGCAATCTGCGCTTCGTCAAGGACAGCGGCGGGATCATCCGCGCGGTTTGCGCGCAGAAAATTAAAGAAACAAACGTTTGATTTTTTACACACAGCATGATACAATTGGTTTAACAAAGCAGAAAGAGAGGCGCGCGGCATGGAAAAGAGGAAAAATGTTCCTGACACGCAGAGCAGCGACAAGAAAAAAGCGCTGGAGACCGCATTGCAGCAGATCGAGAAGAATTTCGGCAAAGGGACCGTTATGCGTCTCGGCGACAAGCCGGAGATGAACGTGGACGCGATCCCGACCGGCTCTCTGGCACTGGACGCGGCGCTTGGCATCGGTGGCGTTCCGAAGGGACGCATCATTGAGATCTACGGCCCGGAATCCTCCGGTAAAACGACGCTGGCGCTGCACATCGTGGCGGAAGCGCAGAAAAAGGGCGGCGAGGTTGCGTTCGTGGACGCGGAGCATGCGCTCGACCCGACGTATGCCGCCGCCATCGGCGTGGACATCGATTCCATGCTCGTCTCACAGCCGGATACCGGCGAACAGGCGCTGGAGATCACCGACGCTCTGGTCCGCTCCGGCGCGGTGGACGTGGTCGTCGTGGACTCCGTCGCAGCGCTGACGCCGCGCGCAGAGATCGAGGGCGAAATGGGCGATACCTTCGTCGGCCTTCAGGCACGTCTTATGTCGCAGGCGCTCCGCAAGCTGGCCGGCAACATCGCAAAGACGAACTGCGTCGTCATTTTCATCAACCAGCTGCGTATGAAGATCGGCGTCATGTACGGCAATCCGGAGACCACGACCGGCGGCAACGCGCTGAAATTCTACGCCTCCGTCCGTATCGATATCCGCCGCATCGAGGCCATCAAGAACGGCACCGAGATCATCGGCAACCGCACGCGCGCCAAGATCGTCAAGAATAAGGTCGCGCCTCCCTTCAAGGAGGCCGTGTTTGACATCATGTACGGCGAGGGCATCTCCAAGTGGGGCGAGCTGGTCGATATGGCCGTGCAGCTCGACCTTATTCAGAAGAGCGGCAGTTGGTTTTCCATCGGCGACGAGCGCATCGGTCAGGGCCGTGATAACGCGCGGAAGTACCTCATGGAAAACCCGGAGGTCGCCGACCGCATCGAGGCGCAGGTGCGCGAAAATATGTGGAAGCTTCAAGGCTCCCGCGCAAAGCCGCCCGCGGCTCCGGCTGCAAAGCCCGTAGACGTGTCTGCGGACGATTTCAGCGATGAGGGTTGAACGGGCAGAGCAGGCCGGACAAAGCACGACCTGGCTCCAGCTGACGCTTGAGGACGGAACGCGGCTGAAAGCGCCTGCGTTTTCCGTTGCGGAGCTGAGGGCGTTTGCCGGGAAGGAGCTGACCTGCGAGGAGCTGGCGCAGCTCAAGGCCGAGGCTGCAAAGGCCCGGACAAAGGAGCGCGCTGTCCGCACGGTCGCGGCGTCCGCCGTATCGGAAAAGGAGCTGCAAAAGCGTCTTGTCCAGAAGGGCTCGTCGGAGGAGGACGCAGAGGAAACGGTCACGTGGCTCCGGGAGCTGCATCTGCTGAACGACGGCGACACCGCCGCGCAGCTCGTCCGCAGCGCAGCTGCAAAGGGTTATGGCGCGTCGCGCATCAAGAGCATATTATACGAAAAAGGGATCCCGAAGGAGCTTTGGGAACACGCGCTGGAGGAGCTTCCGGAAATGGACGGCGCGATCGACAAATTCCTGCACCAGAGGCTGGACGGCAGGGCGCTCGATGAGAAGCTTATCAAAAAAACAGCCGACGCACTTCTGCGGCGCGGTCACAGCTGGCAGGATGTCCGGGATGGGCTCCGCCGCTACCGCGACGGGCTGGATCTGGAGGAAATGGAATGAGTCAATCGATCGGCATGGTCAGCCTTGGCTGTGCGAAAAATCAGGTAGACGCGGAGCAGATGCTTTTCCTGCTCCAGCAGGCGGGCTATAACATCCTGCCGGAGCCTGCGGGCGCGGACGTCGTGATCGTCAACACCTGCGGCTTTATCGAGTCTGCCAAAACGGAGGCCATCGACAATATCCTCGCCATGGCACAGCTCAAGGCGGAGGGAAGCGTCGGAAAAATTCTTGTGACCGGCTGCCTCGCGCAGCGGTATCAGGAGGAGATCCTCAAGGAGCTGCCGGAGGTGGACGGCGTGCTCGGCACTGGCTCGTACTATGACGTGGTCAGCGCGGTCAAGCAGCTGCTGGACGGTGCGGAGGGCATTGAGGAATACGGCGACATTCAGGCGCCGGTCCAGGAGTGCGGCCGCATCCTTACCACGCCGAAGCACTACGCCTATCTGAAGATCGCGGAGGGCTGCGACAATCACTGCGCGTTCTGCATCATCCCGACGCTGCGCGGCAAATACCGCAGCCGCCCGATGGATAAGCTGATCGAGGAGGCGAAGGAGCTTGCCGTCAGCGGCGTCAAGGAGCTGATCGTCGTCGCGCAGGACACCAGCCGCTACGGCATCGACCTCTATGGCGAGCGGAAGCTTGCGGAGCTGCTGCGGGAGCTGTGTAAGATCGACGGCTTTGTGTGGGTGCGCGTACACTATCTTTATCCGGACGAGATGTCCGACGAGCTGATCGACGTGCTGGCAAACGAGCCGAAGATTGTCAAGTATCTGGACATTCCCATCCAGCATATCGACGACGGCATTCTGAAAAAGATGAACCGGCGCGGCAACAGCAAATACCTCAAGGCGCTTCTGACGAAGCTCCGCGACCGCATTCCGGGCCTTGTCCTGCGCACGAGCCTCATCACCGGTCTTCCCGGCGAGGGTGAGAAGGAATTCGAGGCGCTCTGCGATTTCCTGCGCGAATACAAGCTGGAGCGCGTGGGCGCGTTTGCGTTCTCGCCCGAGGAGGGCACGCGCGCGGCAAAGATGGAATACCCGGACGCAGAGGTCGCGCGGCAGCGCGCCGACGTGGTGGAGGAGATCCAGTCGCGCATCATGGACGAATGGAACGAGTCCATGATGGGGAAGAAGCTCCAGGTGCTCTGCGAGGGCTACGACGCGGACGAGGAGTGCTGGTACGGCCGGACGTTTGCGGATTCGCCGGATATCGACGGACGAATCCTGTTCGATTCGGAGGAAGAACTGACGCCGGGCGATTTTGTGACTGTGGAGGTCACGGACGCCTGCGACGGAGAGCTGATCGGTGTGATGGAGGATGCTGAAAATGACGACTGCGAGTAAGATCACCCTTGTGCGCGTTGCGCTTATCCCGTTTTTTATGGTTTTTCTGCTGCTGCACATCCATGGCGGCGCGGACTGGCTCCGCTGGGCCGCGCTTGCGACGTTCGTTGTGGCCAGCGTCAGCGATTTCCTCGACGGTTATATCGCGCGGCACTGCAATCAGGTCAGCGATTTCGGAAAATTCCTCGATCCGCTGGCCGACAAGCTGCTTGTGACGGCGGCGTTCATCATCTTCGTCGAATGGGGCCGGATGCCCGCATGGGCGGTCGTGCTGGTCGTGGCGCGTGAGTTTGCCATCAGCGGCCTGCGCATGGTCGCCGCCAACAACGGCACGGTCATCGCCGCCGCGTGGAGCGGTAAGATCAAGACCTCCTGCACGATGGTGGGCCTGATCGCTATGATGGCGTTTACGACCTCCTCCGTGCTGGACACGGTCGTGACGGTCGTGATCGTTGTGACGACGGTCTATTCCGGTGTGGAATATTTCGTGAAGAACGGCAAGTGCCTGAAGCTCAAGGGTTGACAGGCCGCGGCCGAAATGCTAGAATGTTGCTGGGTTTTCAGGAACCTGCGCCATTTCGCAAATAAATGAATATCGCGTTGACCGGAAAGAGTACCCTTTCAAGCGCGGCAGAGAGTCTTTGCCATCGGCTGAAAGCAGAGATCGCGGGAAAGAGGGGAAGGTGCGTCCGGTAGCGAGGGGAGACCCCGTTTAGGCCGCGTCAAGGCTATAGTGAGAAATCAGAGTGGAACCGCGAGTTTTTTACCCGCCTCTTGATCGCATTTATGCATCAGGAGGCGGTTTTTACATTTCCAGCAGCCCAATTGGGCATCTCTCGGGAGAAATCGCAGCCCTTTTGGAGGAACTATGCATCTTTTGGAGGATATCCGCGCATACAAGCATAACGACCCCGCCGCGCGAAGCGTCGCGGAGGTGCTGCTGCTATACAACGGCCTGCACGCGACCATCGATTACCGCATTGCGCACTGGCTGCATATCCATCGCCTGCACTTTCTGGCGCGCGCCATTTCGCAGTGGTCGAAAATGTGGACGGGGATCGAGATCCATCCCGGCGCAAAGATCGGCAGGAGGCTCGTCATCGACCACGGCACCGGTATTGTGATCGGCGAGACCGCCGAGATCGGCGACGACTGCCTGCTCTATCAGGGCGTGACGCTCGGCGGCACGGGCAAGGACATCGGAAAACGCCACCCGACGCTTGGGAACAACGTCATGGTCGGCGCCGGCGCGAAGGTGCTCGGGCCGTTTCGGGTCGGAAACAACGCCCGCATCGCGGCCAATGCCGTCGTATTGCGCGAGGTGCCGGACAACGCGACGGTCGTCGGCGTGCCGGGACGCATCGTCCGGCTCAGCGGTGAAAAGCTCGACCACATCCATACGCCCGACCCCGTCATGCTGGAGATCACCGCGCTTCAGGAGCGTATCGCGCGTCTCGAGAAGCGTCAGGACGCGGAAGCAGCAGCGCCGAAGCATGAAAAACCGTAAATTACCGACAGGAGGAAGCAAAATGTATCTCTATAACTCGGCATCGCATAAAAAGGAAGAATTCATCCCTAATCACCCGGACATTGTCAAAATGTACACCTGCGGCCCGACAGTCTATCACTTCGCCCACATCGGCAACCTCCGCAGCTACATCATGGAGGACGTGCTCGAAAAGTACCTGCGCTACAGCGGCTACAACGTCAAGCGCGTCATGAACATCACGGACGTCGGCCATCTGACCTCCGACGCCGACGAGGGCGAGGACAAGATGGTCAAGGGCGCAAAGCGCGAGCACAAGTCCGTCATGGAGATCGCAAAGTTCTACACGGACGCCTTCTTTGCCGACTGCAAGAAGCTCAACATCAAGCGGCCGGACGTCGTGGAGCCGGCGACCAACTGCATCGACGAGTATATCCAGATCATCTCCAAGCTGATGGACACCGGCTACGCCTATCAGGCGGGGGGAAATATCTATTTCGACACCTCCAAGCTCGAGCGCTACTATATCTTCAACGATCATGACGCAGAGGATCTCGCCGTTGGCGTCCGCGAGGGCGTGGAGGAGGACACGAACAAGCGCAACAAGAACGATTTTGTGCTCTGGTTCACGAAGTCCAAGTTTGAGGATCAGGCGCTCAAGTGGGACTCTCCGTGGGGCGTCGGCTATCCGGGCTGGCACATCGAGTGCTCCGGTATTTCCATCAAACACCTCGGCGAGGACCTCGACATCCACTGCGGCGGCATCGACAACGCTTTCCCGCATCACACGAACGAGATCGCCCAGTCGGAGGCTTATCTCGGCCACCACTGGTGCAATTACTGGATGCACGTCCTGCATCTGAACACTTCCACCGGCAAAATGTCGAAGTCGAAGGGCGAATTCCTGACGGTTTCGCTGCTGGAGGAGAAGGGCTACGACCCGCTGGCCTACCGCTTGTTCTGCCTCCAGAGCCATTACCGAAAGAGCCTCGTGTTCACATGGGAAAACCTCGACAACGCGGCCGGAACGTATAAGAAGCTGATCGCAAAGATCGCGGCGCTCAAGCCCTCCGACGAGGCCATCGACGAGGCTGCTGTCGCGGCGCTGCGGGAGAAGTTCAACAAGGCACTCGGCAACGACCTGAATACCTCGCTCGGCATCACGGCGCTGTACGACGTTCTGAAATACCAGACGAACGACGCAACGAAGCTCTTCGTGCTGGACGATTTTGACAAGGTATTGAGCCTTGACCTTCTGAAAAAGGCCGCGGAGCAGCGGAAGCTTCTCGAGGCCGAGAAGGCAAAGACCGGCGCTTACAACGTTGTTTCCGAGTCCGGCGAGGAGAATGCGGAGGTCGCCGCGCTCATTCAGGCGCGCTACGAGGCCAAAAAGGCAAAGAACTTTGCCGAGGCCGACCGCATCCGCGATGAGCTGAAGGCGCAGGGTATTGAGCTGACGGATATCCCCGGCGGCGCAAAGTGGAAGCGCATTTGATATGCAGAAAAACCGCGTTCCGTATGGAACGCGGTTTTTGTATAGCGTTTTTCCGATTCAGCGATAGCTGCTCACGTCGGTGCCGCAGTCCGGGCAGAAGCGAGAGCCCGGCTCCAGAGTCCTGCCGCAGACGGGACACTGTGTCCCCGCATCCAGCTTCGCGCCGCAGGAGGTGCAGAACTGGCTGGAGGCATTCTGGATGGCGGCGCCGCAGGACGGGCAGCGTCTTGCAGCGGCAGCGGTATGTCCGGAGCTGCCGGAGGGCGTGAACGAAGGGAAGCCGGACTGCTGTTCAGAAGCGACATCCGGCATTTTTGCGCAGACCACAAGGCCGAGCAGGCTCAATATGAGCGTAAAATAGGCGGGTGCGCCGATTGTAAAGAGCTTTTCGATGAATCCTTCCGTTTCCTTTTTGATGCTGCCGTTGGTGATCGACACCAGAAGCAGCAGAACGACAAACAGAACGGCACCTGCCGCAAAGCCTGCCATGGAGATCGATTTGGAGCTGAAAAGCGAATAAATCGTTACGACCGCACCGGCCATCGCCGCAATCAACAGCAGATAGATCACGACGGAAAGCGCTGTCATGCCGCCGCTGCCGGAATCCTGAAAATCACTGAGAAATTCCCCGAGCTTTCCAAGCGACTTGCCGACCTTGAGAAGCGTCGTGCTGTCGCTGACGGAATCGAAGAAAAAGTTGATTCGATAACCGAGCCATTTTCCGAATAAAACCAAAAGCACGATCACGCCCTGAAGCAGCAGAACGAGCCAGCGTTTTGCGGACCAACTCTTCACATCCATATTTACTTTCTCCTTTCTCACGCTTCTCGACCTTCTTGGAGGGAAGCATTTACAATTTCATTATACATGGAAGGTATACCAATTGCAAGGCGCATAGAACGCTTTCCGAAAAGCGTTTCTGGGAAGCGTGTGCTTTCGGATTGCAAGCGGCGTGCATCTGTGCTAAAATAAACAAAATACGGACATTGGAACGAAGAGGGAACGCATTATGAAGCTCATGATTCTCGACGGCAACAGCATCCTTAACCGCGCATTTTACGGCGTGCGCATCCTGACCACCAAGGAGGGGCTCTGCACCAACGCCGTCTACGGCTTTCTGAATATTCTCGAGCGGCTTCGCAAGGAGGAAGCACCCGATGCGCTGTGCGTGGCGTTCGATCTCAAGGCGCCGACCTTCCGGCATTTGCAGTTCGACGGCTATAAGGCGACGCGTCATCCGATGCCGGAGGAGCTGGCCATGCAGCTTCCGTATATGAAGGACGTGCTGCGCGCGATGCGCATCCCGATCTACGAGTGCGAGGGCTGGGAGGCCGACGATGTTCTTGGCACGGTCGGAAGGCGCTGCGGCGAAGCGGGCTGGGACTGCGTGATCGTCACCGGCGACCGCGATAGCCTCCAGCTGATCGACGGGCATGTCGCGGTCAAGCTCATCACCAGCAAGGCCGGGCAGACGCTTACGACGCTCTACGACGAGGCGAAATTTACCGAGGAATACGGCTTTGAGCCGAAGCGCCTGATCGATCTCAAGAGCCTGATGGGCGACAGCTCGGACAACATTCCGGGTGTCGCGGGCGTCGGGCCGAAAACGGCCACGGGCCTGCTGCTCCAATACGGAACGCTCGACGGAATTTATGCGCATTTGTCTGAAATCAAGGAAAACCTGCGCAAGAAGCTGGAAACAGACCGCGATAAGGCGTATCTTTCCTACGATCTGGCGACCATCCGCTGCAACGCGCCGGTCGAATTCACGCCGGAGGCGAATCTGGTGCAGGAGCCGGACGGCGGCGCACTCTATGCGCTGTTCATGAAACTGGAATTTGTGAAGCTCATCGACCGCTATCATCTCCGTCCGGAGCTGAACCGCGCCGAGGAGAAAACGGAATACGTTCAGGGCGAGTGCTCCTCCGAGGCTCCGGAGACGGAGGTCCGCGCACGGGAGCTGCTTCAGGAGCTTGCGGCGCAGCCGTATGTGTCTGTGCTGGTTGACGAAGGGCTTACCGGCGTAGCGGCGGACATACCGGACGCCGGACGCATGGTGTATTTCAGCCGTGAGGCGCTGGGCGCAGCCTATGATGCGGTGCTGGCGGAGCTTTTCTCCGCGAAAATACGAAAGGCGTCGCATGACGTGAAATCGCTGATGCGGCGGCTGCTGGATGCCGGGCTTCCGGCGGAGGGCTTCGTTTTTGACACGGCGCTGGCCGCCTATCTCATCGATCCGACACAGGGTCACTATGAGCTGGAGCGCCTGACCGTTTCCTATCTGAATTTTGAACCGTCGAAGCCGAACCCCGAGGAGGCAGGGGAGACTGCGGCGCGCCTCGGCGCGCTGTTCAGCCGCACGGCGTCCGTCTCCGCGCTTGTCGAGCCGATGCAGGAAAAGCTGCGCAGCATGGGGCTGGATGCGCTCTTCACGGACGTGGAGCTGCCACTGTGCGCGGTACTGGCGCGGATGGAGCACGAGGGCGTGGAGGTCGATCAGCTTGCGCTGCTGTCCTTCGGGCAGATGCTTGCCGAGCGGATCGAGCAGACGCAGGCGGCGGTCTACCGCTACGCGGGCGAGGAATTCAACATCAATTCCACCAAAATGCTGGGTGAGATCCTTTTTGACCGCCTCGGACTGCCGCCCGTCAAGAAAACTAAGAGCGGCTATTCGACGAACGCCGACGTACTGGAGAAGCTGCGCGCAAAGCACCCCATCGTGCAGTGCGTGCTGGATTACCGGATGCTGACCAAGCTGAAATCGACCTACGCCGACGGCCTGCTCAAGCAGATCGCGGAGGATGGACGCATCCATACGACCTTCCAGAATCTCGTCACGGCGACGGGCCGCCTTTCCTCGACAGACCCGAATCTGCAAAACATTCCCGTCCGGACGGAGCTTGGCAGCGAGATCCGGAAGATGTTCGTCCCGCGTGAGGGCTGGGTGTTCGTGGATGCGGACTACAGCCAGATCGAGCTGCGCGTTCTCGCGCACATCGCGGACGACAAGCGGATGCAGGAGGCGTTTACCTCCGGGACGGATATCCACACCGCGACGGCGGCACAGGTTTTCGGCGTTGCGCCGGAGAATGTGACGCCGCTGATGCGCCGTCACGCCAAGGCCGTCAATTTTGGCATCGTTTACGGCATTTCCGCCTTCTCTCTTTCGGAGGATATCGGCGTCTCAGTGCCGGAGGCCAAGGCGTATATCGAAAGCTATCTGCGCAACTATGAGGGCGTGCGCGAATATATGAAGCGGATCGTCGAGCAGGCGAAGCGCGACGGCTATGTGACCACGCTTCTCGGGCGGCGGCGGGAGCTGCCGGAGCTGAAAAGCAGCAACTTCAACATCCGCTCCTTCGGAGAGCGCGTCGCGCTCAATACGCCGATCCAGGGAACGGCGGCGGATATCATCAAGATCGCCATGATCCGCGTGGATAATGCGCTTCGCAGGAAGAAGCTCCGCGCGAGGCTGATTTTGCAGGTACACGACGAGCTGATCGTCGAATGTCCGCTGGAGGAACAGCAGACAGTCGCGGAGCTGGTCAAATACGAGATGGAGCATGTGATGCAGCTGCACGTTCCGCTGCTGGCGGAGGCAAAGTGCGGCGCAAGCTGGTATGAGGCGAAATGATGAAATATGAGATCCTGCCCATGCAGGCGCGGCATGTGCCGCAGATCGCGGCACTGGAAAGGCTCTGCTTCTCCGACCCGTGGAACGAGGCGGCGGTCGGCGGGGAGCTTGAAAACCCGCTGAGCCTCTGGCTCGTCGCGGAGCAGAACGGAGCTGTGCTCGGCTACGTCGGGAGCCAGATGGTCCCGCCGGAGGCGGACATGATGAACATTGCCGTTGCGCCGGAGGCGCGGCGGCAAGGCATTGCGGAGGCACTGATCGGCGAACTGATCTGCTGCCTTTCCGCAAACGGCGTGACGAGCCTGTCCCTGGAGGTGCGAGCTTCCAACGCGGCTGCACGGAGCCTCTATGAAAAGCTGGGCTTCCGGCAGGCCGGCCTGCGGCCCAATTACTATTTTCATCCGAAGGAGGATGCGTGCATCCTCAGAAAGGACTGGACGCTATGAATATTCTATCGGTGGAATCCTCCTGCGACGAAACTGCCGTCGCCATCGTGCGTGATGGACGTGAAATTCTGACCGACTGCATCGCTTCGCAGGTCGAGATCCACAAGCTTTACGGCGGCGTGGTGCCGGAGATCGCCTCGCGGAAGCACATTGAGGCGATCTACGCGCTGGCAGATCAGGCCCTCGAGACTGCGCAGCTGACGCGGAAGGACATTGATGCGGTTGCCGTGACCTATGCGCCGGGACTGATCGGCGCAGTTCTGGTTGGCGTGAACTTTGCGAAGGCGGCGGCCCTTGCGCTGGATGTGCCGCTGGTGCCGGTGCATCACATCCGCGGACATATTGCGGCAAATTATCTGGCGTATCCGGAGCTGGAGCCGCCGTTCGTCTGCCTTGTCGTTTCCGGCGGACACAGTCTGATCGTGGACGTGCAGGATTACACGAAAATGCGCATCCTCGGCACGACGCGCGACGACGCGGCGGGGGAATGCTTCGATAAGGTCGCCCGCGTGCTTGGAATGCCGTATCCCGGCGGCGCTGCTCTCGACCGTCAGGCAAAGCTTGGCGACGACGAAAAATACCCCATGCCGCACAGCCACGTTGCGGGCTGCGAGCTGGATATGTCCTTCTCCGGCCTCAAAACAGCGGCGCTCAATCTCATTCACAACGCAGAGCAGAAGGGCGAGACGCTGGACATTCCGTCGCTGTGTGCGTCGTTTTCCAAGGCGGTCAGCGATACGCTGGTGCCGCGCACGATGCAGGCGCTGCGGATGACCGGTTACCGGAAGCTTGCCATTGCCGGCGGCGTTGCCGCCAACTCCCGCATCCGTCAGGATTTTGAGAATTCCTGCCGCAAAGAGGAAATTGCGCTTTACAGGCCGCCGCTGAGCCTCTGCGGCGATAACGGTGCGATGATCGGCAGTCAGGGCTACTATGAATATCTGGCCGGTACGCGCGGCGATCAGACGCTCAACGCCTATGCGACGCGCTCGATCGAGCTTGGGTGAGGAGAAATAAACGATGGGCTTTTGGATCTTTATGCTGGTGATGGTGCTGCTTCTGCCCGCGAGTATGCTGGGCCTTGGACGCTGGTTTATGAAGCAGGCGCCCGGGAAAATCAATTACGTTTTTGGATACCGGACGCGCCGCTCCATGAAGAATCCGGAAACATGGGCCTTTGCGCATCATTATTTCGGGCGCATCTGGTATATCTGCGGCCTTGTCAGCCTGCCGCTGAGCATTGCCGCGATGCTCCTTGTGCTTGGACGAGGCACGGATGCGGTCTCCGCCGTCGGAAGCGTCCTGTGCTGCGTACAGCTGATTCCGGTCGTCTGTGCGATCATCCCCACGGAGCGTGCGCTTCGGCGGGAATTTGACGACGACGGAAACCGGAGAAGCAGCGAAAAATAGGGATTCTGCGCCGCAGGCATTTGCCTGCGGCGTATGCTTTTGCTGAGAAAAATGTTTACAAAAGAATGACAAGATTCCTGCATAATTGCGTTATGTCAACGAAAATTGCAAAACGATGAAATGAAGAACCACGTTTGCGGGAATTCATATATCTGGCAATCCGGCGAAAATCCATTGTGGAGGCAAGAAAAAATTGCTGTGGACAAATCTGTTGACAGTGTGAATAACTTCTGCACAGCCGCCGTCAGGTTATGATTACGGTGAACCGAACAGATGCGCGAGGACACATTTCATTCTGAATGGAAATGCAGGGCGCTCCTTTTCAAGTGCGGCGCGCTGTGATATAATCATCATGAAATTGCACGGCGGGCCATAAGCTTTTCCGAGGTGAAGCCTATGGATCGAAAAAATCAGCGCATTCTGGCAGCGGCGCTGCTGGCCGGAGCTTTGTTTTTGTGTGCGTTTCCGCTTCTGCGAACGCCCGAGGCCGCGGAGGCGGCGGCCTTCCTGCCGGAGACGCCGGTAACGGTCATTCTCGACGCCGGACACGGCGGCGAGGACGGCGGCGCATCGACGGCGGATGGCGTTCTGGAAAGCGGGATCAATCTGGAAATCGCGCTGCGGCTGCGCGACCTGCTTGCGTTTGCGGGCGTCGATACGCAAATGATCCGCGATACGGATACAGCGGTCTATTCCGGCGATTGCCGGACCATTTCGCAGAAAAAGGTCTCCGACCTGAAAAACCGCGCTTCCATGGTGAACGCGGTGGAAAACGGCCTGCTGGTCAGCATCCATCAGAATTACTTCGAGCAGACCAAGTATTGCGGCGCGCAGGCGTTCTTTGCAAAGACAGACGGCAGCAAGGCGCTTGCGGAGCGCATCCAGCAGTCCCTTCGGGAGAATGTGGACGCCGCGAATCACCGGCAGTGCAAGCCGTCGCAGTCCGTCTATCTGATGGAGCACATCGAATGCACCGGCGTCCTGATCGAGTGCGGCTTCCTCTCCAATTATGAAGAAGCGAAGCGCTTGCAGACCGACGCCTATCAGAAGAAGCTTTCCGCCGCCATCTGCGGCGCGATCACAGAATATCTTTCCGAAAGAGAAGAGAGACATGAAATCTAAAACTGTTTTTTACTGCAAAAACTGCGGCAATGAGTTCCCGCGCTGGCAGGGGCAGTGTCCCGCCTGCGGCGCGTGGAATTCCATCGAGGAATTTGTCCAGAAGCCGGCGTCCGCCGCAAAGGGGAAGAGCGCCGCGCCCGGCGGAAAGCCGTCCGTCCGGACGCTCCGCGAGGTCGATACCGAACAGGAGCTTCGGTTTTCCACAGGGCTGGGGGAGCTTGACCGCGTTCTTGGCGGGGGCGGCGTGCGCGGTTCGCTGGTGCTCGTCGGCGGTGCGCCGGGCATCGGCAAATCGACGCTGCTGCTTCAGATCTGCGCCTATCTCGGGAAAAGTCAGCGGATTTTGTACGTTTCCGGCGAGGAAAGTGAACGCCAGATCAAAATGCGTGCCGACCGGCTCGACGTGGAAAGCGAAAATCTGCTTCTGCTTTCCGAGACCGACGTGACGACCATTGTGGAGACCGTCCGCGAGGTCGCGCCGGATATCCTGATTGCCGACTCCATCCAGACGCTCTATAACCCCGAAAGCACCTCCACGCCCGGCAGCGTCAGTCAGGTCAAGGACTGCACCATGGCGCTCATGCAGCTGGCCAAGGGCAGCGGTGTGACCGTCTTTGTCGTCGGACATGTCAACAAGGAGGGCGCTATCGCCGGGCCGAAGGTGCTCGAGCACATGGTGGACTGCGTGCTTTATTTTGAGGGCGAGCAGTCCAGCAATTACCGCATCCTCCGTGCGGCAAAAAACCGTTTCGGCTCCACGAACGAGATCGGCGTGTTTGAAATGGAAGAGCACGGGCTGATCGAGGTGCCGAATCCCTCCGAGATGCTGCTCGCGGGCCGCCCGATCGGCGCGCCGGGAACGTGCGTCGCCTGCGCTATGGAGGGCAGCAGGCCGGTCATGGCGGAGGTGCAGGCACTCGTCGCAAGGACGAGCTTCAATGTGCCGCGCCGCACGACCGACGGCTTTGACTTCAACCGCGCAAATCTCCTGCTGGCCGTCGCGGAAAAGCGCGGCGGACTGAGCATCGGCATGTGCGACGCCTATATCAACGTGATCGGCGGCTTGCAGCTGGATGAGCCGGCGGCCGATCTGGCGCTGGTGCTGGCGGTGGCCTCAAGCTACCGGGACAAGCCCATAGACGCGAAAACAACGGCAATCGGCGAAGTTGGCCTGACCGGCGAAATTCGCTCCGTGACAGCGCTCCAGCAGCGCCTGAGCGAGGCGGCACGCCTCGGCTTTACACACTGCCTCATCCCGCGCCACGGCACGCAGCAGATCACGGCTCCGTCCGGCATGGAGCTGATCCGGGTGCGGAATATCCGCGAGGCGATTGAATTTTCACTGTAAGGAGAGAACGATATGGAAGCGAGAAGCTTGATCGACGCACTGAGCGTCGCGGAGCGGCTCAAGGACGTGACGCGTCACTGCTGCACCTCCGGCGGACGGCATGAGAGCGTTGCGGAGCACAGCTGGCGGCTGGCCCTCATGGCCTACTGGGTGAGCGATGAGTTTCCGGAGCTGGACACGGCGAAGGTCATAAAAATGTGCCTCATCCATGATCTGGGCGAGGCATTCACGGGTGATATCCCGACGTTTGAAAAGAGCGATTCCGACGAAAAGCATGAAGAGCAGCTGCTCCTGCAATGGACGGCCTCGCTGCCGGAGCCGTTCTGCACGGAAATGACGGCGCTTTATCAGGAGATGGCGGCGCGGCAGACGCCGGAGTCGAAGCTCTACAAGGCGCTGGACAATCTCGAGGCCGTCATTCAGCACAACGAGTCCGATATTTCGACGTGGCTCCCGCTGGAATACACGCTGAACATGACCTACGGCGACGACAAGGTCGCTTTTTCGGAGTATCTGAAGGGCCTCCGGGCGGAGATCCGTGCGGATACGCAAAAGAAGATCGACGAGGCGCAGTGCATAACGCTCTGAGCAGCAAGCGGAATAAAGCAGTGGCCGGAACTTGTGTTCCGGCCACTGTCCGTTCAATATTCGATTTCCTGCGAGGCCGGCGTTTCCAGCAGCTCCGGGTTTTCCAGCAGCTTCTTGAGCAGCCGGATGGTCTTGGAGTAGTAATAGCCGTCGGCAAGACGCTCATCGATAGTCAGGCCGAGGTCAAGCATTTCCCGCATTTCAAACGTATCGTCGTCATGATAGACCGGGCGCTTCGACTTCTCGCCGATGATGCAGAAGATCGAGCAGGTGCCCCAGTTCGTCAGATGGTGATAGCCGGACTTGAGCTTGATCGAGCCGAGATTCGAGAGTACGACCGTGCAGTAATACGGGTCGGTCTCGATGATGCTGGCCGGGATCCAGCCGTGGACGTCCAGCCGCGTCAGGATCCAGACAAGGAACTTTCCGAGCCAGCGCGGCATTTTGTTGAAGAAGTCCATGCTGTCGGTGGAGCTATCCACCTTGTGCTCGTCGCGACAGTCGAGGATCTGGTGACGGAGATCCTCATGGATGGAGTCAAGAGTGCTGTCGTCCTTGCCGTGAATGACGGCCAGCGCCTCCGCAGCCTCGTCGGCGAACTGTTTCTTCACGACGAAGGAGGCGGAGACCTCGTTTCGCTGATAGAAGTTCTTGTTGGCGATGAAGCGGTTCATCTTCGGGCGCAGCGTGATCGTCTTGATGAGCGCCGCCACGATCACATGGAACATCGTGTAACGAAATTCCGTTTCGTCGGCGTTTTTGCGCTCCAGATAGGCGTTCATGTTGGTCAGATCGATCGATTCCGAGATGTACGCTTCATTGTCGCACCGGTTCGGATAGATCAGCGGAGTGATGAAGTGCATTCCGTCCAGATCGCGCAGCAGGCGTCCGTCCTTGCGGTCGCCAAAGCGTCTTTTTTGTTTTTCCATAGTTTTCACACACCTTAAACCACATTTTGTCCCACAACAATATAGCAAATCACGTCGGAAAATGCAAGAACTGCGCCCGGATTTCCTGTAAAATGCGCGAAAATGGGAGTGATGTTTTATGATTTTCCTGCGCAAACAAATAAAGCGAAAACGTCCGTCATGCATGGAATGTGTATATTCTCACCAAACATTCCGTGATTTGCGCGCATATTTTGCATTCATTGCATATTGACAAATATTTATTCACGCAATATAATAACGCCAACCTAAAGGAATGGAGGCCGCTGAAATGAAGTATTTCGATGCGAGACAAATGAACGCCAGTCAGAATACCGATGCGGCCTGTGCTGCACCGGCTTGCCGTCGTGCCGCCTCCATGCTTGCTCTGTCTATGGATACTGCGATGCTCGCAGTATCCATTTTTGTTTTTTCCTGCATTTACGGAATTCTCAGCATTCTTGGCATTGCCGGCCTTATTAGCATTGTACGTATTGTAATTTCCGTACTGCTTCTGGTCGTACTGCTTTACAAGTTCAGATTGCCGCTGTGCAGAAACCAAACGGCGGGCCGTTAAGTAAGGCCCGATCAAACCGGAAGAAACGGTTCTGCCAGACGGCAGAACCGTTTTGTTATATATTCTCCATGTATTTCACGCTGAATCCTTTCGGCTGAAAAATATCACCAAAAGAGGTAATTAAAATGAAAAAGCTTCGTAATGTTCTGTGTCTTGTAATGGTATTTGCGATGCTTCTGTGTTCGCTGAGCGCATGCGCCGGCAAGAGCAGCACAGATGCCTCCGACGAAATCACAATCGCGTTTATTGGCAACACGACCGGCGACTATGCGCAGTACGGAATTCCTGTCCGCAATGCTGTGATGATGTATTTTGACCAGTTGAACAGCAGCGGCGGCATCAACGGCAAGAAGGTCAAGGTTCTGGAATACGACGACAAGGGCGACGGTGTTGAGGCTGTCAACGCATTCAACCTTGCCATGGAAAAGGGCATTACCGCCGTGATCGGCTCGGTTCTGACCGGCTCGACCATCGCGCTGGCTGATGCGACCTATGAGGTCAATATGCCGCAGGTCACGGCTTCCGCGACCGCCATGGGCGTTACCGTCATGGAGGACACCGGCGAGGTCCGTAACAACGTGTTCCGCGCCTGCTTCATCGACCCGTTCCAGGGCCAGAAGATGGCGGATTACGCCGTCAACCGTCTGAACGCCAAGACCGCAGCTGTGTTCTTCCAGACCGGCAGCGACTATTCCGAGGGCCTGAAAAATGCGTTCGTGGAGGAGGCTGAAAAGCTCGGTCTTGAGATCGTGGCAGAGGAAGCCTTCCCTGAGGGCGACAAGGACTTCAAGGCGCAGATGACCAACATTGCCGCGAAGGATCCCGACGTTGTGTTCTGCCCGATCTATTACGGTGAAGCGGGTCTGGCCATCACGGCGGCTCGTCAGGCGGGCTGCACGGCGACCTTCCTCGGCGGCGACGGCTTCGGCTCCGTCAAGGATTACGCAAGCGCAGAGGATCTGGAGGGCACCGTCTACTGCTCTGGCTACGCGCCCGGTACGGAAAGCGTCGCACAGTTTGAAAAGGACTACTGCGAGACCTATAAGGTCGATACCGTCCCCAATATGTTCGCGCCGCTGGCCTATGACGCGGCCATGCTGATGGCCTGCGGCCTGAAAGCGGCGGAGGATAAGGGCCTGACTGCCGGAACGGACGAGTACAAGCAGGCCGTCATTGAGGCCATCAATACCATGAACGGCGTCGAGGGTGTCACGGGCAGCTACTCCTTCGACGAGTACAACAACCCCATCAAGTCCGTCGCCATCATTGAGCTGACGAACGGCGAAGAAGCCTTTAAGGAAATGTATTAAGGCAGAAAAAGCGCAGGCCGCCTCTGCGGCCTCTGCAAGACCCATTCCCGCCGGCGGAGGGGACAGCCCCTCCGCCGGCGGCAGTGGACGGCAGATGGATGCACCTACCTCCGTAGGGCCAGCCATCCGCCGTTCACCCGAAATCAGAAAGGAAAGGTGTGAGACCTGTGTCTCTGTTTATTTCCCAGCTCTTCAACGGCCTCCAGACCGGCTCGATCTTCGCGCTGGTCGCACTGGGCTACAGCATGGTCTACGGAATTATCATGCTTCTAAATTTCGCGCACGGCGATATCATCATGGTCGGCGCGTATACGGCGTTTTACGCCATTACGACGTTCCATCTGCATCCGGTCTTTTCCGTGGTGCTCGCGGTCGCGGTCAGTACGCTGCTCGGCGTCGCCATTGAGAAGATCGCCTATACGCCGCTGCGCTCCGCACCGAGACTGAGCCTCCTGATCACAGCCATCGGCATTTCGTTCCTGCTGGAAAACGGCGCACAGCTGCTCTTCGGTGCGGACACGAAAAGCATGGACGTGATCGTCCCCGGCAACGTCTCCATTTTCGGAACGACTGTCAGCTACGCGGCGATCCTGACCATTCTGGTCTCGCTGGCGGCTATGGCTGCGTTGACCTTCCTCGTCCAGAAAACGCGGCTCGGCAAGGCGATGCGCGCCGTCTCCGAGGATATGGGCGCGGCACAGCTCATGGGGATCAGCCTGAACAAGACGATCTCCTTTACCTTCGCAGTCGGCTCCGCGCTGGCAGGTATCGGCTCCGTTCTGTACCTGTGCGCCTATCCGCAGGCGTCGCCGACCATGGGCTCCATGCTTGGGCTGAAGGCCTTTGTCGCAGCGGTGCTCGGAGGAATCGGCTCGATTCCCGGCGCAATGATCGGCGGCATGGCCATCGGCCTGCTGGAGGCGCTGGTCTCAGCGATCGGACTTTCCGTCTGGAAGGACGGCGTCGTGTTTGCCATTTTGATCGTGGTTCTGCTCGTCAAGCCGACCGGCATCATGGGCCACAAGACGACAGAAAAGGTGTAAGGAGGGGAGAGAACATGCAAAAAACGCAAAAGGAGAAGCTCTCCCGCGCGGAGCGTCAGCTTCGACCCATCCGCATCCCGATGCTGCTGCGCTACCTCATCAATGCGCTGCTGATCGCCGGGCTGTGGGGGCTCATGACCTTCCTGATCGCACAGGGCGTTATCACGAACTATTGGACCGGCATTTTGATCACGACCGGCATCAACATCATCCTCGCCGTTTCGCTGAACGTGGCGACCGGCTACCTCGGCCAACTGCCGCTTGGCCACGCGGGCTTTATGGCGGTCGGCGCGTATACGGGCGGTATCCTGATGAAAGCGACGCCTGCGGCGGCGCTTCTGAGCGAGGGGAATACGGCGGCGGCGCTGCCGTACATCCTGCTTGCGCTGCTGCTGAGCGCCGTCGTCGCGGGTGCGTTCGGACTGATCATCGGCATTCCGGCGCTCCGGCTGCGCGGCGACTATCTGGCGATCATCACGCTGGGCTTCGGTGAGATCATCCGCGTGATCCTCACCAACATCGACTCCGTGCTCGGCTTTGAATTCACCTACGGCGCGGCGGGACTCAAGCGCATCCCGAAGTTTTCAAGCTTCAACCTGGTTTTCTTCTGTGTCGTTTTCTCATGTATGCTCATTCACATGGTCATGAAATCGCGCCATGGCCGGGCGATCCTCTCCATCCGTGAAAATGAGATTGCGTCAGAGAGCGTCGGCGTTCCGACAACGTATTACAAGACATTTGCGTTCGTTCTTTCCGCGATGCTGGCCGGTGTGGCAGGCTGCCTTTATGCCGGATATCTCGGCTCGCTGTATCCCGCGAACTTCAAATTCATGAAATCCATCGAAATCTTGGTCATGGTCGTGCTTGGCGGCATGGGCTCCATGCTCGGCTCCGTGCTTTCGGCGTCCGTCCTGACCATCCTGCCGGAGGCGCTGCGCGCGTTCGATAATTACCGAATGGTGGCCTATTCTCTGGCGCTGGTCATTATGATGATCTTCCGCCCGAAGGGACTGCTCGGCAGCTATGATTTTTCCATGTCCAGAATGCTGGAAAGGGCGCTGAACGCCGTGTTCCGGCCGAAGCTCAGAGCGCGAAAGGGGAGTGACGGGAAATGAACAAACCGGAAAGACCGAAAACAAAGCTCGTCGAAGTCCCTTCGACCAATATCATTCCGGAGCGCGACATTGGAATGCCGCCGATCTTGGAAACGCGCCATCTCGGCATTGATTTTGGCGGCCTGACCGCCGTCAGCGACTTCAACTTCGCCGTCGGCCGCACAGAGATCGCCGGCCTGATCGGCCCGAACGGCGCCGGCAAAACCACGATCTTCAACCTGCTCACGAAGGTCTATCAGCCGACGCGCGGCACCATCCTGCTCGACGGCATGGATACGGCAGGGAAGTCCACCATTCAGGTGAATCACATGGGCATTGCCCGCACCTTCCAGAATATCCGCCTGTTCCGCGAGCTGAGTGTGCTGGACAACGTCCTGATTGGACTGCACAATGAGATGAAGTACAGCGCCGCGTCGGCGATCCTGCGCCTGCCGGAATACTGGCGGCGGGAGCGCATCGCAAAGGAACGTGCGCTGGAGCTGTTGAGCATTTTCGACATGCAGGATCTGGCCGACCACAAGGCTGGTTCGCTGCCCTACGGCGCACAGCGGCGGCTTGAGATCGTCCGCGCGCTGGCGACCAATCCGTGCCTGCTGCTGCTCGACGAGCCTGCCGCCGGCATGAATCCCTCGGAGACGAGCGAGCTGATGGACAATATCGTCCGTATCCGCGATATGTTCGGCATTGCCATTCTGCTGATCGAGCATGACATGAATCTGGTCATGGGGATCTGCGAGGGTATCTGCGTGCTGAACTTCGGCAAGATCATTGCAAAGGGTACGCCGGACGATATTCAGGCCAATCCCGCCGTGATCGAGGCATATCTCGGCAAGAAAAAGGAGGGCTGACGATGCTGAAGGTACAGGATCTTCATGTTTATTACGGCGCGATCCACGCGGTCAAGGGCGTCTCTCTGGAGGTCGCCGACGGCGAGATCGTGACGCTGATCGGTGCGAACGGCGCCGGAAAAAGCACCGTTCTGAATACGATCTCCGGCCTTTTGAAGCCGAAAAGCGGTACGATCGAGTTCATGGGCGAGATGATCGGCTCGATGCCGCCCAATAAGGTCGTGCAGCACGGGCTTGTGCAGTGTCCCGAGGGACGGCGTATTTTTGCCCGCATGACCGTGGAAGAGAATCTGCAAATGGGCGCGTACACGCGGCCAAGCTCCGAGCTGGCGCAGAATCTGGAGAAGGTCTACGAACTTTTCCCGCGCTTGAAGGAGCGCCAGAAGCAGGTCGGCGGGACGCTCTCCGGCGGCGAGCAGCAAATGCTGGCGATGGGCCGCGCAATGATGAGCCAGCCGAAGCTTCTGATGCTCGACGAGCCGTCGATGGGCCTTGCGCCGCTGCTGGTTGAGCAGATCTTCGGGATCATTCAGTCACTGCACAAGGCTGGTACGACCATTCTGCTGGTCGAGCAGAACGCGCAGATGGCGCTTCAGGTCGCGGACCGGGCCTATGTTCTGGAATCCGGAGCGATCACACTTTCCGGACTCGGGCACGAACTTCTCGAAAGCGATTCGATCAAGAAAGCCTATCTTGGCGGATAAAAGCGAACATATTATAGAAAAATCCTGCCTTTTGGCAGGATTTTTTGCTTAGATTTTGATTTTGGAGAGGGGATTGGCCTCTGCGGCAATTTTCAGCTCCGTGCTTTCCACATGCGTGTAGATTTGCGTCGTATTGAGGTTTTCGTGTCCCAGAACCTCCTGGAGTGTTTTGAGATCGACACCATTTGACAGCATCAGTGTCGCAGCAGTGTGCCGCAGCTTATGCGCGGAGAACTGCGTCGAATCCATCCCGGCCTCCAGCAGGTGCTTTTTGACCAGCCGATGGACGGCGGTCACGCTGATGCGGTTTTTGTCGCGGGAGCCAAACAGCGCCCGATTGTCCGAAAGCACGATTTTGTTGCGTTCGACGAGGTATTCGTCAATGGCCTTCCGGCAGGAGGCGCCCATATAGACGATCCGCTCCTTGTTGCCCTTGCCGACAACGCGAATGCGGTCGTCATACACGTCCGTCAGATTCAGCCCGACCAGCTCCGAACGACGGATGCCGCAGTTGAGAAAGAGCATCAGTATGGCAAAGTCACGCTTCTGATTGGGACCGGAAACGGCCTTCAGGAGCGTCGTGGATTCCTCAAGCGTCAGGTATTTCGGCAGGCTTCGACGGAGCTTCGGAAACTCAATGTCCTTGACGGGATTTTCCTTGATCTGCTTGGTCGAAACGGAGAGATAATTGTAGAAGGATTTGATGGCGGAGAGCTTCCGCGCGCGTGCAGCGGAGCCGATGCCGGGGCCGTTATGTGAGCCCTCCGGTACGCGATCGTTTGCAAGAAACGACAGAAAATCAAAAACCTCCGTCGAGGAAATGCTGCGCACGAAGTCCAGATCGACGTCCTTGATCGGTACGTCCTCAAGCGGCGTGTTGACCAGAAGCTCATTGCGCATCAGCTTCACAAAGCGCAGGAACATCCGGATGTCCAGATAATATTCGGAGACGGTGCGTTTGGATTGGCCCTTGATCGTCTCGTGGTAGGATAAAAACTCGCGCAGCACCTGCGGGCAGTCCTGATATGTCTGCATGAAAATGCCTCCTGTATGAGCGGCGTTGTATTGGCCGGATGAACGCAAAGAGGCGTCCGGCCTTGTTTGACAGCCTTATTATAGCACACTTGTACTGCTAACGCAACAAAATTTTTATTTTGTTGCGTTAATGGCAATCAGGAAATCAAGAACAATTTCCCGAATGCCATTCTCGCAGCAGAACAACTAATATTTTATACGTCAGGCGCAATGGGAACGCTGCCCTGCCCAAATAGCCATTGTTTTCAAAGGACGCAGAAACGAAGAATTTCAGCGGACGCAGATGCTGCGTCCGCTGAAATTTTAATAGATTACATAGATCATCCGATACAGGAATCGCTGCCAGAGGCTCCGCGTCTGCATGAGCTTTTGCAGCAGCATTTCGCTGTGCGCCTGCATCTGTGCAAGTTCCTCCGGGCTGATCTTGTGCTGGCTGAATTTTGCCCTTTCCGCAAGCGCGGAAAGCTCCTCCGGGATCTCGTCCTTTGTGAATCTGCTGAGATATCGGATGTGCCGGTAATACATGACTGCGCGGCGGTTGGACGGGCCGTGCAGCAGCTGAGCGCTTCGCCCGGAAAGGCGCATCACGCGATACAGAAACCATAGCCCGATAAAGCCAAGAATACCGAGCGTCCAGCCGAGGACGGCTCCCCGCGAGCCACTCTTCCCTGCTGTTGTTCCCGTTGTGTCCGTGTTCTGCGGACTTCCATCCGTCGTTTCCGCAGGCGCATCGACCGGCGTCGGATCGGTCTGCGAAGGCTGCGGATCGGTATTCTGATCGCTTTGAGGCGGTGCTTGGTCGTTATTTTCCGGCGCTTCCGGCGTATCCGATGTATTGTCCGACTCACTGCTTTCCGCAGATGTGAGGTCTGCGGGCGTCGGCTCGAGAACGCACCAATCCGTACCGTTATAATACTCGACCCATGCGTGGGCGTCGTCCTCGGTGACGGCAGTCCATTGTCCGCCAGTCGCTGACACAAAATAACCGGTCACATACCGCGCAGGAACGCCATAATATCGGAGCAGGACGGCCGCCGCCGTCGCAAAATGTACGCAGTAGCCGGTATCGCTGCTTTCCAGAAACCATAGCACAAAATCCTCGCCATCCGGGACACGCGGCGTGTTCAGGTCATAGGACTTCCCTTCCTGAACAAAGCCCTTGACGGCTTGCGCGATCTCCTGCGGAGACAAATTCCGTACATTCATGGAGACAATAGGCGTGCGTTTGTCCAAACCGTCCGTCAGCTCCTGCGGAAGCGTCGTGTAATGCTCCTGAACGAAGTTACTGTAGGCGCTGTCCACAAAGCTGGTGAGGCGGAGCGTCGCCGGCGTATAATCGACCGAATACTGCGTCAGCTGGCTCTGGTTGCGGACATAGGCATCCAGATACGGCGCGGCATTCTCCGGATAGGACACCGGCTTATAGGGCAGATAATAAACGGAGGATTTCATATCCGTCCGTATCTGGATGGTGCGGACGGAGTCCGGCGAATACGAAAGCTGCAAAAAAGCGTCCTGCGGCACCTCGATGCCGTCGTAAAGCGATTCGTCGAGCGCGAGCCATTCATTCTTCTCGTAATCCCCGAGGGATACCGCGCGCAGATGATAGTCACCGTTGACCGGCGAGTAAATGTCCATGACGTGCCGCCCGGTCTTTCCCTGCGGGCCGACGCGCGACAGGTTGACGCGCTTTACGCTCGAATCCCAGCTGCGGCTTCCGAGCGTACTCGGAGCAAACGGCGAAACGAATTCGACCTGTCCGGTGCGCTCGTTCCGACGAAAGACGGAGAGCTTTTCGACGGCGGTGCCGATGCTGTATTGCAGTTCCTCGGCCCAATTCCCTCTTGTGTAGCTATCCGGCGGTGAAATCAGAGACAAAAGCAGTACCAGCGCAAAGACCGGAAGCGTCAGCCGGAAGCATAGCATCGCGGCAGCCTCCGCATCCGCCGTGCGGATGCTCTGCGTTAGAATGACCAGTGCGATTGAGCCGGTCAGCAGCAGCACGGCCCACGCAGCCGGAACGGTCTCAAGAATGATGAGACAGGAGATCAGAAACGGCAGGCCCGCGGCCACACACGGGATCGCGCTGTGCCGCCGGAGCAGACCCCACGACGAAAAGAACGTGACCGGTACCGCGGCGGCAAGCAAAACTGCATCTGCGGTCTCCGAGACCTGAACGCCGTCCGGCGTCTGAAGCTCCATTCCCAGATGGAATGCGTCGCAGAAAACCGGAACGATGCTGTCAGCCGCCGCGTAGAAGGCGCTGACAATATCCTCCCACCGGACGACCACGAACGCCGCCAGAGCGGCAAACAGGAGTCCCAGCCCGATCCAGCCGCGCCGCAGTGCAAGCAGGATCGAAAACAGGATGGCCAGCGCGCCGCTGAACAAAATGAGCGTCAGCGGCTCCGCCGGGATGCGGAAGGCCGTAATGGGACAGAAAATCGCGCCGACCGTGACGGCCCATGTGAGCAGTATGGCGGAAAGGACGGAGAAAACGGATGCTTTCTTCATGCGCAGCCCTCCTTTTGCGTTTCGGGAAGGCGGATGTGATAGCGCCAGTCGGCGGAGGTGAAGCCCTTTTCCGCAATCGACGGCAGATCACCGCGCAGCGCTGCGGACAAGAGCCGTTCCATCAGCTTTTGGATATCCTCCTCGGACGCGACCGCTGCCGTCTCCGGCTCACACGTCTCCGGCTGGAGCCAGCAGACATAGTGCGCCGCCTCATGCTCCAGAAGCCATATGCTCATCCAGTTGAGTATGTCCAGTGTCTGGTCAATCTCCGCGCGGCTCCCGCGCAGGTCGAGCGTCAGCAGGAGCTGGCTCCGATTCGGCTCCAGCGCCTCGCGGACGATCAGCGTATCCGTCTTTGCGGAGAGCTTCCAGTGGATATCCCGCATCCCGTCACCAGGGCGGTATTCGCGCATATCGTGTATCTCCGAAAAGCCGCCGCCGGGCTTCGGGCGAAAGGCCCGCGCCTGAAAACGGCTCAGATTCGGAAGCGGCTCCGGCTGCTGCTTCCGTGGCAGGACGTATATGCGTCCAAGCGCCGGAAGATTCATCCGAAAGGAGAACAGACCGAGATAGTCCGTCAGACGGGCCTTTGCGAAGGAAAGGTCGTAAGCGCCGCAATGCGCCGTATCGAGCCGGATATCGCGATAGTTCCACGCCGCGAAGGCGTAGCGCTGCACATCGCTGCTTCCTGCCAGACGGTCGGCGCAGACGAGCTGAAAGCTGCATGGAAGCGCCGGCATATGCGTCGCGCTCTGATTTATGAGCCGGATGCCGCGTTCCTCTCCGCGCAGGCACTGCGCCGGAAGCTGCGCGGAAAATTGCTGGCTCAGCAGAAACGGCAGGCTGCAAAGCAGCGACAAAAGCGGCAGGCAGAGCGTGAAGATCAGCAGAAACCACGAGATCCAGCCGGTATAAAAGGCATGGAAAAAGATCAGGCCGATCAGAAGCGCCGCGTAAAGAAGCCTGTTTTTGAGCATGGTCAGATCCTCGGCGCGGTTGTAGTGGATTGTATCTGTTCCAGAACACTGTCAGGCGTGATACCCTTCGCCTCAGCCTCCGGCGTCATCAGCAGGCGGTGCGCAACGGTGTTGACGAAAACGGCCTGAACGTCCTTGGGAACAACGTAATCGCGGCCCTGAATGTACGCGACGGCCTTCGCCATTGCCGTGACGGAGAGCGTTGCGCGCGGACTGGCTCCGCGCAGAATGAGCGGATGGTTTCGCGTCGCGCCGACCAGCGAAACGGCGTAATCGACGATCTCTTCCTTCATGTACACGCGGGACGCCTGCTCCTGCATGGCGATAAGCTCCTCACGCCGGACGACCTGCCGCACTTGCTCAAGCGGATTGCTGCCCTGGCGGTTCAGGACCATGTTCCGTTCGTCCGCCGGAGCCGGATAGCCGATCGACATACGGACGGTAAAACGGTCCATCTGTGAGTCCGGCAGCAGCTGCGTGCCGGAAGCGCCGGTCGGGTTCTGCGTGGCAAATACGCAGAACGGCTGCGGGATGCGGTGGCTGATGCCATCGACCGTGACCTGTCCCTCCTCCATCGCCTCCAGCAGCGCGGACTGCGTGCGCGAGGTCGCGCGGTTCAGCTCGTCTGCGAGAAAGAGATTACAGAGAATTGCGCCCGGCTGATAACGCATCTCGCCGGTGTCCTTATTATATATGGAATAGCCGGTGATATCGGAAGGAAGTACGTCCGGCGTAAACTGCACACGCCCATAATCCAGCCCAAGCGCCCGGGAAAAGGCGAGCGCCATCGTCGTTTTCCCGACGCCGGGGATATCCTCCAGCAGAATATGTCCGCGCGCCAGAATGACCGTCATGACCCAGATCAAAACGCGGTCCTTCCCCACCACAGCCTTCTTGACTTCGCTGATGATCTGACTTATCTGATTCACACAGCCGCCCCCTCTTCTGAATTATGGAAACCATTATAGCACCAATACCGAGTTTTTCCAAGGCAAAAAGAAAATATGAGCAGATTCTTAAGGAAATGTAAAAATTCAGGCAAAAATAAAATTGAGCATTTACATGGAGACGGTTTTACGGTAAAATTCAGTTAAAAATAACAGGGAAAGAAGGAATCCTTTTTATGGAGAATGCAGTCAAACGGATCGGCGTCCTGACATCCGGCGGCGACGCGCCGGGCATGAATGCCGCTGTGCGCGCGGTCGTGCGGGCCTCCACCTTCCGTGGGATCGAGTGCATCGGCATCCGCCGCGGCTATAACGGCCTGATCAACGGCGATTTTGTCAAGCTGACGGCAGACAGCGTTTCGCATATCATCAATCGCGGCGGCACGATGCTCTACACCGCCCGCAGCGAGGAATTCCGCACGCTGGAGGGCCAGCAGAAGGCGGCCTCGACCTGCAAGCTGCTGGGTCTGGACGGCATCGTCGGTATCGGCGGCGACGGCACCTTCCGCGGCCTTGTCGAGCTGAGCAAGCAGGGCGTTTCCGTGGCGGGCGTCCCGGCGACCATCGACAACGACATCGTCTGCACCGAATACACCATTGGCTACGACACGGCGGCCAATACGGCTGTCGAAGCCATCGACCGCCTGCGCGATACGATGCAGTCTCATGAGCGCTGCTCCGTCGCCGAGGTCATGGGCCATAACGCGGGCCATTTGGCGCTCTATGTCGGCCTTGCGACCGGCGCAACGGCAGTGCTCGTCCCCGAAAAGGGCGTGGACTTTGAGCGCGACGTCATCGACCGCATCCGTCAGTCCCGCCTTGCCGGCAACACGCATTTCATGATCATCGTCGCTGAAGGCGCCGGAAGCGGCACCGAGATCGGTAAGGGCATTCACGAGGTGCTGGGCCTCGACCCGCGCGTCACGATCCTCGGCCATATCCAACGCGGCGGTACGCCGTCGGCGCGTGACCGCGTTATGGCGACCCGTATGGGCTACCACGCCGTGCAGGCGCTTGCCGAGGGCAAGACCAACCGCGTGATCTGCGCACAGGCCGGAAAGATGGTCGATATCGACATCCTCGAGGGCCTTTCCATGAAGAAGGGACTCAATGCGCAGCAGTATGAGGTACTGGAGGCCATGACCGGTATCGGCTGCTGAGAAAGCACAGACTACAGGAAACGCTGATCCCCTGCCGCCGTAAGACGGCGGGGAACTTTTATGGACACAGCGTTTAAAAAGCAGGCGCACGGTCTTGAAACCGTGCGCCTGCCATTTTTCTATTCTTCACGCCTTGGGATGGTACTTATTATACACGGCCTTGAGATTCTGCTTGACCAGCTGCGCATAGACCTGTGTAGAGGAAATGTCGCTGTGACCAAGCATTTCCTGAATAGAGCGGAGATCCGCGCCATTTTCCAGCAGATGCGCCGCAAAGCTGTGGCGCAGGGTATGCGGCGTGATATCCTTGTCGATATGGGCCTTTTCCTGATAATACTTGATGATCTTCCAGAAGCCCTGACGAGACATACGTTCGCCGGAAACATTGACAAAAAGTGACTGCTCCGTCGGCACAGCGATCATTTTCGGACGGATATCCTCCATATAATCCGACATCGCCTGAAGAGCCTCGGGATACAGCGGAATGATGCGAACCTTGCCGTTTCCGGCGCAGCGGATAAAGCCGCCGGACAGGCTGACATCATCGTAATTGAGATTGATCAGCTCACTGACCCGAATACCGGTCGCGTACAGCAGCTCCAGCATGGCCTTGTCGCGGTAGCCCTTCATATCCGAGCATTTCGGCTGTTCGAGCAGAAGCTCGACCTCCTTGCCGCTCAGGATCTGCGGCAGCTTCTTTTCGGCCTTCTCCAGCTTGATGTTATGTACGGGATTCTGGTCGATCTCGTCCTCGTTGACGGCGAAGAGATAGAGGCTTTTGAGCGAGGCCAGAGAGCGTGAGACCGTTGCCGGAGACTTTCCCCGGCCCTGAAGCCAGTGAACATACTCGGAGATCGTCTGCTGCGTGGCGTCGAGGACATCGCTTCCCAGCTCCAGAAGATATGACGCATACTGGTGAATATCGCGCATGTAGGATGCGACGGTATTGTTCGATGCGTGTTTGATCTCGATGAGGTAATCCTCATACCTGGTAACGATGTCGGCCATAGGACTGTCCTTCCAAAACAAAAATGAAAGATACCACAAGATGTTGACGTCAGAAAATGAATCAAAACAAGAAGCGGTATTCAAATGCCAAGGGACAATGCGAAAACAGGGACAGCAGAGAAAAGAAACCGCCGTCGGAGCAGAAAATGGCGTGCCGAAAATTATTTCTACTGACCATTTCCCTGACGGCTCTGTTAATATACCGCATTTTGCCTTGAAATTCAAGGAAAAATCGGAAGTTCTTAAATTTTTGTTAATTATGCCAAAGAATTATGTTAATTGCGTTATGTGAACCAAGAAACCGTTGAAGCGCTGCAAATGCGGCGCAACGGGCAGAAAGCACCACATCTGGTGGAATATACCCCTTGACTTGCTAAATCTTGCTTTTGCAAGAATTCCTTCATAATATCACAAGGTAAATTTAATTTACATTCAAGACGCAAAATGCAGGCAATCTGTCAACGCCGTCGTCCTGCATGGCTTCTCCCCTTTTTGCGGCTGGCTAGCAGTGCTGCGACGAAAGCTGCGCCTGCGCACGGGAGTGCGATCACGGCAAATCCGACCGGCGGCGTCTCTACGAACGCCAGATTTCCAATCAGCAGCAGGCACACATAGCCCGCGCAGCAAAGCCCGGCTCCGAGCAGCTTTTTGCCGGGAAGCTGCTTTGCCGTCAGCAGCGCGCCGCAGAACGCGCCAACCGCTGCGAGTACCGCCGCAGCTGCCGGAATGCTCTTCACAGGCAGCACGCCGTTCAGCACCAGCATTGCCGCAATCGCTGACAGCAGGAGCAGCACCACGAGCGCCGACAATACGCCGCCGAGCACGATCTGCCAGACCGGCCGTTCACATTTTGATTTCTTCATGAGACATCCCTCCCCTTTTGCTTACAGCTTATGCCTGTACACGCGCGAACATGCCTTCTGAGATCAAAAGGGATGACTCTCTGTGTGCGGTGGGAATGACTCTCCGGCGCAAAAGAAAAGCTCCGGTTTAGATGGGTGTTCATAAAACAGTCAATGGAGCGTATCGATACAGATACGCTCCATTTCTCATGCCAACATATTATGTAAAGAGGTGCAGCCCCTTGGCTCTCCCTTTGGGAGAGCTGTCACCGCAGGTGACTGAGAGGGTCTTGTAGCCTTTTTCGAATAATAAGATCAATTTGTGCACACACATTGCGGAAATCCCTGTCGATATCATGGTTGGAGAATCGCAAAACCTCCAACCCAAGAGACATCAGGAATTGAGAACGTTCAGCATCATAAGCAAGCCCCTGAGGTTCATAATGTTGAGAGCCATCCAATTCAATGACCAGTCTGGCCGAAGCGCAGTAAAAATCCACGATGAATCTGCCGATAATCCGCTGTTTGTAAATTTTTACTGGATATTTGCGGAGAAAAAGATACCAGAGCTTACGTTCGTGGGGTGTCATCTCCCTGCGAAGTCGTCGGGCATTTTCTAATTGGGTGTTGTCTTTTGGTATAGTCATTGTTTGCCCTCTCCGTCCTCGCTACGCTCGGCCACCTCTCCCTTTGGGAGAGGCAAGGGACGCTCGCACGGTACACCGAAAGGTGTATAGAAGTACGCCCTTTATCCGTTCGGCAAATTGGAGTTTACTGCTCGATACGGTAGTATTTGAATGTTTCATCTTCTCCGACAAAGCAAAAGCCTACCTTTTCCAGCACATGCTGACTCCGGGTGTTTTTCCTGATGGTATCTGCGTTTACCGCAGCCATTCCCAACTCGTCAAAGGCGGTTTTTACCGCCAAACGTTCTGCCTGCGTTCCGTATCCCTTTCCCTTCACCGCGTCGTTTTGCATATGGATACTCAGGGAACATTCTTTTTTATCATGGTCGATCTGCTTCAATTGCAATTCCCCAATCACCTTATCCCCAAGCATGATCGCAAACAGTCTGCGTGAAGCGTCCTGCCCCTTCATATCAAAATATCGATTTACCGCAGCTTCGTCATAAACATAGGGCTGAAACAGGTGCATATCCATATAGATAGACGCATCATTCGTCCAATGCTTGTATAGTTCGTGACATAGTTCTCGCGTCATCGCCTTTAACTGAATTGTTGGCATGTTAGACCTTACCTCCCTTATCATTCCAACTTATTGCTTTGTTTCATTCTATCATGTGGCTTTAATAACATTCCCGGCAGACATTACTGTCTTATAACCACCCGCTCTTTCACCGGAGCTTTTAGCTCTGCAATTACTTTTTCTTCTTGTCGGCCTTGGCCTGCTTGCGGGCTTCGGCAGCGGCAGTACGCTTCTTGGCAGCTTCCTTTTCCGCCGTGTTGTTCGTCGAAACGGCGAACTTCGCGAATTCCACGCGGACGCGGTCAGAGCTGGTCTCAAGGACGATGGAATCGTCCTTGACGCTGACAATGTCGCCGATGATGCCGCCGATGGTCGTGATGTTATCGCCGACCTTCAGCGCGTTGCGCATGGCCTCCGCTTCCTTTTTCCGTTTGTTTTCCGGGCGGATCATCAGGAAGTAGAACACAGCGATCAGAACGACCATCATGATAATCATGGAGCCGCCGCCGGCAGCCGCGTCAGTTCCGGCCGCAGAGCTTAAAAACAGGTACATATACTTTCCTCCGTGTTTTAATCTTTTGTTATTATAGCGTTATAAAGCGCACTTTTCAAGTGACGCTCAGGATTTTCGATGAATAATTTGTAAAATCTGCGGCTCAGATCTTCTGTGAGAGCTTTTCGGAATACTCCGCGCGGAAATCCGCAAAGCAGCCGTCGTCCAGCGCTGCGCGGATGCGCTCAGTGAGCTTGTTGTAGAAATACAGATTGTGCATCACGCTCAGCCGCATCGCAAGCATTTCCTCCGCCTTGAAAAGGTGATGGACGTAGCTCCGGCTGAACCGGCGGCAGACCGGGCAGTCGCATTCCGGGTCGATCGGGCGCTCGTCACGCTCGTATTTCGCGTTTTTCATATTGACCGCGCCGCTCCATGTGAAGAGACGGCCGTGACGTGCGTTGCGCGCGGGCATGACGCAGTCGAAGAAGTCCACGCCGCGCGCGACGGACTCAATGATGTTCGACGGTGTCCCAACGCCCATCAGATAGCGCGGCCGGTCGGCGGGCATGTACGGCTCGACGGCCTCAATGATCCGGTACATCTCCTCCGTGCTTTCGCCGACGGCAAGGCCGCCGATGGCGTAGCCCGGCAGGTCGAGCTTGGCGATCTCCTTCATGTGCCAGATGCGCAGATCGTCAAACGTAGCGCCCTGATTGATGCCCCAGAGCTGCTGGCCGGGATTGACGGCGTCCGGCTCGGCATTGTACTTTGCAAGCGCCTCCTTGCAGCGCGCAAGCCAGCGCGCCGTCCGTTCGCAGGAGGCCTTGGCATAGGGATACTTCGCAGGATTTTCCACGCACTCGTCAAACGCCATGGCGATGTCCGAGCCAAGGTTGGACTGGATGCGCATGCTCTCCTCTGGCCCCATAAAGATCTTGTGACCATCGAGGTGGGAGGCGAACGTCACGCCCTCTTCCTTGATTTTGCGCAGCTGCGCAAGAGAAAATACCTGAAAGCCGCCGGAATCCGTGAGAATGGGGCCGTTCCACGTCATGAACTTATGCAGTCCGCCCATGGCCTTGACCGTCTCGTCGCCGGGACGAAGATGCAGGTGATAGGTATTCGAAAGCTCGACCTGCGTGCCGATGTGCTCCAGATCCTCTGCGCTCAGCGCGCCCTTGATCGCGGCCTGTGTGCCGACATTCATGAAAACCGGCGTCTGCACCGTTCCGTGCGGGCAGGTGAACTCGCCGCGCCGGGCTTTCCCCTCAGTTTTGATAAGCTTGAACATGATCGTATCTCCCTACAGGCAAAGGATACCGCCAGCGCGGATCGTTTTTATTCTATCAGATAATCGCCTCAAGTCAAGTCTCTGCGTTCTCACATGTCGAAACCTGACGGCATACATTGGGAATGGGCAGAACACTGCCGCAAACACACTCAGAAAGGGAGTTTTATTTTGACAGCTTGTTGCAGAAACGAACAGGAGCAGCGCGCGGCCATGCAGGCACGGGCAGCGGCTGACGAGCAGACGCCGGCTCTCCCCTATCTCTGCGCGGACGCGGACGGACAGCTTCCGAGCTGCGCGCCGCTGGCCAATCCATACGTTCCGTTCCAGCAGGGCGGAAGTAAGCAGTACCAGACGCCGAAGGCGCTCGTTCGCGGGACGATCTTCCCGGGCCTTGACCTGCCGTTTATGGGAAAGGTCAACGAGACGGAGAAAAACGGCACGGCGCTCGTCCAGATCCAGGAGCTTGGCTTTGCGCTCCGGGAACTGGGACTTTATCTCGATACGCACCAGAGCGACACAGAGGCGACCGCGCTCTTCAATCAGTACGCGGAGCGCTACGAAGAGGCCATGCAGCAGTACCAGCAGAGCGGTGCCGCGCTCACGCAGCTGGAATCGGCACAGAGCGGAACATACACATGGCTGAACGATCCGTGGCCGTGGGAATACCGTAAGGAGGGCTGAGCATGTTTGTATATGAAAAGCGGTTGGAGTATCCGATCAAGATCGCCAATACCGATCCGCGCCTCGCGGCGATCATCATTTCGCAATATGGCGGTCCAGACGGGGAGCTTGGCGCTTCCCTCCGGTATCTGAGCCAGCGCTATTCCATGCCCTATCCGGAGCTGAAGGGCCTCCTGACGGACATCGGCACGGAGGAGCTTGGGCATCTGGAGATGGTCGGTACGATCGTTCACCAGCTGACACGGAATCTGACGGAGGAGCAGCAGCGGGAAGCGGGCTTCGCGCCCTACTTCGTCGATCATACGGCGGGCGTCTATCCGCAGGCGGCCTCCGGCACGCCGTGGAGCGCGGGCAGCATCGCCGTCACCGGCGACCCCATGGCCGATCTCGTCGAGGATCTGGCGGCAGAGCAGAAGGCCCGCTTGACCTACGACAACATCCTGCGGCTCTCCGACGACCCGGATGTGAACGACGTCATCCGCTTCCTCCGTGAGCGCGAGATCGTGCATTTCCAGCGCTTCGGCGAGGCTGTCCAGCTGCTGCGCGAAAAGCTCGACCAGAAGAATGTCTATTTTATGAATCCCGCCATTGATTCCTGACAAAAAGGCTGCCGCCCTGTAATGGGGCGGCAGCTCAGCTTTTTAAACATTCAGTTCCGAGGGATACTGCGTCAGGACGCGGACATTCGGCAGCTCCGCGCCATAGCGCTGCATATTGCGTTCGCTCTTGCGCCGGATGCCGCTTTGGTCTGCCGGATCGACCGGCATGTGATAGATCGCGCTCTGCTCCGTTTCCTCGCGCAGGAGCGCGCGCATATCCGGATAGGACAGGCTCTGGCTGTTCCAGAAGGCCAGCTGCGGTCTCCGGGCGTGCAGGACTGCGCGATGCGCCGCCGCATCCGGAACGGCGTCCGCCGTGATGTAGACGCTCCGGCCGCCTGCTGTGACCAGCAGGACATAGTGCGCCACATCCGGGAACTTCGGAGCCGGCATGTGCGGAAAGTGGCGGCATTCCACGGTAAACGGCCCGGCCGTCCGTGTGATCGTCTCAGGCATCTGTTTGTCCGGCAAAAACGTTGTCAGTGCGCCGCGCCTGCAGAGCAGGGCGTTTACCCGCGCTTCATCGTAATGATCCGGGTGCAGATGCGTAAAAAACACGCCGCACAGGCCGGAATAAACGCCCGTCCCATCCAATAATTTCTGCATTTCCGCGTCCGGGAATTCATAAAACGGCGGGATGGTGCCGTTCGGCGCGTCGATCAGAATGCGGCTGCCCGCATGTTCCAAAAGCAGGCCGCAGCTGCATAGAAGTTCTGCTCTCATTTCAGCATCTCCAGGAATTCTTCCTCGGTCAGGACAGGGATCCCAAGCTCATTGGCTTTTTTCAGCTTGCTGCCCGCGTTTTCGCCCGCGACGACATAGGTCGTTTTCCTGGAAACAGAGCCGGAGGCCTTGCCGCCGAAGCCTTCGATCTTTTCCGTCGCCTCGTCGCGCGTGAACAGGCTCAGAGAGCCGGTCAGAACGAAGGTCTTTCCGGCAAAGCGCGTGTCGGTCACGATATTGCGGCTTTCGAAATTGACGCCAGCTGCGCGCAGCCGCTCGATCAGGTCGCGGGACTGCGCGCTTGCGAACCAGCCGTGGATGCTCTCGGCGGTGATCTCGCCCACATCCGGAACTGCGCTCAGCTCCTCCACCGATGCACCCATCAGCGCGTCCAGCGTGCCGAAGTGCGCGGCGAGGGTCTTTGCCGCCTTGACGCCGACCTGACGAATGCCGAACGCGGTCAGCAGGCGCGAAAGATCGTTCTGCTTGCTTGCTTCGATTGCCTTGCGGAGGTTGTCCGCCGATTTTTGTCCCTGACCCGGCAGCTCCGCAAAGGCCTCGTAGTCGAGCTGATAGAGGTCGGCGGGATTGGCGATCATTTTATGCTCGATCAGCTGATCGATGATGGCGCTTCCGAGGCCGTCGATGTCCATTGCCTCGCGCGAGACAAAGTGCGCCAGATTCCGTGAAAGCTGCGCCGGACATTCCGCGCCGGTGCAGCGGAGCGCTGCTCCATCCTCGTCGCGCTCGACCGGCGCGCCGCAGACCGGGCAGAACCGCGGCAAAAAATACGGCTTCGCACCGGCGGGGCGCTTGTCCAGCTCCACCTCCAGAATTTCGGGGATGATCTCCCCCGCCTTCCGGATCTTCACCGTATCGCCGATGCGGACGTCTTTTTCTGAAATGAAGTCCTGATTGTGGAGCGTCGCGCTCGTGACGGTCGTTCCGGCCAGATAGACCGGCGCGACGACCGCGCGCGGCGTCAGCACGCCCGTCCGGCCGACCTGCACGACGATATCCTCCAGAACGGTCGATTTGATCTCCGGCGGGTATTTGAACGCCGCGGCCCAGCGCGGGAATTTTGCCGTGCTGCCAAGACGTGCGCGTCCGGCGAGGCTGTTGAGCTTCATGACCGCGCCGTCGATATCGTAGCTCAGGCCATAGCGGCCCTCGTTGATGGCGGTAATCTGGCTTTCCGCTTCCCTTGCGGAGCCGCAGAGCGTATAGGGAATGACCTTAAAGCGGAGGCCGCGCAGATAATCCAGCGTCTGCGCGTGCGTCTCAAAGGAGACGCCCTCCGCCAGCTGCATATTGAAAACAAGGATATCCAGTCCGCGCTGGGCGGCGATCTTCGGGTCGAGCTGGCGCAGGGAGCCAGCCGCCGCATTGCGCGGATTGGCGAATAGGCTCTTCCCTGCCGCCTCACGCGCCTCGTTGAGGCGGGCAAAGCTGGCACGCGGCATGAACACCTCGCCGCGCACGATCAGCCGTGCGGGCGCGCCCTCAAGCGTCATGGGAATGGAGCGGATGGTCTTGAGATTTTCGGTCACGTCCTCGCCGACGAGTCCGTCGCCGCGCGTCGCGCCGCGCACGAACTGCCCATCCACATATTCCAGCGCGACGGACAGGCCGTCCACCTTCGGCTCAACGCTGTAGACGGCGTTCGGCTCCGTCTCACGCAGCCGCGCGTCGAATTCCTCAAATTCCTCAAAGGAAAAAACATCCTGCAAGCTTTCCAGCGGGACGGCGTGGCGTACCTTCTGGAACGCGCTGACCGCTTCGCCGCCGACGCGCTTCGTCGGACTCAGCGGCGAGGCGTACTGCGGATATTCGCGTTCCAGCTCCTCGAGCTGCCGCAGCTTCCGGTCGTACTCAAAGTCCGGCATCTCCGGCGCGTCGAGCACATAATACTGGTGATTGGCGCGTTCCAGCTCACGAATGAGCTGCTCCATTTCCTGTCTGATATCCATATCGGTCATCCTTTCTCTTCTGAGGACGGCAATTGTCCGAGCTGAAAATAGCTGTCCGGCACGCTGCCGACAATCACGGTCTCCGCCACGACGATCACCGACGCCACATCGACGCTTTCCGTCCCGGCTGGCGTCAGGACGCTCATGCAGATCTTGATCTCCAGCAAAATGCGCTGGTGTGTCTGGTTGATCCCGGCAGAGGTGAACTCGCTGTAGAAGTCGGCGTCGGTCGTGCTGAGCGCGACGACACGGATCGGCAGCCCCGGCCCCTTTCCGGCGAGAAATTCCGGCATGAGAATGCTCCCAATCGGAATTTTCAGCTCCTCCGTGTCCATTTCCATCAGCTGCTCCGAAAGCAGCGCCAGCGTCTCCGCCTTCAGCTGATTGATCTCCGCCATATTTGTGCGGAGCGCCGTGATCTCCCCGTTCGTGTTCTTTTCCAGACACACGACGCGGGAGTAATCGATCGAGCCGCTGGCGATCTGAGCATAGATGGCGTCGTTGATGCGGTCGGAGGCGACGTTGATGACGCGCGTCCGCGCGGCCTCACGCAAAAAGGGCATATAGCGGAAGCGCAGCAGCACCAGCACCCCGGCAAAAAGCAGCAGGAACAGAATCAACCGGAAGCGGCGTCGGTTTTGTTTTCTTCGATTCATGGGCACACCTCCACACCCTATGGGTATGAAGGTGCACGCGATTTATTCAGGATTCCTTAGAGCTTCGTCATGTGGACGCCTGCGGCGTTGGCCATGAGGCGCTTGGTGCCGCAGCCTTCGAACGCGATCTCCAGCAGCGCGTCGCCGCCCATCGGCAGAACGGTCAGCACCATTCCCTTTCCGAACGCCTTGTGCATGACCATATCGCCCTTTGCGAACGAAACGTTTGCCTTCGGTTTTTTCAGCGTCTGCGTAACGGAGGAATAGTCCCGCGCAGGACGCGCAGGCGCAGATGGGCGGTACCAGCCGTCGTCGCCGTAGAGGCTCGACCGCGGGCGCTCATAGCGCTCTGTCTCCGGCCTGCGCGGCATCACGCCGACGCGTTCTACGCATTCCTCGGGCAGCTCGTCGATAAAGCGCGACGGCAGGCAGCTGTTGGTGCGTCCGTAAAGCATACGCTGCCGCGCGTAGCTGACGCAGAGCGTCTGCTTGGCGCGCGTGATGGCGACGTAGCAGAGCCGCCGTTCCTCCTCCATCTCGTCCGGGTCGCCGAGGCTTCGCGTACCGGGGAAAAGTCCCTCCTCCACGCCGACAAGGAACACATTCGGAAATTCCAGTCCCTTGGCGCTGTGCATGGTCATCATGACGACGGCGTCCGCGTCGGCGTCATACTGCTCGATGTCGGTATAGAGCGCGATCTCCTCCAAAAAACCGGAGAGTGTCGGCGCATCGCTGTTTTCCATGTAGCTGAGGATGCTGGATTTGAGTTCGCGGACGTTTTCCGCGCGGGTGCGCGATTCCACGTCGTCCTTTTCCTCCAGCATGGCGAGATAGCCCGTCCGCACCAGCACCTCGTCGTAAAAATCCGCAAGGCTCAGCGTTTGCAGCAGCTCCGCGCATTCCTCGATCATGACTGTGAACGCCATCAGCTTCTGCGCCGCCTTTTCAAGGCTCGGATAGCTGTAGGGGTCGGAAATGACACTGTAGAGCGGTAGGGCAGCCGCGGTTGACTGCCGCTCGGCCATCTCGATGGTTTTCGGGCCGATGCCGCGCGGCGGATTGTTCAGGATGCGCCGCAGGCGGAGATCGTCCGCGCGGTTATTGATCACGCAGAGATAGGCCAGCATGTCCTTGACCTCCGCGCGGTCAAAGAAGCGCGTGCCGCCGATGATGCGGTATGGAACGCCGCTGCGCTTGAACGCATATTCCATCGCGTTGGACTGCGCGTTCGTGCGGTAAAGAACGGCGTAATCCTTGAAGCCGCGGCCGTGCGAACGGGTAATGATCCGGTTTGCAACGTAGTTTGCCTCGTCCACGCCGTCGTTTGCCTCGTAGACTGTGATCTTTTCACCGCCGCCGTTTTTCGTCCAGAGCGTCTTCCCCTTACGGCCCTTGTTGTGGGAAATAACGGCGTTGGCCGCCTGCAAAATGATCTCCGTGGAGCGGTAATTCTGCTCGAGGCGAATGACCTTCGCGCCGCGGTACTGCTTCTCAAAGGAAAGAATGTTTTCGATGGTCGCGCCGCGGAACTTGTAAATCGACTGGTCGTCGTCGCCGACGACGCAGATATTCTCATACCCGCCTGCCAGCAGCGACGAGAGCTGGTATTGCAGCAGGTTCGTGTCCTGATACTCGTCGATCAGAACATAGCGGAACTTCTTCTGATAGTATGTACGAACATCCTCAAATCGTTCCAGAAGCTCGACGGTCTTGAGGATGATGTCGTCAAAGTCCAGAGCGTTCGCCTCCTTGAGGCGCTTTTGGTACTCGGCGTAGATGAGCGCGATTTTCTCCATCCGGTAGTCGCCGGAGAAGGCCGCCGTGCGCTCGAATTCCGCAGGCTCCTGCCGCTTGTCCTTGGCCTTGGAGACGATGCTCAGCACCAGACGCGGCGCAAAGACCTTTTCGTCCAGACTCATGTCGCGCAGGATGTCCTTCACCACGCGCTCGGAGTCGCTCGTGTCGTAGATCGTAAAGCTCCGGTCGAAGCCAAGCTTTTCGATGTCGCGCCGGAGAATGCGGCAGCAGGCGGAGTGGAAGGTCATGGCCCACACGTCCAGCGCTTCTGTGCCCAGCATCCGCGTCAGACGCTCCTTCAGCTCATTCGCAGCCTTGTTGGTGAACGTGATGGCAATGATGCTCCACGGCGCAACGGGCCGGAGCGCGCATAGCGCGTCCGCGCGGGCCTTCTGCGAAGGCTCCGGCGCAGCTAAATACTGCTCGAGGAACGTGACATCCTCCTCGCAGATATAGTCGGGGATCTCCGCGCTGTCGGAGGCGCAGCCATAGGAGATCAGATTGGCAATGCGCTGGATCAAAACGGTCGTTTTGCCGCTTCCGGCTCCGGCCAGAAGCAGCAAAGGCCCCTCTGTCGTCAGAGCGGCCTGAAGCTGCATATCATTGAGGCTGGAAAAGCAGGATGCGATCACGGCCCTCCGTGCGCTCAGAAATCGGTTTTCAAATTCAGTGTTCATAACGGCACCCATTTCATTCGGATGCTGTTATTCTAAAACATTTTCGCCCTTGCGTCAAATATATTTACGAAGCTCAGCCAGCGCCTTCTTTTCGATGCGGCTCACCTGCACCTGCGACACACCGACGATCTGCGCCACCTTTTCCTGTGTCAGTGCGTGGAAATAGCGCAGGACGATGACGGTCTGCTCCCGGCTTTGCAGCCTTGCAATAGCGTCGCGCAGCGCAACGCGCTCCAGAATGCCGTCCTCGATCCCGGACGTGCAGAGCACGTTTTCGAGCGTGAAGCCCTCCTCGCCGGTCTCCTTCTGGATGGATTCGGCGCTGGCGGTCGCCGTCTCCGCCGACGCGATCTCCTCAACGGTCAAATCAAGCTCCGCCGCAAGCTCCGAGAGCGACGGCTCCCGTCCGAGCGTTCCGGTCAGCCTCTGGCGCGTGAGCTTGATGGCGGCGGCGCGTTCCTTGAGGCTCCGGCTGACCTTGACGGAGCCGTCATCACGGAGAAAGCGCCGGATCTCGCCTGCGATCTTCGGGACGGCATACGTCGAAAACTGCGTCCCGTACTGCACGTCAAAGCCCGCGATGGCCTTGAGAAAGCCGACACAGCCAAGCTGGTACAGATCGTCCGGATCGACGCCGCGCCCGAAATAGCGCCGTGCGATCGACCAGATCAGGCCGGAATTCTCCACGACCAGCTGCTCCCCAGCCTGACGGTCGCCGCCCTGGGCGCGGAGGATCAGTTCTTCCTGCGTCACGGTCACGCCGGACTCCCCCGCCGGACGATCTTCCGCTTCATATGTACGGTCGTGCCCTTTCCGGGTACGGACGCGACGCGCAGCTCCGTCATGAAGCTCTCCATGATCGTAAAGCCCATGCCGCTGCGCTCCTCACCGCCGGTCGTGAACATCGGCTTGCGGGCGGCCTCCACATCCGCAATGCCGCAGCCCCGGTCCTTGACCTGTATGTCCAGCGTATCGCCGGACAGGATGCGGCAGCGGAGATAGACTGTCCCGATGGTGTCCTTATAGGCGTGGACAATGCAGTTTGTGACCGCCTCGGAGACGGCAGTCTTGATGTCGTTCATTTCGTCGAGCGTCGGGTCTAGCTGCGCGGCAAAGCACGCGACGCTGGCCCGCGCGAAGCTCTCGTTTGCGGAACGGCTCGGAAATTCGAGCTTCATATAATTCTCACACTTCATTGACTAGGCTCCTCTCTTCAATTTGCACGATTTTGTCGATCCCGGAGGCCAGCAGCACCTTCATCGGCTGCGCCGGAACGTCCCGGAGCAGCACCTTTCCTCCGATCTCCCGCATATGCCGGATGGCGGAAATGACGATGGCGATGCCGCTGGAATCCATAAAGCCGACCTCCCGGAAATCCAGCACGCAGACGACCGGCAGATAGAGGTCGATCTTGTTTCCGACCACGCGCATCGTGTCCTTCGCGCTGTGGTGGTCGATCTCGCCCTTGAGCGCGATGGTCAGACGCTTGTCCTGTAAAAAGCTCGTCAGATTCAAAGGAAATCCTCCCTATATCAAAAAATGGACACGCACGGAAGCTCCATGCGTGTCCATTATAGAATTTATTCCCGGCTTTTCCCGTCGAAACGCGGGCGGCGTCTTACTTTTTCAGACGCGCTTCGCTTTCCTCCAGCTGATGCAGGAGCGCGCGGTTCTTTTCAAGCTTTTCGCGCTGATCGGCGACGACCTTTTCCGGCGCGCGGGAGACGAACTGCTCATTGTTGAGCTTGCCCTCGAACATGGCGATCTGCCGCAGGCAGTTTTCCTTTTCCTTTGCGATGCGGGCCAACTCCTTTTCCACGTCGATGAGCTGTGACAGCGGGATATAGAGCTTCGCGTCCGCCGTGACCACGCAGAGCATATCCTCGTGACCCTCCGGGTCGCCGTCGCAGATAACGACCTGATCGGCATAGGCCAGACGCTTAATAAAGCCCTCGCCCTGACGGAAGGTATCGGCGTGCGAAGAAACGACGTAGAGCGCGGCCTTCTTCGACGGCGGGACGTTCATCTCCGCACGGCGGGCTCGGATGGCCGAAATGGCGTTCTTGACCGATTCCATGACGGCGGCCTCCGCCTTGAAGCTCAGCTCCTCGCGGTAGACGGGCCACTCGGCCTTGATGAGGAACTCTCCCTCGTGCGGGATGGCCTGCCAGATCTCCTCGGTGATGAACGGCATGAACGGATGCAGCAGCCGCAGGAACTGATCGAGCACATAGACCAGCACCTTTTGGGCGTTGCGCTTGCTCTTTTCGTCCTCGGCGTACAGACGGGCCTTGGTCAGCTCGATATACCAGTCGCAGTAGGTGTCCCAGATGAAGTCATAGACCTTCGCAGAGGCCACGCCCAGCTCATAGGCGTCCATGTTCTCCGTGACCTCTTTGATGAGCGTATTGAGCTTCGAGAGCACCCACTTGTCCTCGATCTCCAGCTCGTCCATGGGCGGAAGGCCGGTCTCGTCGATGGTCAGATTCATGAGCACATAGCGGCTCGCGTTCCAGATCTTGTTGGCGAAATTACGCATAGCCTCGCACTTTTCGGTGTAGAAGCGCATGTCGTTTCCGGGCGAATTTCCGGTAATGAGGTTGAAGCGCAGGGCGTCCGCACCGTAGCTGTCGATCATTTCCAGCGGGTCGATGCCATTGCCGAGCGACTTGGACATCTTGCGTCCCTTGTCGTCGCGGACAAGGCCGTGGATAAAGACGGTCTTGAACGGCTCCTTCTTCATCTGCTCCATGCCGGAGAAGATCATACGCGCGACCCAGAAGAAGATGATATCATAGCCCGTGACCATATCGGTCGTGGGATACCAGTATTGCAGATCCTTCGAATCCAGATCCGGCCAGCCGAGCGTCGAGAACGGCCAGAGCGCCGACGAGAACCAGGTATCGAGCACGTCCTCCTCGCGGGTCAGCTTCGTGCAGCCGCACTTTTCGCACTTCGTCGGGTCCTCACGCGAGACGTTGATGTGTCCGCACTCGTCGCAGTACCACGCCGGGATCTGGTGGCCCCACCAGAGCTGACGGGAGATGCACCAGTCGTGGACGTTTTCCATCCAGTTGTTGTAGATCTTGGTGAAGCGGTCGGGAACGAAGCGGATGCGGCCATCCTTCACGACCTCGAGCGCTTCCTTCGCCAGCGGCGCCATTTTAACGAACCACTGCGCGGAGATGAGCGGCTCCACATCGTTGTGGCAGCGGTAGCAGGTGCCGACGTTGTGGGAATACGGCTCGACCTTCACAAGGTAGCCCTCGGCCTCGAGATCCGCAACGATCGCCTTCCGGCAGGCGTAGCGGTCCATGCCATGATACTTGCCGCCGTTTTCGTTGACGGTGCCGTCGTCGTTGAGGACGCGGATGATCTCCAGATTGTGCCGCAGGCCGACTTCAAAGTCGTTGGGGTCATGCGCCGGGGTCATTTTGACCGCGCCGGTGCCGAAGCCGATCTCGCAGTATTCATCGCCCACGATGGGGATCTCCCGATTCATAATGGGCAGGATGCAGGTCTTGCCGATCAGGTGCTTGAACTTTTCATCCTCGGGGTTGACAGCCACGCCGGTATCACCCATCATGGTTTCCGGACGGGTCGTGGCGACGACGATATCGCCGCTGCCGTCGGCCAGCGGGTAGCGGATATACCAGAGATGGCCGGGCTTGTCGATGTACTCGACCTCCGCGTCGGACAGGGCGGTCATGCAGTGCGGACACCAGTTGATGATGCGGCTCCCCTTATAGATGAGTCCCTTGTCGTAAAGCTCGCAGAACGTCTCGCGGACGGCCTTGGAGCAGCCCTCGTCCATCGTGAAGCGCGCGCGAGACCAGTCGCAGCTGACACCCATCTTCTTTTGCTGCTCCACGATGCGGTTTCCGTACTTCTCCTTCCACGCCCAGACGCGCTCAAGGAATTTCTCGCGGCCAAGGTCGTAGCGTGTCAGATTTTCTTTGGTTCGAAGCTCCTCTTCGACCTTGATCTGCGTGGCGATGCCCGCGTGATCGATGCCGGGGACCCAGAGGGCGCTGTAGCCCTGCATCCGCTTGTAGCGGGTCAGGATATCCTGGAGGGTGGAGTCCATCGCATGGCCCATATGGAGCTGTCCGGTGACGTTGGGGGGCGGCATGACGATGGAATACGGCTTTTTGTCGGGGTCGGGGTCTGCGTGGAAGCAGTCGTTCTCCATCCACATCTGATAGATGGAGTCCTCGACGAGCTTTGGATCATACTGCTTGGGTAATTCTCTTCTCATAATGCTTCTCCTGTTGTTTCTGTCTCAGACGCGGCGCCGGACGGCGCTTCGTCTGCGTTTTCTTCTGTTATTTCCTCTGTCCATGCGATTCGCTCCGTCGAGCAGCCGGAGGCTGCGGCAATGTCTGACAGGAATGCCTCCGGCGCTCCCTCCGTCAGATCGCGCTTTTGAAGCACGACGCCCGCCTGCCCGTAGGTCACGAACCACATATGCTCCGTCTCCACGACCGAATGAAGCTCGGGATACGGAACATCCACATTTTTGCTTTTTGTCGCAATGGTCATTTTCTCGTCGTCAAAGCGGACGTTGAGGCCATTTACGAAATTGTTCTGCCGCAGCGCGGCCAGAAGCCGCTGCGCCTTCTGAAGCGATTTCTGACTTGCGTGCGCTTCACCGGCAGGTGCGCCGGAGCGCATCACCATCAGTCCGACGCCGAGCAGCAGAAAACCAAGGATTTGGAGCAGCTTCGAGCGCTGCACCATACTGGTAACACAGAGCAGCAGCGCGCCGCCCAGCACCATCACCGTGATCCCCGCGATCTTGCGCCATTTGCGGCTCACGGCGGAGGCCTCCTTCACGGCCTTCGGCGGCGTTGGCTTTGCGCCGCGCTTGCGCATGGAAAGCGCGGAACGCGCGTCGAGCGCCAGCGCGATTTCCTTTTCCAGCGCGGGGGCTTCATAGGAGCTGACGGAAAAGCTGTAATTCATCTGCGATCTCCTTCCGTTTTTGGGGGATACACGGCCCCAAAGGGCCGTGCAGCATGAATCTGATTATCTGCGCGGTATAAAAAACGCCCTGAGCGACTGCTCAGGGCGATTCTAAACCGCGGTACCACCTGAATTTCCACTGCTGCGGACACTCTGCCTCTGTAACGGGAGGACCCGGCAGAACCTACTGAGCATACGCCGTTCAATCTGCGGCTCGGAGGCGACATTCTCCGCATACGGATAAAGGCTTGCACCGGCCGCCTTCTCTCTTTGCTCCCTATGCGGATACTCTTCCTCGTCACTGCCTTTGGAAGTATTTCAAATGCAGGATCATCGTACCGGAAATTCCGAAAAAAGTCAAGCCCGGATCAGATGTCCTCAATGATGGGCGACGGCTTCGCCGCCTGCGGGTTGACCAGCGCGCGGAACTTGCTGCGCGATTCGCGGATCTCACCGAGCGACTGCGCGATGGCGTCCTCGGTACGCTTCATGGCGTCGTCCACATAGTCGTTGGTGACCTGACGCAGCTCCTTGATCTTGGCCTGCGCGGCCTTGATCATTTCAGCCGACTGCTGCTCAGCCTGACGGACGATCTCCTCGCGGGAGATCATCTGCTTGGCGCGCTGCTCCGCCTGCTTGAGGATATTCTCCGCCTCGCGCTTGGCGTTGGTAATGACCTCCGTGCGGGACTCGACAATGGTCTTGGCCTGCTTGATCTCGCCGGGAAGCTGGTTGCTGATCTCGTCGAGAAGGTCGAGCGCCTTGTCGCGCTCAATGACGCACTTTTCCGCGCCCAGCGGCAGGCTCCATGCGTCCTGGATCATTTCGTACAATGAGGTGATGATCTCTTCAACTCCGTTTGCGTTTGCCATAATGCTTCCTCCTTAGTTTTGCTCCGCCATGCGAGCCAGAAAATCCGGAATGATCTCCGGGGGTAAAAAGCGATCCAATTCCCCGTTTTGAAGCTCATAGCGCCCAAGCTCCTTGACGATGCTGGAACTGAGGAACATGAACTGATGCTCCGATGTCAAAAACATCGTGTCCAGCTCGGGGTTGAGCTGGTGATTGATCAGCGCCATCTGGAACTCGTGCTCGAAATCCGATACGGCGCGGAGGCCCTTGACGACCACGCCGCACTGCTTGCGCCGCGCATAGTCGGCCAGCAGCTCGTCGGAGTGCTCGATCTCCACGTTCGGGATATCCTGCGTCACACGCCGCAGCAGCTCGACGCGCTCCTCCGGCGAAAACATCGGATGCTTGGCGCCGTTGACCATCACGCAGACGGTCAGCCGGTCGAAGATCCCGGCGGCGCGGCGAATGATGTTGAGGTGTCCGTTCGTGACGGGGTCAAAGCTGCCGGGATAGATCGCAGATTTCATAGGGACTGCTCCAGATCGTTGTTTTTGCGGTAAAGAGAGACGGCGACGCGCCCGTAGCGGTACTCACGGCTGACATGCAGGCAGCCGATCTGCGCCGGAAGCGTCTTTTCCGCCGGTCTTTCACAAATCAGTATACCACATTCCGAAAGAATGTCAATTTCCGATATGGATTTCAGCGCATTTTCAAGAAAAATCTCCGCGTAGGGCGGGTCGAGGAAGATGAGATCGAACGTTTCCCGGCAATGGGACAGATAGCTCAGGTAATCTGACCGCAGAACCTGCGCGTTTGGCGTCAGGCGCGTCTTTTCGAGATTTGCCCTGACGACGGCGCAGGCGTCCTGCCGCATGTCCACAAAGACCGCGCTTTTCGCGCCGCGGCTGAGCGCCTCAATGCCCATCTGGCCGGAGCCTGCGAACAGATCGAGCACGCGCCGTCCCTCCACCTCAAACTGGATGGCGGAGAAAATGCCCTCCTTGACCTGATCGAGCGTCGGGCGCGTATCCATGCCCTTCGGGGCCTGCAAACGCACGCCGCGTGCACTTCCCGTAATGACTCTCATGCTTCTTCCGTATCCTTTCCGCCGTGGAAATACGCATAGACCGCCTCCGCCTGCTTCTCGGAGAGTACCTCGCAAAGCTGCTGTTGGGTCGCGTTTTTCACAGCCGTAACTGATTTGAATTTTTTCAGAAGGAGCTGACGGCGCTTTTCGCCGATGCCCGGTATTTTTTCCAGCTCCGATTCCCGCATCCGCTTGCTGCGCAGCAGGCGGTGATAGGTAATGGCGAAGCGGTGAACCTCCTCCTGTATGCCGCCGATGAACGCAAACACAGCGGGAACGGCGGAAATTGCGATCTCCTGCCCATCCGGCGTGACCAGCGCGCGCGTCCGGTGGCGGTCGTCCTTGACCATGCCGAACACCGGGATATCGATCGACAGCTCCCGCAGCACGTTCAGCGCCACATTCGCGTGCTCCACGCCGCCGTCGATCAGCAGCGCGTCCGGACGGTCGGAAAACCCAGCGTCGCCCGCCAGAAAATGTGCGAACCGGCGCTCCAGCACCTGCTTCATCGACGCATAATCGTCCTGATCGCGCAGGCCCTCGACCTTGAAGTGCTTGTAATCCTTCTTGCACGGCCGCCCGTCCACATAGACGACCATCGAGGCCACGATATCCGTGCCTGCCGTGTTGGAGATGTCATACGCCTCCAGCCGCTGCGGCGGCTGCGGAAGCCCCAGCATTCCCTGCATCAGCGTCAGGACGCCCGCCGCGCGTTCGGCCTTGGTCGTGACGCGCTCCGCCTCCTCGCGGGCATTTTTCTGCGCCAGCTCCACGAGCCGCACGCCGTTGCCGCGAACCGGCTTGCGGATATGCACCTTCTTTTTCAGCTCCTGATACAGGAGCTGTTCGAAAAGCGCCGCGTCGTCCATCTCGACCGGAAGGAGAATCTCCTTCGGAGCCGCGCCTCTCGCCAGATAATACTGCTTGACGAGGGTCGAGACGGCCTCCTGCGCGTCGTCCGACGGCGCAAGAATTTCATAGTCCTTGTCGAGCAGATTGCCGTTTACATAGTGCAGCACCGCGAAGCAGCCCTTTGCCTCGCTCTGATAGTAGCCGATCACGTCGGTGCTCGCCATGGAGCCTGCCGTAACAAGCTGACGCTGACCGAGCGATTCGACCGCAAGCAGGCGGTCGCGCAGCGCAGCGGCGCGTTCAAAATCGAGCGCTTCGGCGGCGGCCTCCATCTGGGCGCGCAGCTCCTGCGCCGTTTCTTTGTATTTTCCCTCGAGCATCTGCACGGCCTGCCGGATGCGCGCGCGGTATTCCTCCGGGCTGCGCGAGAGCTGGCACCATGCGTCGCAGTTGTTCATGTGGTAGTTGAGGCAGGGCCGATCCTTCCCGAGGTCGCGCGGAAACTTCTTTCCGCAGCCCGGGAGCTTGAGCGTCAGCCGGAGCGTGTCGATCACATGCTGCGAAACAAAGCGTCCGCCGTAGGGGCCGAAATACTCCGCGCCGTCGTCCTGCACGCGCGTGGCCAGCTCGATCACCGGGTATTCCTCATGCAGATTGACGCGCAGATAGGGATAGCCCTTGTCGTCCTTCAAAAGGATATTATATTTCGGCATGTACCGCTTGATAAGCGAGCATTCCAGCACAAGCGCCTCAAACTCCGTCCGCGCGACGATCACGTCGAAGTGGTCGATCTGCGAGACCATCCGCCGGGTTTTCGGCGTATGGGCGGAGGAGTCCTGAAAATACTGGCTCACGCGGTTTTTGAGCTTTTTTGCCTTGCCGACATAAATGACCGTGTTGGTCTTGTCCTGCATGATGTAGACGCCTGGCTCATACGGCAGGCTCAGCGCCTTATCCTTTAATTCTTCAAACGTCATAATTCCGAAAAAACCGCCTCAAAAACCCAAGGCTTTTGAGGCGGTCACGATCCACTCAGGGCTTTGCCGCACGATCCGGCAAGCCGCTCCGCAGCGCAGCCTTGGCCGGTCAGGGGTCGAAAGGCGAAACGAAATTCTGAATTTCGAGCCGTTCCAACCGGCGAACCGGCAAAAGAGCCAGCGAAGCGCACCGGCACGAGCATGCGGCGATGCCTTAGAAAATTTCCTTAACCAGCATTTCCGTCAGCGCCTTGACGGCCTCTTCCTCATCCGGGCCTTCGGCAAGGATGCTCACGCGGGTGCCCTTCGTGATCCCCATGGACAGGACGCCGAGCAGGCTCTTTGCGTTGATCTT
>ENA-ORML01000186-ORML01000186.1-human-gut-metagenome-genome-assembly--contig:-NODE-186-length-79896-cov-4.609324_pt1 | contig 79896 bp, 82 predicted proteins | sample MGYA00242103_ERZ508995 | MGnify/ENA primary metagenome ERZ508995 (study PRJEB26280, sample SAMEA2338702) | human gut metagenome | biome: human gut; feature: human-associated habitat; material: faeces... | reverse complement strand
GTATAAGCGTGGGTTCATCATATTTGGTGTGGTATCTTTAACTATGGGAAACTCCCGTTTCCCATTTACTCACAGCAGGTACGGTTACCCCCAGATAGTTTGCCATTTCTTCCTGGGTCAAATGATTTTCTTTTCTGTATTTTCGTATGACTTCGCCTATTTTCATTTTAAAGCCCTCCAATCGTTTTTTACGCATTGGCCTCTGCTGCTACCATCATACCAAACCGGGAAGCCGCCCGCAATTGAGCCGTAATTAATTATTTTTCAAATTTATTAACTGGGATTCACAAAAGGTCCAGCATCTGCTGCGGGTTATCCACCGCTTTCACCTTTCCAAAGGCTTTAACTATCGTTCCTTCTTCGTCAATCAAATAGGTTGTCCGCACAACCCCCATCGTTTTCTTTCCATACATGTTTTTTTCTTTCCACACATCATAGGCCTGAATCGCCGCCAGTTCTGTATCCGACAGCAAAATAAAAGGCAAATTATACTTTGTCTCAAATTTCTTATGGGAAGCCACGCTGTCCTTGCTGACGCCGATAATCACCGCGCCCTTTTCCTCAAAATGCGGATACAATTCCCCGAAGCCGCAGGCCTGTTTTGTACATCCGGCGGTATTATCCTTCGGATAAAAATAGAGTACAACTTTTTTTCCTTTAAATTCTTCCAGTGTGTGTACCTGTCCATTCTGGTCCGGCAGCTCAAAGGCCGGCGCTTTCGTTCCAATTTCTAACATATTTTAATCCTCCTGTTTTCTTTACTCAACACCATGTTTTCCGCAAATATCCTGCAGACAGCACCGCTCACAATGGGGCTTTGTCCGGGCCGTGCACACATCCCGCCCGTGAAATACAAGGCGGTGGCAGAAATCGCTGCCCTCCTCCGGCGGAACCAGCTTCCACAGGGCCATCTCCACCTTTTTCGGCTCCTTAATGCCATCCACCAAGCCGATTCGATTCACCAGCCGTATACAATGAGTATCCGTAACAATCGCCGGCTCGCCAAACACATCGCCCATAATCAGATTGGCACTTTTTCTTCCCACACCCGGAAGTTTTAAAATAGCATCAAAATTCTTCGGAATCTTGCCATCATAAGTGTCCCGCAGCACTTTCATGCAGGCGCTGATATCTCTGGCTTTGCTCCTCCCAAGACCGCAGGGCCGGACAATCTTCTCGATATCTTCCACATCGGCTTCCGCCAGAGCATTTACATCCGGATACTTTGCATATAAACCTTCCACAACCACATTCACTCTGGCATCCGTACACTGGGCAGCCAGCCGGACACTCACTAGTAATTTCCAGGCCTGGTCATAATCCAGAGTACAGCCCGCATCCGGATATTCCTTTCGGAGCCGCTCAATGACCTCTAAAGTCAATTCCTCTTTTGTCATTATTCCATTACCTCTCTGAAATTTTGTCATATGCTTTATTATATCATGTCATCAAAATCCGTGGAAGCCCCACTCTATACAAATAAGACCACCGGCCTGCAGCCGCTCAGCGACTTCATCCAGTGGTCTTCTTATCATTTATTTTTCTTCTACCGAAAACCAGATTTCACAATGAAAATCATTCCGATAAACTTCATCACTCGGATAAACCTCTATGCAGAATCCTTCTGCCAGTTGATATTTGCTGGACGGGAAAAATTCGGTATAAATCTTTTTCAGGAGTTGCGTAAATGCTTCCGGCATTTTCCCTGTACACGGAAAAATCGCCCATGTATGGGCCGGAATTTCTTCAATTGTCAGCCCCTCAGCCACCGGCCCATCGGTATAAGCCGCTGCAATCGCATAATCAAAATCTCCCCCATTCGGATTGGCAAAACTGATTCCCACAATAGCTCCGCCAAAAATATTTTGGGGATTTACATAGGCGGCCAGCGTCTGAATCGTTCCATCCTTTATACAATTCTCCCATGTTTTATGAATATGCTGCGATGCAATTTCGCCGCCGCCCTCATATCTTGCCTTTTTCGCAATGACCTTAAATGCTTCCCGTTTCTCAATTCTGTAATCCATCGCCGTTCCTCCTTCTAATATGAGTTTTACGGAAATTCTGGAAAAAGATTTCAGATTGACATTTCCAACCTTTGCCTGCGCAGGCGTGATTCCATGAAATTTTGTAAATGCCCTGCTGAAACTTTCCGGGCTGTTATATCCATATTTCAGCGCAACATCAATGACTTTCGCATTTTCTGTCGACAGTTCCACTCCGGCCAGCGTCAATCTGCGGCTCCGAATATATTCGCCGACGGTATATCCGCTGATTACGTGAAACACCCGCTGGAAATGAAAGCTGGAAGAATAAGCCCGCCTGGCAATCTCATTATAATCGATTTCATCTTCCAAATGTTCTTCGATATAATCAATCGCCCGCTGCAAATTATCCACCCACTCCATACTTTTCCCTCCTTCCGTAAACTCAGTATATCGAAATCAGAATCCTTTTGCCTGACTTTCTGTGCGCTTACCTGTCTGTTTATCCTTATTCCTGTCTATCGTCATTTAAGCAGGGCATAAATACAACAGTCATATATTTTTCCCCACTTGCAGACAGCCCTTTTCATGATGCCCTCCAGTGAAAAACCCGCCTTTTCCAATACACTTCTGGAACCGATATTATAAGCGTAAGGCTCTGCATAAATCCGTACAATATCAAATTTCTCGAAGGCTTCCCGGCAGATGCGTTTTACCGCCTCCGTCATAATTCCCTGTCCCCAGTATTCCTCGGCCAGCCAATAACCCAGCTCTCCACTCTTTTCATAAACATCCGAACCGCCGAATATGCCAATACTGCCCGCCGCATGTCCATCCACAACGATAGCCCGGCATATCTGTCTTTCCTCGCTGTTTTCCGCGCAGGAACCTACGTACCCTTCCGCATCTTCCAATGTATAAGGATATGGAAAGACATTTCTCAGATTCGCAGCAATGTGCTTATTGTTGGCATAATGAGCGACATCCTCAACGTCCGCCATCGACCATTTTCTCAAATCAAATTGTATCATCTTCCATCACCAAATCCTTTCGAATTTTTTTTATAATATTCCCAACAGTTTCCTCATCCATCGGTATAACCCGGCTCCACATTCGGATGCCCTGATACACGTATAAAATCATATCCGCCATTGTTTTTGCATCCACCACCAGAAACTCTCCGCGCCGAATACCATAGACAATCAATGACTGCCATTTCTGCTCTGCTTCATAATTCATCCTCAACATAAAATCACTTTTGCAGGTACAGGAATACTCATAAACGGCATAACTCAACGACCGTGTTTTATCCAACATTTCTCGCCGCAGCCGCTCCAACAAATTATCCAAAAGTTCCACAGCAGAAACACCACCCTGAATTCCATCCTGAACAACGGCATTCGTTTCAGCAGCAACCCCATCTAAAATTTCTTCAAAAATCGCCTGTGTACTTCCATAATGCCGATAAAGACCACCCCGGCTAAGATTACAGGCTTCACATATATCTTTCATAGTTATCTTTGAAAAACCTCTATCTGCAAATAGCTGATATGCCTTACTTTTTATCAACGCTTTTGTTTGAATTCCTTTACGCCCCATATTTCTATATCACCCATTTATTTTTGCACCATCCGCACATTTTTATAGTGCTCTTGCTTCTTTTTGCGACATATATGTCGTTTTATTTATTATGCGACATTTATGTCGTTTTGTCAAGCAGGAATATTTTTGGACAAATCGTCAAAAACTAAAACATGAAAAACAAAAATATCTATAGGAGGCTATTTCATGACAAATAAAGATACGTTATGCTTACTAAAAGAATGTGACTCGGGCACAAAAATGGCCGTGTCATCCATCGATGAAATACTCGATAAAACCGAAGAACCCAAATTAAAACAATTATTGTCCGAAACGAAAGAGCATCATGAAAAACTCGGAAATGAAATCCACACACTTCTCATTAAACAGGGAAGTAAAGACCAGGAACCCGCGCCGATGGCCAAGAGCATGTCCTGGCTGAAGACCACCATGAAAATGGGAATGGATAAAAGCGACGCCACAATCGCAGACCTGATAACCGACGGCTGCAATATGGGCATCAAATCCCTCTACAAATATATGAATCAATATGCCGCCGCAGATAATACCTCAAAGGATATTTGCAAACGGCTGATTTCCATCGAGGAAACTCTGCGCCGGGATTTGCGCTGTTATCTCTAGTCATTTATAGTCTCACTCCGGCAGAATTTGTGCAGCAAATAAAACAGACGCTCAGGCGCCGGGCCTTCCATTGGTTTGGCTCCTGAGTATACCTATTTGTTCCCGAATAATTCAAAATAAAATATATATTGCTGCATAATGCCCTTAATATCTTTATATCTCCGATTCGGAAATCCCCTTTTATAGTGGGTATCCAATGCCTGAATCATATGGGTATCCATCGGAAATGCCTGCAAATGATGCAGCGCAAACAGGCAGATACAATCCGCTACCTTTTCACCCACACCGAAGAGTCCCAAAAGTTCTTCTCTTGCCTTTTTATAGGACATTTGCTTCACTGCTTCCAAATCGATTCTCCCGGAAACAACGCTTCTCGCAGCCCGAACCACATATTTACTGCGATATCCCAGATTACAGACTTTCAAGGCATCCTCATCCAATCCGGCCAGGGCTTCCGGCTTTGGAAATCCATAATAAACTCTTCCCCAGCTATCCAGCTTTTCTTCCCCGTAAGCCTCACAGATATTTTGTATACACCTGCGAATTCTCACGATATTATTCTGCTGAGAAATCAGAAAGGTGACTATCATTTCCCATAAATCCTGCCGCAAAATCCGTATGCCGGAACCAAAGGCCGCCGCATTCACCAGATAGGTATCCCTCGGATTAATCTGTGCAATGCAATCCGCATAGTCTCTATCCAAATCAAAATAGTCTTTCCAGAAATTTTCAAAAACTTCCGGAGTACAATAAAAAGTACATTCATTTCCCTGCTGCTCAATTTCCAGATATTTATCCCCGGCAATCAGGCTATACCGCCCCGCACCCTCATCTTCCTGTTTCATGCGGAAACACTGGCCGGACAGGCATATCTGCTGAAGGCTGAAATTATCTATCTGCATTTTAACCGTGAATTTATCCTCCATGCCCTACTCTCCTATCTTTTTCAGCCATCCGGCAACACAAACTTGTACCATGGACGCTGCAGCCGCAATATAAAAAACATACTGGGGGCCCATCGCCTGCCAGATAATTCCAAGGATACCGGAAAGTACGACGGCAATCACATGGTCCACACTCAGCCCAAAGGAAAGATTTTCCATGACATCCGCCGGGTCATCCGCCAATTTTTTCATTAAAAATGTATGCACCGTATTAAAATGATCCGTCAAATTAATTAAAACATACACCAGGTAGGCGACAAATAAAGGCGCTCCGGCAATACTTCCGGCCACCCATCCGGAAAACGAAAAAATAACCGCAATGCCGCAGCCCTCCAGCACAAGGGCCTTTTTCACACCGTATTTATCTAAAAATCGGCCAATGAGGGGCGCAAAAAGACTTCCTGCAAAATGGGAAACAATACCGAGAAGGGCCAGGGTATCCGCTCCCTTTGCCAGCAGCTCGATAATAATCCATGGCCCAAACACAAGCCGAACCCGTTTCTGACAGCCATAAACCGCCGTCACCACATAGTAGGGCAGATATTTCTTTTTAAATGAATGTTTCGATTTTTTATCTGAAATCTGCTTATGACGCTGCGGTACATTTAATTCCGGACATTCTTTCCGCAGTTTCAGGATAAATCCCGCTCCCACGGCAGCGATGGCCAACCCCAGGCAAAATGATGGAATCACGCCTTTGCCAAACCAGAAAAAACCGGCACGAAAGCCGATAAACACAGCCACAGATGTCATCATGGATGCCAGAAGCATCCGCCCTTTAAGTTTGCCCAGAAAAGTACCCGTCTTCCCTTCCTGAGACAAATCAATGGCAATACTGTCCCTCAATGGCATCATCATATGTTCGCCCAGCGAAGAGATAAACAAAAAGACCATCATCCACCCGTAGGATGGGGAGAGCAGGCCCAAAACCAACAGGCCAATGCAGGACAAGCCATATGCAATAAAAGCCATTGAAACATTACCCAGGCTGCCGAGCAAAGATATAACAACAACACACAGCACACCCGGCATTTCCCTCGGAATTTCCAGAAATCCCCGCTGTACCGAATTAATCTGATAGACCTCTTTAAAATAATTAGAAAAAACCGATGAACTCAGTCCCTGCGCCACCGTCAGCAAAATAATCGCTGTTAAAAATAACCGTTTTGCCTTATCTTTTGTCATAACATATTCCCTCTTTTTCATTCGGATTACTTTCCACTCAATTCTAACCAATCTTTTGATAAGAATCAATACCCATTCGGGCACCCCGTATGTCAGATGCTTCGCATGGGCGCGCTTCGTCAGGCTCCGCGCGATAAGGTATACCACTTCAAATGAAATTCTGTTCCGACTCCCGGTTCGCTTTTTACATCGATTGTCCCGTTTTGCTGCACCATAATCTGCCGCGATAGGGCCAGGCCAATCCCAACACTGTTTTCTGACGCATTTTTCCCTTTGTAGAAGCGTTCGAAAATATGGGCAATGTCTTCTTTTTCGATGCCCTCGCCATTATCACTAATATAGATATTGGCAGAAAAATTGTTTTCTTCGCCGCGGATGGTCACCCGGCCGCCCTCCGGCGTATGTTCCAGACAATTTTTTATTATATTGGAGACGGCCTCCACCGTCCAATGTTCATCGCATATTAAATGGATGTCCTCATCAATCTCAAAGGATATCTCCACATTTTTCACATCCGCCATGAGCCTCAGAGGCTCCGCCGCCCGCTGAACCAGCTTTTTTACTTCCACATCTTCTTTTTTCAGCTTCAGCATATCGGCCTCCAACTGGGAGAGAGTCAGCAGATTCCGCACAAGCCAGGTCATCCGGCTCACTTGCTGGTCAATTTTCCCGGCAAACTCTATCCGCTTTTCCTCCGGCAGATCCGGCTCTCTCAACAAATCTGCCATAATCGTAATGGATGTCAGCGGCGTTTTTATCTGATGGGAAATGTCCGAGAGCATCTTGGAAAGATATTCCCGCTCTTTTACCGCCTGGCTGGATTTTTCATGTAGAAGCATCACCAATTTATAAATCTCGCTCTGCAAAATGCCAAGCTGCCCCTCCCGGTAACTGGTCCATTCCGGCAGTTCAGGACTGTCCTGAATACGCATCAGATACATAATCAATTCTTCAATTTGTTTTTCCCGCTTTTTTCTCTGATAAAGAAAAACAGCCGCCATCAGGAAAAAGGCCCCGACAAGCAGGGCCATAAAAATCCTCTCCGACACTTTCTTAACCTCCTACTATTTTTCCATTCGGTATCCAGTGCCTCTCACCGTTTTTATGATTTGGCCTTCCGGGCTGTCCCCCAGTTTTTTCCGAAGCCGCTTGATATAAACGCTGAGTGTATTATCATTGACATAGTCTCCCACATCATCCCAGATGTTATTTAAAATCTGCTGACGGGTCAATGTCTGTCCCCGGTGATTCAGAAAAATCAACAGCAGCTTATATTCCATGGCCGTGAGAATCACTTCCTCATTGCCGCAATATATTTTCCCGGTCTGCAGATTTACCTGATTCCTTCCCACGATACTGACAGCCCCATCCATCCGTTCTTTCTGCCCCGTGCGGCGAAGAATCGCTTTCATCCGGGCCATCAACTCCCGAATACGGAATGGCTTAGTAATATAATCATCGGCCCCTTGCTCTAAAGCCATCACCGTATGAACTTCATCATCACAGGCTGTGATAAACAAAATCGGCGTCTGACTATTTTTCCGTATCTCCCGGCAGAGGGCAAAGCCGTCGCCATCCGGAAGCATGACATCCAACAGACAGAAATCCCAAACCCTTTCTGATTGAATCAGCGCCAATGCCTCTTTCTGGGTGGCCGCCGCCGCCACCTCATATCCCTCCTGTCTGAGAGAGTACTGCAAGCCCTCTGAAATGATCGCGTCATCCTCGACAAGTAAAACTTTCATAAATTCTATCCTCTTTCCTCCCGGATATCCTCCGCCACATTTCTTTGATTCATTTGCGCAAAACATCTCTGAGTCATCGCTAAAAGAATAACCGCTGCCAGTATGACAGCCGCCCCGCACATAATCCACGGAAAAGAAATTTTCATATACCCTAAAACTTTTATGAGAAATTCCCGAATCAAAAATATTAGTGGTACAGCGATTGCCGCCGCCCACAAAATACTCCGGCCCATAATCGCCCCACATTCACAATAAAGCATCTTCCGTATCTGGCCGTTCGTTGCTCCCATAGATTTCAAGATTGCAAACTCCTGCCGCCTTCCAAGAATTCTTCCCCGGATGGAATTATGCAGGCTTAACATGGAAATTGCCGAAGCTAAAATCACAAAACTGTAAAGTAAAATCCGAATCATCGAATTCAAGGAATCCGCCAGAGTTCTCGCATAATTGGCATCCATGAAGAAATACTTTCCCCCTGCAACTACCGGCATATTCCGCAGTTTCTCTGGAAGATCTGTGGCCTTACCATTCATTTTTATCATAAGGTGCTTCTGTATAGCCTGATAATTATCATCGTTAACATCCGATGACATCAAAATCTCATTCATGGCCTCGCCCGTATCCATCCGAATTATGACCCACATCTGCTCCGAATGGAACTGAAACATTTCAAGCTGCTCATTTGACGCATACCCTGATACCGTCAACGGAAAATCCTCATTCTTCTTTTCATCCGGGCAATAAAGCGTTATCGGAATGATTTCTCCTTTTTCCAAATCTGTCATCCGCTCAATTTGATAAAACTGATATCTTTCCGCATCCATGCCGCCGACTCTCCAGTTTTCCGTTGAAACTTCGCCGTCCTGCGCCACAATGGCCGGATACTCCGCATCCCGGATGATGTTTTCATCAACATCTGCCGCCTCCGCAATTTGACTGAACATTTCATCATTCACGGCAACCACATTCAGCAGCCCTCTTCCTCCGGAAAAATGTTCATTAAATTCTTCATCTGTCAATTCTCTATGATAATACAGATTAAACACTTTGTGAAGGGCCTGCCAATATTCCCAGCTGAATACTTCATTTGGAACAGTGCCGATAAAAGTGCCCGTTCCCCATTCGCAGACCGCTTCCACGCCTTCGTCCGCCTGAATCTGCTCCTTTACCGCCTCATAATCCACAAAATCGCCGTTCATCGTTCCAAATATATAATCCCAGTCATCCGACTTGTAATTGAGCGATGAATCATCCTGCATGCGATAGGATACAATCCGGGTCACATTTTGAACTCCAAAAGAGGTTACGACAAGAATCACCGCAAATACAACGATAGAACGCACAATTCCCCGCGTCTTTCTGCGCTGAACCCGCAGCGAATTCCGGGCTAACATAGCTTCCACACCGCGCCGCCGAATGAGACGCATATCCATAGAATGGAGCTTTTTCGGCTGCTGTTCATTTCCACGTATACATTCAATCGGACCGATTTTGCTGATCTTACGCGCCGGAAGATAAGCCGATACAAACACTGTGGCTATGCTGACAACCATCACGCAAAAAACTCTCTCCGGCAAAATATTTAAGGTTACCGGCACATCCTGAATTCTGCCGTAAATCCCCCAAATTTTTCCGACAAATGGCTGAAGCATCATCATACCGCCCTGCACAACAGCCAGTCCAAGTAAAAAACCTGCCGGCAATGCCAGTAAAAGCAGAAAAAAGGCTTCAAAATAAACGCTGCTTCGCTTCTGCCGCCCCGTAGCCCCGACAGAGCAGAGCATTCCGAGATAACGGCCCCGTTCCTCAAAAGACATATTGAAAAGATTATAAATCAAAATGATTGAGGCTATTATAATAACCGTTAAAAAGAAAAGCGTCATAGCCTGCACGATAATATTTATCGTGGAATCGGAAGAATTTCCCGAAAAGGCCAGCACATAATCATTAAATGCGACGGTTTTGTTTTCGGAGTATTTTCTCAATTCCCTGGAAGGAGCCGTCATCGAATCTTCCAAATCAAACATTAAAGAAACATTAAACAAGCCGCCGTTTTCCGCTGCAATTTCCGGGCTGATCCAGGTCACCGCTTCATAGCAGGCCGAACCCCCGCTTTCAAATCCGGGAGTTTTCATAAAACCGACAATCCGGTAATTCTGCTTTTCTCCCGTATAATTGATATCTTCCCTGAAGCTGTCATTCTCCGCATAATAAGGAAAATCCTTCGGTATCTCTACAGATTCCCCGTATTTCACTGTAATATCCTGAAAAGGAAATACGGATTCGACGCCCTCAACAAGCCCCGTGATGCTCCGGGTAAGATATTCCGCCGAAATTTCATCGCCGATTTTAACAGAAGAACCGTCCTCCCGCACACTTTCACTGAGAATAATCTCATTTGTTTCCGTTGGAAAACGGCCTTCTGAAAGTTCAATATTCATCCAGTCAAAGCATTTCTCCGAGTATGCCCGGATATTAAGATAAGGCTTTTCCGGATTTCCCGACAGGTTAAAGGCAGTCAGCCCCATACTTTTTGAAATCGCCAGATCAGATACATGTTCCATCGACTCGATTTCCGAAAGTTCCTCGCTGTTAATATCGTAAATACTGGCATGCCATTTTCCGTCCCTTGCTGCTCCCATATCTTCGAGATAGGCAATCCCCGTATCCTTTCCCACAAACACACAGGTCATTAAAAGCACCATAAAAACAATTCCAAAAAAAGCAGTTACTGTCCGCTTGTGGTTCCGCTTCATATATTGGAAGGTCACATAATGCACCACATGATTTTTCATAAGGTTCCACCTCCCAGTACGCGGATACGCTCATCCCTGGTGATTTTTCCATCCTCAATATAAAGCATCCGGTCCGCCTGCAGGGCGATACTTTCATCATGGGTAATGAGCAGCAGCGTCTGCTTCTGGCTTCGATTGGATTCCCTTAAAAGATGAATAATTTCAGCACCGGTATGCCTGTCCAGATTTCCCGTCGGCTCATCCGCCAGGATAATCGTTGGATGATTGAATAGGGCTCTTCCGATGGAAACCCTCTGCTGCTGTCCTCCGGAGAGCTGACTCGGAAGATTATTTCTCCGGTCAGCCAGTCCCATACGCTCCACAATATCATCCAACCGCTGTTTATCCAGCTTACGGCCGTCCAGCAAATGGGGAAGGGCGATATTTTCATCCACATTGAGTACCGGCAGCAGGTTATAAAACTGATAAATCAATCCAATCTGACGACGCCTGAAAATTGCCAGCTTATCCTCACCAAGCCCGTGGATATCCGTCCCATTTATAAACACCTTTCCGGAAGTCGGACGGTCCACACCGCCCAAAATGTGCAGAAGCGTTGATTTTCCGCTGCCCGAAGGCCCCACAATCGAAACAAACTCTCCCTTTTCCACGGAAAAGGACACATTGTCAAGGGCCCGGATTTCCGTATTCTCCGTGCCGTATATTTTTGTCAGATTTTCACATCTCAATATTTCCATGTCACATTCCTCCTTACTTTCTTTTAGTATAAATGAGCAACATGACTCTCCCGTGAATCCTTCCGTGACAAAATTGTCACTCTGCATTTTATTGTAACAGTATAGCATAGATTAAAAAATCGGGGCAAGAAATCTTTGTCTACCATCAGATTTCTTGCCCCATATTTAAATCATAACGAGAGAGTTTCTCTTATACAATGCCCATTGTCGCCAGGATAACGCCTACTAAAGCAAGCGCAATCGGAGTAATCACAGTCATCATCAAAACATGCTTATAGGAAGCCTTTGTCGTCACACCGCACACAGCCGCCATCATAACAAATGTCGGGCAATGCGGCAGTGTATCCAGGCCCATAGAAGCAACTGAAAGAATTTTGTAAAGAGCCTGTGTATCTACGCCGAGAGCAACGAAATGATCCATCAGCGTACTGCAGAAAATCTGAGTACCGCTCAAAGATGCGCCCGTAACACCGGAAAATACATTGATGCAGACTACTGCAGATAAATATGGATTCATCTTATCCGCCATTACCATCGCCAAATCAATGAAATATTGGAAACCTACGGAAATATTAACAACGGAAGCAAATCCCATCAGCGCTGCCGTTAAAAGCAGAGCATTGATGCTTGACAGCCAGCCGGCAGTAAAATCCTTGATAACATGGCCCTTCAAATATTTATAATTGGTAATTACCAAAACAACCGTCCCCGCCAGAATAGAGGTGCAAACGCTGTCCGAAGCGCTCATACTATTTGCCAATACCAATTTTAAAACAATAATTGCAACATACGGAAGAATTGCCAGTCCGAACGGCGGCAGCTCTTTACCGGAGGTACTTCCGGCAATCAGCGCTGCATCACTCTCGGAGGCTGTAAAAGCATCTCCCTTTGCTCTCAATGATTTTGCTGACCACGTAAAATAACCGATACCAATCGCAAAAGCCAAAACAAGGATAATCCCGGCCATGACCGGTGCGCTGAATGTACTCGTGCCAAGTTTTTCAGACAGCGCAATACACAACATGGAAGGGGAGCCTGGAGTTACAACATTTAAAACAACCGAACCATACAGGAAAATTGCCGGCATAAGATTCTTGGAAATATTCGCCTTGCGGAATACAGGTACCGCAACCGGATATATCGCAAAAATAATAATAAATGCGTTGATTCCACTATATGCCAGCAAAAAGGAAATAATCAACGTCGCCGCACAGGAGGCTTTAACCCCAAAAATGCCAAACAGGAAATTGGCAATCGACTCCGCCGCACCACTTTGTTTCATCAATTCGCTGTAGGCAGAAGCCACACAGAACATAAACAAATAAGATGCAAAAACACTTCCCAGTGATGCCGCATAAGTATTCACAAGCGTATCCCAAAACGGCAATCCACTTGTTACAATAAGAATAACTGTTGCAATTAAGGACGCAACAAAACCGTTCATACCTTTAAATGTCAAATAAACAAGGGCCGCAATGGCCACAATCATACCAATAACACCAATAGCTTCCATTTCACTCACCCATCCCTTCAATCAAATCATTTTATCAATAAGCAAATTTTTTAATACAGCCCCGCCACTGCTTCGGACTCTCAGCCGCCGCCATATGCGTACAATCATACATCGGCATCAGCGCCGCATTTGGAATCCGGGACTGCATATATTCAGCGGTTGCCGGACTATAGCCCGACCCCGGATCAGCATACATAATCAGCGCCGGAACATCAATCAACGGCAAAACATCTCTGAAATCCTCTCTGGCCATAGTTGACCAGTAATGATAATTCGCCGCAGCATGCTCTTCACTGACATCCACCATTCCCTGAATCAACACCTGGGCAATCAGATCGTTTCTCTGCCCGAGAATCCGCGCCCGAATCTCATCCGCCGTCCCCGAGAAATCACGAACATCCTCCGGATTTTTCTGAAACAGCAGACCCTCTGCCACGATCAATGCAAATCGCTTATAATCCGTTTTCATTAAGCGCAGATCATTTTCAAACATTTCCCGTGTATACCATCCCTGATATAAGCCGTATTTCCAATCGCCCTCATTGATCAGCTTTGGAGACATATCGCCAATAATCACTTTCGCCAGCCCTTCGGTTCCAAATTGACGAACATAAGAAAATATTTCCGCAGCTCCCATTGAATAACCGAACAGGGTTATATCCTCAAGCCCCAGATGCTTCATCAACGCCCTTGCGTCACGGGCTGACTGATGAATCCCCATCTCTCCGGCCGCCGGTGTCAAACCGAAAGCCCTCTGGTCAAAAGCAATAATACGCCCCGATTCCTGCATCGCCTCAATAAACAACGCCTGAGATTCAATACTGCTTCCAAACCCCATCATGTACATCATCGGTTTGCCCTTGCCCATATCCACATATCGAATGACCGCACCGTCTTCTGCCTGAAAAGACTGAATATCAAAATCAGCAAAGCTCATTTTATGTCCTCCTTAATTTTACGCTTATTTTTTATTTGTTTCTTCCGGCCGGAATTTAGCTTGTGATTAAATTATAACAATATCCGACACCATTGAAAAATTGATTTAATTCATTGACCCATGACAAAAACTCCCAGTTAAAAAAAACATGATTCATGAATTCCATTCATAAAGAAAAACTGTCCTGCAATCCTGCAGAACAGCTCTGACCTTTTCTTTATTCAATCAAATATATTCCAAAAACATTTCATTGGCGTTGTAACTACTTTATCCTTTTGACGGATAACCGACAGTGTCCAGTCAAATTCGGGATTTTCCAGATGAATCCAATTCACTCTGGCGTTATTAAATTTATCGACCAGCGGCTTTGGGAATATTGTCACCCCCTGCTCATTGGCTACCATTTCAAATATAAACTCCCACTGATAACTCTCAAATGCAAACTGCGGCATAAAACCGGCCGCCAGACATTTCTCCTTCACCAAATCGTAGTACATATATTCCGGGCTGACCATCAGCATCCGTTCATGACGTATCTCCTCAAAGGATACGTTCCGGCGCCTGGCCAGACGATGCTTTTTGGGCACCACCAAAACAGCCTCTGTCTCCAGCACTTTCTTTTTTTCAAAGCGGCCGTCTTCAAAGGGCTCAATGATAAAACCGGCATCCAGCTTGCCTTCCGACACTTTGTCAACAATATCCTTCGACGTAATCTGCTGTATTTCCAAAAGTATTTCGGGATATGTCTTCTGAAATCTGTGTATGATTGAATTACAGTAAATAGCTCCTGCTGTCGGCGGTACCCCCAACCGAATCACATTATTGGAACGGCTTAACTGATCCGCCAGTTCCTGCACCTGCTGATCGTAAAAGCTGCATATTCTTTCGGCATAATCATACAGAATCATACCTTCTTTTGTTACCTCAAAATTCTTTGCTCCCCGGTTAATTAATATGACCTTATACTCATCTTCCAGCGCCCGTATGGATTTACTCAACGTCGACTGACTGATGAATAGCTTGTTGGCCGCCTTTGTAAACCCGCCAAGACGCACAATCTCTCTGAAATATCTGAGCTGTGTTAAAGTCATGGCTATTCCTCCCCCTCTTATCTTCTGTCAGTCCTATGTTTCCCTTATTATTATAACTTTGACATACAGATTTCGTCTACATTTTCTACCCGTAAACTTTTCACAAAGCCATGAATTTTATTCATACATTATTTAAAAGAACTCCTTATTCCAAATCGTCACTCTCTATATAAGCTCCAGGTGTTTACATGCCTTCCATATACCGTCTTCCATAACCGGCGTTGTCACATAATCCGCTTCCAGTTTGACATCTTCAGAACTGTTGCCCATGGCTACCCCGAAGCCCGCCGCCCGAAGCATGCCAATATCATTGGCGCTGTCCCCAAAGGCAATCGTGTCCTCAATATCTGTGTCCAGCATTTCACACACCTTCGCTATTCCGGTCCCCTTATGATATCCCTTCGGGACAAATTCTGTCACCGGTATATCATGTATAATAAAGTCAAAACAGTCCTTTAATTCCTCATAGCATTTTTCCTGGTCCGCCGCTTCTGTTGCACAGGATAACTTGGATATTTCCCATTGGCCCCACTCGCCTGCAATGGTCAGCAGCCGGGAACCGACCTCCGCTTTCACCTTTTTCCCATAATTATCTTTGGCAAATTCTCTCTCATCCATATACAGATATTCTCTGCCTTCCAGTATGGGACGCATCCCATATTTTCTTACGGTATTTACCGTGTGTTCCACCAAATCCACATCCAGTTTTTTATAAAAAATGGTCTCGCCGCCATACTCAATCATCGTTCCGCATCCCGACACAACGCCGTCAAAACCAATGGCAAACAAATCCGGGTTCTGAATATAGGCCCGGCTGCGCCCGCTGCACAAAAAGGCCTGATGTCCATTTTGCCGCAGACTCCGAATCGCCCGAATCGTACTTTCCGGAATCTCATTATGCCAATTCCACAGCGTTCCATCGATATCAAAAAACACGGTCTTCTTCACCGACATTTCTCCACCTCCTGCTTTCTGCCCCATGTTCTTCTCTTCTAAATATAGTACATAGAAATATGACAGGCATTCCTCCTGAACACCTGTCACATTTTACTCTATCATTTCAGCGTTTTACGAAATATTCTTCATACCAAACAAGGAATGTGTAGATGGTCCACACCTTTCTCCAGTTGTCCGAATTTCCGCCAACATAATCATCAAAAATCGCATTGATTTCATCCACATTGAAAAACTGTGCCGCCATATCGCTGTGGAATTTCGCCTGCACATCCTGATTATAGCGTTCATCAGCCATCCATATACGAATAGGCACGATAAATCCAAGCTTCTTGCGGAAGGCAATTTCCTCCGGAAGAACTTTTGCCGCAGCCGTACGGAAAGCCACCTTATTCTGCTCCTCATTGACTTTAAATCTTGACGGCATCCGGGAGGCAATGTCAAAAATCCGCCTGTCCGTCAGAGGCATCCGGATTTCCAGCCCTGCGGCTGTACTCATTTTGTCCACATTTAAATAAATATCTCCTTCAAGCCAAATCTGAATATCCACGTTGGACATTTTAGCCAGCGGGTCCAGGCCTTCGGTTTCCTCATAAATCCGTTCCACCAGCTCAATCGGGAGGACATCCGGGTCATATTTTTTGAGAATCCGCTTTTTCTCGTCCTCTTTCATAATATTGGTGTTGCCCACATAAAATGTTTTCAGGTTCTCTCCATACCGCTCCGCATTGCGGTACATATTGTAACCGCCGAAAAATTCATCAGCGCCCTCGCCGGAATAACAGAGCTTTGTATGTTCCGCCGTCGCTTTGCAGGCTATGGCAAAGGCTATGGCTGAGGCATCCCCCAGCGGCTGCTCCATATTGTACATTACATAAGGAACAATCTCAAAATATTCTTCCGGCGTAATCAGGCATCTGGCATTCTCTCTTCCGAGAATCTCCGCCGTCTGCCGCGCCATCCCCGATTCATCAAAACGGGCCTCTTCATAACCGCAGGAATCGGTCAGCTTCACATCCGACATTGCCAGCACATAGGAGGAATCCACGCCGCCGGACAGGAAGGACTCTGCCGTCTCATCTTCAGATTTCACCTCCGGCATAATCTCCTGAAGGGTTGTATGAATCTCATCGGCCCAATCCTCCAGCGTTTTGCTTTCATCCGGGTGAAACTCCGGCGTCCAATAACGCTCTATTTTAAGTTTTCCGTCCTGCCAGACAAGATACCGGCCGGGCATAAGTTTTTTTACTCCCCGGAAAAATGTATTTTCCCCGGCCACATAGGTCAGGCTCAAATACAACTGGAGCATTTCTTCATTCAGCTTTTTCACAAAGCCCGGCTGCTCCATAATCTTACGAATGGTTGTACCACAGAGAAGATGGCCTTCTTCTGTTTCATAATAATAAAACGGCTTCGTTCCAAACTGGTCTCTCAGGCAGAAAAGCTTCTGCTCTTCCTCATCCCACAATGCAAAAGCGAACATGCCGTGCATATGATTTGCCATATCGTATCCCCAGGTCTCATAAGCCTTTATAAGAATCTGTTCCTCGCGTTCCTCTCTGGACAATGTCTTATCAATGCCAAGCTCTCCGCAGAGCGCTTCCCAATTTCGAATATGTCCTCTGTATTCTCTGACATTTATCATCTGAATAACCTCTCTTATTCTTTATATTACCTGATTATTATAAACTAAAGTCCACGGGATAACAATCCCTTCATCTACATTGGACATTGATATCTCGGCTTTCCTTTACTTTTTTTGCCGTATTCAATCGCCTCTTCCGGGCAGCCGCAGATGCAGGCCATACAATGGGTACAATGATTATCCCAAACCGGACGGCCATCGATAATATCAATATTATTCATCGGGCAGACGGTTTCACATTTTCCACAGCCAATGCAGGCCTCCGTCGTATAAAAGGGCTTTGCATGGACAAATGCAGGATAAAAAATTTTATTTACCAGGGCAGAACTGATTTTTCCCACAGCAGTCATCTTTTTCTGTGGAATCCGTTCTCCTTTTTTAATGACCTCAATAACATCATCTATCGCCGGAATCGCCCTTTCCACAATTCGGACGGCTTCATCCCTGTCCGGCGCCTGAAACATGGCAATATAGTTTTCCGGCATAATGATTTTCGCACAGCCCATATAGTTAAAACCTTTTTTCACACACAACTTTTCGATATATTCACCGGCATTTCCAATACTGTCCCCGCAGGTCATAACAAAATAAGCCTTACGGTTTCCGCCAAACTTTGCGCGCCGAATCCAATCCCTGACAATATGGGGAATCTGCCACGCATAGGTGGGTACAACAAACACAAAGGGACTTGCCGATCTTATTCTGGAATAATCCCCATCCCGAATCTTCTCAAACAAATTCAGGGTTTCATCCCCGGTCTTTTCCCCAATCCGCTTCGCCACAAATTCACTGTTGCCTGTGCCTGTAAAATAAAGAATCATTTTTAAACCTCCCGGAAAATAAGGTAGTGTCCTTCTATTCTATGATTTCCCTGCTATTTTATCTCATTTGCCATTCTGTAAAACTGACAATAGATTCCCCCGCGTTCCATAAGCTGGTCATGATTTCCTTCCTCCACAATTCCTTCCTCTGTCAACACCAAAATCCTGTCTGAATTTCTGATGCTTGACAATCTATGCGCTATGGTAAGTGTTGTACGTCCCTTTGCCAGCTCATGCAGAGATTTGGCAACTGCGAACTCACTTTCATTGTCAAGAGCAGAGGTTGCCTCATCCAAAATAATAATCGGAGGATTCTTTAAAAAAACTCTGGCAATACTTATTCTCTGCTTTTGTCCACCGGATAGCTTCACGCCACGCTCACCGACATATGTGTCATACCCGTCCTTTAAATTCTGAATAAACTCGTCTGCTCCGGCACGCTTTGCCGCTTCCCTTACTTCCTCATAGGTTGCACCCGGTTTACCATAAACAATATTCTCATATACTGTTCCTGAAAACAGATAAACCTCCTGCTGTACCATACCGATACTCCTGCGCAGACTCTTCAAAGTAAGCTTCTTTATATCTTTTCCATCCAGTATAATTTCACCACCCGATACATCATAAAATCTTGGAATCAAATTACAAAGTGTAGTCTTCCCTGCACCTGAGGGTCCTACAATAGCAATCTTTTCTCCTGCATGTATCTTCAAATTCAAATTATGGAATACCTTATTATGGTCATCCGGATATTCAAAGCTGACATGGTCAAACTCAATTTCTCCCTTCGGATTCTCCAAATCCTGCGCATCCGGCTCATCAAAAATCTCCACATCCGCATCCATAATCTGCACGAACCGCTCAATACCCGTAATCCCTCTCTGAAACTGTTCCGCAAACTCAATAATTCTTCTCACCGTAGCAATCAGGGTGGAAACATACATAACATAAGCTACCATATCCCCGGGAAGAATCACGCCATACTTCATGAAAAAGCCGCCGCCTATAATAACTGTCAGATACATCAACCCGTCAAACACTCTGGTGGAAGTGCCAAAAAGCCCCATCAACCGATAGGTATATGACTTGATTCCTAAAAATTTCTGATTACCTTCCTCAAATTTTTGCGTTTCAATATCTTCATTGGTAAATGCCTTTACTACCTTTTGCCCCAGTAAACTATCCTCAATTTTGGCATTTAACTCACCAATCTGATGACGCTGGTCGATAAAGGCAGAACGCATCTTCTTATTGAGTATCCGGCATACAATCGTCATAATCGGAACAAAGACAAATACCATAACCGTAAGCGGCAAATGGATGCCCGCAAGTATGATAAAGGATACGATTATCTTAACTCCCGCTATAAAAAATTCCTCCGGACAGTGATGTGCAAACTCCGTAACCTCGAACAAATCATTGGTAATGCGTCCCATAATCTGACCGACTTTTGTATTATTAAAATATGTATTGGACAATTGCTGCAAATGTGCGTACGCGCTGCGCCTCATATCAGTCTCTATCTTCGCACCCATAACATGTCCCATATCTGCCATATAAAAACTGGCAATACTGTCTATCACCCGCAGTACAAAATAAAGAAAGCCCAAAGCAAGTATCATTCTTGTTGTCAATAAAGCAATATCCTGCAAAGCAGTATTGGTAATCTGTCTGATAATCAACGGCAGTATCATTTCACAAATTGTGGTCAGCGCTGCGCAAAATAAGTCCAGACACAAAGTCTTATAATATGGTTTAAAATAAGGAAGAAATCTCCCGATTAATTCTTTTACCGTGTATCGTCTATTCTGTTCCATTCATACCCCCAACGGGCTATTCATCGTTATCGCCGCAATATGTCTACTATGTTATCACGTCTGCCTCATTATTTCTATATTTATTGCAGCCCCCGTTTTCAACCTATTTTAACGCTTTTTCATCAGCTTGTACATCCCCAAAGCCAATAAAACCGCAAAGACTGCACAATCGATAAAAAGTAAGATTTGCACGTATTTCACTATGCCATAGATATATAACACGGAAAATATTTCCACGGATAAAATGACAAAGCAAAAAAAGTTTGCCAGATAATCCGCAACCAAATCATTGTGAAACCAAACATACGCCCTTAGATTACTCTGCCATAAGGGCCTGAAAAGAAAATGGATAACCCCGCAGGCCAGCGGATAAACAAATATAAAGATTCTGTTGGCCGCCCTACTCACCTCACCGTCACTCCATTGAATCGGAATCTTTTCCGGCAGCTTCGGCCAGGCCAGTAGAGCAATGAGCAAAACCGCAGCAGTCAAAACGCCCCAGGTAAGGGAACCGCCCCACACATAGAGAAAGCCCACCGAATCCAACCTGAAAATATTTGAATTTGACTGCCAGTACTCTTTCACCTCCGGCACGTAGGCTCCCACATCCAGGTTATCAAAACTGACCGTCTTATCCTGCAGCATTTTACCGCATATAGCCTTCGCCTGCTCCAAATCCACCATCTGCCCGTCCAGCTTCTCCACCTGGATACGAAGCGTCTCTTGCAGAGAAATTTCCCCGAGAATCAGCCGATGGATAGTCTCAATCGAAATCCCCAGAGTCCGCAGGTACGCAATCTTTTTGATGACTTCCACATCCTCTTCCGAATACTCTCTGTAGCCATTCCCCACATTTCTTGTCGGCTGAATCAATTTTTCTTTTTCATAAAAACGGATATTCGAACGGGCAAGCCCCGTTTTCTCCTCAACTTCTTTAATTGTCATCTCATCACCTTCTGTCATTTTTATACAGAATAAAGTATCAACCGGGTTTACAGTCAAGGTTTTTTAGAAAAACGCCCCCTCATTTTAGCATACTCACAGGATTTTTTCTACGTATTTCCGAACACATCCATGGCCCTATCATTTAAGATGTGGTAAAATGTTTTAAAAAAGAAATGGAAAGCAGGAGAAATGAAATGATGTATGCGCCAAACATTATAGAAATTGCAGACTTTGAAGCTCCCGAACTGGATGTCTATGCCCGCCTGAGCGAAAATCAATTGCTTAACCGCCATGAACCTGAAAAAGGTATTTTCATTGCCGAAAGCCCGAAGGTTATCGAGCGCGCCCTGGATGCAGGCTGTCAGCCTATCTCCCTCCTGCTGGAGCGCAAACATATAGAGGGGCAGGCCCGTGATGTGATTGCCCGATGCGGGGATATTCCCGTCTTTACTTCGGACTTTGAAATTCTGACGCAGCTGACCGGATTCAAGCTGACCCGCGGCGTTCTCTGCGCCATGCGGCGTCCGCCCCTGCCCTCCGTTGAAAATATATGCGGACAAGCCCGCCGTATTGCCATTCTTGAGAACATCATGAATCCCACAAATATCGGCGCCATTTTCCGCTCGGCCGCAGCGCTCAATATCGATGCCGTGCTGCTCACCCCCGGATGCAGCAATCCGTTGTACCGCCGGGCTATCCGTGTCAGCATGGGAACGGTCTTTCAAATACCGTGGACCTTTCTCGGCAGCGAAGATTCCGAATGGCCTGACACCGGCATGAAGCTTTTGCAAAAACTGGGCTTTAGAACCGCGGCGATGGCATTAAGAGATGATTCCATCCCTATTGATGATGCCCGGCTGAGAGCCGAAGATAAACTTGCCATCCTGCTCGGCACAGAAGGTGACGGGCTGTCCCCATCCACCATTGCAAACTGTGATTATACCGTTCGCATCCCCATGTCCCACGGCGTAGACTCCTTAAATGTTGCCGCCGCCAGCGCTGTGGCTTTCTGGGAACTCGGAAAAAAATAGCAGCCGATAGCGGTCGTTTCAGAAAATTTTAATAAAAAAACAGCCCCTATCCGCGTTCCATCTCTCTTTTAAGTTCCGCCGGCATGCTTCTTGGTCCACGGACAGCATACACGCCAAACTGCTTTATCTTCTCAAAGGACCACGTGCCCGGCGCGTACTTTTCCAAAAGTTCTAAAACCATTGTGTTCTTTATAGTTAGATTTTTATCGGAATATCTTCGTGGGATATTCACCTCAACAGCTTTACACTTATACATAATGGATGAGTAAGGCGCCGCCACATACATATAAACAATATCCCCAACATGAATATCGCTGCTTTGTTTCCATGTGACTGTATCAGAAGCCTCAAAAGCGCCAACCACATCATAATATTTTGGATTTGCCGGAATAATCCAGTCCTTTGGTCCTATACGATTTAACTTCTTCTTATTTTTCTTACTGGCCGTTGCAATATAACTCTGAGAAATCAGATTGTATATTTGCTCCAACTCTACACTTCCATCCAGCCGGATACTTATCCAGTTGGACTTATTCATATGATAGGCTGGGAGAAATCCCTCCTGCTGCCTCAGCATATCGATGAGCATCGAATCAAGTTTTACATTGATAATATCGACATAGCCCTCGCCGCCCATCCCCAGGTGCTTTTTCCCAACAGGCATGATGAGGGCAAACCATTTATTATTATCCTCATGGCGGAAAACCTCATTCTCCGGATATCTGGCCCAGGGACATTCTGCTTCCACATTATATTCCTTTTTTATAAACGCAAGCACTTCTTTCCGCAAAGTCATCATCTCACCTCTTCCAGAATCTTTTCATCACGCTTCCGCACTGCTAAGAATCGTCTCCATGTTTTTTACAATATACTCCTGAGCCTGCCGGCCGTACAGAATAATCATATAGTCCACACCCTTGAAACTGGTTTTTCTTTCAGCCCTAATCCCCAACTGACTACCCTTTTCCGTAGGCATGGTACATATTTTATTTAATTCCTGACTAAATTCCTCTGTCAGAAAACCATTCTGTTTAAGCCACTGCACAATCGGTTTATAAGACAGTTTCTGATAAACATTTTCATCAATCAGTTCATTCATCTGCGCTACCAGCTTGGATATCGATTTATCTTCCTTATACATAAATGAAGACAGTGCCTCCAGCGGAAAATTCGGTTTGTCGATTTTTCTTGCTTTCTTTCCAATATAACCATTGTTGCGCTTCACTTCTTCCAGTATCTCTTTTACAAAATACATGCAGCGAATCACATTTGGATTGTTAAGCACCGCATCATCATCCGCCGGCATATTGTTCACCGGATTATGCCCATCGGCAATTCTCTGTAAATACAGAATGGCTGTCTCAAGTTTTTTCATATCTACGGATTCCATAGAACCACCTCTTCCTCTAAATATTTCTTAAGCTTTTTGAGTTTATTTTGCGTAATGATTTCTGAATAATGTAAACCTTCATAGGTTGAATGCAGCACCGGATACCTTCCCTTTGTCTTCAAAATCAAATGCTCATATATCATCCACTCAATAACTGCCTGAATTGTTTCCCAGGGCATATCCTTTAAAAAGCCAAATTCAGGTATCTCATCCAATTTATCATCCAATATTTGTTTACTGGTCACTCCCTTCAGCACATCAGCAAGTACTGTTACACCGTAAAACCTGTCTCTGCTGATATCCTGAAGTATTTTTATTACCATATAGATCAAATCATTCACATCATATTTTCCATACATCACCGGTTTTACATCCGCACGCACAACTTCGATATAGTCATCTTTAAGTTCTTCACTGACAACAGGCTTTCTTTCGATATCTAAAACCACTTTCCGGGACTTTCCCTCGATTTTTCCCTGAGTCCTGATATCCTGTCTGACTGCGGGTCCCTCTGTCTCATATCCCATCTGCTCATAAAAAGCCTTCTTGCTGACCATCTTCCCACATCCACTTCCATCTGCTTTATAATTCGTACATCCCAGAAAGAAATCTTTATTCTGTCCCTGTTTTACAATCAGATATCCATCCTGACATTTATCACATTTTTGAATCGACATCTTGCCAGAGCGATAATCATTAGTCATAAACCCACAAATCTCCGGCTCATTCGTACATATATAAAGCCGCAAACCGTATGCTCTTTTATATTTAAGCTGCATCGGAAATCCGCAAAGAGGGCATGACTTCTTCAATGTGGTTGAAATGTTTTCATCATTCCACTCCCCACATAGGATAACATTCTTATAATCCCTCTTTAATTCAAGCAGAAACTCTGATGGATTTTTCTCCGGTGCAATCAGGAAAACTCTATTCTTTGTTCTCGTCATAGCAACATAGAATAATCTTCTCTCTTCCGCATAATCAATAGACCTGTCCCCTTTAATCACAAAAGCCAAAACCGGGTCATCTTCAATTTTTGACGGAAATCCATAAGTTTCATTTTTTCCATTCACAATAATAACATCATCATATCCCAACCCCTTAGATGAATGGGCCGTCATAAAGGTAATATCCAATTTCGGATATTTAACACTCTTCACTTTATTTCCCCGATTTATATATTCAAACAAGCCTGACCTTTCCAGATTATCTCCATCGAAGCCAAATCTTCCCAGCAATAAAATCGGTCCCGGCTCTTTATTTTCTTTTTTCTTATACTCCAGGAGTTGGGCTAACGCCGTTTCTACCGCACGCGCCAACGCATAATTTGCTCCGTTTCTACGACTTCCATCTCTGCTTTTTAATGTACTATCATATGTATATATAATCACAGGATTCTCTATTCTCTTATCTGAAATCAACTGTTTAGGAATCTGTTCCGTATTACGCTGTATAAAGTTCCCGGCAATATCTATGACATCCTGAGAATTTCTATAAGTCTTTACAATCTTCAGCATCCTGGCATAGCCCATCTTCTCCTTAAATTTAGTGAAAAGAGTAATATCCGAACCGCTGAAGGCATAAATAGACTGCCAGTCATCGCCAACCGCAATAATCTTTGCATTTGTCACTTCAGACAATGCCTTAACAAGGTCAAATCGCTGTCTGGAAATATCCTGATACTCATCCACGATAATGTACTTATAATCCAGTTTCTGCTTCATTTCTTTTACTTCTTTGAGAATTTTGGCAGATTCATTAATCATATCTTCAAAGTCAACCGCGCTGTTCTCTTTCAACCATCTTTCATACTCCAGATAACAATCATTACAAATATCCAAAAACAGTCTGCTCCGTACATTCTGGGTAGAATGATACATGCGGCTAAACTCCTCCTCCGTATATCCATTGACTTTGAAATTAGAAATAAACCGGCAGATAAGATTGACTAACTTACGGACATATCGGTTCTCTTCTCCTGCGACCAACATTTCCATTACTTCTTTATCTGACCTTTGTTTAAGTTCGAAGCCTTTTTCCTCCATCTCCTCGCGAAGATGAACTAACAACGGTTTTTTGTCATTATATGATGAAAATGTATAAATCAATGTCGTTCCATGCTGCTTATGTAACTTTACTTTATCATTTACCGCCTTTTTATATCGGTCCAATTCTTCCTGGCAATATATGTCGTTTTGTCCATTTTCCGATATTCCAAAATGTTCTATATAGGCGCTCCTGCCATCCTGATAGATGACAAAATCCGGCGTATATGGTTTCCGGGCATATGGCATATTATACGGATAAATAGGCTCATACTCATAATCAATGTTGTTAAGATAAAGAAAATTTGCAATCTCCACCTCCTGATGAGACCTCAAAACCTCATTTCGAATGGTGACTGACTTCTTCGTTCTTGCATCAATGACTTCACGCTTAAAATCTTCCAGGTCGCTTCTCATCGTTGAATAATTTGCTTTCGCAATATTATTGAAGAATCCATTTAAATCGTCACCCTCATACGGTGCATCAAAATAGGAAGCAAAAAACATAATCAGTTTATTGACAACGCTCTCTTTCCGCATAAGAGAACCTCGAAAATAATCTCTGATTACAAAATATAATCTATAATCTTCAACAATTTTCAACTGTACATCCGGTGTATTCGCATGTATGATAGTATTTCCCACAGAATGAAATGTTGCAATCGGGCACTCAATTTTTAAGGCGCCATGTATCTTTTCCTTCAGCTCATTTACCGCTTTATTTGTATATGAAACGACAAGAATCTGCGAAGGTTTAACCTCCTGCTTATCCACAAGATATTTTACCTTTGCAGCAACGGTTGTTGTCTTTCCGGCACCTGCACCTGCAATAACTAAACAATAATCTTCATCCGTTAAAATCACCCTTCTCTGGTCTTCATCCAAAGAAATTACCGGGTCAACTGCTTTCAAAACATTATCCAGGTAAAACTTCTCCCTAACCATGGTCCTCACAACAAAATCATCATTATGCTGCGCCATCTGCTTTTCTATATTTTCATAACAATATAAAGTATCTTCAATTTCGGCCAGAGAAATGCCATTAAGCTGGCAAAACTTATCCAACATTCCGCTGCTTTTCAATACATTAAAAAATGAAATGACATCAGAGCAGTTCTTTACTTCTTCATTATATTCACTCTTTGCAATATACCTGTCAGCATCCATTAAAGAACCAATAAAAGATTTCAGTTCAATCAATTTGATAACATTTTCATTCTTAGGAATGGAATTTTCCGATATAATAGAATCCTTTGGAGAATTATCCATTTTTACTTTTTTATAACCAAAAATCCTGTTTAAAAATCCCATATTCTCAATTTCTCCTCATTCTCTTGTCAAAATATTACTTTGCCACCCAATAAATCTTGTTAATCGTCCTTGCTTTAAATAATAGCCTAAATAAAAATAGAATAAAAAGTCCTCCTGAATCATAACAGTAGTAAGGGGTGATTTTTTGAAAATTCAATGGAAAAACCTGATTGCCTGTCTTGCCATACCGCTCGCAATCGGAGGCTTATCTGCACTTTTAACCCGAAACAACATGGAAATGTTTGAATCTCTTAATAAACCGTTTCTGGCCCCTCCCGGCTGGCTGTTCCCTGTGGTATGGACGATTCTATATATCCTTATGGGAATCGCATCCTATCTGGTGCTTACATCCGGGAAACCACACACCGCTGCTTTGACTGCATACGGTATTCAGCTTGTATTTAATTTTTTCTGGCCGATTATCTTTTTCAATCTGAAGCTGTACCTGTTTGCATTTATCTGGCTCATTTTACTGTGGCTGCTGATTCTCAAAACAACCGTTCTCTTTCGTCAAATATCAAAATCAACCGAATATCTGATGCTGCCATACCTGCTATGGGTAGCCTTTGCAGGGTACTTAAACTTTTTCATCTGGCTTCTAAATTAAGAAAAATTTTATTTAATAGCCACTTTGATAACATTGTCCCGCCTGTTTTCAAACAAATCATAGGCTTCTGCAATATGCTCAAGAGGATATGTATGGGTAATCAAAGGCGTTGTATCAATTTTTCCTTCCTCAATCAGCCGAAGTATTTCTTCGCAGTCACAGCCATCGACACCGCCCGTTTTGAAAGTCAGATTTTTCCCATACATATCCGGCAGCGGCAATATCTGCGCCTCGTCATACAAGGCCACAACAGTCACAATGGCATTGGGTCTTGCATTTTCCCATGCCATCCTGAAAGTATCTTTTGCCCCGGCAACCTCCAGTATCACATCCGCTCCGCCGTGATCGCTGTTTTCTTTTACAAATTGCTGAAGCTGCTCCGGCTCAACAACACTTACCTCCGGATAATATTTCTGTACAAATTCTCTCCGAACTTTATCTTTCTCGCATACGATAATCCGTTTCGGCTTTTTCAGCATCACGCACAATAAGGTACATATTCCGGTAGGACCCGCACCGATAATAAGCACCGTATCCTCCGGTTTAATTTCAGATATCCGAGCCGCCCAAAATCCTGTAGCAAGAATGTCTCCGACAAATAATGCCTGTTCATCCGTCACACTATCCGGTATCCGGTTTAATCCCTGGTCTGCATAAGGCACACGGACATACTCCGCCTGTCCGCCGTCAATACGGCAGCCCAACGCCCATCCGCCATCGGAATCGGTACAATTATTTACATAACCGTTTTTACAGAAAAAACATTCTCCGCAAAATGTTTCCACATTTATAGTGACCCTGTCTCCCGGCTTTACTGTTTTTACCGCATCCCCCACGGTCTCCACGATGCCTACCATCTCATGCCCCACGGTCACCCCCGGTACAGCTCTTGGAACTGAACCGTGCTTAATATGTAAATCGCTTGTACAGATACTGGCAAGGGTTATCCTGACAATAGCATCCTTCTCATTCTGCAGCTCCGGCTTTGGTTTCTCCCGCAATTCAAATTTTCCCTTTTCAATATAAGTATAGGCCAACATGATATCACTCCTTTACACCAAATAATCTTCTCCATCCCGAATTTCTTTTATGATATTCGACCCAAAAATCATGGGCCTTTTTTAACAGTTTGTTTTCAATCCACTCTTTCGTATAATCCGCCTTCCATTTGACAACATTGTCAAAACAATCCATACAATTTGTATCAAACTTGTACCCCGGACTCCAATACAAATTCAACTTATCATTCTCAAATTCCGATAAATCAACAGAGATTTCTGCCAATATATCCCCGCGAATTTTTCCATAGACATTCAAGGACAATGTAACTCTGTCTCCCGTGCAATTATTAAATATATTCCATTCCTCTTCGCCATCTTCCTTGAAACAACTATACCTTATCGCGCGGAGCTTGACGAAGCGCGCCCATGCGGAGCATCTGACATGCGGGGTGCCCGAATGGGCATGATTTTTCGCAAAAAACAATATTTCCTTCCATGCCGTCCCATCGATGGTCATAAGCAGGTACTTTTTTCCTACTTTTTTCAGCCCTTCGACTCCCAGAACAGAAGCGATTTGATTCTGAGCCGCGATATACTCGTCTTTTAATTCTTCAAATAATTTGTAGATATGATGGGCCGTATGCGCATTGACACATATACGCATGTTTTCAATCTGCATAAAAATCTCTTCTTCATCCTCAAATCGGCCGACATTATGCTTATTTTCAAATTCTTCTTCCGAAACAAAATAATCTTCAAGCAGCTTATCCTGATTAAATGTAGGATACACGCCGGATATATTATGCTGGCGATTTTCCATCATACAGCATATCTCTTCCTCATAAGACAGTGGGATATAGGCTGTCAGTTGAATATCGCCGTACCCTTTCTTCCACAATCTGACATCACCGAAGTCATCACTCTCCGTCTGCATCAGCATTTCCGTTTTCCTGTTTATACTGAAATAACGCAGCCGCCCGGAATCATATACCATATTGATGATATCATATACGTCCACAATAAATCCGTTTTTCTCAACATTTTTCTTAGCTATCTCTTCAATCAGTTTGTTAAAATTCAAAATGTTTTTCGAATAGGAAAATTCTTTTCCATTTTCCAGGCGGACAATATCCGGCTCTCTATAATGATGAATATTGGAATTTAAAACAAGAATATTCAGAGTATCGATATACCCAATTAAATCAGAACCATTAAACTTTTCAATCGTTTTCTCTATCTTTTCTCTATCATCCCTTGATGTCACCTGAAATGCGATTCTGTTTTCGTAATCAATCAAATCCACTGCTATAAAATTCCCTGATACTTTTGCGGACAGTGACACAAGATGGATATCATACAATCTATCCAAAATCCGGCCAAAAATCTCTTCACAAATGACATTTATATCCGTCAGATTATTCTTATTATTCATTTTAATTGCAGCCGCAATTTCTTCCAAGCGCTTCGAAATCCGCCCGATATCAATATCTTCATCCCGGATACTTCTCTTTGTTATCTTCCTCATATTTCCACATACTCTTTCAATTTTATTCTAAGATAATTTTTCATTTCAAAGTATTCCTTCGCAGATATTTTCAACCCGTCTACAATCTCCCAGTCCTCATCGCCCCAGTACAGGGCAGATAAAATCTTATAGCACCTTTTTCCAAATCGTCTCATATCATTCCATAAGCACACATGATTAACAAAGTTCCCACGAACAGGAAATAAAATAGTATAAACCGGCTCATCGGAATCTCCAATAAATTGATTCAAAGATAATTTTGCCTCTAAACGAATCTTATCATTTCTTTTTCTCCGCTCATCCTTAAAGGCATCAATAATCCGATTTTGGGAATATATCCACAGCAAATCCTCATTATAAAAGTTATCCAGTTCATTCCTCACTTCAACATATTTCAGAAAGGCAATACTTCGACATTCATCAAATTCCAAACCTTTTCCATAAACTAAGTATAACTGGTATACCATTTTGTCCAGCTGTGTATATTCATAATCCGACATCTCCTTCTGCCGTTTTATCATCCCATTCTCCCGATATCCGGAGATTCGGATACTTCCTGAAGCCGGCCAATCCAGAGATTTTCTTCCGGATTCCATTCCAGCCAGTACACAGCCGGTATCGAATAACCAAACTTTTGGAGAATCTCTTTCCATTTCTTAAACTTCATCGCACCGCCTCTCGGAAACCTGAAACTCTTGTCCCCATCCAGTTTTATGGCGATGGTTTTATAATCCTCCGAGTACCGAGAATCCACCCACATCTCCTCGTTATTTTCCTTTATCATTTTAATCACCGATGGACTGATGAAAACCTGCCCATCTTCTCTGACTTTTATTTTTGGACCGTTAAATATTTTCTCAGGCATCGGGAATTTTATAAATTTATCAAAATTCAAATCATTCTTTCTCTTTTGCATAAGCATATCCTCCTTGCATCACGCGTGCATTTTCATTTCAGACATATATTTACCCACCTTATTACCTATTATAACGCAGGCAGGTAATAAAGTGGGGGATAAATTTTTTCTTCACATATTCACCTGGCAGAATATTAAGTCCATTCTCCGTTGCCACCCTCTGTTTTAAGGATGCGCAGATAATGATTGGCTTCCCGGAGCACGTGGTCTGCCAGCAATGGCAGAATAATGGAACGTATGCCGCAGCCTGTAATTTCTTCCGTACCTGCCGCTTTAAAGTCGCGATACTGTTCCGTCGTTTCCAGCGTTTTTCTTGTCAATGCATCTAGCGTACGGCAATCCTGTTTTCTCGCCTCTTCCAATAAACGACAATAGTCACCGACAAAATCATCTGCTGTTTTCATAAGCTCACATTCTGTCGGGTCAAGCAGCCCACGAATAAACATGGCATGTTCCATCATAATCTGATTCCAGAACAATTCTGCCTCTTTCAAATTTTTTGGCGGCATACATCCCTTTTCTTCCAGTTCAGTTATAATCTGCCGATATAATTTTGCCTCCCGCAGAATATGCTCAATCAACAGCGGATAATTCGCTGTATACAGATGACAGGCCCCAATCTCCTGCAAGATTTTCTCTTTAAATGCAATCAATCCATCCATCAGATACAGGGCTCTCTGATTTAGGAGACGCACCTGCTGTACCATTCTTCTGTTCTGACAACCGATTCCATCGCCGGCTCGCAATCTCTGTTCCGCCTGCGTAATCCGAATATTAATCGGAATCCTGGTCAACCTTCTTGTCTGCTGCTCCGCCATTTCCGTAAATTCAGTGAACACTTCGCCGGAACCCAGTACATCTTTGCCTGCTATTCCATTGGCAAGCCCTACCGTATGCCCTAATACTTTTTCAAACTGTTCTCGAAACCAATCCGCCTGTTTTCTATATTCCACTTCCCCTGCCGGAAAGGCAGCCAGAAGAAACAACGCATGCTCCCTCATAATTCTGGCAAAAAATAAATGTGTTTCCAGGGATATTACTACATATTCTTTCATTTTCCTGCATACCTTATTATTTTATTGAATCTCTATATAATATATGCGGATTTATAATTCCCAGTTCATCAATATCCGGAATAGCCGCTATTCATTTTCCGGCCCGTAATTCAGAAAACAAAACCCTCGCAAATTCTTCTCTGGCATATTTTTCTCTCCACGGAGTATGACCGCATTTATCAAGTACATATGATTTTATGTCCACATTAAGAGCTTTTAATGGTTCAATAACCCCCGCCGCCGGATGTGGGTCAACCGCTCCTTGAATCAGCACCATCGGGCAGGAAATCCTTCCAAGCCTTTCCAGCAGTTTTCCGGATTTCCGTAACTCTGCAGCTTCCTTCCAAACCTTTTCGTACAAATCTCCGTTTACGTCTGCCTTATCCCTCAAAGCTTCCTCTTCATGATATCCGTCTGCTTTATCACATATTTCACCTAATCGCTGCAGGTATTCATCCTTCTCTCCAAAACCGTTCTCTAACTGCCGCAGAATCTTTTCAAATTCTTCCGCTTCCTCTGATGACATATTTTCTTTTCTGCGTTCTCCGATTTGAGGAACATAATATTCATCCAAAGGACCGCTGCCAATCAAAATTACTTTTTCCACTTTATCCGGAAATCTTTCTGCAAATAATCCTGCCAGCCATGCGCCCCAGGAATGTCCTGCCAAAATAACTTTTCCAGCGCAACTCTCTTCAATTTGCTCCATTAACTCTTCTTCCAGCTCCTCAATCGTATATTTTGACTGCATCGGCTCAAGGACGCCAAACTCTTTTGAAATCAGCCTTGCAAGTCCAAAGGCTGAGCCTGCTGCTCCCGGCCCGCCATGCAAAACCACAATATTATATGGCTCTTTTCCGTGTTTTCTAACCATACCGCTCTCCTTTACAGGCCCTTTTCCATACAAACAGCTTCCTTCCCCGTTTCTTTTCTCCATAATATGATAGCAAAGGAAATCTCCGTTTTCTGCTTCAATTTTTTCGTAGGATACAATCTGATATCCCCGTTTCAAATACATACTTTCCGCCGGAAAAGAAGCGGCCACATGAACCTTTGGATAATTCTCAAAAATCCTTGCTTCCAGCAAATCCATCAATCTGCTTCCATAGCCCTTTCCCTGATACTCAGGCAAAATAAATAATCTGCAAATCTCATTCTTCCGAATACTCCCAGTACCTATCAGTTTTTCCTGTACCAACACAAGATAGATTTCTTCGGAAGTCATCGCCTCTTCAATCCTCTCTTTGCAGTGCAAATCAAGAAAAAACTGCACTGCACCTGCCGGGTAATAATGGGGATATATAGTTTTGATTGTTTTTTCTACTATTTCTGATACAATGGCAGAATTATCTGCCAATCGCAACTCCATATTCAAATCTATCATCTCTCTGCACACTTTTCTTTATTTTACTCTATTTTTTCATTCTTGCATACCTGAATTTACTGAATACATACCTTGCACATTTCCATATTCGTCATATTGCTAAAATTCCAACCTGCATATATGAACACCAAAAAATCTCTACATTCATAAAGCCACAATCTCTTAGAATCTTAATTTGTTCTTGTATTGTTATTGGAAAATATTCTGTATTGTATCTGCTCAAATGTCATCTAGTGATTCACCAAGATAGAAGTAATTACATCAAATTGCGAATCATAGTTTATTTCTTCTACTGGAAGTTTTAAAAATTCTACACTGGGAAAACTGATTTTCTGTCTTGCAACCTTTAACATAACAGATGAATTATCCGTACAAATCATCTTTTCCACATTGCATTGTTCAAATGCCACTTTTGCCATTTTGCCAGTCCCACAGCCTATATCCAGCCAAGATACTGCCTTATTTGAAAATGCAGCTGAAACCACATCTGCTATCTGATTATAAGCTTTATCATAATACGGTATAGTATTTAAAATATCTTTATCATACCTTATCGCGCGAAGCCTGACGCAGCGCGCCCATGCGAAGCATCTGACATGCGGAATGCCCGAAAGGGTATAGCTTTCTGCCGAAAAAGCTGCCTTACGATTACTCACACCTATCCTCCTAACACATTATTTATAAGTATCCAAATAGTGCTGCAATTTCTCTGCTAATTTCCCGATATGCACACCATCTACAAAAGAATGATGCACCTGTGCTGAAAATGGCAATAAAATTTTACCGTCCTTTTCGTAATATTTACCCCAATCAAATAGCGGCGTTGCATTATCTTTTTTGCCCGAATCCGTGTGGGAAATATGAGTAAAACTCACCCAAGGGAAAGCTGAAAACTGGAATACATCATTTCCTAGTGGAGCAGTAAAATACTCCTTTTGCTCTTTTTCAATTCGAGTTGCTACCGCCACATATTCTTCCAGCGTATCTTGCATTTCCACATTTACAACTTTAAATAACTCCGTTTCTCTATTCAAATAGGTAAATGCTGTATTAATTCTTTCAAACTCAACAGGCTCACCATCTACAAATCGGTATCGGAACTCCTTAATCTCATTTGCACACTTTGAAACAGCAAATACAAAAGAAAACGTAAATGAATAACCTTTCAATCTGATTTGTGACAAAAAGTTCGTAATATCAAGGTCAAAGCTCACACAATACTGTGGTTGTACACTATCTCGGAATACTTGATAGTGCAAGCTTCGTTCCCATGCAGACAAATCAATTTTCTTCATTTCATCATGCCTCCTAAAATCATTATATTAAGAATCCTATTCTCACTCTGATTATATTCTCTAATTTGTATGATGTCAATTAGTTGTATGATGTCTATATTCAAAAATATAGGTCCCTGCCTTCAGGGCAAGAACCTAGAATGTTAATCAAGTCCTAATTCTTTCATTGCGTGCATGATATGAATCTTCATAGCATTTTTGGCGCCCTCTGCATTACGCTGCTCCAAAAATTCCATAATCATTCTGTGGTCATTTATTGTATCTTCAATGGCCTTATCACTCTGTAAAGATAAGTATACTCCCTTTGAAATCGCCTGATATAAAATCGGCATAAGTTTATTCATAAATTCATTATGGGTAGCCTGTGCAATCGCTTTGTGAAAAGAATGTTCATCATCTGTTCTGTCTTGATGATTGCTGATTTCCTTTTCCACCTTTTTGCCAAATTCTAATATCCTCTTTATTTCGGAATCTGTTGCCCTTAAAGCAGCATAATAAGCAGCCTCCGGTTCAAATATCAAGCGCATTTCATATAAATCTCTCGCATTAACTTTTATATTTGATAGCTGTTCTAAATCCTGTTGCTTTTTAAATGCATTTTCTTTGACATATGTTCCTTTTCCTCTTTGAATTTCCAGTATATCCAAAGCAACCAAAATTCGGATTGCTTCTCGCAGCGTAGTACGGCTTACGTTCAATTCTTCTGATAAATCCAGTTCATTTGGTAATTTATCGCCGACAGAAAATCTTTTTTCTATTGTTATCATGGATAGAATATTATCCGCAACACTTTGTGATAACATCTTATTCCCTTTCATAATCTCACCTTAACCTTTTCTGCCATTATACTATGCTTAATACCTAAATTCAAATCTCTTGATTCAACGGTTTTCAGTTATTTATGGAATATGTGATATTTTTCAATTTTGTCACATACAGTCCTAATGCTTCTAAAGCCTTATATAATCAGCGTTTCGAGCATTTTGATTCCTATTTCCTATTGTATTTGTACCCCACTGTTAGATATCCGGGATACAAGTTGGATTGGCTTACGCCAATCCAACACAGGCTAGTCCGTACTAGCGGCTTTCGCTTCGCACACCACTAGACGGACTGGCTGCTTTTTCGTGTCCAATTATTGCAATTCCCCAATTTATTAATGATTATTGTACGTTTGAAATAGTTGATACCGCTATGTCTGTTAAAGCATCTACTTTACCACGCCCCTCATCCGATGCAACTTCATCCATAAGTTCTTTTGCCAACTGTTCTCTGTCATATTTTAACCGCTTCAAAATTGGGGCATGTCTTAGTTCAAAACTTTTAAATACATCGTCCCATGTGTATGCATACACTTCATAATTTTCTACTTGTACTACTAATCCTATTTTTCCTTTATCTTTAAAGGTTTCATAACGACTTTTTATATCTTCATCAACTCGTCTGCATACAGCAATAAATTTCCACCGTCTGTACTCGCTATTAAAGTCTGGTTGTTTTCTTATAAAATCCATATAATCTTCAACTTGCCTTAAAACCTTTTTTGATAACGAAACTTTTGGCGCTTTTAATTCTACAATGATATTCTCTTCTAACACTGTTTCAAATGAATTCTCGACTTCTCTTGAATTACACATAAAAATATCCATTCTTCGCTCTTGTTCAACATCCTCCTTTAATGTTGCATTAATGTCGTTTTCTCCATATAAAATATTGATGTATTTCTCTAATGCCTTTTTCATCTGCTGATCGGCACTGGCAAGATTATATTGTTCTCCAAAAAGCCAAAAATGTTGTTCTACAATTTTCTGAATATGATCTCTTTCATTAGCAAATTGCGTCAAATCGTATACTATAGTTTTCAGCAGTTCTATAACTTTGTATCTACCCTCTATAAATTTTATAGACTCTATAATATTTTCCAATTTAGTTTTTTTCAACATATCTGAAAAATCCTGCCTTTGCTCTGGCGACAATTCAACGATTTGTTCAATTATTGATAATACATTCTCTCTTTCCTCAGAATTTAAAAGCAAATTTAAGAATCCAAGCAAAGATTTTTCCTGAATAGGTTTAAGTTTATAAAATATTTTAGGTTCAATCTTATATATTTCTTCTGTAATCTTTACTAAGTCTTGCTTTCTCATCCTCCCATAAGCATCATCGGAAAATGTCGGAAAGGTTTTTCTTTCCTCCATCATCTCTTTTATTGCCTTTTCTGCTCTTTGTGACATATATGTTCCAATCTTTTTTTCGATAAAAGAAGATATAAATTTTTTTAATTTTTTAAATGTTTTTTTGTCATCCTCTGATTCAAACAAACTAATTTGCAAAGCGTCCAATTGTTTTTCTATATCATCTTTCTCATCAAAAAATTCAGACTTTACAAAAACACTATGATTAAAATCAATAGTATTTCTATTAAATGTCGTAGTTTCTCTACCCCTTACAATATCAGTACTATCAAAATAATAACAACAAAATTTTTCTTTTATAGATTCTTGCCATACAACTAAATTAATTTCAAATCTGATATTATCAATTATTTTTGATACTTTCTCGCTTAACTCAGTATTAATATATTTTCCATAATTAATAGGTGTTCCATCTACACAAATACTTATATTTCGATTTTTGAATAAATATAAAAACCATGCAAATTCTTTTAGTAATACAGGCTCAAGTACATCAAAAGCCATGTTCTCTGTTGTCAAAGAATAAATATTACTAAAAAATACTTTAGTACCTGTGTTTCTTTCTATTGACGTTGTTGGCTCCGTACAAATTATTACTTCCTTTTTGTCATTTTCCAAAATAATATCATATGTTTTTAATTCTTTACCATCATTATATACCGTAGTCCATTTTGCACTACATGCAAATGCCATAAAAGAAAATCGTCCTTTTCCTTTATTCGCTTTAGATTTCATTTTCAAAGACATAAGATTCTTCTTTGAAGCCAAAAATGCCCCAAATGTATCTCCTAATTCCTCATAACTAATCCCATCACCATTATCTGAAATTGAGAGGTTATCAATACCATAGGCAATATTATGACTAAAATTAATATTAATTTCTGTCGCATGAGCTTCAAGACCATTCCATATATATTCACATATAGCTTCCTTATAGTCATTCGTAATCCCAGACGACTCTATACTTTGATTTTTTACACTTAACGGTAGTATCATTTTAATTCCTCCCAAATTTTTATCTCTATTTTAGACAAAAAACTATTTATCAATTATATATGAAGCGATTATAAAGTTGTACATTCTACAATTTATCCTAGCCAAACAGCATATGGCTTAATTTGATAAAAATCAGAACTCAGTTGCAAAATATGTCCGAAAACTCCTAAAGGAATGTCTTTACCACCTAATTTTCTTAATGAAGTCGCAAGATGTGAAGTAAATCCAGAATAGGAAGTCTGCATTTTGTCAATTCCCATGCTCATTACTATTTCAGCATTAATAGCATTAGAATTCTTAAAATAATCATCTCTTTCGTCATACATATTTATACCGTTATTATAAAATGGTATATATCCCCATTGCTGTATAAATCCCACTGCTTCTTCCCAATTTTTTACATTTAATTTTGTATCAAATTCAATATTGCCAAAAACAAAGTTTGTTTTTCCCAGCTCATACTTTGTAAATATTTCCTGTTTATTACGCAACAAAACTTCATTTTCTTCAATATACTTTTTGAGATGTTGGATTTTTGTTTCATAAGGTTGTATTTCTACTTTTTCAATTGTACGAGTAGTTTCAACCCCACCGGACAAGTTTACATCTACATTAAACAGTTGTTTAAGTAATTTCGCCAAACCTATATTTCCAGAAACGCTGCCAGCTCCTTTTTGAGTCATCTTTATATGCTCTTCTTGAATAAAATCTGAAGATATCTGGGATAATAAATTATCTATACCTTGCTTATCAATATACCAATAATTGACTAATCTCATTATTAAGCCCCCTTTAGCATGAAAACTCTATATGCACATTTTACCATCTTACTAACCTATTCTCTACACATTTTTGCTACATTATGAAAACACTATAATAGGGCAAATATATCTTATCGAAACTCATAAAAATTGTAAGCTTATATTGAGATTACCCCTAGTCCGCTCATAAAAATATATATGTCATACTAGTTTATACTCCGTTCAATTTCTTGTATCTCCCCACTCTATATCAACCACCACCGACACATTAATGTAATCCTTAATCTCCTTATTCCTCATTTTCTCACCCTCATCTGTAAACACAATATGCTTATGAAAATGCCTAAAATTAAGGATTTCTACATATCTTTTCTTTGTATCGACACTATAGTCTCCACATGCTCCGTCGCCGGGAACATGTCCACCGGCCACACGCCCCTTGCCTTATATCCCTTTTTCTCAAGCCATTTCACATCCCGCTCCAGGGTCACCGGGTTGCAGGAGACATACACAACTGTCTTTGGATTCATTTTCACGAGGGAACTCAGAAAGGCTTCGTCGCTGCCGCTCCTCGGCGGGTCCATAAGAACCACATCCGGCAGACGGACGCTTTTATCCCGCTGAGCCGCTGCGGCCAGTTTTACCATGAATTTTCCTGCATCATCGCAGACAAAACGGATATTTTTTATGTTGTTTGCCTTCGCATTGCCGATGGCATCCCGGACGGCATCCCGATTAAGTTCAACGCCAATCACCTCATCCACGTAATCACTGGCAATCATACCGATAGTGCCAATACCGCAGTAAGCATCAATCACATACTCTTTTCCGGTAAAGCCTGCCGCCTCGATGGCCTTTTTATAAAGCACCTCCGTCTGAACCGGATTCACCTGGTAGAAAGATTTTGCCGAGATACGGAATTTTTTGCCGCAGAGAATATCCTCGATATAACCCTTGCCGTAGAGCACTTTTTCCCGCTCGCCCAAAACCATGCTCGTCCGCTTATCATTGATATTATGAATAATTGTTGTAATCTGCGGATGCTCTTTTAAAAGCGCCTTGACAAAGTTATTGCGGGAAGGGAACACCGGGGAACCGGTAATGATAACCACCATAATCTGCCCCGTGGCAAATCCCCGTTTCACAAGCACATGCCGCAGCAGTCCGTATCCCGTATCCTCATCATAAGTTTTTATCTTGAAAGATTTCGCCAGCTTGCGAATCGTCCCTATGATTTCATCTGCCAATTCATCCTCAATCATGCAGGATTCCACAGGGATAACCTGATGGGTACCCTCTCTGTACACGCCGGAAATAATGTTTCCCTTTCTGTCCCTGTCAAAAACTGCATGAACTTTATTCCGATAGTGGGTTGGATTTTCCATCCCCACGATAGGATGGATTTTGCAATATTTTCCCATCAGTTTTCCAACCATTTTTTCTTTTATTTTTAACTGTTCCTCATAGGGCACACCCTGATAACGGCAGGGGCCGCCGCATTTTTTATGTACCGGACAGATTTCCGCTTTCCCCATCCTGTTTGTCACCTCACACTGATTTCTATCATTTATGTTACAATAAAATCTGCGGGAATACAAGCATCGACTCGGCAATACAGCAAATAGCAGGGCGCTATTTAAAAACGGCAGGCAATCCGCCTGCCGCAATCATCTGCCTTTAGTTTTTGTCTTTAGTTTTGGCAGCCGCAAAGGCAGCTCACCTGTGAAAAATCAAATGGCGCCATCACCTGTCGGATAAAATATCCCTGCTCATGCCGGCACACCGGGCAGGCCTTCGGGGCTTCTTTGCCGGTATAAATATAGCCGCAGTTTAAGCACATCCAGGCGGTTTCCTGGTCAGCCACAAAAAGTTTGCCCTGCTCCATGAGCTGTGCGAAATGCTCAAAGCGGTCCGCATGGGTTTTCTCAACGGCTGCAATGTTGTGGAAAAGATTTCCAATCTGGGCAAATCCTTCCTGTTTGGCCGTATCGCCGAAATGTTTGTACACATCATCGTACTCTTCCAATTCGTTGTGCTGCGCCATGCGGAGCAATTTGGATACCTCCGGGGCAATGTCCACCGGGTAGCCGCCGTCGATAGCAATGGTCTCGCCGGCCATATCTTTTAAATGGCTGTAAAATAATTTCGCATGTTCTTTTTCCTGATCCGCGGTAAAGGTAAACACGGTTTCAATCACATACAAGCCGTTGGCTTTTGCCTGAGATGCCGCCATTGTATATCTGTTTCTCGCCTGACTTTCGCCTGCAAAAGCCCGCATTAAATTTTTCATTGTTTCACTTTCTCTGAAATCCATTATTCTTCCTCCTGAATTTTAAATTTATAACAACGGATGGTCGGAAAGGGCTTTCAGCCGTTCCCACCGTCTGTCGATTTCTTTTTGGATGTCCTCAACAACGCCCCTGTACTGGGGTTTTCCCAAATGCCGTGTCCGTCCCATCAATGACAGCCAATCAAGCACCGGGATTTTTTTATTCGTCTTTTCCGGGTTGTAACTCAAAGATGTCTGCCCTTTTTCCACTTCGTAAAGCGGGAAGTAACAGCAGTCCACAGCCTTTCCTATGATGGTCCGCTCTTCCTCCGGTTTATCGGACCAGTTCAGCGGGCAGGCCGATAATGCACGGATATAAGCCATTCCCTCGGATTTGGCGTAAACCTGGGCCTTTGCCGCTTTCTTTACAAAATCCGCCGGATTGGACTCGGCGGCCATTGCCACATAAGGCATTCCCGTGGCCGCCATAATCGCTGCCGTATCTTTATGGAAGAAGGTTTTTCCGTATTGCTTCGGCCCCACATGGGAAGTCGAACTTTTTGCCCCCATCGGTGTGGAGTAGGACAACTGATATCCCGTATTCATATATCCGCCGTTATCATACTCCAGCAAAATCAAATGACTTCCCCGGAGAGCCGCGCCGATCGCCGAGCCCAAACCGATATCCATACCGCCGTCGCCGCTGACCATCACAAAGGTAACATCGCCTTCCGGGTATTCGCCCCGTTTCTGCCGCTGTTTAAACATTTCGACGACTCCGGATAAAGTTGCCGCCCCATTCTGAAACAGGTTATGAATATAAGGTATTTTAAAAGAAGTTTTCGGATAACCGGTAGTCACCACCATGCCGCAGCCGGTCTGAAACAATATAACCACATGGCCTTCAATACCTTTAAGCAGAAGGTTTACGTTTACCGGAATTCCGCATCCCGGACAGGCCCCATGCCCCGGGCTGAGACGCTTCGGCATGGCAGTCAATTCATTGATTCGGGCATTTTCAATCTGAACATGGCCGTTTTCCGGGTTTATGCTCCGACGGATAATTCCCGGCGAGGCCGCCTCTTTCCTAATCGGCTCATAATATTGTATTTCCTCCCGGCCGCCGATACCCTTCGTCACTCCGATATAATCAAAGGCTTTGGCCTTCGGATTCTCACCCTCCCGAAAAAGCATTTCACCGTCCTCAGCGTAAAAATCTTTACCGCCAAGGCCGTAAATCCGGCTGAGTACCCGAATATCATTACCGCCCCTGCCAAAACTCTGAAGCATTGCCTTGATTTCCAGCGTCATATTTCCGCCGCCGGCGCCGTAGCTGTCCTGCCTGTCGGCAACAATCACTGTTTTTACATTTTTACAAATGTTGTAAAGAGCTTCCGCCGGAAACGGCCGAAGAACACCGGCGGTAAACACGCCGACTTTCTTGCCCTCAGCGCGGAGCTTCTGAACAGCAGAGCGCATCGTATGATAAGCCGAACCCAGAATAAAAACAGCAATTTCCGCATCTTCCATCTGATATTCCTGTGCCGTTCCATAATTCCGCCCGGAAATCTCTCCATATTCCTCATAAATCGTCGGCAGCCATTTTTCCGCTGATTTCATCGCCTGATGAAGCTGGTATTTATTATTGATAATATCCGGTTCATTCATATAGGAACCGATGGTGACCGGATGGTTCATATCCAGCAAATCCACCTCCGGCTCCCGCCTGCCGACAAATTCCCGGACAACCTCGTCCGACTCAAAAACCATGCATCGCCGTTTCTGATGACTTGTAAAAAAGCCGTCAAAGGCCACAATCACCGGAAGATTCACTTTTTCCGCCAGCTTCAATCCGCATATATTCATATCGTAAACAGCCTGAGGCGTATCGGCAAAAAGAATAATCCACCCCGTATTTAAGGCATACATGATATCACTGTGGTCCCCCTTAATCGACAGAGGGCCGGAGACGGTCCGGCAGGCCACATTCATCACCATCGGAAAACGGGTTCCCGACTGGACAGGCAGCTGCTCCAGCGCATATAAAAGTCCGTTTGCACTGGTCGCATTGAACACCCGGCCTCCGCAGGCCGAAGCTCCATAACAAATCCCCGCCGCACTGTGTTCGCCTTCCGCAGCCACCAGCGATATATCATGAAGCCCTTCCGCCTTCATCGCATCCAGATTTTCCGCAATCTGGGTGGAAGGTGTAATCGGATAATATCCCATAACATGATAATTAATCTGCTTTGCCGCATAGGCCGCCAGCTCATTTCCACTGTCAAAAAGCACCTTCTGAGCCTGAATTTCTCTCTTTTCCATTATCTGACACCTCCGTCATTCCGGCGTTCACTCATATAACTTTCCCCGGTAATCCATCCATCCGAAGCCTTCTGGGTCCAATGCATGTTCGAAGCTGTCAAATCCTTATCCGGCACAAACCACTGAGGCGCCGGATGTTCTGCTTCCACACCGGCGACAAGTGCATTCACCGGACAGACGGCAACACACCGGAGGCAGCCTTTGCAGTAGTGATAATCCAGCCCCTGATTCATCATCTGTTCTTTTCCTTTATAAGTTCCCCGTTTAAACTGGAACACCATATCGGGACAAGTCGAATCGCAAAGACCGCAGTGAATACATTTGGACGCATCAAACAGGGGCAGATAACCGCTCCGCGATGCCGATAAATCATTGGATGCCATACTTCCGGCCAGAGGATTTGCACCGCCAATGGGTGCATTTTCATAACCCCAGACAAGCTTTTCCTGCCGGGGCTCCGAAATCCTTTTTTCCTCTGTCTTTCTGTGAAAATGCTGAACCATGGCATGTCCGGCCATAAATCCATTTAAATTGATTTCCAGAAGGTCAGGATATTTTTTGCCGACGGTCTCTTCAATCAACTGCCTTCCGCAGGCCAGAAAATCCCTGACCATCCGATTCTGCTCACTCCCCCGACTCATCCCACTTTCCTGATTCGTCCCGCTTTCCTGATTCGTCCCGCTTTCCTGATTCGTCCCGCTTTCCTGATTCTGTCCGCTCCCCAGGCTTTGTCCGCTTATAATATCTTCATCCTCCAGCGCTTTCATCATGGCGCCAAGCATAATCATATTCATACGACTTTTTGTCTGCATGGCAATGGCGATGCCGTCAAGATAATAAATATGGCCGGAAAGCCATGGATAACTTTCTGCCAGCGCATCGCCGTCCTTCCGGGTATTGACAACGATTTTCCGGGGCATCTCCAAAATATCCGGCCATGGATACTTTAACAAAATATTTTCCTGAAAGATGCCGAGAATGTCCGGTTCCCGCACCGGGCTGTTAATCAATATTTCTTTATCGCCCTCACACCACCGTATAAATGAACTGACGGGTGAGCCCCGTTTTTCCGAGCCGTAACTGGAAAATGCCGCCCCGTTCAGGCCGAGGTATTTCACCCCCAGTTCGCCAAGCATTTTCCCGCACAGGTTTGCCCCCAAACCGCCGAGACTTTCCAGGCGGATTTCAAAATAAGCCCTGTCCTTCATATTCTTTTCCTGCCTTCCTCTTATTTAGAGCTAGTATGTGCATATCTTTTTCCAAATATACGCAAAAAAGGACGGCAGCCTTATTGACTGTCGCCCTCTAATGATTCTCCTGCTTTAAACCTGTTGCCAAAGCAGCATATTATGAACAAATTCGGTATTCAATTTTCCCGTATCCTTTAACCATGAAAGATAGGAACGCACCGTACTTCCGACAAGCACATACTGTTCAAAGTTCATTTCCAGTCCATATTCGATAAACAATTTCTGTAAAATCACTTCAAAGGAAAGCGGTTCTTTGCAGAGTTCGATGATTTTTTCCCCTATCTCATAAACCTTATCTATATTGTACTGGGCCAGCTCAGAAATATCCTCCGCAGCCGCCGCGTGGGCCGGAATGAATATTTTCGCCTTTAATGTTTTTACCATCTCAAGGGTCTTTATATAAGCGCCCACATCATAGATAAAACCAATCTGGTATTTATCCAGAGTTTCCCTGCTCGACAGGCAGTCTGCCAGATAAACCACATCATCCGGCGTTCGAAATCCCACCATATCCAGGAAATGTCCCGGCAGTTCAATCATCGAAAAACCCTTCGGCAAAACATCCTTTGTCAGATATTCGGCATTGCTTCCCTGGGCCATCAGAAATTTATGCCGGAGGTCTTTACACGGATAACCGCCATATAAAAATGATGGTTCCAGCACCGTATGATTGGTGAAATCGCACTCCGTCCCCGGCGCATAAATTTTGCAGCCGGTCTGCCCCTGAAGATACTTGTTTCCGCCAATGTGGTCCGCATTGGAATGGGTATTATATATGGCTGTCAGTTTCCAACCGTTGGCATCGAGAATCTTCCGGATTTTCCGCCCGGCATCCTTATCATTTCCACTGTCAATCAGGCAGACTTCATCACCGCCCAGTTTCACAAGTCCTATTTTGGCAGGACTTTCTATATAATAGCTGTTTTCCGATACCTGTACTAATTCATACATTGTTTTTTCCTCCGCTATTCCTCTGCTGTTTTTGCATTCATAATGAGCATCTGCAATCGATTTTCCAGATTGGCAAAGCTCACATCCGGGTCATAATCCAACGGTAAAATCTGAGCATCCGGGTAAATTTCTTTCAGCCGTTTAGCCACGCCCCGGCCGAAAACATGGTTTGGCAGGCAGCCGAAAGGCTGCAAAATAACGAAATTCCGGCAGCCGTGTTTGGCATGATGAAGGATTTCCCCCGGAATCAATACGCCTTCGCCCGCATCAAAGGTATGATGCATGATTGGATCGCTGCCCTTAACCAAATCCGGCAGACGGCAGGCCGGCGTATATAACGGATGTCTTTTAGCTATGGAATCCGTTATATTATGGGCAAACTCAAAAAATTCGTTGGCCGTATGGAACCAAATCTTTTTCCCAAGCGGGCGTTTCAAATGGTATTCCCGAATCTGGGAATCTAAAACAAAGTAAATCTTTCGGATAACATCGGTCATCCGGGCTTCGATAATCTCAAATCCGTTCCGCTCCAGATAATCCTCGATATCATGATTTGCCCCCGGATGGAAGTTCAAAAGATACTCGCCAACAATCAAAACCTCCGGCCTGCGGTAGGTGCGGTCATATCGAACCTCTTTTATGATATCAATCGCTTTTGCAAAGCCCCGTTTTGCGCCGCGGATGCCATGCTTTTGCAAGCCGTCAACAAGGGCATCCATCCCCTTTTCAAAGGCGGCATTGGCGCTTCCCGGCTCCAATTCATAAGGCCGGACTTTCCGCAGCAATTCCTCCAGCGCATCAATCATCGGCAGCGCTATGGCAATGCGCAGCGACGAGAGGATGTTCATCCGAAATCCCGGGTGTAATTTATGATAATCTTCATCATCATTGGTCAAAATCGGCACATTGGCGTATCCGGCATCATCCAGCGCCTTCCGCAATAAAGCGCTGTAGTGGGTCAAACGACAGTCGCCGATATACTTGCCCATACCGATAGCCGCCTCGTCGGCATCATATTTTCCGCTTCGAAGGGCTGCCAGTGCTTCTCCGATAACAATCTGGGCCGGGAAACAAATATCATTGTGAACATATTGTTTGCCGAGCCGGATTGCCTCTTCCCGCCCGATATCCAACGGCACGGCCTTTACATGCTGGCCGCAGAGGGCCGCAGACATAATCCGGCAGAAAGCATGGGATGTATTCGGTACGAGAACAACCTTTTCTTTTATATTTTCTTTTGTCAATTTCACCGGATAAGGGTCCTCCAATGCTTCGATAAGCATTTCTTCATTCTTACCGCGCCGCATGGCGACAGTTTCAACGAAAGAACGGACACGAATCCGCAGCGGCCCCTGAATATCACTCTCATCCAGCTTTAATATGAGAGGGATTTTCCCCGAAACAGCCTTCATCATCCGAATAATCTCATCGGAAAGATAGGCATCATGGCCGCAGCCAAAGCTGACAATCTGAACATACTCCAAATGAGGGCTCCGGGCCGCCATAATCGCCGAACCGAGCATTCGGGCATGATAATTATTCACCACATCGAGACGGCTTTTGCTCAAATCCACTTTTTCCAGTTCCGGCAAAGAATCCGCCGTCAGCACCGGAATACCCAAGCGGGTAAACATGGCCGGCAAATCATGATTGACTAAAGCATCATTTTGATACGGCCGGGATGCAAGAACAACCGCATAAGTTCCGCGGTGCTCCGCTTCTTCCAGCACAGCCTGCCCCGCTTCCTTCAACTCCCGGTGAAATGTTTCCTGGGCCGCATCCGCCGCCTTAATCGCCGCTGCTGTCTGTGCCGGCAGAATATGGAAAGTTTCTTTCATATATTCGGTTAACTGTCTGTCCCGGTCAACCACCCCATACCAGTGGAAGAGCGGCGTATCGAAAGGCACGCCCCACCGTTTCTGCGGGTTATCCGAATTCCGTATCACATATGGATACCCCTTCACAACCGCACACATGGATTCGCTTGTCTTTTCCGTATTCTCGGAAGTTACCGTTGTGATGGACGGCATAAAAATCCTGTCAACCTTTTTTTCCACCAGATTTCGTATATGCCCGTGCACCAGTTTGGCCGGAAAACATACCGTATCCGAAGTAACTGCCGACAAGCCGTTTTCATACATCCGGCGGGTACTCTTATCCGACAGCCGCACTTTAAATCCGAGGGCTTTCCAGAAGGTTGTCCAGAAAGGCATTGTCTCCCAAAAGGACAATACTCTCGGTATACCAATCGTTATCTGCTGGTCCGATATAATTTCCGGGGCCGGATAATCTTTAAACAAAAGTTCCTCCCGGGTCCTAAAAAGATTCGGAATCTCCTCCGCCGCCTGCATTTTTTCCTGAAGCTGTTTCTTAACATTCTCTTCCCGCGGGTCACCGAGAATCTCGCCCCGCTCGCACCTGTTATTCGTTACCCAGGATTTTCCATTGGAGAAGGTGACGATTGTCCGCTTACAGTGATTCGTGCAAAACGGACACGGAAAATTCGACTCCTGAGTGTAAGAAAAATCATCCATGGCATCCAAACCGATAAAAGATTTCTCCAGTGTCCCGGCGCTGAACCTCTCTTTTGTGAGCAATGCCACGCCAATGGCCCCCATAATTCCCGGATAAGGCGACCGAATAACTTCTTTTCCAATATATTGCTCCATAGCTCTCAGCACCGCATCATTTTGGAAGGTGCCGCCCTGAACGACTATTTTATCGCCCAGGGAGTCCAGATTGGAAATACGAATAACCTTCGTAAATACATTTTCTATAATTGAACGGCAAAGCCCGGCCATAATATCCGCCGATAATTTACCGTTGCGCTGCTCCGTCACAATACTGCTGTTCATAAACACGGTACAGCGGCTGCCAAGGGCCGCCGGATTTTTGGAGGAAAATGCTGTTCCGGCAATTTCTTCCACCGGAATATGTAAGGATGCCGCAAAGTTTTCAAGGAAGGAACCGCAGCCTGAGGAACAGGCCTCATTGACAACAATATTTGTAATAATACCGCTGTCCAGCCAGATAGCCTTCATATCCTGGCCGCCGATATCCAAAATAAAGGTGGCATCTTCCACATATTTCTCAGCCGCCCGGGCATGGGCCACAGTCTCTACCACATGACACTCTGCGCCAAAGGCTTCCGCAAAAAGGAGCTCGCCATAGCCAGTCGTTCCCACAGCCAGTATATCCAGCCCGACTCCGGCTTCCCGATAACTGTCTCTGAGAGCAATCAACGCCCTTTTTGCCACATCCAGAGGATTCCCCTCATTCGGCGCATAGAAAGAATCGAGAATATTTTCATCCTCATCCATTAAAACAAATTTTGTTGTCGTGCTTCCCGAGTCAATGCCCAGATAGGCGTGAACCGTCTGACCAGCAGCCGGTTTTTTAAAACTGCATTCCGGCAATCGATGCCGCTCCAAAAAAGATTTCTCTTCTTCCGCCGATGCAAAAAAGGGCTCGGCCTGATTCATCGCCTGACTGGCCTCCGCAATAGGATTTTCCTTCAAAAGCTTTAATATATTCGGTATAGAAACTTCTCTGCTGTCTTTGGAAAACATTGTGTCCAGCGAAAGCGCCGCCCCATAGGCAATCATAATCTCCGGGCGCTCCGGAATAATCGCCTCATCCGGCGCCAGATTCAGCCGCTCGATAAATACCCGAATCAGCGTCGGATTAAAAGTGAGAGGCCCGCCCTCAAAAACAACAGGTTTCTCAATATCCAGCCCCTGGGCCAGGCCGCCGATGGTCTGCTTCGCAATGGCATGAAAAGCGGACAGGGCCAAATCCTGTTTTGACACCCCCTGATTCAGCAGCGGCTGAATATCTGTTTTCGCATAAACGCCGCACCGCCCGGAAATATCATAAACACAGGTTCCCTGAGCCGCCAATTCATTAAATTCTTCAATCGGAACCTTTAAAATAGATGCGACCTCATCGATAAAGGCCCCTGTTCCCCCGGCGCAACTGCCGTTCATGCGCATATCGGCCACATTTAAGGAATTGTCCGCCCTATCCCGGCTGAAAAATATCATTTTTGCATCCTGCCCGCCAAGCTCTATGGCTGTACGGATATTATCATAACGCTCTCTCAATGCAATTGAGTTTGCCACGACCTCCTGAATATAAGGTACATCCAGACTTTCCGCAATCAGCTTTGCCCCGGAACCGGTCAAAGCCAGCCGCACCCGTGCCTCCGGAAAATGTTCAATCAACTGATTCACCGCACAGTATACGCTTTGAACCTGCGCCGCATTATGTCTCCGATAATCTGAAAATACAATATTCTTACTTTTTTCATCAATCGCAACAATTTTTGTTGTTGTTGAGCCCACATCCACGCCAACAAGAAGTTCTTCTTTCAGTATTTTTTCATTTAACATCTTTTGTACTCATTTCCTTATCTATTTAAAGAGACACGCCGCCACACGGTCCCAAATCATATCACGAAAAACAAAGCCCTTCGATAATCTGCCCCTCGCGAACCACCAAACGACCTTGCTTAACACCAACTTTATTTTACCACTTTTCAAAAAATATACAAGTTTTCTTTATACCTGCATGTGGGCTGAAAGCAGTTTTTTTGTATAATCATGGCGGGGATTTCCAAAAACTTCCTCCACCGTTCCCATTTCGACAATCTCTCCCTGATGCATAACAGCCACCCGTCGGCAGACCGCCCGGATGACATCCAAATCATGGGAGATAAAAAGCATCGCCACATGATATTTCTCATTGGCCCGCAAAAGGAGCCGTAAAATCTGTGCCTGAACAGAAACATCCAGCATGGAAGTCGGCTCATCACAGATTAAAAGTTTTGGATTCAGGGACAAAGCTCTGGCAATAGCGATTCTCTGAGCCTGACCGCCGCTGATTTCATGGGGATATTTGTGCCACTGATCCTCCGGGATTCCAACTCGCCGCAGCATATGGCGGACCATTTCCTTTTCCGTAATATGCCTGTCCAGATGATACAGCCGAATCGGCTCGGCGCAGGCAAAATAAATATCTCTCCGGGGATGAAAGGTCATCTGGGGATGCTGAAATACAAACTGTATCTGACGGCGCAGTTCGTGCCATTCCCTCGCCCGCGCCTTTATCAGATTTTTCCCTTCAAAAGTAATCTCCCCCGAAGACGGCTTCAAAAAGCCGCCAATCATGCGGGTGAGGGTCGTTTTACCGCTTCCGCTCTCCCCGATCAGCCCAAAAATTTCTCCCTCATTGATTTTAAAAGAAACATCCTTCACCGCATCTACCTTTTTATTTCCGAAAAAACCGGAGGTATAGGTTTTACTCAAATGTGAAACTTCAAGCATGAAACACCGCCTCCTCAAGACAGGGACTCCGATAGGCCCCTTTGCTCTCCTCAAACAAAAGACAGCGGACCTGCCGCCCCGTTTCATCCCTGTATATTTCCGGAATCTGATGCCGACACCGTTCCAAACACTGAGGACATCTTGGCGCAAAACGGCAGCCCTCCGGAAGTTCTGAAAATGACGGCATAAATCCCTCCATCACATGGAAGCCTCTGGATGGCAGCGCCTGAATTAAACCTTTGGTATAGGGATGTCTCGGATGATTCAGAATCTCATCCGCTTTTCCCGTTTCCACAATCTGGCCGCAGTACATCACGGCAATTCGGTCCGCTATCTGAGAAGCGGCCCCAAAATCGTGGGTGATAAGCATCATCGAGCACTTCAGATCATCCTTCATCTGCCGGAGTACACGGACAACTTCTTTTCTCAAAATCCAGTCCACTGCCTTGGTCGGCTCATCCACAATGAGAAGCCTAGGCTCCATAATCACCCCCATGGAAATGAGAACCCGCTGGTTCATACCGCCGCTGAGCTGACACGGATAGGCATGGCAGATTTTTCGGTCTCCCGGAAGCCTCAGCCGGGAAAAAATATCCCACACTCTTGATTGGATATTCTTCCGCTCCGCTTTTTTCCGACGGCGGCCGCCCGTCACACATTCAGCCACCTGCTCCCCAACCTCCATCATGGGGTCCAGGGAAGTTGAAGGGCTCTGCGGTATGGCGGCGATTTCCCTGCCGCGGAATTTTCGAAATTCCTCCTCCGTCAGCCCGAGTATTTCCTGCCCTTCATAATAAATCTCCCCTTGCACAATGGCATTTTCAGGCAGAAGATGAAGCACCGTACTCCCGGTCACCGATTTACCGCATCCCGTTTCTCCGACAACCGCAAGGACTTCATTTTCATAAATATCCAGTGAAACCTGGTTCAGCACCTGCACATAGGCATTGGCCGACAGAAATCCCACATCCAGATTTTTTATTTCCAACAATTTCTTCATGTTAATCCGTCCTCACTACTTCCTTCATTCTCGGGTCAAGCAAATCCCGCAGGCCGTCGCCGAGCATATTAAAGGCCAGGGCCGAAACAGCAATGGCTAAGCCCGGAAACAGTGTCAGCCACGGCGCATACTGTATGTAATCCTTTCCCTCGCTGATCATAACGCCCCAGTCGGGGGACGGCGGCTGGGCCCCCAGGCCCAAAAAGCTCAGAGATGCACAGTATAAGATAATCGTTCCAATATCCAGCGACGCAAGAATAATAATCTTTGACACCACATTGGGGAAAATATATTTCGCCAAAATCTGAGCCGTATTATTGCCGATACTTCTGGCCGCTTCCACATATTCGGCATTTTTCAGCATCAGCGTTTCACCCCGCGCGATTCGGGCATACCGCGTCCACTGGATACAGGTAATAGCAATAATCAGGTTAGTCTGACCGGTCCCCATCATGGTTGAAAGGGCCAGGGCAAAAATAATTGTCGGAAATGCCAGCAGTGCATCCACCACCCGCATGATAATCATGTCCACAGCGCCTCCCACATAGCCGGAAATCATCCCAAGCGCCACGCCGAGTACCGCGCTGAAAAGGACAACACAGCCCGCAATAACCAGTGAAACCCTTGCCCCCTCAATCACCCGGCTGAAAATATCTCTTCCGAGATGGTCCGTTCCAAAAATAAATTCCCGGCATGGGGCGATAAATTTTTGGGACAGTTCCATCTTTGTCGGATTATAAGGCTCAAAAAGCGGGCCGAAAACCGTAACAAGCAAAACAAAAACCGATAAAAAGGCCCCGATGTACAGAATATAATTTTTTCTGTTGACTATTTTTTTCTTCTGTTTTCGCATCAGCCATCCTCCCCGGTCAATTTAAGTTTCGGATTCAGACATGCGTACAGGATATCCACAATCAGATTTATCACTGCATACCCAAAGGCAATCAGCAAAACACAGCCCTCAATCATCGGCGTATCCTTTGCATTGATGGCGTCAATCAGGAGACCGCCAACCCCTGGCCATGAAAAAATATTTTCAATGATAACGGCCCCGCCGAGAATATGGCCAATCTGAAGCCCGATGACTGTAATAATCGGAGGCAGCGCATTTCGGAGCATATGCCGTGTCATAATTTTATTCCATGGAAGTCCCTTCGTCCTCGCTACCCATATGTAATCCTGCCCCATCACATCCAGCATGCTGCTGCGCATCATGCGGGTTGTCGCCGCCGTCATCCCCATCGACAGGGTCACCGCCGGAAGAATAATGCTCTGCGGCCCCTCCATACCGCCCGCCGGGAGCAATTTGAGCTTCAAAGCGCAGACAATAATCAGCACAATAGCTACCCAAAAAGCCGGAAAAGAAGATATTAACAGAGTAAATAAACGCCCCACGTGGTCCGGCAGACGATTGTGATGCAGAGCGCTGATAATACCGAAGGGAATGGCGATAACCACCGATAAGGCCACCGCCGCAAACCCAAGGCGAATCGTGTTCGGCACCCGGAGTTTCAGCATATAGGCCACCGGCTTATTGTATTTATAAGATGTTCCCAGTTCTCCCCGGAAGGCACGAGTCACCCATTCAAAATATTGTTCATACACCGGCCGGTTCAAATCATATTTGTTCCGCACATGTTCAAGGTTTTCACTGCTGACAGCACTTTCCCCGCCAATGGAATACAAAATGGCCGCCGCCGTATCCCCCGGTGTCACATGCACCGTAAAATAAGTCAGAGTTGCCACCATCCATAAAACAATAAAAACAGTGATGATGCGTTTAACAATATATTTAACCATAGGTATCTCTCCAAAAACAGTTTAGTTTAAAGACGTCTCATAAGGCACAATAAAATCATGGGCTGCCGCGTTATACTGAAATTCCGTCACATCTTTCGATAAGGCAAAGACAGCGCCGTACAAGGCCGGCGTAAAAATTGCCGCATCCTCCTGGGCCAGTGCCTGGGCTTCTTTGCTGTACGCATATTTTTCTTCCATGTCCGCCGTCGCCTTGCATGCATCCAGCAAAGCGTTCACAGCCTCATTCTCATACCCAATGTCGTTATTTTTATAATAAGTTTCCATATAGTAGGCCGGTGTCGGTATATAGGCGGATGCCGCTGAATTCAGGGCCATATCAAAATCCCCGTTTTGAATCAGCTCATTCATGGCCGACCACTCCAGCACTTCCACCGTTGTATCAATGCCGATATTCGCATAATAGCCCTGGGTTGCCTGGACAATCAAAGAACAGCCCGGCCTTTTTGTAAAGGTAACCAGCTTCAAAGTGAGTTTTTCTCCATCCTTATCCAGATATCCATCCTTATCACTGTCCGTATATCCGGCCTCCTCAAGCAGACTTACCGCTTTATCCACATCATAATCGTAAGTGTCCACATCAAGGTTGGCCCACGGCATATCATCCATCAGCATACCCTTTGGCACGCCGCCCACCCCGAGAAGCACATCGTTGACCAGCTCTTCTTTATTAATGGCATAAATTAAAGCCTTACGCACCCGCTCATCCTGAAAAATGTCTTTCTTCATATTATAATTATAAAAATAAGTCCGCGCCGTATTAAATTTTGAAACCTTGACATTTTCTGAATTTGCAAGGCTTTCCAAATCACTGAAAGGTATATCCGACGCAATGTCAACTTCTCCACTCTGCACCGCAAGGCTCCGGGCGCCGGCATCGGTAATGCTCCGCACAACGCGGCGGGTAACATTGGTTTCCACCGGCTTCCAGTATCCGTCATACACAGAACATTCAAAAACTCCGGAGGTTTCATCAAAGGCATCCTGCTTAAAATATCCGGTTCCCACAGCCTTAACAAAATTTCCATTCCCATCCACAGAGGAAGGCGCCACAACGGCCGTCCCCACATAGGACAGGGCCGCCGGCAGATCCGTTGTCTTCTGCGAAGTATTAAATTGAATCCTATATTCGTCTAAAACCTCCGCCGATTCAATAAAAGTCGAACCGGCAAAAGCCGGATTATTTTCCAGTTCCCACTCAATGGACCATTTCACCGCTTCAGCATTCATCGGCGTTCCATCATGAAAAGTCACATCATCCCGCAGCTTAAATTCCCAGGTTGTATCTCCGGTCATTTCCCATTCCACGGCAAGATTCGGCTGAAGAATAAAGTCTTCATCCGCATGGACCAAGGTTTCACACACACCGGCCACCTCTTTTAACATTGTTGCCGAGGTGACATTCGCCACATCCACAGTTGTCAGCGTATCCGGAAAGGCGATTCGCAGCATCTTCTCCTCCTCCGGATTTCCTGCACTGTCCCCGGTTGTACTATGACTGTCGGCTGACGTCTCTCCGGCAGCTGTTTCCTTTGTTTCTGAACCGCAGGCCGCCAGCAGGGACACACACATGACAGCCGTTAATAAAATGCAAAATATTCTTTTTTTCATATCTCTTTCTCTCCATTCTTCGGCTTTATAATAACGAAAAAACCACAAAGATTCGCACAAAAAGCAGCGAAACCTTCGTGGTTTCATTCAACCTAACCATATGTCGGCCTTCATGGCCGATTCTTTCTTATTCTAACTTATATGACACAGACTGTCAACGGAAAAATATCTCCGCCGGGCGAATTTTATGAAGCTTCCGCCCCTCGCCCTTCTCTGTGACTGATAATAATTCCGACAGTAATGCAGATTAAAGCCGCTATCCCCTGCCATAAAGGTATCTGATTATTTTCATGGAGCAAAATTGCTGAAAGAGACACTCCAAACACCGGATTCATAAACCCAAAGACAGCCACCTTTGATACCGGGTTATATTTGAGAAGCTGACTCCATATCGTATAAGCCGCCGCCGAGGCAAAGGACAGATATAAAAGAATCAGCATGGCTCTCCCGGAAACTGCCCAAACCCGTCCGCCCATCAAATATCCCGCGGCCATCATGACAATACCGCCGATAAAAAACTGGTAGCCGCTCAGCATGACCGGGTTATCCTTCTTTGCATATTTCTTCATAATGACAGAGGAAAAGGCATAGGCTACCGTTGAAATCAGGACTAGTCCCTCGCCCCCAAAACTCACAGCCAGCGACATTTCCCCCGGCGCCAGATTAATAAGAACAACGCCGACAAAGCCGATAAGACAGCCCACGATTTTCTGCCGCGTCAGCTTTTCCTGCCGGAAAATAAGGCTTGCCGTCAAAATGACAATAAATACATTGGAACCGATAATAATGGATGCCTTTGTTCCTGCCGTGTGGGCCAGGCCGATCTAAAATAATATGTACTGCAAAATTGTCTGAAACAGACTGATCACTGCCGCATGTTTCCACTCCCCACCGATGGGCCGCAAAAACTTTCCCGATGTCAAGCTGCCGAAAAGAATCACCAAAATACCGGCAAGGAAAAAACGGCACCCCGCAAATAATATCTGGGCTGCCGTCTCCCCGGATGCAATGTGAAACCATTCATAGCCGATTTTAACACCTGGGAAAGCGCTTCCCCACAAGAAGCAGCACACCGATGCCAGCAGAAATACCACCCAGGTTTTCTTTAAATACTCACTCATAACATCCGATATAAATCCTCATACCTGCGTGCAGACATATTCCATGAGAAATCTGCAGCCATTGCCCGGTCAATAATCTTGTTCCATTCCCGTTTCTTATCATAATAGATATGCTTCGCATAATTAATAGTATCCATCATTTCATGGGCATTATAATTTGCAAAGCTGAAGCCCGTACCTGTCGATTCGAATTCATTATACGGCTGAACCGTATCTTTTAAACCGCCCGTCTCGCGGACAATCGGAACCGTGCCGTAACGCAAACTCATCAACTGGCTGAGACCGCAAGGTTCAAACAGGGACGGCATGAGAAATGCATCGCAGGAACCATAAATCTTATGAGAGCGTTCATCGGAATAGAATATATTTGCCGATACCCTCTCCGGATATTTCCATGCAAAATGCCGGAACATATTCTCATACTTGCTGTCGCCGGTTCCAAGCACTACAAGCTGCGTATCCTCGGTGCAAATCTGGTCCATCATATAGGCCACCAAATCCAGACCCTTCTGATCCGTCAACCGGGACACAAGTCCGATCATAAATTTTTTCTCATTCTGCTCCAGGCCCAATTCAGCCTGAAGAGCCAGTTTATTTTTCACTTTTAATTTACGGAAGTTAATGGCATTGTATTTATAAGCAAGATTCGAATCCGTCTCCGGATTATATTCCTCATAATCAATTCCATTCAAAATACCGCTGAGCTGCCCGGCACGGGCGCAGAGCAAGCCGTTTAACCCCTCGCCGTAAAACGGCATCTTAATTTCTTCCGAATAGGTCGGGCTGACAGTGGTAATCCAGTCCGCATACACAAGGCCGCCTTTCAGATAGTTCGCATCTTTATAGGCTTCCAGCTTATCCGGCGTAAACAGATAACCCGGCAGCCCGGTAATATTCATAATATCCTTCGGATTCCATGTTCCCTGGAACTTCAGGTTATGAATCGTCATAACAGCTTTCATCCGGGAGAAGAAATCTCCTCTGCAGAAATCTGTCTTTAAGTACACCGGGACAAGCCCCGTCTGCCAGTCATGGCAGTGAACCACATCCGGCTGGAAATCAATGAGCGGCAGGATTGAAAGAGCCGCTTTGCTGAAATAAGCAAATTTTTCTAAATCCCAAACGCCGTCTTCATACGGTTTATCTCCATAAAAATAATATTCATTATCTATAAAATAAAACGTAACTCCGCCCCACTCAAGTTCCATAACACCGACATACCGGTTTTCTCCGGCAAAATCCATGTAAAAATGTGTGCGATACTTCATCTGATTTCGGTAATGTTCGGGAATTGCCCGATATTTCGGGATAACAACACGGACATCGAATTCATCTTTATTGAATGACTTTGGCAATGTGCCGGCAACGTCTGCTAATCCCCCTGTTTTTATAAACGGTACAGCTTCCGACGATACAAATAATATCTTCTTCATATAAATCCGCTACCTCCCTCAAATACATTTATTGTATATATTATACAATATTTGAGAGAACATTAAAAGATATTTATTTATTTTACCCCTTAGTTTTATATTCCAAACGCATTTTGTCAGAAATCAGGGCAATAAATTCCGAGTTTGTCGGCTTCCCTTTCCCGGTATTAATCGTATATCCGAACAATTCATTGATTGTATCCATCTTTCCCCGGCTCCACGCCACTTCAATCGCATGACGGATGGCCCGCTCCACCCGGCTCGGCGTTGTTTGATTCATCTTTGCAATCGTTGGATACAGCACTTTGGTAATCGAGTTAATGACTTCCCGGTTTTCCACCGACATGATAATGGCATCTCTCAAATACTGGTATCCTTTAATATGGGCCGGAACACCAATCTCATGGATAATATTCGTGACATCTGTCTCCAGATTGACCGCCGAATATTCGCTGACACCCTCGGATACCATGTTATGCTTAGTATGAACAAGCTTTGCCGTCTTATCCCTCTGTATCTGCTTTATTTTATTTAAAACAACATCATTGTCAAATGGTTTCATAATATAGTAACTGGCTCCGAGGCCAAAGGCATCTTCCGTAATATTCTCCTGTCCGATGGCTGAGATGACAATAAACGCCGGTTTCTTTTTGAGCGCCGGTTCCCGGTTCACCTTCTGCATAACCTCAAGGCCGTCAAGTTTCGGCATAATCAGATCAAGAAGCACCACATCCGGCTCCTTTTCGCGAATTAATTCCAACGCCTGAACACCGTCGCCGCCTTTTCCGACAACAGAAATACTCTTGTCCTCACTCAAAATATTTTCCAAAAGCCCCAACATCCGCTCATTATCATCCACAATCGCCACATTAATTTTGCTCACCTTATTCTCCTCCTTCTGTCTTTGAAACTATTTGTATTATATTCTCTGAAAAAGGATTATCGCAAGACTAACCAATCGCAATCTTCGACCCGGGCTGACCCTATTTGACACCGAATGACCCCAGTCGACATTTTTTCGCAGAGATTCTTTTAGAAAATATCAAATATTCTGCTAAACTTGCACCGCATCTTATTCTTCCCCGGATACATGCGGCACCTCCGGGTCGCGGATTTGATAACGCCGGCTCCACTCCTTTGTCCTATCATTTCGAACTGTTTCCGAGGCATGCCGGGTCAGAAAACGGGTCAGCGGATACACATCAATCCAGATTTCATTTGACCCTTCCCGCTGTGATTCATCAAAAATCAACTGCAGCCCCAAATGTAAATGATATACGTCGATATTGTTCGTGTTTTCTTCTGTGCTGTAACCGGTCCGCCCCATATATCCAATCACATCCCCGGCCTGAACAATGTCTCCCTCTTCCAGCCCCTCCGCATAGGGCCTGTCCTGTCTGAGATGGGCATAGTAGTAATACCGCTTTCGATCAAAGCTGAGGATGCCAATGCGCCAGCCCCCAAATTGATTCCAGCCAAGAGCACTCACAGTCCCGCTCTCAATGGCAATAATCGGCGTTCCCACCTGCCCCAATATATCATGGCCCAAATGATTCCTCTGATAACCGTAGCTTCGGGATGCTCCAAAATCGTCATATTCTGAATAGGGAAAACCCTTCGCAATCGGGCTGAAAGCCTTCAGTCCATACACCTGTTTCCAAACCTTGTTTTCCGCAGAACTTTCATCCTCGCCGGAAGCTGTTCCCGCCTCTTCCGCCTCATAAACCCCAACCATGCCGCCGAGCACCGCCTCATAGGCTTCCCGATAATAATCATAATATTTCAGATTTTCCGTCAGGGCTTCAATGCCCTGGCCTTGAATTTTTTCCACCGCCTCCGCCATATCCCGGGCTTTGTACCGGCTGAAATCCCCGCCATACTGAACTGCAAGATAGGCCAGAAGTTCAATCCAATTCACATGATTTTCAGACAGATACGTCCCAATATCATAGTCATAAGCCTGGCTCAATGCCTCATCGCTCACATTAAAATCAACCCACCGAATAAAATCCTCTTCCGCCGCAGCCTGTCCCGTTTCCGCTTCTCCGCCGCCGGCCGCCGCAAAGACAGATGTCTTCGAAGACAGCCATTTTAAAATGCCGAACAGAATTAAAAACGCCAAAAGCATAATCTCAACCTGAACAATCCGCAGACTTCCATCTCTTTTTTCCATGTACCGCCTCCACGCTTCTCCTACTATTTTACATTAATATATGCGGACAAGCCGCCAATCATGAATAAGCTTATTTTATGGGTCTTCTCAAAAACGGTCAATCGTGTCATACTTGAGTTAACCACAACGGTTAACGGAGGTATGCCTATGAATGATAAATTTTTTACTCTGCCGGAGGAAAAACAGCAGCGGATTATCAACGCCGGATATCACGTATTCAGCCGGAACAGCTATAAAAAAAGCCCCGTCGGAGAAATCGCCCAGACAGCCGGAATCAGCAAATCGTTACTTTTCCACTACTTTCATAACAAAAAGGAACTCTATTTCTTTTTGTGGAATAAGGCCGCAGAAATGACCATGCAGACGATTAAAGACTACGCATGTTATGAATCGGAGAATTTATTTGAAATGATGCGCCGGGGAATGTATGCGAAACTGTCTATTATGAGAAAATACCCGGATCTGACGGCATTTGCTTTAAAGGCTTTTTATGAAAAAGACCCGGAAATTTCCACCGAAATTCAAGAAAGTTATATAGGGATCATCCGGGACAGCGCTGCGGTCTTCATGCCGAAAATTCACCCGGAAGATTTTCGGCCCGGCCTGAACCTGGAGATGATTATAAAGACCATGTATTGGACAACAGAAGGTTATCTCTGGAAAGCCCTGCAGCAGGATAGCCTTGATTTTGACCAGCTCGAAAAGGATTTCCTGGAAATCCTGGACCTCTGGCAAATGGCCTACTGCCGTGAAACACCGGGGAAAGGAAATGAATAATGAAAGTAATAGAAACGCAAAATCTGACAAAATCCTACGGAAAAGCCCGCGGAATCATCGATATGAATCTCGCTGTCGAATCAGGAGATATATTCGGTTTTATCGGTCCCAACGGCGCGGGAAAAAGCACGACAATTCGGACTCTGCTCGGCCTTATTGCGCCAACCTCCGGCAATGCCCGGATTTTTGGCAAAGATATCAGCGCCAATCCTGTGGAGATACTTTCCAATATCGGCTATATGCCCTCTGAATCCATGTTTTACCACGGCATGCGGGTCAACGAAATTCTGAACATGTCGGCCGCCCTTCACGGCAAAAACTGCCGGGAGGAAGCCCATTATCTGTGCGAACGATTTAAGCTGGATACAAAAAAGAAAGTCGACGAACTGTCCCTCGGCAATCGAAAAAAAGTGTCCATTGTATGCGCATTTATGCATAAACCCGAATTATATATTCTGGATGAGCCAACCAGCGGGCTGGACCCGCTTATGCAAAAGGCTTTTTTTGAATTAATCCATGAGAGAAATGCTGAGGGCGCCACGATTTTTCTCTCTTCCCATGTTCTCTCGGAAATACAACATCACTGCGGCAATGCGGCAATTATTCGGGAGGGCCGCCTGATTGCCTGCGACTCAGTTGAAAACCTCTCGGATACAAAAACACGGCAGATTACTTTGCACGGCATTTCTGTGCCGCCCCAACTGCCATCCATGAAAAATATTATCCGGACAGAAAACTCTGTCAGCTTTTTATATGACGGCGACATCAACCGTTTGATAACCGAATTAAGTCATCTGACCCTCACTGACATGACAATCACCGAACCGGATTTGGAAGAAATTTTTCTTCACTATTATGCAAAGGAGGATAAAAAGCAATGACACTCTTTTTTCATGAACTCAGACAAAACCGCATCTCCTTATGCGTATGGACGACAGCCATTGCCCTTATGCTCCTTATCTGTATGATAATGTTTCCTGAAATGAACACGGATATGGAGGGCCTTACCGATATGTTTTCCAACATGGGCAGCTTTACCCAGGCTTTCGGCATGGACCGTTTAAACTTCGGGGATGTCATGGGTTTCTATGCCATTGAATGCGGCAATATTTTAAGCATTGGCGGCGGATTTTTTGCCGCTCTGCTCGGCGTCAACGCCCTTGCCAAAGAGGAAAAAGAAAAAACAGCCGAATTTTTGCTGACGCATCCCATCCGTCGGCGAACCGTCATTTTCCAAAAACTGCTGGCTGTTATCTTCCAATTAGTTATTATGAACCTGTTTGTTATGGCCGTCTCAGCCGCATCCTTCGCCCTTATCGGGGAAGAACCGGCTGTCAGAGAATTTCTGCTGCTCCATGGCGCCTACACTGTCCTGCAGCTTGAAATTGCAGGCATATGCTTTGGCATCTCCGCCTTTCTGCGCCACAGCGGTGTCGGCGCAGGCCTCGGGCTGGCAGCCCTGCTCTACTTTTTAAACATCTTTAAAAACATCAGCAGCCAGGCCGAATTTCTAAAATACATCACGCCTTTTGCCTATGCCGAAGCCGCAGATATCATTTCCGACAACGCCATCGACCTGCGGCTGCTGGCCCTTGGCATACTCTACGCCGCAATTGGCATCGCGGCCGCCTTTGCAAAATATACAAAGAAAGATATTGGGGCATGATACCATAAACTTCCACTTACTTTTTTCCATTGCTCCCTTGACTTATCCGAACTTTTGTTCTAGAATTATTTCTATACAGAACGTTTGTTTGTTTTTGATTAGTGAAGGGAGCGCATTATTATGTCCAACGTTTATATTGCCATTGATTTAAAAAGTTTTTATGCCTCCGTCGAATGTGTGGAACGGGGGCTTAATCCCCTGACTGCCCATCTGGTGGTGGCTGATGAAAGCCGCACGGATAAAACTATCTGCCTGGCCGTCTCTCCTTCACTTAAAGCATTTGGCATTCCCGGCCGTCCAAGATTGTTCGAAGTCAAAGAAAAATTAAAGGAGATTAAAGCCGCCAACGGCAAAACAATTGATTTAATCGTTGCCACGCCGCAAATGCAGAAATATATCGATGTCTCCGCCAATATCTATAATATTTATCTGAAATATGTGAGCGCCTCCGATATCCATGTTTATTCTATCGATGAAGTATTCATGGATGTGACCTCCTATCAATCTGTTTACTGCAACTCAGACGGCACTCCCATGTCGCCCCATGATTTGGCAAAAACCATGATTCTGGATGTTCTGTCTGAAACCGGGATTACGGCCACGGCAGGCATTGGTCCAAACATGTACCTTGCAAAAATTGCCATGGATATTGTGGCGAAACATGTGGATGCCGATAAGGACGGCGTTCGAATTGCTGAATTGGATGAAATGAATTATCGAAAGTTGCTTTGGGAACATCAGCCCCTCACCTCTTTCTGGCGCATTGGAAATGGTATCGCCAAACGCCTGAGGGACAATGCCATGTATACCATGGGAGATGTGGCTGTGATGTCCCTTTATAATGAGGACTTTTTGTTCCGACTTTTTGGTGTGGACGCTGAACTGCTTATCGACCATGCCTGGGGCGTGGAACCGGTCACCATGCAGGATATCAAAAACTATAAACCAAACAGCAATTCCATCGGTTCGGGACAGGTTCTTTCATGCCCCTATTCCAAGGAAAAGGCAAGGCTGGTTGTCCATGAAATGACCGATAGTCTGGCGCTGGACCTGTTTGATAAGGGATTGGCGGCAAATCAAATTGTCCTTCATATCGGTTATGATAAGAACTCAGAGAATTATTCCGGCCCGCTTCATATAAACCACTTTGGGCAGGCCGTGCCAAAACCGGCCCATGGGAGTGTGAATCTGAATGTCCACACCTCTTCCGCCACGGAATTGTCGGCAGCGGCCCTGTCCCTTTATGACCGCATCGTCAATTCAAAGCTGTCGATTCATCGGCTGAGCGTCACCTTCAATAATGTTATCGATGAATCCAAGGCAGACAATTATATTCAATATGATTTATTTACGACACCGGAAGAAATCGATAGAAAAGAAAGGACTGCAAAACGGGACAGGAAAATTCAGAAGGCCATACTGGATATTCAAAAGAAATATGGGAAAAATGCTATATTGAAAGGCATGAGTTTCGAGGATGGAGCCACTGCCATTGAACGCAACCAGCAGATTGGCGGTCACAAAGCCTGACATCATCCTTTCGATTTTCAAAATCATAAAAAATCAAGGAAGGTGTATCTATGGCTTTAAAGATTTCCAACAAATATGATGATATTATCCATCTGCCGCGGCCGGAATCCAAACATCCCCATATGTCCAATAGTGACCGGGCAAAGATATTTTCACCTTTTGCAGCTCTGAAAGGGCATGCTGAAGCTATTCATTCAAAAGAAACTCCCCGGGTAAATCGTATCGATTTATCCGAGGAGATGGCTGCTGTTCTCAATAAAAAGCTGCTTCTTCTGGAAACATGCCGGCATGTTTCCGTAACCTTTTTTATTTCTGAACCCGGCCCGGACGGTTCCGGCGGAACTGCCGAAGGGATGTATCTTACCCTCTCCGGCGCCCTTCGAAGAATTGACTGCGTCGCCAGAACTCTGGAAATCGATGATTACAAAATTCATTTTGATGACATCCTGGATATAACGCCGGAATAATCTACAGACATCAGGCTATAATGAGGAATATAAATAAATCGCACATCGCAATCGCTGTCCGGGGAGGCGAACCCCAAGGCACGACTGCCGGATTCCACAGCAAGCAGGATGCGAACCTTCTCTGCTTCCTCAATCTCCCGAAGCTTACTGACAATCAGTTTCTCCATCTCTATTCTCCTTTTTCTTTTTCCATGGCACATCATCCTCCGAAGCCTTAAAGTTATACACCGGCTTCATAATATCGATAACATCCACCGATTCCCGAATAACATCAATAATATCATCCAGGGATTTGTATGCCATCGGCGCCTCATCAATTGTTTTTTCATTAATAGATGTCGTATAAATGCCCTGCATGGAAACTTTATAATCCTCCATATCCAGGGTTTCTTTCGCTCTGGCCCTGGACATTACCCGTCCCGCGCCATGGGGCGCCGAATAATTCCACTCAGGATTTCCTTTTCCTATGGCAATAACTGAGCCGTCACGCATATTAAGGGGAATGAGCACCTTTTCCCCTGCGTGGGCAGCAATCGCACCTTTTCTCAAAATCATTTCCCGGGTATCGATATAATTATGTATCGTATGAAAACCTTCCTCTGCACCCATGCCGGTTCTCTCCAGAATAATTTCTGCCATCCTTTCCCGGCTTCTCCGGGCAAAATTCTGACAGATTTCCACATCGTGCAGATAATCTTCGAGGAAAGTCCCATCAAGCCAGCAAAGGTCCTCCGGAATAAAAAGTTCATGCGTCTCATAGTTATTTTTGAGTTCCTTCAATGCTTTCTGTATTTCTCCGCGTCTTCCGGCTTCCTTATAGGTACGGATTATCTCATCTCTTTGCCTGAAATAATCCTCTTTCCCCATATGAAGGTCTATCGCAAGCTGCTGATAAATTTCTGCCACCTGCTTGCCGAGATTACGGCTTCCCGAATGAATAATCAAATAAAAAGTGTCGTCCGCCGCCTTATCAATCTCAATAAAATGATTGCCGCCGCCGAGAGTTCCAAGAGAACGCTCCAATCTTTTCGTATCTCTCAGCGACCAATAGCATCGCAGATCCGTCAGCGCAAATCTCTCCATCCGTCCTTCCCAGACATTTTTCCCCGAAGGAATATAACGACAGGCCGCATCAATCTTTTCAAAATCCAGCGTCTGAGCCGTCAATTTCAGCGTATACATTCCACAGCCGATATCCACTCCGACAATGTTCGGACAAACTTTATCGGAAACTGTCATTGTCGTGCCAATCGTACACCCTTTTCCGGCATGCACATCCGGCATTATTCTCACTCTGCTTCCTTCCGTGAGTTTATAATCACACATTCTTTGAATCTGCTCGATTGCACCATCCTCAATAACTTTTGCATAGCAGACAGCCGTATTTACTTTTCCCCTTATTTCAAACATCCTGCTCACCCTTTCTTATTTCTATTCCCATTTTATATAACGGCAAATAGCTTATCACGGAAAAAAAGTTGCGAACCTTTTAAAACCCGCAACTTTTCTGATGAATCAACCGCTCTTTTATTAAGTTTATGAAATGGGCCGGGGCTGTAACCTTTATCATAGGTCCAAATGAAAGAATTCGAATAACCATCTCCGTCTCATCATCTTTATCATAATAAATCGTTACCTTATAGCGCTGGCCATCAATTCGTTCCGCCTGCTTCTCAAAATGAGCAAAATGCAGAAGAACCCGCTCCAGGGCATTCCTCCGATTTACAAGTTCAAATTGAACACTTCGCGGCCTCTGAAGCTTCCGTTCATTAGAACCAATGACATTTGCCCCCGTATACCGCTCGCAACGGATAATTCTTCCCAGATTCACTGTTCTGCCAAAACGGCATCCCGAACCGATCAGCCGGAATTTATCATCCTTCTCAGAATACTCCAAATATTCTGGCATTAATATTATAGGTGTCCTATGACCTCTGCGATTAAGAACATCGATGCTCAGAGGATAGCGGTTTCTGACAGCATCCAGAATCCGCCGAAAATTTTTTATGTATGCTTCATCCCTATAATTATCACCGTCCGCATACTTATCAAAGATGCAGATATCTTCTTCCGTAAAAAGCGGCTCCACATCCGGAAGAACCATGAGTTCATCCTGAAACAATCGAATTCTTGAATCCAGGGAAATTGCTTTCAGCCAACGCTTTTGTATCATCGTCAGCGGCATCGAAGGCACACTCTGAATAGGGGTAGTTCCGTCCCGCTTCAATAGCTGCCATCTGCCTTCCATCAATGAAGGTTCAATATTCAATATACTTTCGCCAAAGGCCCGCTCCTCCACAATCCGCCTCAATTCATTTTTTCCCAGAGGATGGTCAATCGCAGCCTTCAAAATTTCCGCAACTGTATTATAATAAACACTGTAGAGTTCACTGAAAATCATACCGTTTCACCGCCCTCCACATCATAAAGCCTGTACATTTGCCGGATATCATTCTTAAACTGGATTTCAAGATTTTTATCCGAAAAATGAATATCAGTAATACGGCAGATAAACGTACGAATCCACGGAACAATTTCACTTGCATCATAAATATCCGCAGAAAACCGGCTTGTATGATTATCAATTTTCTCAACGCTTCCGCATCGTTTCTCCCGTTCCAGCCTTTGGTGAATATGCTGCTCATCATCCCCATAACGAAGGGTAAATTCCACATGCTCCATGCGCTGCCCCGATTTACTCTGCGTACTCACACCCCACATATGTTCCTTCATCGCATCAAGCTTCTCCCTCAGTTCATCAAACCGGGGACTGACCGCATCAGCCTTCACAGAAATAATATTGTCTGTTCTATAGGGGGTGATTCTCCGAAATCGCGGTGAGTAAGCCATGAGATACTGGCGGCCGCTCTGAGCACTGAACATAATACGCAGAGGAATCACTTTTTTCTCTGTAACCCTCGCCTTATTCCGATTAATTGTCTCAAGAGTGACCATCCGCTTCTCCCGCATAGCCATAAAAAGCCGACAGAGAATTTCACTGTCCAAAGCCCCGGTCATATAATGATGCTTATAAGCAAAATGGGGTTCAGGCCTGTCTCCCTTATCCAGCAGAAAAGAGCCAATCACTCCGCACGGTGACACTTCCGAAAAAAAGTCTAATACATCCGTGCCATAAACTTCCGACATCTCTGCGCGGCTGTAGTACATCGTTTTTCCCCGCTTTTCAGCGATGACAATTCCCTCTGAAACATATTCTTTCAATTTCTTACGCACCGTTGATTCATCAAACAGCCTCGGCATTTCAAAACCGGAAAGATAGGCGTCAACCCGGCTGGTGATATCCCCAAGAGTTATCAGCGTATCTGACACAGCTAAAATGTCCATCAGAATAAAATGCAGCGTAATATCCCCATCGGTAAAACTCTTCGCTTTCCACGCCTTATATAGCGGATTATGCCGTGAAACACGGCTGTCTATGGAAATGAAAACATTTTTGCCATCCGGCGTCTGCCGAAACCGCATATAATCACCAAGCCAACTCTCCAACCTGCGCCGCTCGTCATCATAGGAACGAGCGCTTTTCCCTGTATACTCATCCCGGCTTTTAAAACCATAAACATAAAACTCACGCATATACTCACGAATGCGGTTAAAGTTCTTCACGAGCTCGCTGTACGCCATGATTTCACCCCTTAAGCCTGTATCCTCTCCGATAATAGTCCATTGTCCTATACTCAATAACTTCCTTCATCTGTTCTACCAGTATTAGATGACCTGCCACATATCACAGTTCCTCCCTCATTGACAATGTAACTCCATCCTTTTTTATAAAAAATCCTTTTCCGGATTCCTGCAAAAAGTGTACTGGCATCTGCATGATCTTCTTGATATGTTCCTTATCAGAAATCTTTGACATGTTTGTTGTCTCAAGCAAATTGATAAATTCTCTGCCAAGTCTCCGAAATGGTAATTCTTCCTCCATGTTAAGAAGCCTCATTTCTTTCAAATAATCCAAATATCTTTTAAATGGATTTTCTTTTGAATGAGATATTGCTATCATTTTCCTGAAAACTACTTTCAATTCCTTTTTTGAGAGATGCAATATGGATGAACATGCCTATATACCATCGTATTTTTCACAGACATCCAATTTCTGAAACAACATCTGCTTTACTTGAATTCCTGTATACTCACTTGCTATTCTACATAGTTCTCCCGAGCCATCTATCACATCCACTCTATATCCCTACTCTAGAAAATATTGGGTATCTCTCCCTGAACCGCAACCAAAATCAAGAATATAGGCTCCTAAATCAAACCTATTCAAAAACTTATCCTGAATCTGTTGAAAATCTACCCCAACAGTCTCTGCTACATATGAATCTGAATTTTCATTATAGCAATCTAATGTACTATTTTTAGAGCTGGTCATACTTTGCAGCACTTCCCTTTGCTTTCTCCACCGGATACTTTTCTTCATTCTGTGACATCTTCATATTTACAATTTCATCTGCATCTAAGCCCAACTTATCCAACAGATTCTGGCTATATACCAAAACATCCGCCAGTTCTTCCTTTACATGCTGGATATCATACTCCTCATCATTCCATTGAAAGCATTCTAAAAGCTCTGCCGCCTCAATCACTATCGATTTTGCAAGATTGGCAGGCGAATGAAATTGATTCCAGTCTCTGTCATCTGAAAATTTCCTGATTCTTTCAATTGTATTTTTATTCATGATAGTCCGCCTCCCATACATCTATATAACGTCTCATATACTCCTTTAATCCTTCATCGCAAATATAAAGATACGTTCCCCTAATTCCTCTTGTCATGAGCACATAATAAATGTGTTTGATGTAATCCAAAAGTTCTTCATTGGTTGCTGTATTCTTTCCATATCTATCAAAATAACATTCTGGTCTAACTATAAAACATCCTTTTTCAAGATCATATCCAATTTCTCTTCCGATAATGACAAAACAGTAATTCAAATCATATCCTTGAACTGAATGAATACATCCTACTTCATTAATTGCTTCCTCGGAATCAACCCAACTCTCGGTACAATGGTTCCATTGCTTCTTTATCCCTTCAATCTCAATATCATATTGTGTCTTATCTTTTTTGCTGCACCAATCCCACGCATACCCAGCAACCATTCTGGATAATGAAAATTTCGATTCTTTAACCAAAAGCAACTGATTAAATATTTCAAAATCTTCTACCATGAAAAACTCATAATCTGTAAAACTTTTTCTCCCAGCTATCCTTCCGCTCAACAAACCTTCAATATACGAAATATAATCATTTCCACCTCTGACCCGCATTTGTGATAATAATGTATAATAACGAGTCAATCTGCTTCGTCGATCAATAGCCATCTTTTTACAAAGCGAATTACGTCGATTCCAGAAGGACCAACGACCTGAAGTTTGTCGTAAAACAACACTGGACATTCGCACTGATGCAGTATCCAATCCAACTCATCATTTTCTATAGTCAAGCCAATTCTCTCACATGCCTGTTTGTATGCCCCTCTATATGAAATATTTTTATATTGATGCAGTCTATGAGCCTCATCAACAAGCAGAATATCATATTTCTTTTTTGTAACATCTGACGGTTTTAAAACATCCGAGGGACGAAGTCCATAAATGCTTCTGAAAATTTTCTTCAAAGTCCTTCTAAGAGATGTCTGCGGAACAACCATACCAATTGACTTATCTTTAAATTCCTCACTATCTTTTAAATATTTCATTAGAAAAATAGCTACTATCGTCTTTCCTGAACCAGGCATTCCATTAACAACTACACTCTGTTTTCTATTTTCTTTCATCGCCTGAAGGATTTCCTCAACAGCAATTCTCTGGTCATTATTCAACTCTTTATACGGAGAATATTTAAACAAATCTGAATTTTCTATTTCCTCTAAGGAATTCTTTACAAGTTTTTCCTCTTGAAGCCTTCTCCACAAAATATGAAATTTTTCATCATAATCTTTTTTTCCATAGTATTCTTTATCTGCAATACCAGCATTTTTATTTCTGACTTCAAACAATTCATCTGCCGCAATATACTGTATAAGCTTTGATTCATAATCAAATGTGACTGATTGATTAAACTTTGAAGAGTAAATAAAATGTACTTTATCAAAAATCCGCTTATCTAAAGAACTATGGTGCTCCATCATATGCGTCTTTACATGATTTGATTCACCAATATACACTTGTTTTCCATTTTCAAGAATGTATAACATTGGCCAATTTGTAAGATAATTTTCCGAACCATATTCCTGATTTCTGAAATCGCCTTCTGTAATCTTAAACATCTCTTCATTCCCTTGCATTAATGTCTATAATTAATTATCTAAAATCTCCAGCCCCGCTGCGCCGCTGACAATAAATCCCACATCGCCCGTGCTGCCGCCTGCGGAGAGATTTCCGTTATAATCCATTGAAGAAATATGCAGCGTATCTCCCTCGGCAGAATACTGCCCATTCCAACTGTCAGACAAAGAGATATCGCTGTTGAACTTCACGTCCACCGCCCAACTCTGGCACGGCTGTCCTGAAGTATTTTTTATAGTCAAATCATATTGATAAAATTGCTGGCCATTGGACTCCCAATGTTTGACCTGGGTCCCCAGGACCTCCATGTCGCCGCTTTTTGTGACCGTATCCAGGCTGCTGCTCTGAACAGGGCCTGCCTCCTCCTCCAAGGCACTCCCCTTTTCATTTGTTAAAACCTGGTAAAGCCATTGGCCGGAAGCGCTTAAATCCTCCCAGGAAAATCCGCTGGTTTTTTCCACTGTACTTTTAATAATCGCCGATGTTTCATTTTTATTGGAAATATTCCATGCTATATAACTAACATTATATTGATTCAGTACCTGCACCCAGGCATTTGCCTGTGCCTCATCGATATTTCCGTTGCCGCTGGCGTCACAGATGCCATACTCTGATACAAATACCGGAAGCGCCGCATCAATGGCCGCTGTCATGGTGCTGCGCAAATCATCGGTATGCGTAGCCGCATAAAAATGCAGCGTATACATAATATTTTCATAGCCGGTAATCGGGTTTGCCGCCGCTTCATTAACATATTGGGACCAATTCGGGGTTCCCACCAAAATCACCGCATCCGGCGCATTGGCGCGAATCACCGGTATAACCTCCTGAGCATAGGACTTGATTTCTTCCCAGGAAGTACCGCCGTTTGGTTCATTACAGATTTCATAAATGACATTGTTATGCCCGGAAAATTCTTTGGACATCTGCGCAAAAAAATCTATAGCCTCATCTTTATGCATATTTGGATTATTATCTGACAAAATATGCCAGTCAACAATAACATACATGTCCTGGCTGGTGGCATACTTCACACCGTTTCGGACTAAATCTTTCAAATACTCCTTATCCCCATCTGTGCAATAGCCCCCGGATTCTGCCGTATACATGGCCAAGCGGATGATATTGGCTTTCCACTCCCGGCGGAACTCTCCAAAAAGTTCTTCATTGACATACTGCGGAAAACTGGCAATCCCATGAGTACTCAATCCCCTTAACTGAACAGCCTCGCCATGCTCGCCCACAAGCTGTGTTCCTTCAACAGAAAGACTGCCGCATACCGAAGGTGACTGAATCGCCGATTCCTCTGACCCTTCCGTTTCCGGCACTGATTCTTTTTCAGACTCCGCCGTTTCTTTTTCTTGCATTTCACTTTCCACTGTTTCTTTTTCATGCGTTTCCTTCGCTTCGTTGGCTTCTGTCTCCATTGACTTTTTACATGCAGACAGGCTAAAGGCCGCAAAACACATACACACAAAAAACAGCATTAATCTTTTATACTTTTTCATAAATTTCTCCTCCGTTTTCATCAAACACTTCAAGGTTTCTCAGCTCTCTGAATTCAATTATACGCTGTTTTTCTGTAATTTCCCCTTCCTCTAAATTCTATAATTCCTTTATCCCTTAATATTTGAAGCTGCTGACGTATTTTATCCTTAATATGATTATTGTTAGGATATTTCTTTGCCAAAGCATCTTGAAATTTGTACATCTGCTCCAGATTAAAATCGCGTCCTTCAATCTTATTCACACAATTTAAGACATCCAATACCCAGCCTCTCGCATCTAATTTATATTGCTTTATAAATGCTGTTCTTCTTACGTATCTGATAATGGTTTACGCTTTTCAATAATTTCCGGAGAGAAAAAATACTTCGGCACCATCAAAAAATCTCTTACCTGCAAATCTTGCTTATTGTAGCTCATAAAAAAGAAATTGTTGTTTACCCACTGTTCTGTTATTACCCGTATCTTTTGAAAATTACTTTTGTATGGTTCTGCTATTTTATCATCCATTTTTAAATTCATTTTTTACCACTCACTACTGTTTGCATCAAAATATTATTTTCAAACCTTTTCTTAATTTTCCGAATGTCCTCTTCAATACTTTTCTATACGTGATTAAATATTACGGTACGGCAAAGTCCAGGCAGATGGTTCAAAGGATGCCGGAATAATCTTTTATTGGTTTGCAATTACCACAAAAAAATTATAAACAAAACTCTTGACTTTTTCAAGAAAGTTCTTTAATAACACCCCACTCACTTATAGGATTACCAAACATGAGTTAAACCAGATAAGGAGAACACTCGAATCGTGTTATGAACAGCAGACATGATAACTATGGAGTGAATATCTTATCTGGAGGAAACACAAATGGCAAAAACAATCTTTGAGGAAATCATTTACGCATAGCAAACAGGCGGCAGGGGACATCACAATCCTTGCCGCTTTTCTCAAAAATGAAGATATCATACAAGAAATTGCCGAACTTTTCGAGTATAATATGTAAAACAAGGAGGTATTATTGTGCAAAAAGAAGTACGGACAGTCTGCTATGACGAAGATTTACACCTTGAAGCATATCGTTTTGAAGGAACCCGGCAGCCATTTCCCAATCATTTTCACGACTATTATGTGATTGGGTTTATAGAAGCAGGAAAACGCTCCTTATCTTGTAAAAACAAGGAATATACGATAGGTCAAGGCAACATACTTTTATTCAATCCAAATGACAATCACAGTTGTGTGCAATGTGATGGAGGAACGCTTGATTACAGAGGGCTGAATATTTCCAAAGAAACGATGTCCTCATTAGTAGAGGAAATTACAGGGAAAAGGACATTGCTTGGATTTTCAGAGAATGTAATTAAAAATGATGAACTGAATAGTTATCTTCATTCTCTGCATCAGAAAATCATGGATGGCTCTAAGGAATTTGAAAAAGAAGAAATGCTGTTGCTTCTCATTTCTCTGCTCATTGAACAATACGGTCAGCCTTTCTCTAACTGTATTCCAGAGTGCAGCAAGAAAATAGAGAATACCTGCACATTTATGGAAGAACATTTTTCCGAACATATCACGTTAGAAGGACTTTGTAAATGCAGCGGTCTTAGTAAGTCAACTTTGCTTCGTGCGTTTACCAAATCGAAAGGCGTCACGCCATATCGGTATCTTCAAGCCATTCGTATTGATAGAGCAAAGGCATTGTTGGAACAAGGGGTTTCCCCGATTGATGCGGCTATACAGACGGGATTTTCAGATCAGAGCCACTTTTCAAACTTCTTTAATATGTTTATAGGATTATCGCCTGCCGCGTACAAACGAATTTTCAAGGAGGGCGGAAAAAGCAATGAATAAGACTACTAGGGGGCATATAGCCGCCTTGATTACGATTTTGATATGGGGAACAACCTTCATATCCACAAAAATACTTCTTGTAGATTTTACGCCAATAGAAATACTTTTTTTCAGATTTTTACTCGGATTGTTGGTTCTTATAATCGTCTATCCTAAACGCTTAAAGTTAAAAGACCGAAAGCAGGAGCTTACTTTTGCTGCGGCGGGGTTATGCGGTATATGTTTATATTATCTGCTCGAAAATATCGCATTGACCTATACAATGGCTTCTAATGTTGGCGTTATTATTTCCATCGCTCCGTTTTTTACGGCTGTTTTGTCACATATCTTTATGAAAACAGAAGAAAAACTAAAAATACAGTTCTTTATTGGCTTCTTCGTTGCTATGGTAGGAATATGCCTGATATGTTTTAACGGCAGGGAATTAGAATTAAATCCTATCGGAGATATTTTAGCGGTTGCTGCAGCATTAATATGGTCGCTTTATTCGTTGCTTACGAGAAAAATCAGCAGTTATGGGTATAACACCGTTCAAACTACAAGGAGAATATTTACATACGGAATTGTCTTTATGCTTCCATTTCTTTTTGTGTTTGATTTCAACTTAGACATTCAAAAGGTTGTAAAACCAGAATATGCCTTAAATCTCATTTATCTGGGCATAGGTGCATCAGCTCTTTGCTTTGTTACTTGGAATTATGCTGTCAAAATGCTTGGTGCTGTTAAGACGAGTGTGTATATCTATATGGTGCCTGTCATTACTGTTGCAACATCGGTTATTGTGCTAAGGGAGAAAATTACATGGGTATCCGCAATAGGAACGATACTCACCTTAATAGGCTTGTTTCTTTCGGAAAGTAGATTGAAGATTAAGAAAAGAGGAAAAGAAAATGAATATAGAAAATGAAAAATGTGTGATTGTAGTTGATGAAAATTTGCCAATCGGCATTATTGCTAATACGGCTGCTATTCTTGGTATTACTATGGGAATGAAAATGCCAGATGTTGTCGGAAATGACGTGTCTGATTTAGAGGGAAACTTCCACATGGGTATCATACAGTTTCCCGTACCGATATTAAAGGGAAATACAGAGCTGTTAAAATCCATCAGAACAAAGTTGTTTGAACCGCAATTTTCAGAACTAACAGTTGTTGATTTCTCTGATTTGGCTCAGGGGTGTAAAACTTATGATGAGTTCATTGATAAAATGGCAAACACTTCCGAGAGGGAGTTGAAATACATTGGCATAGCAATCTGCGGCAACAAAAAGCAGGTCAATAAGTTGACAGGTAATTTACCTTTGTTACGGTAAAAAAGAGCAGACAGAATTCAGGAGAAAATTAGTGTGAAAGAAATTTTATTCGTTATTTTAGATGATTTTGCCGAATGGGAAGCGACACCTCTTTCCGCTGCAATCAATCAAACAGATGGATTTTGTGTAAAAACAGTATCCATTACAAAGAAACCTGTTAAATCAATAGGTGGTTTTACTGTAATTCCAGACTACACCTTGTCTGAATGTATAGATAAAGAATTTTATGGACTTGTTTTGATTGGTGGTAAATCTTGGAGGACAGATGAAGCAAAGCAAGTAGCTCCCATTGTAGATAAAGCCCTATTGAGAAATGTGATTATTGCGGGAATTTGTGACGCAAGTGTTTTTCTTGGAACTATGGGTTTGTTGAATGAGATTGAACACACAAGCAATACATTGGAAGATATACAGAATTATATTGGAAAAAAATATTCTGGAGCTAAATATTATAAAAATCAGCAAGTGGTCAGAAGTCAGAATATTATTACCGCTAATGGAACAGCGAGTTTGGAGTTTGCAAAAGAAGTATTGTTGGGGCTTAATGTTATGCCATCTCAAGAAGTTGAGCAATGGTACAGATTTTATAAATTGGGTTACTACGAGGCAATGAAAAGATAGATATGAAAAGTGCGCTTGAATGGATACGCTGTCCTATTTGCAGGAAACATTAATTGAAACAAAGAATTTACAAGTAACCGTCATGCTTTTAATGGCAACACAAGCAATAACACTTGTATTGCTTATTTTTTCACGCATCTTTTCCTTAACACCTATAGTGAAAGACATTCTTTATCGTGATTACAATACATATGAAGAATTAATATATAACTTAAGACAAATAAAACTTTTTTACTCCAAACGTTCTTACCAATAAATAGTCTTAAATAATTCCCCAAATTATTGTCATTCTATTGTCACCAGACATAACAAGAGCCAAGAAACACCGTAAAATCAAGATTTCCTGGCTCATTTGTATTATTCAAATTCCTTTGCAGACTACGTTTTATAGCACGCAAGGGGTATAATCAGCAGGTTTAAAATCGAACATTTGTTTGGAAACTTATATTTTCCGTACTGTTTATGAAGAGATAAACTCCAAAATAACTCCATTCTACTCTTTGTTATTTTGTTGTTCTTCTCTTGCGTAAAGAATGTCCAACGCCTGGAATATTACATTACTCATAGTCTGATAATGTCGCTCTGCATAAGATACTAGCTTTTCTTTTTGCTCTGGTGACATCCTGATTCTTAGACTAGAATCTTTGCCGTCTAATGATGGTTTTCTAGGCATCTTTCTCTCCTCCTTACATTGCATAGTTTAACACGAATTGATACAAGTGTCAATCTCGTTTTGTTAATATCATCCATTTTCCTTTTTGGTTACGTCCCTGCCTCGTCAAATATTTCTTTTCCTTCAATTTGGTTATATAATACTTTACACTAGCAAGATTCCAATCTAACACATTAGCCATTTCTTTCTGTGTGATTGAAGGTTGCATACGTACAAGATTCAGAATTTCTATTTCTTTCTCACTCAGTACATTTTCATCTTCCACTTGGTCTAATCTCTCTAAATCTTGGTTAGTAGCTTGGTTAGCTTGGTCAGTTATTGGATTGACTCGGAACAGCTCTACCCGAAACACATTATCAAATTCTTGAAATCTCGGCTTCGAAAGTCCATATTCTTCTAAGCCATATCAGCAGCGATGTTATTTTTCCAGCTTCAGCATAAATTTATCCGAATCATTAACAATATTATACGTTTCATCACTGTCCTCCGGCAAGTAAGAAAATGAAAACATTTGCTTTCCTTTCTCTGCCTGCCGCTTTGAAGCATATACAGTCACATATAACGCATTCGGAACTGACTGGTCATAGCTGAACCGCACACTTTTAAATGAATTTTCCCTGCAACGTTTCACGATTTCTTCTGCACATATTTTCTGGTCCGCTACATACAGTTTATTTACCACTACCGTCAAACGCTCCTCATGGTAATTGTCCGCTGTCATTGCATGGGAACCATACACATCCATATCTCTTCCAAACTGGAGATATCCCAGACAACCACCTGTAATTATTATACCGATTATCAGACTGATAAACCACCTTTTTCTCATCTTCTCGCTCCTTCATACCCCTGTATTATAATACAAGTGTATGACAGCACAGCTTATTTTTCAATACAGTTGTATTTATAATTTTAGGAAAAGACGAGGTGCCGTTATGATTGTATATATGGATTTAGAAAATCTACTTAAAGAAAAGAATATCAGCAAAAATAAGCTTTGTGAAGCCTGTAATTTACAACGCACACAGCTTAACAACTACTGCAAAAATAAAGTAAGCAGGATTGACTTCACAATACTTGCAAAACTCTGTGAATTTTTGGACTGCACACCGAATGATATACTAAAATTAAAGTAGGGCATTGGTTTTTCTCCAGTGCCCTTTTTGATGATTGGATATTCAATTAACTTTATTTATTACCATTATGATCCGATGGCAATCTCACTTCTCCGGTCCTTTTCTTCATAATAGAATTCTGCGTCTCCATCTGTGTTGGAATATAATCGCTTTCCTGCAGAAATGCACCTGCCGCCTCAGCGTATGATTCATATCCAGCTGCTTTCATTCTCTTTAACATTTTTGCCAAAGCACTATTCTTGTCTCTACTCGCCTGACGTGTGCTGATGCCCAGTTCCGCTGCTGTTTCCTTAACTTGTTTTCCCATAATAAAATAATCACTCACTATTTTCTTTTCTTTCTCTGTCAGATCACTGAAGAGTTCTTTAAAGAAGATCTCGGTTGTGATATCCGATGCAATGTCACGTCCACTATCTGCGATAAAGTCTGTCGCACAACCGTTTTCTGATTCTAATCCACAAAATAATACTGTATTATTTCTCTGATGCTGCTGATCAAACATATAATGTTCCTTATTATAAGAAATATTAAGAACTTCCAGCTCTTCTACTGTAATATTAGCGTATTTCACCTTCTGATATCTGTCATAAAATGTGTATTTTCTTTCTTCCATGATTGTTCCTCCGATTTGTCGTTTTTGTTGATTTGTGACAAATCGAAAATCATGGATATCTGGCATAATGCCTGCCTCTTCCCTGCATCTTGATATGCTCTTCCTTTCCAGCGTCTACCTGTTAAAAAGGAAGCTTTTACAAATCCGCAACCTGTTTTTGGGTATAAAAAAAGGCCATGCCCTTTCGGGCACAGCCTGACGCCTTATAATTTGAGAAAAGAAAAACCTCCGCAAACATTACGTCTGCGAAGGTCTATTTCTCTCAGCATATCAATTCTAACATGCACTTATTTTCATTGTAATACCATTCACATGCCAGTTTACTGTCAGTTCACTGCCACTTTACTTCCACTTTTCTTCCAGTTTATTTCCTCCATCTTATTCTGTATCTTTTCCGGTCGTGTAAATGCCCAGAGCATTGTTGCATACAACCGGATTGCTTTCTTACGGTTTCGATAATAAGTGGTGCTTGGCATATCATCCAGCATCAGCATCACATCTTCATTGGTATTTCCTGCTTCAAAATATCTATATTTTAAAAGCCGATAATACAGCTGTCCATTCTTTGGATAATCCCTCAAAGCTATCAGGGAATCTCTCATGATTTCCAGCAAACAGAGATTCATATCATTATTCAGAAGCTTTTCCTGGATTCTGCGTTTCTCTGCAGTCGCATCGAAATCTACCAGATCATATAACATTTCCTTCAGATGCTTGCCTTCTTCTGCATACATTTCATAATCTATATCCACAAGATTCTTCTCGATACGGAACATTACCTTGGTATACTGACTCAGTAATAATTCCGTATTCTTATAAGCATCCTCTGCCACTTCTTCCATATTGATAAACATATCCTGTATTCTCTGCATAATTGTCCTCCTTCCCGACCGCTTCCGCAGCCAGACCAATCATTGTATTGTTTGTTCCATTCACAGTCTGTCACTGTCCTAACATCTCTTCATGCAGATTCCGCAGAAATATCCGCTGTGGGATAGCTTCTATTTCTGGCTGACCGGCAACTGTATGATCTATTGAAAGCAATCGGTTCTCACGGGAAAGGATGTATCCCCGACTGCTGATGTTCTCATCGAATATCTATCTCTCCAAAGGGGGCCCTGATTCAGGGCTCCCTTTTAGGGCGCCGCTATTTACGTTCCATAAACCATTTATAATTTTCTTCATAAGTCAGATGACAGATTTTCCCGCCCACCTGACAGGTATAGCGGTATCCGGTTCCGCCAGCTTTTCGACTGGCACAACGTTCCGGTTTTGAAACCTTATCAATCGCATACTTACGTCCATCTTCCCAGACAAACGCTGTAGGGATCAATTCTCCTTCCCGG
>ENA-ORML01000179-ORML01000179.1-human-gut-metagenome-genome-assembly--contig:-NODE-179-length-81076-cov-20.021599_pt1 | contig 81076 bp, 80 predicted proteins | sample MGYA00242103_ERZ508995 | MGnify/ENA primary metagenome ERZ508995 (study PRJEB26280, sample SAMEA2338702) | human gut metagenome | biome: human gut; feature: human-associated habitat; material: faeces... | reverse complement strand
CCCGGAAGAATGCTATATGCCTCAAAAATAATTGACCGCCATCTCGATGAGCAGCAGCTGAGATGGCGGCCTTTTATGCGCGGTTAGTTTTGACGCTTACATATGAAAAAAGCCTCTGCGCAGCTTTACGCAGAGGCTTTTTTGAACCTGTTTTCGGTTTCTTGACAAAAAGCAGTTGCGCGACAGGAAATTATTTTCAAGCAAACGCTATCCGCAATAAAAATTCGCCATTTGTTACAGATTTGACAATCCAAATTTGGGCAAGCCGCCGAAATTGATATTTTTTTAACGAAACGGGTTGATATTTTTTTAACGAAGTAGTAAAATATTATTCAAAGGAAAAAATAGGGATAGACAAAGAAGAAAGAAAACAGGAGGCATATCAAAAATGGCATACGAAGAATTTCTGGGTATGTATCAATCCAAGCTGACCACGGCAGAGGAAGCCGTAAAAGTGATCAAATCCGGCGACTGGGTGGATTATGGCTTCTGCAACACCCACCCCCATGTTCTGGACGAAGCGCTGGCTCGCCGCGCTCCCGAGCTGGAGGACGTGAAGGTTCGTGGCGGTATCGCCCTGTGGAAGCCCGCGATCTTCGATATCGAGGAGCCTGCCAAGCATATCATCTACAATTCCCACCACACCGGTGGCTTTGAGCGTAAGCACATCGATACCGGGGCCTGCTTCTATGAGCCCATGCGCTATTCCGAGCTGCCCCGTTACTATTATGACCATATCAATCCGCCGGATGTTGCCCTGATCCAGGTTGGCCCCATGGATAAGCACGGCTACTTCAACTTCGGCGTTTCCGCTTCCCACATGAAGGCCATCTGCGACACGGCCAAGATCCTGATCGTGGAGGTCAACCAGAACATGCCCCGCTGTCTGGGCGGCTTTGGCGAGAGCGTACATATCACCGACGTGGATATGATCGTGGAAGGCCGCAACGACCCCATGGGTCAGATGCTGTCCGCACCTCCCACGGAGATCGACAAGGCCGTGGCCAAGCAGGTGGTGGAGCGCATTCCCAACGGCGCCTGCCTGCAGCTGGGTATCGGCGGTATGCCTAACGCTGTGGGTATGCTGCTGTGCGAGTCTGATCTGAAGGACATGAGCGTCCATACCGAGATGTACGTGGAGGCCTTCGTAGATCTGTCCCTGTGCGGCAAGATCAGCGGCGCCAACAAGAGCATCGACCATGGCCGCCAGACCTATTCCTTCGCTGCCGGCAGCCAGCGGGTCTATGACTTCCTGGATGACAACCGCATGTGCATGGCCGCTCCCGTCAGCTATGTCAACGATATCCGCACCATCGCTTCCATCGATAACTTCATGTCCATTAACAACGCGGTGGATATCGACCTGTACGGTCAGGTCAGCAGCGAGACCTCCGGCATCCGCCACATTTCCGGCGCCGGCGGCCAGCAGGACTTCGTGCTGGGCGCATACCTGTCCAACGGCGGCAAGAGCTTTATCTGCCTGTCCTCCACCTTCAAGAAGAAGGACGGCACGCTGGCTTCCCGCATTCGTCCCACGCTGGCAGAGGGCAGCATCGTCACCGATACCCGCGTCAACACCATGTATGTGGTCACGGAGTATGGCTGCGTCAACCTGAAGGGCCTGTCCAGCTGGGAGCGGGCCGAGGCGCTGATCTCCATCGCTCACCCCGATTTCCGCGAGGAACTGATCCAGGCTGCCCAGAAGCAGAAGATCTGGTATCACAACAACAAGCGCTGACTTCGACAACACTTCCAACAGGGAGAGTAATACAAGGTCAAAAGGCGTCGTTCGCAAGAACGGCGCCTTTTGGCGTCTGCCTGCGGACGCGAACTCTGCAAGGCTACAATCTCAAACCGGAAAATGTGTTTCTTTTCTTGCAAGATGGAGAAAAATCGGCTATACTATAGCCATTAACAGAGTAAGAAGGTTGATCACTGCAGTTTGAAAAAAGGAGGTTCCGGTTATGTATACCGTTGGAGAAAAGGTCGTACATCCCATGCATGGAGCAGGCGTGATCTCGGAGATCACAGAAGAACGCATGAGCGGCAAGTTGGAGCGGTACTATGTATTTTCCGCGCCCCTCAGCGGCCTGACGCTGAAGATCCCGGTGGCCAACAGCGGCGCGGTAGGGCTGCGCCGTCTCATCAGCCGCCAGCAGCTGGCCGAGACGCTGGCCTCGCTGCGCGAGATCGAGGAGGATATGACGGAGAACTGGAACCACCGCTACCGGGAGAATATGGGCCGCATCAAAAGCGGCGAGGTGCGGGAGGTGGCCCGTGTGGTCAAGGGCCTGATGCACCGCGACGCCAGCCGCGGCCTGTCCACGGTAGAACGCAAAATGCTGCGCAGCGCCAAGCAGATCCTGCTCAGCGAAATGATGCTGGTGGAGGATCTTTCCTATGACGGCGCGGAGCAGCTGTTGAGCCGCAGCGTACTGGCCGAGTAAGGAGAACAACGATATGGGCATTTGGAATACGGTGCAGAAATGGCAGGGAAAGTCCGTTCCGCCGTGCAGCATGATCGTGGCGGCCGCCGGAAGCAGCTGCCGCATGGGCGGACAGGACAAGCTGTTTGCTCCGCTGGCGGGTGTGCCGGTGCTGACGCGCACGCTCCGCGCCATCGACAGGGCGGAGCTGGTCAGCGAGATCGTCGTTGCCGCGCAGGAGGAAAGAATGGAGGCGGTGGCGGACTTGTGTGCCGCCGCTGCGCTGCACAAAAAGGTCAAGGTGGTCAAGGGCGGCGCCAGCCGCACCGAATCGGTGCTGGCGGCGGCGCTGGAATGCGACCCCAGGGCGGAGCTGATCGCCATTCATGACGGCGCCCGTCCTCTGGTGCGGTCGGAGATGATCGACGAGATGATCCGGGCGGGCTGGCAGACACAGGCGGCAGCGCCGTCCACGCCTGTGACGGATACGGTCAAGGTGGCGGACGATGACCGCTGGGTGGCGTCCACGCCGGATCGCTCCACCCTGTACGCGGTGCAGACGCCGCAGGTATTTCAGGCCAACATCCTCAAAGCCGCCCTACAGGCGGCGCTGGCCTCCGGCGAACCGGTCACGGACGACTGCGCTGCGGTGGAACGGCTGGGCAAGCGCGTCTGGCTGGCGGAGGGCGACGCGGAGAATATCAAGATCACCACGCCTGTGGATCTGATAATCGTGGAAGCGCTGCTGCGGCAGCGGGAGGACGGACGATGACGGCGCTGCGGATCGGCCACGGGTATGACGTACACCGTCTGGTTGAGGGACGCGCTTTGATCTTAGGCGGCGTGACCATCCCGTGGGAGCGTGGGCTGGACGGCCATTCCGATGCCGACGTGCTGACGCACGCCGTTATGGATGCGCTGCTGGGCGCGATCGCCGCCGGGGATATCGGCAAGCTGTTCCCGGATAACGACGCGGCGTTTCACAACATTTCCAGTATGCTACTGCTGAAACGGGTAGGAGAGTATCTCCGGCAGGAGGGCTACACTGTGGTGAATATCGACGCCACGCTGATCGCGCAGGCTCCCAAGGTCTCTCCCTACCGGGATGCCATGCGGCAGAATATCGCCGCCGCACTGGGGGTGGATGTCTCGCAGATCAGCGTGAAAGCCACCACTGAGGAGCATCTGGGCTTTACCGGAACGGGCGAGGGGATGGCCGCTCATGCTGTGGCGCTGGTGGAAAAACTGTAAATATACCGTTCAGGGCGAGGTCGCAGTGACCTCGCCCGTCTTTTTTTCATACATTGGAGTGGAGGAGGTGTACCATGGATCATTATCTTTTTGCGGTGCGGTCTGCCACGCAGGCCCAGCGAGCGGCCCGTGTGCTGAACAGCGGCGGCATCCACGCCAGCGTCCAGCGTGTGCCGGTGGAGTTTGCTCGGCAGGGCTGCACCTATGCGGTGCGTGTGGATGATGCGGACTATGATGTGGTGCAGCAGCGCTTGCAGCAGGCGCACCTGATGCCGGAGCGCGTCCTCCGGCACAGCGGCGCAGGGTACAGCGAGGTGGCGGTATGATCTATTTCGATTCCGGAGCCACTACGCTGGAAAAGCCGCGTGCGGTCCGCTGCGCCATGGCGCGTGCGGTCAATACCATGTCCTCGCCGGGGCGGGGCAGCCATCAGGCTACCCAGCTGGCGGAGGAAACGGACTATGCCTGCCGGGCGGCTGCGGCGAAGCTGTTCGGTGTGGAGGACGAATCCAATGTGGTCTTTACCAGCAACGCCACCCACGGATTGAATATCGCCATTCACACACTGGTGCAGCCGGGCAGCCGCGTGGTGATCTCCGGCTACGAGCACAACGCCGTGACCCGGCCGCTCCACGCCATCCCTAACGTAACATTGACCGTCCTGAACACGCTGCCTTTTCAGCCGGAAAGAATGATAGAAGAGCTGAAAACAGCGCTTGCACAGGGCGTGGACGTGGTGATCTGCAACCATGTGTCCAATGTGTTCGGCTGCGTGCAGCCGGTGGGGGAGATGGCCGCCCTGTGCGCCGAAGCGGGCGTGCCCTTTGTGCTGGACGCGTCCCAATCCGCTGGGATCCTGCCGGTGCGGATGGACGAACTGCACGCGGCGTTCATCGCCATGCCCGGCCACAAGGGCCTGTATGGCCCACAGGGAACGGGGCTTCTGCTGTGCAATCATCCGGTGACGCCGCTGCTGCACGGCGGCACGGGGAGTCTTTCCAAATTGCAGACCATGCCGGATATGCTGCCGGATCGGCTGGAGAGCGGCACCCACAACATGCCCGGCATCGCGGGGCTGCTGGAGGGTATCCGGTACGTGCAGCGTACCGGCGTGGAGACCATCGCCGCCCACGAGCGCCGCCTGACGGCACAGGCGGTGGAGCTGCTGCGGTATACGGAGGGGATCCGCCTGTTCTGGTGCGAGGGCTTCCGCCATCAGACCGGCGTGCTGTCCTTTGTGGTGGAGGGAATGGACTGCGAGGAGCTGGGCGAAGCCATGGCGCGGCAGGGCGTGGCGCTGCGGGCAGGTTTGCATTGCGCGCCGCTGGCCCACCGCACAGTGGGAACGTTGAAAACCGGAACGGTGCGGTTCAGCCCGTCGGCCTTCAACACATCGGCTCAGGTGGTGCAGTTCGCACAGATATTGCAGAATACCCTTCGTAAAATGTAACACTCTGGACACAGAATTTTTGTTGCATTTTCCCAATATCTTTTATATAATATTAGTATCTATCGGTATAAGCAAAATTGCGCCCGGAAGGGGATGGAGCAAGCTATGGATAAGGTACTGGCATTGATGGAGGATATTGGGAGATACTTAACGCTCCTGAAGGTCACGGACTTCGTGGATATCGCCATCATTATTTTCCTGGTATATAAGCTGCTGTCGCTGGTCAAGAGTACGAGAGCGGAAAATATTCTGAAGGGTGTGGCGATCTTCCTACTGGCGCTGGGCCTGTCGACGGCACTGGATCTGCGGGCTGTCAAATATATTCTCAGCCACGTGGTGGACTGGGGCATTCTGGCGCTGATCATTCTGTTCCAGCCGGAGATCCGCCAGATACTGGAGCGGCTGGGCAGCAAGAACCTGCGGCTGATGCGGGTGTTCCGCTCGGAGGAGGAGATCACCGAGGTGGAAAAGGCCATCGACCAGACGGTGATGGCCTGCAGCGAAATGAGCCGCACCAGAACCGGTGTGCTGATGGTGTTCGAGCGGAACATCAATCTGGACGATATCGTCCGCACCGGAACGGAGCTGGACTGCGAGGTGGTGTGCGAGCTGCTGAAGAACATCTTCTTCGTCAAGGCTCCCATGCATGACGGCGCGGTGATCGTCCGGCATGGACGGATCGTGGGCGGCGGCTGTATGCTGCCGCTGTCCAAGAATGTGAACCTGAGCCGCGACCTCGGTATGCGCCACCGTGCCGGTATCGGCATGAGCGAGAATTCCGATGCTGTGGTGGTCATCGTTTCCGAGGAAACGGGCTCTATCTCCGTAGCCATCGGCGGTATGCTCAAGCGGCACCTGATGCCGGAAACACTCGGCAAGCTGCTGCGCAACGAGCTGATGCCGCCTGAGGAAGAAGCGGACAAGCCACAGCGTGTCCCGGTCTTGGCGTTTCTGAAGAAGCTGGGAAAGGAGGCGGACGATGATGGAGAAGAAGAATAAGAAAAACCGCAAATCCGCTCAGATCATCGTGGCGGTGCTCATCACGTTGGCGCTGTGGATCTATATGGAGGTCTATGTTTCTCCGGACTCTACGGTAGAGGTGCATGATATCCCCGTGGAATTTACCAATGAGGATACGATTCTGGCGGAGAACGGCCTGATGCTGCTGTCCGGCTATGATACCACCGTGGATCTTCGGCTGAAGGGTGCCCGCAAGGACGTGATGTGGCTGGATACCTCCCAGATCCGCGTTGTGGCCAACACCGCGAACATTACCTCCGCCGGTGTACAGACGCTGAAATACGATATCTTCTACCCGGATGATTTCCCCAGCAGCAAGGTATCTGTCGAGTGGCGGAGCCTGTACAATATTACCGTGACGGTGGGCCAGCTTTACGAGAAGGAGGTTCCCGTCAAGACGGAGATCAAGGGTCAGGTGGCAGACGGCTACTTCACCGGCGACGTTTCCATCGATCCGCAGACCCTGACGCTGCGGGCCGAGCGGGAGGATATGCTGAATATCAGCTACGCCAAGGTAACGGTGAATCTGAACGGCGCGACCAGTACGCTGATCGAAACGCTGGAGTACACGCTGTATGATTATAATGACGTACCTGTGTATAATGATAATATCCGTTCGTCCACAAAGCTGATTCAGGTAACGGTGCCTGTCCGTACCACCAAGACCGTGCCGCTGAGCATTGATCTGGTGGGAACGGAGCTGATGGAATCTGTCAATCTGGATATCCAGCCCAAGAGCGTAACGCTGGTGGGCGAGGGCAGCACGCTGGAGAGCCTGAATGTGCTGACGCTGGATAAGATCTACGTGGAGGATCTGGTGCCCGGCCTGAACGGCCCCTTCACCTATACCATCAAGCTGCCGGCCGGCGTTACCACCACGGACGGCACGACCGAGGCTGTGGTAACGGTGGCCATCAACGGCACTACCGAGGGGACTGTCACCGTGGACAACGCGAATATCACCTGCGAGGGTGTAGCGGACGGCCTGAAGGCCACGGTCAACGAGCCGCTGGAGGTGACGGTCTGGGGCGATGAAAACGAGATCGCCAACATTACGCCCGACCAGATACGGGTTCGCGTGGACGTCAGCGAGATCACCGAGGAGGGCGATTATCTGCTGACAGCAGTGGTCACGGCGACAGAGGACTCCGGCGTTACGGTGCGCGGCGCCTATCAGGTGACCGTCCATGTGACAAAGCGGGAGACACCGCCGGATACTGGCGCGGCGAATGCGGCCAATCACGCCACGTGAAATATGCGGTAAGAGGTAATTTGACATGACACAAATTGCTACAGTTGAAAAGGATTTGGGCGGCGGTTACGCGGAGGTCTCCGTGCCCCGCAAGTCCGCCTGCGGCCACGATTGCGAGGAGTGTGCCGGCTGCGGCATGACCGGCGCGGCCATCAAGGCCAGAGCCAGAAACGATATCGGCGCACAGCCCGGCGATAAAGTGGTGGTGGAAAGCAGCACCAAAAAAATCTTCGGTGTGGTGGCGCTGGTCTATGTGCTGCCGGTGGTGCTGTTCCTGCTGGGCTACTTTCTGTCCGAGGGACTGGCCGAGGGCATGCGGTACGCCATCGCCGTTGCCACCTTTGTGGTGAGCTTTATTCCCTGCGTGCTCTATGATCGCCACGCCCGGAAAAAGGAACTGCTGACCTATCAGATCATGCGTCTGTTCTGATGTTTGGTTATGTACGTCCGGCGGCGGATCGGCTGACGGAGGAACAAGAGGCGTGCTTTCGGGCGGCGTATTGCGGCCTGTGCCACACGCTGGGCAAGCGCTACGGCCTGCCGGGCCGCATGATCCTCAACTACGACCTGACCTTTCTGGCGATGCTGCTGTCAGAGGGACAGGATGAGCAGTGCCGCAAGGGGTGCGTCATGCACCCCCTCAAGGGTCGGACATGCACCTGCGGCGGCGAGGCGTTCGCGCTGGCGGCGGATATGAGCGTGATCCTGACATGGTGGCAGATACAGGACGGGATTGCCGACCATGGCTTCTGGAGCGGCCTGAAATACCGCGCGGCGTCGTGGATGCTGCGGCGGGCTTATCGAAAAGCACGGCTGCTGCGGCCTGCCTTTGACGAGGGGACGCAGCGCCACTTGAAGGCACTGTCCCAGCTGGAGAAGGAGAAATCCTCCTCCATTGACGCGGCGGCGGATACCTTTGCCCAACTGCTTTCCGGTGCGGCTGACGAGGTGGAGGAGCCTGTCAAGCGCCGTGTGCTGGCGCAGATGCTCTATCATCTGGGCCGCTGGATCTACCTGATCGACGCGGCGGACGATTTGAAAAAGGATGCTGCCGCCGGCAGCTATAATCCGCTGCCGATGCGCTACCAGCTGCCCGGCGATACCCTGACAGACACGGCGCGGCAGGAGTTGGCTCAGACGTTGGACAGCTCCATACGGGCCATGGCGGCGGCGTTTGAGCTGTGGGACTTCGGCCAATACAATCCCATTATTGAAAGCACCGTCTATCAGGGGCTTTACGCGGTGGGAACTGCCATTCTGGACGGCACCTTCCACCAAAAGAAGAAAGTTGTACGAAAGAAAGGGGGACACCGCTATGCGTGATCCCTATCAGGTGTTGGGAGTGCCCAGCACGGCGACCGATGAAGAAGTAAAGAAAGCCTACCGGAATCTGGCGCGGAAGTACCATCCGGATAACTATCATGATAATCCGCTGGCCGATCTGGCCCAGGAGCGGATGAAGGAGATCAACGAGGCTTACGAGGAGATCCAGACCCAGCGCAAGCGGGGCGCTTCCGCAGGCAGCTACGGCACATCCTCCGGTTACACGGGCGGCGCAAGCTATGGTTACGGCGGCTATGGCGGCTATCAGTCCTATGCCGGGCCTTATCAGCGGGTGCGCATGGCCATTTTGCAGAACGATCTGAATCTGGCGGAGGAGCTGCTGAACGCCATGCAGAATCACGACGCCGAGTGGAACTTTCTGAAGGGCGTGCTGTGCCAGAAGCGGGGATGGATGGACGAGGCGAAGCGCTACTATCAGACGGCGGTGCAGATGGATCCGGATAATAGTGAGTATCAGCAGGCGCTGGACAGGGCGGAGGGCCGCCAGACAGCCTACCGGCCGGATGGCTATGGTTCGGCCTCAACAGGGAATTGCCAGATGAACCCATGCCTGCCGTTCTGCCTGCCGCTGTTCTGCTGCCCCGGCGGAGGGTATCTCTACTGCTGTTAAATTTTACCGCGGCGGCTCTGCCGCCTGAAAGGAAGGAAATATTGTGGTCAAAAGCATGACCGGCTATGGCCGGGCCAGACAGACACTGAATGGACGCGATATCACGGTGGAGGTGCGTTCTGTCAACAACCGCTATCTGGACTGCACGGTGAAGGTGCCCCGCACCTACATCTTCGCGGAGGACGCCGTGAAGGCCCGTGTGCAGAAGGCTGTCTCCCGCGGCAAGGTGGATGTGTTCATCACCATCGACGCTGCCGCCGCTGACGAGACGGTGGTGGCGGTCAACGAGCCGCTGGCCCGCGGCTACTATGAGGCGCTGACGCGGCTGAAGGACATGTTCTCGCTGGAGGACGGCCTGAACGCCGTTACGCTGGCGAAGTTCCCCGATGTGCTGACTGTCACCAAGGCAGAGGAGGATCTGGAGTCCGTAGCTGCCGATATCTGCGCTGTGCTGGACGAGGCGCTGGCCGCCTACAACGCCATGCGCACCGTCGAGGGCGGCAAGCTGCGCGAGGATATCGCAGGCCGTGCTGATACCATCGAAGCGGTGGTGGGTAAGGTGGAGGAGCGCTCTCCCCAGACCGTGGCGGCCTACCGTGAAAAGCTGCTGGCCCGGATGCAGGAGGTGCTGCAATCCACCGCCATTGACGAGAGCCGCATTTTGACGGAAGCGGCCATCTTCGCCGACAAGATCGCCGTGGATGAGGAAACTGTCCGTCTGCGCAGCCATCTCTCCCAGCTGCGTACCATGCTGGAGAGCGACCAGCCCATTGGCCGGAAGCTGGACTTCCTGATCCAGGAGGTCAACCGCGAGTGCAATACCATCGGCTCAAAGTGCAACGACCTGACCATCGCGCAGGACGTGGTGAACATGAAGGCTGAGGTGGAGAAGATCCGCGAGCAGGTGCAGAACATTGAGTGAGATGCAGTTGGTCAATATCGGGTTCGGCAATCTGGTGTCGCTGCGGCGCCTGATCGCCATCGTCAGCCCGGACAGCGCCCCGGTCAAACGGCTGGTGCAGGAGTCCCGTGACCGGGGCATGCTGATCGACGCCACCTATGGCCGGAAAACAGCGTCGGTGCTCATTATGGACAGCGACCACGTGGTGCTGTCGGCCTTGAGTACGGAAAAGCTGGCGCCGCGCCTTGGCATGACGCCGGAAGAGATAAGGGAGGAAGAGGAATGAGTTTGGATAAGAAGGGAAAAACATTTGTGATCTCCGGGCCGTCCGGCGTGGGAAAGAGCACGGTGCTGAAAGCATTGTTTGAGGGGCGTGACGATCTGTATTTTTCCGTGTCCGCCACCACCCGTGCGCCCCGTCCCGGTGAGGAGCATGGGGTGAACTACTATTTCATCGAGCCGGAGATGTTCCACCAGTGGATCACCGACGGTGAATTTCTGGAGTATGCCGAGTATGTAGGCAACTTCTACGGCACGCCCCGCAAATATGTGGACGAGGCCATGGCGGCGGGGAAAGACGCCATCCTGGATATCGAGATCCAGGGCGCCGCACAGGTTCATACGCTGCGGCCTGAGGTGGTGCGGATCTTCATCGCGCCGCCCTCGTGGGAGGAGCTGGAGCGCCGCCTTACCGCCCGGAACACCGACTCTCCGGAAAAGGTGCAGGAGCGATTGCTGCGGGCCAAGGTGGAACTGAAGGCTGCCGACCAGTACGATTATTTTGTGATAAACGACAACGTGGAGAACGCCGTGGCGGAGCTGCGGGCCATTATGCTGGCTGAGCACTGCCGCCCCACAGACCGCATCCACCTGTTGCGCGAAGCATAAGAGACCCATCAAACCATATATTTTATCGCCGAAAAGGCAGAAGGAGATATGTTATTATGTCTATGCTGTATCCCGCTATGAATCAGTTGACGGCCTATGTGCCCAACCGTTACATGATGGTCAACGTAGTGGCCCGCCGTGCCCGTCAGATCGCCGCCGAGGCCGAGGAGACCGGCGAGCATCTGGACGAAAAGCCCGTCACCCTCGCCATTGACGAGGTGGCCGACGGCAAGTTTGACGCCAGCACCATCGACTCCTCGATTCAGGAGTAACCCATACAAGAGAGGAGAACAGGGCTTATGCAGATTGCGAAGATCGCCGTGGAAGCGGCGACATATGCCATCGACAAGCCCTATTCTTATGGGGTTCCCGCCGGGATGGACGTCAGCGTGGGCTGCCGGGTGCTGGTACCCTTTGGCCGGGGAAACCGCACCAGCGAGGGGATCGTCCTTTCGTTGGAGGAGTGTTTGCCGAATGGCCCGCTGAAGGCGCTGCGCCTGAACCTGGACGGCGCTCCGGTGATCTCTCCGCGGGAGATCAAGCTGGCATTCTGGATGCGGCAGCGGTATTTTTGCACGTTTTATGACGCGATCCGCACCGTTTTGCCTGCCGCTGTGTGGTATCGTTATCAGGAGCTGTGGCACCTGCGTGGCAGTACCGCCTTTCCGGAGTTGTCCGGGAAAGAGGCGGCGGTCTGCCAGCTTCTTCTGGACGGGCCGAAAGAACTGTCTGTGCTGCGCGAGGCTTATGGCGAGGGGATTGTCACCACCCTGCGCGGTCTGGAAAAGCGGGGCGTCGTCTCCCACCAGACGGTGGGCCGCCGCAATGTGCAGGACAAGACGGTGCAGCTGGTTCGGCTGGCGATTCCGCCGGAGGACGCCGCCGCGTGGGCGCAGACCCGGAAAAAATCTGCGCCCCGTATGTACGATGCGGTGCAGTTCCTGTTACAGCAAGGCGAGACCGCCGTACATGAGCTGAGCTATTTTACCGGTGCGTCCCGACAGACCGTCACAGCGCTGGAAAAGCGCGGCGTGATCGAGCTGCGCACACAGGAAACCTATCGAATCACTGAAAAAAGCTATCATGTAAAGGCAGAATCCATTACACTAAATGAGGAGCAGCAGCAGGCGTATGACGCAATCTTGCAGCGGGTCATGGCAGGATCCGGTGGCGTAACGCTGCTGCAGGGCGTTACCGGAAGCGGCAAGACGCTGATCTATATCCGCTTGGCACAGGAGCTGCTGGCACAGGGAAAGTCTGTGATGATCCTTGTGCCGGAAATTGCCCTGACGCCTCAGATGATGGCCCGCTTCACCGCTTATTTTGGGGAAAAGGTAGCCCTGTTGCACAGCGGCCTTCGGGCCACGGAGCGCTATGACCAGTGGAAGCGCATCCGGAAGGGGGAGGCCAGTATCGTGCTGGGCACCCGCAGCGCCGTGTTCGCGCCGCTGGAAAATCTGGGGCTGATCGTTATGGACGAGGAGCAGGAAAGCTCTTATGAATCCGAGCGCGCTCCCTGCTACCACGCCAGAGACATTGCCCGCTACCGCTGCGGAGCGGAGGGCTGCCATCTGGTGCTGGGCTCCGCCACGCCTACCGTTGAAACAGCGTGGCACGCCCGGAACGGCGACTATCACCTGACGCTGCTGCGCCAACGGTATAACCGCCAGCAGCTGCCCCGTGTGATTATGGCGGACATGCGGCAGGAGCTGCGGCAGGGAAACATGACCGCCATTAGCCAGCCGTTGTACGAGGAGCTGCGTGAAAATCTGGCGCGTGGCGAGCAGAGCATCCTCTTTCTCAACCGCCGGGGCAATAGCCGCCAGCTGCTGTGCCCCAATTGCAGCTTTGTGCCCCAATGTCCCCGGTGCAGCGTCTACCTGACGTATCACAGCGTCAACGATCGGCTGATGTGCCACTACTGCGGTCATTCGGAAAAGGCACCGGAGGTTTGCCCGGACTGCGGAACGCAGCTGCGCCATATCGGCTTCGGCACCCAGCGGGTGGAGGAGGAGCTGCGTGAGCTATTTCCGGATACCCCTATCCTGCGGATGGACGCGGACACGGTCGGCGCGGGACATGAAGCGCTGCTGCGGGAATTTGACGAAAGGGAGATCCCTATTCTGATTGGCACTCAGATGGTGGCCAAGGGGTTGGATTTTGAAAATGTCACACTGGTTGGCGTATTGGCGGCGGATCTTTCTCTGTACGTGGATCACTACCGCGCCTCCGAACGGACCTTCAGTCTGCTGACGCAGGTGGTGGGCCGCGCGGGGCGGGGCGGAAAAGAGGGACGTGCCGTGATCCAGACCTATACGCCAGGCAACGACGTGATACAGGCCGCCGCCGCGCAGGACTATGACCGGTTTTACGAGAGCGAGATACGCCTGCGGCAGCTGCGCCGCGACCCGCCCTTTGCCGACCAGATGATGGTCACGGTCACAGGGCCGGAGGAATCCGCCGTCCGCCGCGCGATCCGGGAGATATGCGACAGCCTTCTGGCGGCGGCAAAGCAGCCGCCCTACGACGCGCTGGGTCTGATGATCCTGGGGCCTGCTCCCGCACCGGTGGTAAAGGTCAACGACCGATACCGCTATCGTGTAACGGTGATCGGCCGGAACGACAAGGTACTGCGGGGCTTGCTGGCGGCATTTATGAAGGCGTTTTCAAAGCGCGGTGAAAACCGCGGCATGCAGATATACACGGATTGTAATTTGATGGATTAGAGGTAATAAAGTATGGCACTAAGGAAGATCGCATTGCAGGGTGAGGAATGTCTCACCAAGGTTTGCCGCCCCGTGACAGAGTTCAACGACCGGCTCCACACGCTGCTGGACGACATGGCGGAGACGCTGGAGGAAGCCGGCGGCGTGGGTCTGGCCGCTCCGCAGGTGGGCATTCTGCGCCGGGTCTGCATCGTACTGAACGAGGATGACGAGATCATTGAGCTGATCAATCCGGAGATCGTCTACACCGAGGGCGAGGAGACGGCGCTGGAAGGCTGCCTCAGCGTTCCCGGCAAATACGGCGAAGTGACGCGCCCCTATGTGGTGCGGGTCAAGGCGCAGGATCGTGACGGCCAGTGGTTCGAGGTGGAGGACGAGGGCATCACCGCCCGCTGCTTCTGCCACGAGATCGAGCATCTAGACGGCCACCTGTTTGTGGAGCACACCGACCACCTGATGGAGGGCGAGGAGCTGCAGCAGTGGCTGGCTGACCACGCCGACCAGTACGAGATCGAAGATGCGGAAGTAGAGGAAGAAGAGTAATGCGGATCTTATTTATGGGCACGCCGGAATTTGCGGTGGCCTCCCTAAAAGCACTGGTGGAGGCCGGTCACGAGATCTGCGGCGTCTTTACCCAGCCGGATAAGCCGAAAAACCGCGGCCACAAGCTGACATTCTCACCTGTGAAGGAATATGCCTTGTCACAGAATCTGCCGGTGTATCAGCCGCTGAAGCTGCGGGACGGCACGGCGTTGGCACTGGTGCAGGAGCTGCACCCGGAGCTGATCGTGGTGGCTGCCTATGGCCGCATTCTGCCGGAGGATATTCTGAACATGCCGCCCTACGGCTCTATCAATGTGCATTCCTCCATCCTGCCCAAATACCGCGGCTCGGCCCCGATCAACTGGGCGGTTCTCAACGGCGAAAAGGTCACCGGCGTGACCATCATGTATATGGCCGCCGAGCTGGACGCGGGCGATATCATCCGCGTTGCAGAGACTCCCATTGATCCAGACGAGGATGCCCAGACCCTGACGGCTCGTCTGGCTCTGCTGGGTGCTGACGCGCTGGTGCAGACGGTGCACGACCTGACGGCCGGTACGGCCACCCGTACACCGCAGGAGCACGACAAGCACACCTATGCCCCTATGCTGGATAAGAGCATGAGCCCCATGGACTTTACGAAGCCCGCCCAGCAGCTGCACAATCAGGTGCGTGGGTTGATTCCCTGGCCCTGCGCGACAATGGAGTTGAACGGCGCTAGCGTGAAGGTCTACCGTACCGCAGTGGGCGAGGAGACCGCCGCCGCTCCCGGCGCAGTCGTGGAAGCCAACAAGAAAGGCATTGCTGTTGCCTGCGGCGACGGTAAGCTGCTGCGGATTTTGGAGCTGCAAGCACAGGGCGGCAAGCGCATGTCCGCCGCCGCCTATCTGGCAGGCCATCCGATCCCGGTCTGCCTATGAACGAAAAACGAAAGAGCAACGCCCGCGACACCGCGCTGGAGGTGCTGCTGAGCGTTTCCGCCGCCAACGCCTGGTCGGACGGCAGCCTGAAACGCACCATCGCCAAAAACGGGCTGGACAGCCGGGACGCGGCGCTGGCCAGCCGTATCGCCTATGGCGTTATCCAGAACCGCATGTATCTGGACTACTACATCAGTCTGTGGTGTACCCAGAAGGCGGAGCGGCTGGAGCCGCTGATCCGGAATATCCTACGGATCGGTGCCTATCAGATACTGTTTATGGATAAAATTCCCCACCGCGCCGCCGTTAACGAGGCGGTGGAGATGACCAAGCGTCATGGCCGCCCCAAGGCGGCAGGCATGGTCAATGCGGTGCTGCGGAAATTTGTTACCAACTGGCTGGATATGCCGGAGCTGCCCCGCGGCAGCACGGCGGATTACCTGTCGCTGCGGTACAGCCATCCCAGGTGGCTGGTGACGCGGCTCATCGACATTCTGGGCGCGGAGGAGGCAGAGGAATATCTCCGCTGCAACAACGCCATCGTTCCCACCACCATCCAGACCAACACCATGAAAACCACGCCGGAGGCGCTGGAAAAGGAACTGAGGGCCACCGGTGCGACGATCATGCCCCATCCGTGGATGGCTGGCTGCTTTGAGGTCAGCGGCACTGGCGATTTGGAGAGTCTGAGTGCTTTCCGGCAGGGCATGTTTACGGTGCAGGACGCGGCAGCCCGGCTGGTCGCCACGGTGGCTGCGCCGCAGGAAACCGACCGGGTACTGGACGTCTGCGCCGCGCCGGGCGGAAAGTCCTTCGCGCTGGCCATCGACATGGGGGACAGGGGAGATATCCTCTCCTGTGACGTACATCCCCACAAGCTGAAGCTGATCGAAAAAGGCGCGGCCCGTCTGGGGCTGAAGTCCATCCGCACGGCGCTGGCCGACGGCCGGGAGCGCCACGAGGCGTGGATCGTTCAGGCGGATCTGGTGGTGGCCGATGTGCCCTGCTCCGGCCTTGGCATCATTCGCAAGAAACCGGATATCCGCTACAAAAACCCCAAGGAGTTGGCCAAGCTGCCCCGTGAGCAGCGGGCCATTCTGGAGAATGCCGCCAGCTACGTCCGTCCCGGCGGCACGCTGATTTATTCCACCTGCACGGTGCTGCCGGAGGAGAATCAAGAGGTGGTCACGTGGTTTTTGAAGGAGCATCCCGAATTCCACCTGTCGCCCTTTGTGCTGCCTGCTCCTATCGGCGGCTGCGATGGACATTTGACCCTGTGGCCCCAACGATGGGGCACGGACGGCTTCTATATCTGCCGTTTGGAAAAGCAAGAGTAAGGAACTGCCTATGACAGATATCAAATCTCTGGATCTTCAGGAGATCACACAGCTGCTGCGGGAGATGGGAGAGCCATCCTTCCGGGGCAAGCAGGTATTTACCTGGCTCCATCGGGGTGTGACATCCTTCGAGGAAATGAGCGACCTCAGCAAGCCTCTGCGGCAAAAACTGGCGGAGCGCTGCTACATCACCGTTCCCACTGTGGAGCGCAAGCAGGTGTCAAAGCATGACGGCACGGTGAAATACCTGTGGCGGCTGCGGGACGGCAACTGTATCGAAACGGTGCTGATGCGCTATCACCACGGCAATACCGTGTGCATCTCCTCTCAGGTGGGCTGCCGCATGGGCTGCGCCTTCTGCGCCAGCACCATCGCCGGAAAGGTGCGTGACCTGTCGCCCTCCGAGATATTGGATCAGGTGCTGTTTACCCAGCTGGACAGCGGCCTTACCATCTCCAACATTGTGCTGATGGGGATCGGAGAGCCGCTGGACAACAAGGATAACGTATTGAAGTTTCTGGCGCTGGTCAACAGCCCTAACGGGCTGAACATCGGCATGCGGCATATCAGTCTGTCCACCTGTGGCATCGTGCCCCAGATCGACGCGCTGGCGGAGCTGAATTTGCAGCTGACGCTGTCGGTGTCCCTCCACGCGCCGGACAGCGAGACGCGCTCCCGAATCATGCCGGTGAACCGCGCCTATGACGTGGAGCAGCTGTTTGCCGCCTGCCACCGGTATTTTCAAAAGACAGGCCGCCGCATCAGCTTTGAGTACGCCATGATCGACGGCGTGAACGATCACGACTGGCAGGCCGACCTGATCGCACAGCACATCAAGGGAATGCCGGGACATGTGAATCTGATCCCGCTGAATGAGGTGACGGAGAGTCCCTTCAAGCCCAGCCGCCGCACAGCCGCTTTCCAGAAGCGGCTGGAGTCCCATGGCATTACCGCCACGGTGCGGCGCAGTCTGGGCGGCGATATTGACGCGTCCTGCGGCCAGCTGCGCCGCAAGGCCATGGAGGAGGAAAAGAGAGCATGAGGATCTGGGGCATCACCGATACAGGTCTGGTGCGGTGTGAGAATCAGGATTCCTACGCCACCGCCGTGGTGGCGGACTGCACCGTTGCGGTCGTGTGCGACGGTATGGGTGGCACCAATGGCGGCCATACCGCCAGCAGTATCGCTGTCGAGACGCTTTTGCAGGAGCTGGAAGCGGCGTTGAAGCCCGGTATGGACTGGCAGCAGATCAAGGCCGTCGTCCTGCAGGCCATCGCGCAGGCCAATCTTGACATCCGTACCCGCGCGGCGGAGGATGAATCGCTGTCCCGCATGGGAACGACGCTGGTGTGCGCCGTCTGCCGTGACGCAGAGGCGGAGGTGTTCAACGTAGGCGACAGCCGCAGCTATCTGATCAACGAGGACGGCATCCGTCAGGTCACGCGGGATCACTCCGTGGTGGAGAATATGGTGGAGCGGGGCGACATCACACCGGCGCAGGCCCGCCGTCACCCCAGCCGCAACCTGATCACCCGCGCATTGGGGCCTGACGCTCAGGTGGAGGCGGATAGCTTCCGTGTTCCCTGGCAGCAGGGGGATTTCCTGCTGCTGTGCAGCGACGGTCTTGTCAATACGGTGACGGATCAGGAAATGCTGTTCGAGGTCATGCACGAGCAGGATCTTGACGGCTGTCTGGATCGGCTGCTGGCCAAGTCCAAAGAGCAGGGCGCACCGGATAACGTGACCGTTGTCCTGCTGCAAAATCTATGAAAGGAGATGACCGCAAATGGATCAGTACATTGGAAAAATGTTGGATAACCGCTACGAGCTGCTGGAACTGATCGGCTCCGGCGGTATGGCCAATGTCTATAAGGCCAAGTGTCATCGCCTTAACCGGCTTGTGGCCATCAAAATACTGAAAAGCGAGCTGGCGGAGAACGCGGAGTTCCGCCGCCGCTTCCGGGATGAATCGCTGGCGGTCGCTCAGCTGAGCCACGCCAATATCGTCTCCATTTACGACGTCTCCAGCTCTCAGGGGACGGATTATATTGTCATGGAGCTGATCGACGGCATTACGCTGAAGCAGTATATGGAGCGTCGCGGCCACATGGACTGGCGGGAAGCGCTGCATTTCATCACCCAGATCATGCGTGGTCTCAGCCACGCCCACAGCCGGGGGATCATCCACCGGGATATCAAGCCCCAGAACATCATGGTACTGCGGGATGGCAGTGTCAAGGTGGCTGACTTCGGCATCGCCTGTCTGGCAGACGCCCATCAGACGCTGGCGCAGGAAGCGCTGGGCAGCGTCCACTATATTTCTCCCGAACAGGCCAAGGGCGACCGACTGGACGCCCGCAGTGATATCTACAGCGCCGGCGTGGTGCTGTATGAAATGCTGACGGGCCGTCTGCCCTTCGAGGGCAACAGCGCTGTGTCCGTGGCCATCCAGCACTTGAGCAGCGTTCCCCTCAGCCCTCGTGAGATCAATCCCGAGATCCCGGAGGCGCTGGAGCTGATCTGCATGAAGGCCATGAACGCCGACCTTACCAAGCGCTATCAGAGCGCCGACGCCATGCTGGTGGATCTGGAGAAGTTCCGCAAGGATCCCACGGTGGATATGGACTATATCCGTACCGAGCTGGCGACGGATGTGGACAGTCAGCCTACCAGCCCGATCCCGGTGCAGAAGGTGGGCGACGCAGTCAGAAAACGGCAGGCCGACGAGGAATATGACGACGATGACGACGGCATTTCCCTCATGGACTATGTCCGGGGCAATAAAAAGACTGTCGCGCTTTTAGCCGGCGGCGTCGCGGTGATCGTGCTGATCTTCGTGCTGATCTTCACTGGCTTCGGCGGCGGAGGAAAGGAGAAGGCCTATAAGGTTCCCAACCTGTTGGGCTCCACAGTCGAGGAGGCCAACGAGCGGGAGGATGTTAAGGGTATCTTTACCATCGAGGTTGTGGGAACCCTTAATGACGACCATTTCCAGCCCGGACAGATCGTGCAGCAGGATCCTGCCGACGGCGTGGAGCGCCGCAGTAACTTTGTCATTCAGGTCTATGTCTGCGCAGAGCGTGAGGAGATCACCATGCCTGACCTGCTGGGCAATGTGTACCAGAACGCGAAGGTCAAACTGCAGCAGTACGACCTGAACCTGCGTGTGACACGTGAGGAAGCGTTTTCCGACGAGTTCCCTGCCGGTCAGATCATGGAGACGAGCCCGGCCCGCGGTACTGTCCTGAAAAAGAACGACAGCGTTGTGCTGACCGTCAGCAAGGGGCCGGAGAGCATTACCGTGATCTCCTTTCTCGGTATGACCTACACGCAGGCGAAGGCTCAGGCCGAGGAACTGGGACTGAAGGTGGGCGCGCCGGAATACCGCTACTATGACCCCACCGCCAGAGAGGGCGACGTGATTGAGCAGAGCATTGCGCCCTCCACTACAGTGCAGGGCGGTACGGAGATCATCTTCACGGTGTACGGCTCTAGCAGCGATCAGGCAAAGACGATTCGCGTACAGTTTATCGTTCCGGACGAACTGCACGGCGAGGATACGATCCGCGTGGAGTTCATCATGGATGATACGGTGGTGGATACCCTGTACTTCAGCGGTGATGACGCGGTGGTATCCTATGATTTCGAGGGAAAACCGGGAACGGCGGTGACGGTATACGCCCGTATCAACGGCGTTGCGACGGACTCGCAGGTGATCAGCTTTTGAGCCGGGGCAGGATTGAAAAAGCCCTGAGCGGCTTCTATTATGTGAACACCGGGACGGAGGTATTGCAGTGCCGTGCCCGTGGTAAGTTCCGCAAGGAGGGGATGAGCCCCCTCGTAGGTGACTGGGTAGAGGTGCAGGAGCTTGGCGGCGGAGAAGGTCTGGTGCAGCGCATCGAGCCGCGCCGCAGTCAGTTCCAGCGGCCCGCCGCCGCCAACGTGGATCAGCTGGTGGTCATTGCCTCGGCTGCCATTCCGGTGACGGATCCCTACCTGATCGACCGCATCAGCGCCATCGCCGTGCTGAAAGGCTGTCAGGTGCTGGTGGTGCTGAACAAGTGCGACCTTGACCCGGCGGACGACCTGTACGAGATCTACAGTGCCTCCGCCATCCCGGTGCTGCGCGCCAGCGCCGCTACTGGTGAGGGGATCGCTGCGCTGCATCAGGCGCTTCGCGGCAAGCTGAGTGTGCTGACTGGCAACTCCGGCGTGGGAAAATCCAGCCTGCTGAACGCGCTTGCACCCCATTTTGACCTGCCGGTAGGCGAGGTCAGCAAGGCGCTGGGCCGTGGCCGTCATACAACGCGGCATGTGGAGCTGTTTCCGTTGGACGAGGATACCTATGTGATCGACACGCCGGGCTTTTCCTCCTTTGACGCCCAGTCGTTGGAGTGGGAGCTGAAGCAGCATCTGCCGGAGACATTTCCGGAGTTCCTGCCCTATCTGGATGACTGCCGGTTTACCGGCTGCCAGCATGTGAAGGAAAAGGGCTGCGCCGTTTTGCAGGCGGTGAAGGATGGTCGGATACCGGAGAGCCGTCACCGCAGCTATGTGCGGCTGTATGAGGAACTGAAGCCCCTGAAGGAATGGGAACAGGGAAAATAAATGCCATCTGCATAGGGCGCGGTTCAGGCCGCGCCCTATGTGCTGCCCTCATGAGAAAATGGTTGAAGAAAAGGACGGAGTATGGTATGATATAAAACTGCAAAACGCCTTATTTCATAGAGAAACGAGTAGAGATATGAAAACACATGACTTCTATTTTGATCTGCCGCAGGAGCTGATCGCCCAAACCCCCATCGAGCGGCGTGACGCCTCGCGGCTTCTGGTGCTGGACAAGGAGACCGGTGCGTGGGAACACCGGCACTTTTTTGATCTGCCGGAGTATCTGCATCCCGGAGACTGCCTGATCCTCAATGATTCCCGCGTGCTTCCGGCACGGCTGCTGGGCCAGCGTCTGCCGGGCGGCGGCGCGTGCGAGGTGCTGCTGCTGATCGACCGGGGCGACAAGACGTGGGAATGTCTGGTGCGGCCCGGCAAGAAAATGCGCAAAGGCGCGAAGCTCTCCTTTGGCGACGGCCAACTGACTGCCGAGGTTACGGAGGAACTGCCCGGCGGCAACCGGCTGGTGCGGTTCGACTATGAGGGCATCTTCCTTGAGGTGCTGGATCGGCTGGGCAAAATGCCCCTGCCGCCTTATATCAAGGAGGAATTGCAGGATCGCGAGCGCTACCAGACGGTGTATTCCAAGGTGGTGGGCAGCGCCGCCGCACCCACGGCGGGCCTGCATTTTACGAAGGAGCTGCTGGAAAAGGTGCAGGCCATGGGCGTTGGCATTGGCTATGTGACGCTGCACGTGGGCCTTGGCACCTTCCGTCCGGTGAAGGAGGACGAAATCACCGAGCATGAGATGCACAGCGAGTACTGCGTCATCCCCCAGGAGACAGCCGACCTCATCAACCGTACCCGTGCCAATGGCGGGCGCGTCATCTGCGTGGGCACCACCTCCTGCCGCACGGTGGAATCCTGGGTAGGGGAGGATGGCACCATGCAGGCCAGCGCCGGATGGACGAATATCTTCATCTATCCCGGCTACCGCTTCAAGGTGACGGACGCCCTGATCACCAACTTCCATCTGCCGGAATCCACGCTCATCATGCTGGTGTCGGCGCTGGCAGGGAGGGAGCACATTCTGGCAGCCTATGAGGAGGCTGTACGGGAAAGATACCGGTTCTTTTCCTTTGGCGACGCGATGTTTATTCATTAAACAGGAGAGCAACATATGTTCAAGGTCATCAAAAAACAGGGCCGCGCACGGCGGGGACAGTTCCAGTGCGCGCACGGCGGCATGGTACAGACGCCTGTGTTCATGAATGTGGGCACTCAGGCCGCCATCAAGGGTGGCATCGACGCCTTTGACCTGCGGGATCAACTGGGCTGTCAGATAGAGCTGAGCAACACGTATCACCTGCATCTGCGGCCCGGTGACGAGACCGTCAAGGCGCTGGGCGGCCTGCATAAGTTCATGAGGTGGGACGGCCCTATCCTAACGGACAGCGGCGGCTTTCAAGTGTTTTCCCTTGCCAGCCTGCGGAAAATCAAGGAGGAGGGCGTGACCTTCGCCTCTCATTTGGATGGACACCGCATCTTTATGGGGCCGGAGGAGAGCATGCGCATCCAGTCCAATCTGGGCAGCGACATTGCCATGGCTTTCGACGAATGCGTTGAGAATCCCGCTCCCTACGAATACGCGAAAGCCTCCTGTGAGCGGACGCTGCGTTGGCTGGAGCGCTGCAAGACGGAGCATGACCGGCTCAATAGCCTGCCGGATACGGTGAACCCCCAACAGATGCTGTTCGGCATCAATCAGGGCGCTACTTACGCCGACCTGCGTATCTGGCATATGCAGCAGATCGCCAAGATCGACTGCGACGGCTTCGCCATCGGCGGTCTGGCGGTGGGTGAGCCTACCGAGGTGATGTACGAGATCATCGACGCGGTGGAGCCTTATATGCCGGCAGACAAGCCCCGCTATCTCATGGGCGTGGGCACTCCCAGCAATATTATCGAGGGTGTGGCCCGTGGTGTAGACTTCTTCGACTGTGTGATGCCGGCCCGCAACGCCCGGCACGGTAAGCTGTTCACGTGGCAAGGTACCATGAACATCAAAAACGCCCAGTACAAGCTGGACGACGGCCCTATCGATCCCCAGTGCGATTGTCCTGTGTGCCGGAAGTTCAGCCGCGCCTATCTCCGCCACCTGTTTACGGCACAGGAGATGCTGGGCATGCGGCTGGCCGTGATGCACAACCTGTATTTCTACAACAAATTGACAGAGCGCATCCGCCAAGCGCTGGACGCGGATGAATTTGACGCTTTCCGCGCCGAGTACAGCCGCAAGCTGGCAGAAAAAGTGTAAAAAACTACGGGAATTGTTTCCAAACCTCTTGCCAAAAGGACAAGTATTTTGTATAATAGTTAAGATATCTGTGAAAAGGAGTATCCCCTATGTTTGATCTGATTACAACGGCCTATGCCGAATCCGGTACCTCCACCACGGCTGGCGGTGGTATGTCCTCCATCCTGATGATCGTTGTCATGCTGGCGATCTTCTATTTCCTGCTGATCCGTCCCGAGAACAAGCGGAAAAAGCAGGCCGAGGAAATGCGCAGCTCTCTGAAGAAGGGTGACTGGCTGACCACCATTGGCGGCGTGTATGGCCGTGTTGTTTCCATTACCGATCGCACCGTGGTCATCGAGACCAGCGAGGATCGCGTTCGCATCGAGTTCCTGAAGTCCGCTATCGGCCAGGTCGGTACGCTGGACGAGCAGGCTGCCGCCATGCAGCGCGGCGGCAAGAAGGCCAAGAAGGAAGAGGCTCCCGCCGAGGTGGAAGCACCCAAGGCCGAAGAATCCGTCGAGGAGACTGTTGCCGAGGAAAAGACTGAGGAATAATTGGCATCATGCCACGCAAAAAAGACGCTCTCCTAAAGAGCGTCTTTTTTTGCGCGCCGAGCCAAAGAGCCATAATGCGCCGCCCTGCCGCATACAGTTTCAAAAGAAAGCTTGAAGGAGGTACGGGAGCATGTCATTTGTGGGATTGTTCGGAAAGCGTACATGGCTGGGACTGGCATCAGCGGTAGCGGCGCTGCTGCTTTGCGTCATGCTTGGTGCGCTGCTCGTTGTGAAGGGGGCGCTGCCGTCCGGCATGGTCGAGTGGTGGGTCTATGGCGGCTGTGGGCTTGCGGCGTTTCTAGGCGGCTGCATGGCCAGAAAGGGCGGAGGAGAGGCTGTACTCTCTCTGATAACGGCGGCGCTGCTGTACGCGCTGCTGTGGTGCGTGGCGCTGGCCTCTTCGCAGCCGGTGGATTTTCAAAGTCACGGCCTGTGGATCACCGGCGCGGTGTTTGGCGGCGGTTTTCTCGCGTGTGTGCTGTGCCGTGGAAAAAAGCGGAAAAAGCAGGCCAAACGGCAAGCGCCTGCGGCGGTAAAGCGGCGCAGGCGGGCGGTAACATAATATGCCGAATCGTGAAAATCACGAAAAGTTTTACGTGACGAAACATTTTTGATTACCCTCTGTAAAGTGCAGAGAATCAAACGTTTGTGCCGCGCTTCAACATCTGGTAGGGCGATTCGGTACTTTTTACCACATCTCGCCTTTTTTACGGAAACGACCTGATCAGGCAAAATGGTAGACATAATGTTGTTGACATAACATTTTGGAACAACTGACAAAATTGACGGAATTCGCAGAAAGACCTTGCGATTCCGATGAATTTGCCATATAGTAGATAGAAGAAATGCTTCTATAAGGCTGGCTTGTCTCATAGGAATAGGTTGAGGTGAGTGGTCTCCATGAAGCTGCGTAAGGTATTTCATAAAGCACCGGCGTCGTCGGCGCGGATCCCGCGCTTGCTGACGCTGTGTGCATTTTTTGCGGTCGGGATCGTAGCCGGACAGGTAGCGCAGCACGCTGTGACCGGCGGTGAGCTGGCGGATTATCTCCGCAGCTATGCTGGGATGGTGGCGGAAAACGGTGCGGCACAGGCATCGCTGCTGCGTGTGGCGGCGGCCTATCTGCGGGAGCCCGCTATCATTTTTCTGCTGGGCTCCTGTTCCTTCGGCGCGGTGGCGATTCCGCTGGTCTGCGCGTGGCAAGGCTTCACCCTGTCCTTTGCTGTGGCGTGCTTTGCCGGAAGTCTGGGGCAGGAGGGGGTACTTCTGTCGCTGGCGGCCTTTGGACTGCGGAGCGTGGTGGTGCTGCCCTGTACGCTGCTGGTGGCGCAGTGGGCTTTCGATAAGACGCTTTGCCGCCTGAGAGGCGAGTCTGCCGCCGGAACGGCGGCGCAGCGCTGGCGGCTGATAGGCTGCTTTATTGTACTGATCTTGGGTGCGGTGCTGGAAATGACAGTGGTGCCGCGCCTGTTCACACTGGCCTTGAGCCGGTTATCTTAACGAAAAGGAGGGATGCGTATATGGCGGATCATATTGCGGATTACTGCCGCTATCTGACGGAAGAAAAGCATGTACAGAAGAATACGCTGAACTCCTATGCCAGAGACCTGAACCAGTTTCAGGCGTGGCTGCTGGATACGGGGATCACCGATCTGAAAAAGGTGAACCGTGATACCGTCAGCGAGTACCTGCACCATATGGGTGATCAGGGAAAATCACCCGCTACCATTACCCGCTCCGCGGCGTCTATCCGCTCCTTTTACAATTACATGATGCAGGCAGGACGTGTCAAGTCGAACCCCGCCAAGGCCGTTACCACGGCGAAGGTGGAGCGCAAATGCCCGGAGATCCTGACCAACCGCGAGGTGGAGCTGTTTCTGGAGCAACCGAAATGTGAGGATGAGAAGGGCTTCCGGGATCACGCTATGCTGGAGCTACTGTACGCCACCGGTATCCGTGTGTCGGAGCTGATCGACCTGAACGTGGAGGACGTAAACCTGCCAGTGGGCTTCATTCACTGTACCGGCCACAGTAAGGAGCGGATCATCCCCCTGTACCCCACCGCCGTGAAGGCGCTGCGGGAGTATATGACATCGATTCGTCCCCGCATCGTCGCGAACGAGACGCAGAGGGCCCTGTTCGTCAACATGAACGGCGCTCGCATGACCCGTCAGGGATTCTGGAAAATCATCAAGCATTATCAGGCGAAAGCGGAGATCAGCAAGGACGTGACGCCCCATACGCTGCGGCACAGCTTCGCGGTGCATCTGCTGGAAAACGGCGCTGACCTGCGCTCCATTCAGGAGATGCTGGGGCACGCAGATATCTCCTCCACCCAGATCTACACCCATGTGATCCAGAAGCAGCTGAAGGACGTATACCAGAAGGCCCATCCCCGCGCATAGACAAGCGTAAGCGCAGTCCCGCAGAGCATCGCGAGGTGGCGGCTCTTGCTTTTTCAAAAGCGGTTTTGCCGCAAAATTGCATGTCGATGATTGACAAGCGCACGACGGTGTGATATATTTTTATGAGATAATCACATGGGAGGACATTCATCATGAAGCACATCAATACCATCGAGACTCGTGACCTTTGCGAGAGCGCCAAGAAGGGCGGCTGCGGCGAGTGCCAGACTTCCTGCCAGTCTGCCTGCAAGACCAGCTGCGGTATTGCCAATCAGGCCTGCGAAAACAAGGAAACCAAGTAAACGGGTACTTGAGACTATGATGCCGCCCCTTTCGGGCGGCATTTTTAGCGTGACCAAACCATCTGAAGGGAATTTCAATATATGATCCATCAATACAAACTGGACGGCTACAACATCGTGCTGGATATCTGCTCCGGCTCTGTCCATGCGGTGGACGAGCTGGCCTATGATATCATCGCCATGTTCGAGACCGAAAGCCGCGATATGATCATCCGTGAGCTGACAGAAAAGTACCGTTCCACCGAGGGCGTGACGCCGGAGGAGGTAGGCGAATGCTATGACCAGATCGCCCAGCTGAAGGCGGCGGGCAAGCTGTTTACCGAAGATACCTTCCAGCCTATGGCCGGTGATCTGAAAGCCAAAACGGCAGGCGTGGTCAAGGCACTGTGCCTGCACATTGCCCACACCTGCAACCTCAATTGCTCCTACTGCTTTGCCAGTCAGGGCAAGTACCACGGCGACCGGGCGCTGATGAGCTATGAGGTGGGCAAGCGGGCGCTGGACTTCCTGATCGAAAATTCCGGCTCCCGGCACAATCTGGAGGTGGATTTCTTCGGCGGCGAGCCGCTGATGAACTTCGATGTGGTGAAGCAGCTGGTGGCGTATGCCCGTGAGATCGAGAAAACGCATAACAAGCATTTCCGCTTTACACTGACCACAAACGGCGTGCTGATCGACGATGACGTGATCGATTTTGCCAACCGTGAGATGAGCAACGTGGTGCTGAGCCTTGACGGCCGCAAGGAAGTCCATGACCGCTACCGGGTGGACTACGCAGGCAATGGCAGCTGGGAGAAGATCGTTCCCAAGTTCCAGAAGCTGGTAGAAGCACGGGGCGGAAAGAACTACTACATGCGGGGCACCTTTACCCACGCCAACCCGGATTTTCTGGAGGATATCAAGACCATGCTGGACTTGGGCTTCTCCGAGCTGAGCATGGAGCCGGTGGTGGCCGCCGCCAACGATCCCTCCGCGCTGACCGAGGCCGACAAGGCCATCGTCATGGAGCAGTACGAGAAGCTGGCGGAGCTGATGCTGCAGCGGGATAAGGAGGGCAAGCCCTTTACCTTCTATCATTATATGATCGACCTGAAAGGCGGCCCCTGTATTTATAAGCGTATTTCCGGCTGCGGCTCCGGCACGGAGTACATGGCCGTCACGCCTTGGGGCGACCTGTACCCCTGTCACCAGTTTGTGGGCGATGAAAAATTCCGCTTAGGCGATATCTGGCACGGTGTGGACAATCACGCCATTCAGGATGAATTTGCCTCCTGCAACGTTTATGCCCACGAGGAGTGCCGTGATTGCTGGGCGCGTCTGTATTGCTCCGGCGGCTGCGCCGCCAACGCCTACCACGCCACCGGCTCTGTCCGGGGCGTATATAAGCAGGGCTGCGACCTGTTCCGCAAGCGCATGGAGTGCGCCATCATGGTGGCTGTGGCCCGTGAGCTGGGAGCGGCGCAATGAGTTCGCCCATCTGCGATTTTGTCCGCCGCTATAACGAGCGCCGCCCGGCCCGGTTTCACATGCCGGGCCATAAGGGCAGCGCGATACTGGGGTTCGAGGCGCTGGACATTACCGAGATCGACGGCGCGGACGAGCTGTTCACCGCTGACGGTATCATTGCCGAAAGCGAGGCGCAGGCCGGAGCGCTGTTCGGCGCTCATACGGTGTACGCTACAGGCGGCTCCACCCTGTGCATTCAGGCGATGCTGCACCTTTCGGCACTGTACGCCGCAGCAAAAGGGGAGAGACCCTGTATTCTGGCGGCGCGCAACACCCACAAGGCGTTTATCAACGCCGCCGCGCTGCTGGATATTGATATTCAGTGGTGCTATCCGGAGACGGATACCTCCTATGTCAGTTGCCACCTATCACCAGAGGGAATACGGCAGGCGCTGCACAGCTGCCCGCAAAGGGTGACGGCGGTCTATGTGACCAGCCCGGATTATCTGGGCCACATGCTGGATATCCGGGGGATCGCGGAGATCTGCCATCAGGCGGGCGCTCTGCTGCTGGTGGATAACGCCCATGGCGCGTATCTGCGGTTTTTACCGCAGTCCTGTCACCCGATGGAGCTGGGCGCGGATATCTGCTGCGATTCCGCCCATAAGACGCTGGGAGTTCTGACTGGCGGCGCTTACCTGCATATTTCCCACGATGCGCCGGAATGGCTGGCGCAGCAGGCGAAAGCGTCCATGTCACTGTTTGGATCCAGCAGTCCGTCCTATCTGATCCTGCAATCGCTGGATGCCGCCAACGACCGAATGGCGCGCTTTCGTGATGATCTGGCCGACCTTCTGCCGAAGGCGGCGGCCTTGAAGCAGCGGCTTTCCGACCACGGCTATATGCTGGCAGGGGAGGAGCCGCTGAAGGTGACGGTCTGCCCCAAGTCCTTCGGCTATACGGGGACGGAGATCGCCGCCACGCTGGAGGAAAACGGCGCGTTTCCGGAGTTTTACGATCCCGACCATGTGGTGCTGATGCTGTCGCCATGGAACAGTGACGACGATCTGGTTCGACTGGAGCGAACCTTGTGCAGCATCCCCCAAAGAACGCCGATCATATTGACTCCGCCGCCTGTGCCGCACCCGGTGCGGGTGATGACGCCGCGTCAGGCCCTTTTCGCGGTCAGCGAGCGGCTTCCTCTGGAGGACTGCTGCGGCAGGATCTCCGCAGCGGCGGCCATCAGCTGTCCGCCGGCCATCCCGCTGGTGGTGTGCGGCGAACGGATTGACCAACAGGTGATCGCCTGCCTGCGGTATTACGGCGTGTCAGCGTGCATGGTCATTCAGGAATAAGAATTTTACCGAGAGCCGCAGCTTCTGCTGCGGCTCTCGATTCCTGTACGCAGAACTGGCAAAATAGCCAAAAACAGAATGAATAAATTGTGATTTTTCAACATACGTCGCCATTGACTTTGCCGGACGGCGATATTATAATCTCTCCGCAAAATCAAAAATACCGCAAAGGAGGGAGAACAATGGAGCAAAAACAGGAAAAGCGCGGCGTTTCGGCACTTTTTCAGCCGGTGGATCTGACGCAGGGAACCTGCTGGAAAACGATCCTTGTGTTCTCGCTGCCTATCATTCTGTCGTACCTGCTGCAGCAGGTGTATTCCATCAGCGATGCGGCCATCGTGGGCCAGACCCTGACGGCACAGGAGGTGGCAGGCGTCAACGATACCACGTCGCTGGTGTTCATTTTCCTGCAATTTGCCTTTGGCGTCAGCGCGGGATTCTGTGTGATCACCTCGTGCAGCGTAGGGTGCCATGACCAACGGGGCGTTCGCCGTTCGTTTGCTACACAGATCATTCTCTCTGCCGCCCTGACGGTGCTGCTGACGGCCATCGCCCTGCTGCTATTGAACCCGATGCTGGCGTGGCTCAACATCACGCCGGACAACCAACAGGTGTACCGGGCGGCGTATACCTACTGCGCAGTGATCTTTGCCGGTATCGGTGCGCAGCTGTTCTATAACTTCATCTGCTCTTTTCTGCGTAGTCTGGGCGATTCCGTCACGCCGCTGCTGTTCCTGCTGTTCTCCACGATCCTGAACGTAGGGCTTGACCTGCTGTTTATCCTGTCCTTCCGCTGGGGCGTGGCGGGTGCGGCGATCGCCACGGTGTCCGCTCAGCTGATCAGCACCATCGGCTGCTTCTGCTACGCGTTTTTCCGCTATCCCGACATTCGGCTGCACCGGGAGGATTGGCGCATCACGTGGTGGGATATCCGCCGCCATGTGACGCAGGGCATCCCGCTTGGCTTGCAGTTTTCCGTCTTGGCTGTGGGCATCATCGTAATGCAGAGCGTGGTGGTGCGGTTTGACATGCTGGATGGCGTAATGGTCTCCAGCGCAGCGCAGAATGGCTTCGGCGCGGCCAACAAGCTGTCCAATCTTGTCACCACACCCATGAACGGCCTCGGCGCAGCCATGACCAGCTTTACCGCCCAGAATCTGGGCGCCGGCGAGCATGAACGTATTAAAAAAGGTACGCTCCAATCGCTGGTCATGATGGCGGTTCTGGTGGCGGCTGCCGCCGGAATCGGACTGCTGCTGACCCGCAACGGCTTTTATCTCCATGTGTTCCTCAGTGAAGATAAGGTAACGGCGGAGACGATCCGCTACGGCAATACATTCCTCAATGTGGACTTCTCCATGTATGCGTTTCTGGGGTTCATCTTTGCGGTACGCAACTGCGTGCAGGGGATCGGCAAATCCCAGTTTGTCCTTGGCGCAGGCGCGGCGGAGTTGGTGGCCCGCATTGTGGTCAGTCTGCTGCTGCCGCCGCTTTTCGCCGGAGGGGCGGTCAACGCGGAGGCTCCGGCACTGGCGTTCTACGCACTGTGCGTGGCGGATCCTTTCGCCTGGATCGCTTCCGACTCCGTGCTGCTGATGCCATTTGTCCGCAATATCCTGAAAATGGACTATCGCTATATGCACACCCATCGTGTCCGCCGGGAGCCGGAGGACACGTTCGCCTGAGAATACGGAGGACGTTGTTCTCCGTATTCTTTCTTGTGTTTTCAACGGATATCTTGACGGTGATGACGAAATGAGGTAGACTCTAAGGAACAATGGATAACTGTAATGGAGAGAGAAATATATGACAGAGCGAGAAAAGAGTATGACACTGGACGAATTGGACATTGGTCAGTCTGGCCGTATCACGGATGTAGGGGGACAAGGGGCGCTGCGGCAGCACTTTCTGGATATGGGGCTGATCCCCGGCGCGGATGTAACACTGGTGAAATTCGCCCCCATGGGCGACCCCATGGAGCTGCAGATCCACGGCTATGAGTTGACGCTGCGTTTGGCCGATGCCGCGCAGATCGGCGTGATCCCCATCAGATCGGCAAAGGAGCAAACAGAGGTACAGGCAGAGACCTGTGCCGACTGCGAGCATCCCGGCTTAGGCGAGGGGGGACGGTTCCACATCAAGGCAGAGGAGCATCCTCTGCCGGAGAATACCACGCTGACCTTTGCACTGGCGGGCAACCAGAACTGCGGCAAAACCACGCTGTTCAATCAATTGACCGGCGCAAACCAGCATGTGGGCAATTTCCCCGGTGTAACGGTGGATCGGAAGAGCGGCGCAATCCGGGATTATCCTAACACAGAGATCACTGACCTGCCGGGAATCTACTCTATGTCCCCCTATACCAGCGAGGAGATCGTCACCCGGCAGTTCATCATCAACGAAAAGCCCACCGGTATCATTAATATCGTGGACGCAACCAACATCGAGCGGAACCTCTATCTGACCATGCAGCTTCTGGAGTTGGACGTGCCCATGGTGCTGGCACTGAACATGATGGACGAGGTGCGGGGCAACGGCGGCTCCATCCGCATCAATGAGATGGAGACCATGCTGGGCATCCCGGTGGTGCCCATCTCCGCCGCCAAGAACGAGGGCGTGGACGAGCTGGTACGTCATGCGGTGCATGTAGCCAAATATCAGGAGAAACCGGGCCGCACCGATTTCTGCGGCATGAACGATAACGGCGGTGCGGTACACCGGTGCCTGCACGCCATCATGCACCTGATCGCCGACCATGCTGAGACGGCGGGGATCCCTGTTCGTTTCGCCGCCACCAAGCTGGTAGAGGGCGACCATCGGGTACTGGAGACACTGGCGCTGGATCAGAACGAGCGGGAAATGCTGGAACATATCATCGTTCAAATGGAGACAGAACGGGGGCTGGATCGGGCCGCGGCCATCGCGGACATGCGATTTTCCTTCATTCAGGAGCTGGTGGACGCCACAGTGGTGAAGCCCCACGAGAGCCGTGAGCACCTTCGCAGCCAGAAGATTGACCGCTTTTTGACAGGAAAGTACACCGCCATTCCAGCCTTTATCGGCATTATGGGGCTGGTATTTTTCCTGACCTTCAACGTGATCGGCGCATGGCTGCAAGGTCTGCTGGAGAACGGCATCGTGTGGCTGACGGAGCTGGTGAACGCCGCTTTGATCTCCTGGGAGGTAAACGACGCGGTGCGCTCACTGGTGGTGGACGGCGTGTTTACCGGCGTGGGCAGTGTACTGAGCTTTCTGCCCATCATCGTGACGCTGTTCTTTTTCCTGTCGTTGCTGGAGGACACCGGCTACATGGCCCGTGTAGCCTTTGTCATGGATAAGCTGCTGCGAAAGATCGGTCTGTCCGGCCGCAGTATTGTGCCTATGCTGATCGGCTTTGGCTGCACGGTGCCCGGTGTGATGGCCAGCCGCACGCTGCCGTCGGAGCGTGACAGGAAGATGACCATTTTGCTGACGCCTTTTATGAGTTGCTCGGCCAAGCTGCCCATCTACGGTTTCTTTACCGCTGCCTTTTTCCCTGGGCGGGGCGGGCTAGTGATGGTGGGGCTCTATTTTCTGGGAATCATCATCGGTATTCTGGTGGCGCTGCTCTTCAAGGGGACGTTGTTCCGTGGGGAGGCGGTACCCTTTGTCATGGAACTGCCCAATTACCGGATGCCGGGTCTGAAAAATGTGGGGCAGTTGCTGTGGGATAAGGCCAAGGACTTTTTACAGCGTGCCTTTACGGTGATCTTTCTGGCGACCATCGTCATCTGGTTCCTGCAGACCTTTGACCTGCATCTGCGGATTGTACAGGATTCTCAGGACAGTATCCTGGCTCTGGTGGCCAGCTGTATCGCGCCCATCTTCAAGCCTCTTGGCTTTGGCGATTGGCGGATCTCCACAGCGCTGATCACCGGCTTTATCGCCAAGGAGAGCGTTGTCTCCACCCTGACGGTGCTGGTAGGGGACGGCATCACCTCGCTGCTGACAGTGGGAGCCGCTGCGCCGCTGTTGGTGTTTTGCCTGCTGTATACACCCTGTGTAGCAGCCATCGCTTCAGTGCGCCGTGAGCTTGGTGGCAAGTGGGCGCTGAGTATGGTGGCGATGCAGTGCGGTATCGCCTGGATCTGCGCCTGCCTGATGCGGACGGTGTTGTTGTTGGCAGGGGTGGCTTGATGAATCTGGCTACGATCCTTGTGGTGCTTTGCCTGGCGGCGGCCGCGGCGGCCGCGATCTGGATCTATCGGAAGCAGGGAACATCCGATTGCTGCCGCGGTGTCTGCAGCAGCTGCAAAAAATGCGAAAAGAAGAGGTAATGATGCTGCGTTCTGTAATTTTTGATTTGGACGGCCTGCTGATCGACAGTGAAATGACGGCCTACCATGTGGATCGGGATATCCTGCGTGCCTATGGTCATGAGTTTTCGCTGGCACACTACGCCGAAAAGTACTGCGGACGGACGATTCTGCGGAATATGACGGACTTCATTGCGGAGTACGCGCTGCCCATCAGTGTGGAGGAGGGCATCCGCCAGTACGAGGAGCGGGAAGCCGCCTGTATCCGACAGGGCATTCCGCTGAAGTCGGGTGCGCGGGAGCTGCTGGCATACCTGAAGGAGCGCGGCTGCGTGATCTCGCTGGCCAGCTCCAGCATTGCGTCTCGCGCCAGAACGATTCTGGATGGGAACGGCGTCACGGATTATTTTGATTATTTTACCTTTGGGCCGGAGGTAGAGAACGGCAAGCCTGCGCCGGATATTTTTCTGAAGGCCCTCAGTAAGACCGGGGCCGCGCCGGAGGAATCGCTGGTTCTGGAGGACAGCGAGGCGGGCATAAAGGCCGCTGTCTCGGCACACATTCCCGTGGCCTGCGTTCCGGACGTAGCCCGGCCCAGCGCGGAGACACTGGAGAAAGCCGTCGGCGTATTCGACTCGCTGCTTCAGGTCATGGAGTGGATAAAAGCAAAATAAGTAACAAAACCAACTGTTCATCCATCAGGTGAACAGTTGGTTTTATTATGATAGCTTTATATGCTCAGTTTAGAAACTCCCCAAACTTTTCCGCAAACAGCTTGTCGCCATACTCACGCAGCTCGGCGCAGAACTGGTCATAAGCGGACAGCAGGGCCTGTCCCTCCGGTGTCAGCGCCGCGCCGCCGCCATGCTTGCCGCCGGTGGTGAACGCCAGCAGCTTGAAGCCCAGCGCGTTCTCCGAATTCTTTATGACAGTCCAAGCCTTGGAATAGGCCATCTCCATTTCCATCGCGGCGGCGCGCAGCGAATGAAGCCGCTCCACACGGTGAAGCAGCTGTGCAACGCCGGGGCCGAAGCATTTCACATCGGTAAACAGCCGGCAGGATAGGTTGTATCGTAATTCTTCCATGAGAATATTGTAGCAGGGGAGAGGGCAATCGTCAAGGTTACGATTGACTATCTTTGCGGGACATGCTATTCTCAATAAAAAAGAAACAAAAGGAGAGAACGCCCTATGCGTGTATTGATCCGTGGAGCGGGGGATATTGCCACCGGGATCGCGCTGCGGCTCTGCCGCGCCCGGCTTCAGGTGGTAATGACCGATCTGGCGAGCCCCACCGCTATCCGCCGCACCGTCTGCTTCTCGCAGGCGATCGTCTACGGAACAGCAGAGGTGGAGGGCATCCGTGCTGTGTATGCCAAGGACTGCGCCGAAGCGGAGCGGATCATGGCGCAGGGAGATATCCCCGTGCTGGCAGACCCTGACTGTGCCTGCCGCCGGGAATTGAAACCTGACGCGCTGGTAGACGCCATACTAGCGAAGCGCAATCTGGGTACAACTATGACGGACGCTCCCGTGGTGGTAGGCATCGGCCCCGGATTTACGGCAGGGGAGGACTGCCACGCCGTGGTGGAGACTATGCGGGGCCATACGCTGGGCCGCGTGATCTATCAGGGCAGCGCACTGCCCAATACCAATATCCCCGGCCTCATCGGCGGCTATGCCGGTGAGCGGGTGCTGCGTGCTCCGGATGATGGCATATTCCATACGGTGCTGGACATCGGCGCGCAGGTGAAGTCCGGCGATGTGGCGGGAGAGGTGAACGGAAAGCCCATGCGCTGCACCATCGACGGCGTTCTGCGGGGCCTTCTGGCGGACGGAACGCCCGTTTTCAAGGGGATGAAATCCGGCGATGTCGACCCCCGCTGCAAGGAAGAATACTGCTACACGGCGTCTGATAAGGCGCTTGCCGTGGGCGGCGGTGTGCTGGAGGCGGTGCTGCATTTTGCCGGAGGAACTGGCAAATAGTCCTGATTTTTTGTTAGCTTTCCTAAAATATTGTAAGATTTTTATGTGGTTTCAACAGTAGAATATCGTAAAAAACTGTGGTATAATAGCAGCATCCTGAAATGTGGGGTACATTCCAGACAATTACAAATTAACAATAAATGTAAAGGAGTAAAGAACATGATCGACCTGAAAAAGTACGGTATTACCGGCGTAGACGAGATCGTTTACAACCCCTCCTATGAAGAACTCTTTGCTGAGGAAACCAAGAAGGAGCTGACTGGCTATGAGGTTGGCCAGGTCACCGAGCTTGATGCCGTGAATGTGATGACCGGCATCTATACCGGCCGCTCTCCTAAGGACAAGTATATCGTCATGGACAGCAATTCCAAGGACACCGTGTGGTGGACCACCGACGGCTATAAGAACGACAATCACCCCATGAGCGAGGACGTCTGGGCCAAGGTGAAGGATATTGCCGTCAGCGAGCTGTGCAATAAGCGCCTGTTCGTGGTGGACGCCTTCTGCGGCGCCAACAAGGATACCCGCATGGCCGTCCGCTTCATTATGGAGGTGGCATGGCAGGCTCACTTTGTGGAGAATATGTTTATCAAGCCCACTGCCGAGGAGCTGAAGGACTTCGAGCCTGATTTCGTGGTCTACAACGCTTCCAAGGCCAAGGTGGAGAACTTCAAGGAGCTGGGTCTCAACTCCGAGACCTGCGTGGCCTTCAACATCACCTCCCGTGAGCAGGTCATCATCAACACCTGGTACGGCGGCGAGATGAAGAAGGGCATGTTCTCCATGATGAACTACTATCTGCCGCTGAAGGGCATCGCTTCCATGCACTGCTCCGCCAACACCGACATGAACGGCGAGAATACCGCCATCTTCTTCGGCCTGTCCGGCACCGGCAAGACCACCCTGTCCACCGACCCCAAGCGCCTGCTGATCGGCGATGACGAGCACGGCTGGGACGACAACGGCGTGTTCAACTTCGAGGGCGGCTGCTACGCCAAGGTCATCAATCTGGACAAGGAGTCCGAGCCTGATATCTACAACGCCATCCGCCGTGACGCTTTGCTGGAGAACGTCACCGTTGACGAAAACGGCAAGATCGACTTCAACGACAAGTCCGTCACCGAGAATACCCGCGTCAGCTATCCCATTGACCATATCAAGAACATCGTTCGTCCCATCTCCGCTGCTCCCGCGGCAAAGAACGTGATTTTCCTGTCTGCTGACGCGTTCGGCGTTCTGCCTCCTGTGTCTATCCTGACGCCCGAGCAGACTCAGTATTACTTCCTGTCCGGCTTCACCGCCAAGCTGGCCGGTACGGAACGCGGCATCACCGAGCCGACCCCGACCTTCTCCGCCTGCTTTGGTCAGGCTTTCCTGGAGCTGCATCCCACCAAGTACGCTGAGGAGCTGGTGAAGAAGATGGAGCTGTCCGGCGCCAAGGCGTATCTGGTCAACACCGGCTGGAACGGCACCGGCAAGCGTATCTCCATCAAGGATACCCGCGGCATCATCGACGCCATTCTGTCCGGCGCCATCAAGACCGCGCCCACCAAGATGATCCCGCACTTCAACTTTGAGGTGCCCACTGCGCTGCCCGGTGTGGATCCCGCGATCCTCGATCCCCGCGACACCTATGCCGACGCTTCTGAATGGGAGACCAAGGCGCAGGATCTGGCCAGCCGCTTCGTGAAGAACTTCGCCAAGTATGAGACCAACGAGGCCGGTAAGGCTCTGGTCAAGGCAGGCCCCACGGCGTAAGCTGACCGGAAATTATGCAATCAAAAATGCCGGAAGGTAACTTCCGGCATTTTTCCTGTAAATTATTGACAGAAAAGGAAATCGTTTATGCTGGAAATAAAAATTCTGATCTCCGATTTGGATTATGACGGCGTTGTGGAGCTGGCGGCTCCTCTGGCGGCGGAAAAGCTGGCCCAAAAGGGCGGCCTGATGGGCAGGCTGGCCGGCAGCGTCGGCGGACTGAAAAAGCTGATCTACAATAAGTATCTGGCGGGAAAGACCCAGGACCAGCGGGATCAGCTGGCCGCCGAGCTTGTTGCCAGGAATCAGGGCTTTCTGATGGAAAAAGCGGCGGAACTGGCCAAGAAGAACGGCGTGAATGTGCAGGTCAAGGATATTTCCGTGCGAAAAATTTGAAAAAATCCCGCCAAATGGTGAAACATTTGGCGGGATCTCTGCGTCTATATACTAGGTCGATTTTTACGGGTTACTTTTTCAGCGCGTTCACTGCGGCGCGCAGCGCGTCCACATTCTCCTGCGTGGTGGCCCAGCTTCCGCAGAAGCGAACGCCGGAATGGGTGGCGTCCACCCGCGTCCAGTACTCATAGCCGAACTCCTTGCCCAGAATAGCCAGCTCATCATCAGGGATGATGGGATACTGCTGGTTGGTGGGGGAGTCGAACAGTAGGGGATAGCCGTTGGAGACGAAGATATCCCGGATCTGGAAAGCCTTGTCAATGGCGTTGCGGGCGATCTTGAAGTAGAGGTCGTCGGTAAACAGGGTGTCAAACTGGATGCCCAGCAGACGGCCCTTTGCCAGCATGCCGCCCCGCTGCTTCATCATGAAGCGGAAGTCTTTCTTCAGCGCCGGGTTCATAATGACCACCGCCTCGCCGAACAGCGCGCCTACCTTGGTGCCGCCGATGTAAAACACATCGCACAGGCGGGCCAGCTCCGGCAGCGTCACGTCGTTGCTGTCGCACACCAGACCGTAGCCCAGACGTGCACCATCGATGAACAGCGGCAGGCCGTAGGCGCGGCAGATATCATAAACGGCGGTCAGCTCGGCCTTGCTGTACAGCATGCCGGTCTCCGTAGGCTGAGAGATGTACACCATGCCGGGCTGCACGATATGCTCGGTGGATTCGTCGTTTTTATGCCACTCTACATAGTCCGCGATCTGCTGGGCGGTGATCTTTCCGTCGTCGGTAGGCAGGGTAATGACCTTGTGGCCGGTGGACTCGATCGCGCCGGTTTCGTGGCAGTTGATGTGACCGCTGACGGCGGACAGCACGCCCTGCCAGGGCCGCAGGATCGAGGCGATGACTGTGGTGTTGGTCTGGGTGCCGCCTACCAGAAAATGCACGTCGGCGTCAGGTGCCTGACACGCGGCCTTGATCCTCTCACGGGCAGACGTGCAGATCTCGTCCTCGCTGTAGCCGATGGTCTGCATCATATTGGTCTCGGCCAGCCGCGCCATGATCGCGCTGTGTGCGCCCTCAAGATAATCACTGTTGAAATAGATCATGATGGATGCTCCTTTTTCAAAAGTTTTCCTGACAGTATTCTATCCTATTTGTGCTGTTAAGTAAAGGGAAATTTCCGATATAGCTTGCAAAGCGGGGCGAAATCTGTTACAATACCAAAGACGACAAGGAGGCTTGTTTGATGAACAATAATACTTATCCCGAATATCCCGATGGCGGCAAGCGTGTCAGCGGGGGACAGCGCAGTGTTGGTCAGCCCACTGGCGGACGCCGCCGGAGAAGAAAAAGAAAGCAGAGCCGTGCGCTGTACTATGTGATCCTTGTGATCCTGCTGGGCGTGCTGGTGTTTTCCGCTGTGAAGATCATCAGTTACTTCAAGCAGCAGGCCGATGCAAGTAATGCTCAAGATGAGATCAATAATAATTACGTAACGCCTGGCAACAGTGACTCGAACGACAATACCAATGGAGATAAGACCGATACGCCGACCAAGGATCCGGATCCCGAGACCATCGATGTCGATTTTGGCAATCTGTGCGCAGACTATCCCGATGTGGTAGGCTATATCTACAGCGCCGACACCATGATCCAGCAACCTATCCAGTATGGCAAGGGAAACGAATACTATCTGACCCATGACCTGAAGGGCAACACTAACAACAACGGCAGTATCTTCGTGGAACAGCTGAACAGCGGTTCCTTCTCTGATAACAACACCATCATTTACGGTCATAACATGAAGACCGGTATGATGTTTGCTGGTCTGCGTAACTATCATACGGATAAGAATTACTATTCCGCCCATCCGTATATGTATATCTATACGCCTACGCAGAATTACCGTCTGGATCTGTATGCCGGCTTTGTCTGCGATCATGATGACGAGATCTACAGCACGGCGCTGACGCAGGAGCAGCTGCAGGCCATGGCCGCCAAGTCTGACTTTAAGTCCAACATCGGCACGCCTACCGGAAAAACCGTGACGCTGTCTACCTGCTCTTATGAGTATAACGACGCCCGTTACGTGGTCATCGGCGCACTGAATCCTGTTGATTAACTAAACTAATAACCAAGAAACGCCTGCGCGTAATGCGCAGGCGTTTCTTGGTTGCTGGGGGATATGAGAGAGAATGGGATAGCGTTAAGCATAGCGCTGTGCCGTGTCCAAGCGCATTTTAGGGCGGCGCAGGCAGTCGTAGATCTGTTCCGCAGGAGTTTGAGCGTCTGGGGAGCGCAGCGCATCGGACATCGCCCACAGGCGTTCCGGGTCAGCCAGCAGTGCCATGGCGGTGTCGGCCAACAGGCACGGAGTATCGGCGGTCACAGCGCCGCCGCGTTGGAGGAAGAAAGTCAGATTGTGCCCTTCACAGCCCGCTACTGTATCCATCAGCACCATGGGCAGACCACAGGCCGCGGCCTCGGTGGTGCTCAGACCGCCGGGCTTGGTGATAAACAGGTCTGCGCTGTGCATCAGCTGAGGAACATTGTCCACCAAGCCGTGAATGTGCATGCGACGGTCGTCTCCGAACCGCTTTTGCAGCTTGGCATGCAGCTCCTCATTGCCGCCGCATACCACGGTAAGCTCCTGCTGCGGGGCAAGGCGGAGGGAAAGCTCTTCCGTCAGCTCGCGGATCGGGCCGCAGCCGATGCTGCCGCACATCATCAGCAGATGCTGGTGGTCGGCGGGAATGTTCAAGGCCGCCTTTTCTGCCGCTTTGTCCGCCGTTCGGTAGAATTCCGGCCGGACGGGCAGTCCGCTGGCCACCAGCTTTTCGCGGGGAACGCCGCATCGGACGAATTCCTCTATCAGAGAAGCGTCCGGAATGAAATAGTAGTCCAGATCAGAATCCTCCACGCTGGGACTGCACGTGTAGTCGGTCGCTACGAAGCAGGTGCGGAGGGGGAGAGGATGCCGTTCCAGCATGGCAGTCAGCGCCAGCGCGGGGAACACATGGACGCAGATAATGTTGTCATAGCCGCCGCGGCAGATGAATTGATAGAGCCGCTCCGCGCCGGAGGTCAGATAGCGATAGACAGTAGTGCCCTCCCGAAAGACGGAGGTTCGGTTTTCCACGCTGCGGTAGCCTGCCCGATACAGCTTCGGCGCGTGCCGGTAAATGCGGGTGTGCCAGTCGCAGATAAAGCGCGACGCCCGCTTGGAGATGAATTGCAGCGCGTCAACGATCTCGCAGGACTCGCCGTGGGCGGCGTATTCGGCCTGGATCGCCTTGGCGCAGGAATTATGCCCCTCGCCGGTATTGCAGCTTAGTATCAGTGTGTGCATCTTGGCATTTCCTTTCCTGTTTTCTGCGCTGTAAAGCCAAAAGCCTTTGCAGACGCGGACGGTTGTACCGCTGAATGAGAATAAAGGGCAGGTTGCCCAACAGAATATAAACGGCAGTCACAAGGACGCCGCCGATCCCCGGCCAAATGACCAGACACCCCAGTCCGGTCAGCGACAGCAGCACGTGGATCATTTCCGCCACGCAGGTCTCCTGAATCATCCGGGGCAGGTCGGAGAACGTCTCCGCCGTCAGCTTTTTGGCAGGCATCAGGCCGGGGAGGATACGGCTCATGTCCGGGACGCGGCTCTGCCAATCCTTGATATGAAGCACCCGGAAAAGCTTCTGCTCGGACGGATAGCAGCGATAGGGGAAAGCGTCGCCGCGGAACCACGTTTTCGGCAGCAGCCGCCCCAGAAAGAACGCACCGATCCCGGTAGCGGCCAGATAGAGCGCACAGTGCAGGAATGAGGTCACGAGTCTTCCTCCTTTTGGGATATAGTTTTTCCAGTATTCCACGTTTTTCTATATTCTAAAAGGAAATTGACAACGGAAGCTCAAATCAACGTCAAGCTTTGTTGATATTTTGCGGCTTCGCGCAAAAAAATGACCCGCTTTTACGAGTCGGGGCAGGCTTGACGGAGGACGGCAAAACGTGCTATGATAAGAAAAACAACAGAACACATCGCAGGAGGGGAGCGCTATGCTGCTGGCTATCGATATTGGCAATTCCAATATCTCCGTTGGTCTATTCAGCCGTGAAAAAACGCTGCATTTTCTGGCGTCCATCGACACGGACAGCCGGAAAACGGCGGATCAGATCAGTATCGACCTGATGAATATTTTTTCGCTGTACGGCTTTGATTTGAAGGATGTATCAGGCGCTATTTTCTCCAGTGTGGTGCCGCCCATCAACTTCATGATGGAAAAGGCCCTGACCCGCCTGTTGGGCAAGCCGCCCATGATCGTGGGGCCGGGCGTCCGTACCGGGCTGAATATCCGCATGGAGATCCACAACCAGCTGGGCGCCGATCTGGTGGCGGACGCTGTGGCGGCGCTGGAAAAGTATCCGGCTCCCATCATTGTCATCGACATGGGGACGGCCACGACGATCTCCTACATTTCCGCAAAGCATGCATACGAGGGAGGTTTGATGTTCCCCGGCGTGCGGCTGTCGCTGGACGCGCTGTCAGACCACGCGGCGCAGCTGTCCGATATCTCGCTGCAATATCCCAAGAACCTCATCGGCAAAAACACCGAGGATTGCATGCGCAACGGCATCGTTTATGGCACGGCCGGTATGCTGGACGGCATTATCGACCGCATTCGGGAGACGATCCCCGACGAGACGCCATCCATTGTAGCCACCGGCAGCAACGCGCCGGTGATCGTCCGTTACTGCCGCAATAAGGTGGTGTACGACAAATATTTGCTGATGGAGGGCCTGTGGGCTATCTATCATAAAAACAGATGACAAAACGCCTCAGGCATCAGCCTGAGGCGTTTCCTGTGGTGAGGTGGTTTTTTACTTTGCCAGAATCTTCTTCAACCGGGCGAAGCGGGGGAGGGATTCCTGCTTGGGCAAATCAGGCTCACCCTGAATCAGAGGCAGGGCGTACTCGATGAACTGGTGGTTGACATAATTGCCAGCCTCGTTGATCCACTCGCGGGGGATCTTCTTCTCCACGTTGGCGACCTCCATCAGAGGGATCAGCTTGGTGCGGCAGGCGTACTTGCCGTCCTTGATGCCGCGCTCGAAGCCGATCATGCGGCCGTTGATGCCGTTAACGGCGTTCTCCACGGCTACCTTACCGGCCATGTAGCTCTCCTCGATATCCGTCTCGGAGGCCAGATGTGCGCCGCAGCGCTGCAGCAGGTTCAGCTCGATACCGCGCACCTTGGCGCCGGTCTCTTCCTTCAGCACCTGTGCCAGAATGGCGGCCAGACCGCCCAGCTGGGCGTGACCGAAGCCGTCGTTGGCGGCAATCTTCGCCTCGGACACGAAGTCGCCGTCGGCATAGTGGATGCCCTCGGACACAGCCACGATGCAGCTGCCCTTCTCGGCGTAGACGCGCTTCACATCGTTGATGAAGTCCTGCATGTTGAAGTCGATCTCCGGCAGATAGATCAGGTCGGGGCCTGCGCCGTGCAGTCCGGCCAGCGCAGAAGCGGCGGTCAGCCAACCGGCGTGACGGCCCATGATCTCCATGACCACGATCATGCCGGTATCATACACGTGAGCGTCCTGATAGACCTCCATCATGGAGGTGGCGATATACTTGGCGGCAGAAGCGTAGCCGGGGCAGTGATCAGTGCCAAACAGATCGTTGTCAATGGTCTTGGGAACGCCCATCACACGGCAGTCATAGCCCACGGACTGCATGTAGTTGTTGATCTTGTTGCAGGTATCCATGGAGTCGTTGCCGCCGTTATAGAAGAAGTAGCGGACATTATGCTTTTTGAATACCTCCAGAATGCGCTTGTAATCGGTGTCGTCCAGCTCGGGATCGGCGATCTTGTAGCGGCAGGAGCCGAGAGCAGAGGAGGGGGTGTACTTCAAAAGCCGCAGCTCCTCGGGATCCTCCAGCCCCATGTCAAACAGGCGGTCATTCAACACGCCCTTGATGCCGTGCTCTGCGCCCAGCACCTGGGTGATGGCGCCGGACTTCAGCGCCGTGTCGATTACGCCGTAGGCGCTGGCGTTAATCACAGATGTAGGACCGCCCGACTGGCCGATAATGCAGGCACCACGCAGTTCATTCATATCAATTACCTCCAAAATTGTGGAATCAGGTGTTTACAAGCGGTATTTTACCATGTAAAATACCGCTTGTAAACACTTTGTGCTTGCAAAACCAAAAAAATATGATACAATAGGAATGTTCCAAACAACAGGTGCAATGTTTGCTGTAATTTTATTGTGAAGGAGATATGATTATGCCACTGGTAACTTCTAAAGAAATGTTTGCAAAGGCATATGACGGCGGCTACGCCATCGGCGCGTTCAACGTCAACAACATGGAGATCGTGCAGGGTATCACCGAAGCCTGCCAGGAGGAACACGCTCCCGTTATTCTGCAGGTCAGCAAGGGTGCCCGTGCCTACGCCAACCACACCTATCTGGGGAAGCTGGTGGAAGCTGCCGTTGCCTGCTGCCCTGATATTCCCATCGTGCTGCATCTGGATCACGGCCCCGACTTTGAGACCTGCAAGAGCTGCATCGACGGCGGCTTTACCTCCGTGATGATCGACGCATCCTCCAAGCCCTTTGCCGAGAATATCGAGATCACCAAGAAGGTCGTGGAGTACGCTCACGATCACGGCGTTGTCGTGGAAGCCGAGTTGGGTACGCTGGCCGGTATCGAGGACGAGGTCAAGGTGGCCGCTCACGAGGCGTCCTACACTCACCCCGAGGAGGTGGAGGAGTTCGTGTCCAAGACCGGCTGCGACTCTCTGGCCATTGCCATCGGTACCAGCCACGGCGCGTATAAGTTCAAGCCCGAGCAGTGCACCGTCAACGAGAAGGGTATCCTGGTGCCGCCTCCCCTGCGCTTTGACGTGCTGGAGGAGGTCAGCAAGCGCCTGCCCGGTTTCCCCATCGTGCTGCACGGTTCTTCTTCCGTTCCTCAGGACTATGTGAAGATGATCAACGACCACGGCGGCAAGATGCCCAACGCCATCGGCGTGCCCGAGGAGCAGCTGCGTCAGGCAGCCCGCCTGTCCGTGTGCAAGATCAACATCGACTCCGACCTGCGTCTGGCCATGACCGGCACTATCCGTCAGTTCATGGACGAGCATCCCGACAAGTTCGATCCCCGCGAGTATCTGAAGCCCGCCCGCGCCAACATCAAGGAGCTGGTACGCCACAAGCTGGTGGATGTGCTGGGCTGCGCCGGCAAGGCATAAGTAGCCATATAAAAAACTCCCGGCTCTGTTGAGCCGGGAGATTTTTCAGTTGTATACGCTGTCAAGTAAGCACCATATTGTTATACGATCTCCACAACGCGCCAATAGCCGTCACCGTATTTTTCCAGCTTCCAAAGCGCGATATGGTCTATTGCGCCCGTGCCGCCGTATGAACTGAAATTATGTGTCCTATCAAAGCGCTGATACCCATATTTGACCCACATTTTCCCGGAATCACCGCTGAAATGTGCCGACAGCAGGTCAATGTGATAGATGGTCAACATTTTGCCGGCGTCCATCTCCGGGACGCAGTAACGTACCAGTGCGCCAAGGGCATAGGCAGCCTCATCCCTCGGCATCGCCAGAACACTGTTGTATATTTCCTCCTCTGAATATTCAAATACGATGTGTACGTTGCTCAGAACAGCCTCTGCCTCGTCATGGTCGGAATAATCGCCCTTGAACAGCAGCGCCATGCGGTCACTGAGGGTATACCGCTCGTCGGAGCTGATGGCCGCCAGATAGTCGATGGAATTCAACCTCAGCATCAGCGTCACCAGCAGCACTACCGCCACTGTAATGATAATGGCGCACCATGTCTGCTTCCGCAGCTTCTTTTTCAGCGTCCGCAGCACGCCAGCCTCGCCGACACGCTGCTGTGCGGTGTCAGCTTCGGTGACAGGGGGCTTTTCCTCGCCGCCGTATGCCGCGCGGCAGTCCTCACAGGTCTCCAGATGCGCCTTGACAAAGGCGGCGCTCTCGTCGCTGAGCATGCCCTCCGTGTACAGCGGCATCAGGTCCCGGACGATATGACATTCATTTTTCATGGCTGCTGTCCTCCAATCTGTTTTTGATCATTTTTCTGGCCCGGTGGTAGGTCACGCAGGCCCAGTTGTCCGTTTTGGAGAAGATATCTCCGATCTGCTTGTAGGAAAGATCCGCGAATACCCGCCACATGAATACCTCCCGGTACGGTTCCGGCAGGTCATGAAGGATGGCTTGAATGCGCCGGGCCTCCTCGCGGACGGTCAGCAGCTCCTCCGGAGATGCGCTGCCGTCCGCCTGTTCCGGCAGCTCATCCAGTGGTGCTGTTCGCTTCTCCTTGCGCAGCGAGGAGATGTAGCAGTTTCTGGCGATCTGGCACAGCCACACCCGAATGTCGCACTGGCCGCGGAATTTTCCAATGCTGTGCAGGGCCTTGAAAAAGGTCTCGCTGGTGATCTCCTCCGCCACGTGCTCGCTGCCGGAAAGGCGGCGGATATAGCGGTATACATCCTGAAAATACAGGTCATAGACCTGTTCAAATTCCATTCACTGCCACCTCCTTTCCCTTATAAGACGCAGCGGACAGCAGTCTCTTACAGCTTTTGCGTAAAAAATATCCGGTGCAAGAGCACCGGATATTTTGATAGGTCAATCTTCCTCATATCGTAGGACGATGGACCGGCATTTGAGGCAGCCGAACGCCGGGAACTGGATATCTCTGCGGAACAGATACGGGCCGGCCAGATCGACAGTGTCGCTGAGGCCGGGCATCGGCTCGAAGCAGACACCGGTGCTCTGTGCTGTCCGCAGCACACCGGGCCGCATTTCGCCGGAACAATAGGGGCATTTCGGGATATCCATGATCTCGACCTCCTTTTTACAGAGTCTCCTTGATCTTCGCCGCGATCTGGTCGGCAGTCAGGCCGTATTCCCGCAGCACGTCGGCGGCCTTACCGGACTGGCCGAACTGGTCGTTGACGCCGATTTTCCTGAACTTGCAGCAGACCTTGCCCATCAGCGCATCGGCTACGGCGTCGCCAAGACCACCGATGACGCTGTGTTCCTCTACGGTGACAACGTTACCGCACTTCTCGGCGTACTTCACCACGCATTCAGCGTCCAGGGGCTTGATGGTATGCATGTTGATGACACTGATCTCGATACCCTCTGCGGACAGCAGCTTGGCGGCCTCCAAGGCTTCGTTGACCATCAGGCCGCAGGCGAACACCGCCGCGTCCTTGCCTTCCCGCAGAACGTTGGCCTTGCCAATCTCAAAGGGATAGTCCTCCTCAAAAACAGGCGTTGCCAGACGGGCCAGACGCATGTACACGGGGCCCTGGAACTCCGCCAGCGCGAAGGTGGCCTTGCGTGCCTCGTTGGCGTCAGCGGGGACGATAACAGTCATGCCGGGGATAATGCGCATCAGGCCGATATCCTCGATGGACTGGTGGCTGCCGCCATCCTCGCCCACGGAAACGCCAGCGTGGGAGCAGCAGATCTTCACATTAAACTTGGGGTAAGCGATGGAGTTGCGGATCTGCTCGTAGGCACGGCCTGCGCCGAACATGGCGAAGGTGGAGCAGAAGGGGATCAGGCCCATGGTGGACAGGCCCGCGCCAATGTTCATCATATTGGCCTCGGCGATGCCGCAGTCATAGAAACGGTCGGGATGAGCCGCCTTGAAATACTTGGTCATGGTAGCGCCGGCCAGATCGGCGTCCAGCACCACCACCTTGTCGTTTTGGTTGCCCAGCTCTACCAGCGCCTTGCCGTAGGCTTCACGGGTCGCGATTTTTTCACTCATTTCTCAGCCCTCCAATTCCTGCAAAGCCTGTTCGCGCTGCTCCGCGTTGGGAGCCTTGCCATGCCAACCGGCCTGATTCTCCATAAAGGACACGCCCTTACCCTTGACGGTGTGCGCAAGGATGCAGCGGGGCTTACCGGGAACCACCGGCGCACTGAGCGCCGCCTCGATGGCGTCCAGATCATGACCGTCGATCTCATAGAAATCAAAGCCGAAGGCGCGGAGCTTGGCGGGCAGGTCGCCCAGACTCATGACCTCGTCGTTGCTGCCGTCGATCTGCAGGCCGTTGTTGTCGATGATGATAGTCAGGTTGTCCAGCTTATAGTGGTTGGCCGCCATGAAGGCCTCCCAGATCTGGCCCTCCTGACACTCGCCGTCGCCCAGAATGGTATAGACCTTGGTGTCCTTCTTCAGCTGCTTGGCGCCCAGTGCCATACCTACGGCGATGGAGCAGCCCTGACCCAGAGAGCCGGTGGACGCGTCCACGCCGGGCACCTTCTTGCAGTCGGGATGGCCCTGCAGGATGCTGTGGAGCTGCCGGAAGTTGGTAAACTCGTCCCGGCTGATAAAGCCCAGTTCCGCCAACACCGCATAGTAGCAGGGGGCGGCGTGGCCCTTGCTCAGCACAAAGCGGTCACGGTCGGGATTTTTGGGATTCTTGGGATCGATGCGCATGTGGTTGTAGAATACGCTGGTCATCAGTTCCACCATAGACAGGGAGCCGCCGGGATGGCCGCTGCCTGCGTTGGCGATCATGGTGATGATGTCACGGCGCACCTGCTTACATACGCTGGAAAGTTCTGCCGTATTCATTGAGTGACCTCCAAATCAATTTATTCCATGTGCTATGTTAATGCATTTACGCGGTAAAGTCAATGAACAGAGGAAAAATTTGGAGGAAAATCAAAATTACCTCTTGACATTTTGCGGGGAGAGGTGTATATATGAATCATAATTCATATGAGCGTTCGTTCATATTATGAGGTGCACCATGGAAAACACGAATTATGAGAACAATGTGATACACGAGGATGTGATCCGACGTGTGCAGGAGCAAATGCCGCAGGAAGAACCTATTTATGAGGTGTCCGAGCTGTTTCGCGTTTTTGGCGATTCCAGCCGCAGCCGCATCATCTGCGCCTTGCACATTGAGGAAATGTGCGTCAACGATCTGGCGGTGCTGCTGACCATGACCCAATCCGCAGTCAGCCATCAGCTTCGTATCCTGCGGGACGCCCGGCTGGTCAAAAGCCGCAAGCAGGGAAGGGTCGTCTACTATTCACTGGACGACGACCACATCGACCACATCTTCGCAATGGCGTTCGAGCATATTATGGAAAGAATGGAGGGGTAACAATGTCCTGCAATCACGAACACGAACACGAACATTGCTGCGAGCATGAACACGAACATGAGCACTGCTGTGAGCATGAACATGAGCACGAACACGAACATAAACATGAGCATTCCCATGACCACGGCCATTCCCACGGTCACAGCCACGGCTGCGGCTGTGGCTGCGGCCACGATCATGGCCACTCCCATGAGCACGGCGGGGACGAGGAGCAAGGCGCTTTGACCTATGTCCGCATGGGTCTCTCCGCTGTGGGTCTGCTGGCGTCTATTTTCTTTCTGGAGGGCACATGGCAGCTGGTAGTATGCATCATCGCCTATCTGCTGGCCGGTTTTTCCGTACTGAAGGAGGCCGTTGAGAACATCACCCACGGTGAGATCTTTGACGAGAACTTCCTGATGACGGTGGCGTCTATCGGCGCATTCTGCATCGGCAAGTATCCGGAGGCCGTTGCCGTTATGCTGCTGTATGAGATCGGTGAATGGCTTCAGGATAAGGCGGTGGGTTCCTCCCGCGCTTCCATCGAGGCGCTGGTCAATGTACGGCCCGACCACGCCAATCTGGTAAAGGGTGATGAAGTGACCACCGTCAAGGCGGAAACGGTCTCTGTGGGCGATATCATTCTGGTACGTCCTGGTGAGCGTGTCCCGCTGGACGGCGAGGTGATCGAGGGCAGCTCCTCGGTGGATACCTCCGCGTTGACGGGCGAATCCATGCCCCGCGAGTGGACGGTAGGCAGTGCGGCGCTGGCCGGTTGCGTGAACCAGAGCGGCCTTTTGAAGATCAAGGTCACGCGTCCCTTCAGTGATTCCTCCGTCAGCCGCATCATGGCTATGGTGGAGGACGCGCAGGACAACAAGGCGCAGCCGGAGCGGTTCATCACCCGGTTTGCCCGTGTGTATACGCCGGTAGTCTGCGGTATTGCTGTGCTGGTGGCTGTCATTCCGCCGCTGCTGGGCTGGGGCAGCTGGTCGACCTTTATTCATAAGGCGTTGGCATTTCTGGTCATTTCCTGTCCCTGCGCGCTGGTGATTTCGGTGCCGCTGAGCTTCTTCTCCGGTATCGGCTGCGCCAGCCATAACGGTATTCTGATGAAGGGCAGCAACTATCTGGAGCTGCTGGCCAAGGCGGAGATCGCAGCTTTCGATAAGACCGGTACGCTGACCAAGGGCGAGTTCTCCGTTACGGAGATGTCCTGCGCAGATGGCGTCAGTCAGGAGCATCTGCTGGAGGTCGCCGCTTATTGTGAGAGCCAGTCCACCCATCCCTTGGCAAAATCCATCCTGAAGGCTTACGGTAAGCCGGTGGACGGCAGCCGTCTGGCTGGGATCGAGGAGATCTCCGGCAACGGTATCCGTGCGGTGCTGGATGGCAAGACGGCGCTGGTGGGCAAGGCAGAGCTGCTGGACGGCGTGGCCGTCACTACGCAGACCTCCGGTACAACGGTGGTATGCGTGGCCTGTGACGGCCAGTATCTGGGCTGCATCGGCCTGAGCGATACGCTGAAGCCCGACACCAAGGAGGCCATCAGCGCCCTGCGGAAGCTGGGCCTGCACAATCTGACCATGCTGTCCGGCGACCGTCAGGCGACAGCCAACAGTATTGCCGGGGAAATTGGCCTGGACAACGCGTGGGGTCAGCTGCTGCCGGAGGAAAAGGTGTCCCATCTGGAGGAGCTGAAGAAGCTGGGCAGCGTGGTGTATGCCGGTGACGGCATCAACGACGCGCCGGTTCTGGCCGCCGCTGATGTAGGCGTGGCAATGGGCGGTCTGGGCAGCGACGCCGCTATGGAAGCGGCGGATGTGGTCATCATGACCGACGAGCTGTCCCGTCTGCCGCTGGCCATCCGTATCGCCAGAAAGACCATGGCCATCGCCAAGCAGAATATTGTATTCTCCATTGCCGTGAAGGTTCTGATTTTGGCGCTCTCTCTGGTGACGGATATGGGCCTGTGGCTGGCTGTATTTGCGGACGTTGGCGTTTGCATGCTGGCGATCCTCAACAGTCTGCGGGCGCTGCGCACCAAATAAAAACCCCGCTCATAGAATGAGCAGGGGGGGAGAGCCATGGAGTTGCTGCCATATCGCCGGGAGGCTGCGGAGGCCTACGCCAGATACTGGGCTTATGGCCGCAATCCGGACTTCTACGACTATGAGACCATCGGCGGGGATTGCACCAACTTCGCGTCACAGTGCATTTACGCAGGAACAGGCGTTATGAATTTTACGCCTACCTATGGCTGGTATTATATCAGTGCCGACGATAAGGCACCCGCTTGGACAGGAGTCATGTACCTGCACAACTTCCTGATACGACCGGAGCCGTCTCCGGGGCCGGTCTGCACGGTGACGCAGGATCTGACGCTGGCGGAGCCGGGCGACGTGATACAGCTGATCTTCAAGGGCGATATCTTTCAGCATTCTCCCGTTGTCATCGCCAATGACGGCAGCGGTGAGTCGTCCGGTGTCCAGATCGCGGCGCACAGCTATGACGCCAACTGCCGTCCTCTCAGCAGCTACGAGTACCGGCAGTACCGGGTGCTGCACATTCTGGGCTACTATACAGACTAACAGCGAGACGGAGGTTACTCCGTCTCGCTGTTTTCGTCAAGTTTCCCTTTCATTTTAACATGTGACAAGGGATTCGCCTTTGCAGCCACACGAAGGGATTCATTGTCAATGTGGGTGTAGATCTCGGTGGTGTTCAGGTGTTCGTGGCCCAATACCTCCTGCACGGCCTTTACGTCCACGCCGTTTTGCAGCATCAGCGTGGCCGCCGTATGGCGCAGCTTGTGGCTGGAGTACTGGGTGCTGTCAAGTCCGGCCATGGAGAGGTGCTTCTTTACCAGCGAATGCACCATGGCGCGGCTGATGCGCTGGTTCCGTTCAGAAAGGAACAGCGCGTCCCGGTCTTTTCCGCTGATGGGACGCCGCACCTCCAGATAGCGGTTCAGGGCATCCTTGCAGGCGTCGTTCAGATACACCACCCGGACTTTGTTTCCCTTCCCTAGTACCCGCAGGGCGTCGTCCTTGATATCACTGATATTCAGCCCAATCAGCTCAGAGATACGCAGGCCGCAGTTGAGAAACAACGTGATAATGCAGAAATCCCGCTCTTTATGCTTGCCGTCCACAGCGTTCAGGAGGGAAAGGGAGTCGTCCAGCGTCAGATAGCGGGGGAGGGATTTCATTTGCTTGGGAGAGTCAATATCCTTACAGGGATTCTCCTCCAAAAGATGAACTTTGTTACATAAATAGTTGAAAAAAGAACGAATTGTGGCTAATTTTCTGGCACGAGAAGCAGCGTTCAGACCTATGTTAGATTTTTCACAATTTTGATGCTGCACACGATCCCGGCTGAGATAGGTCATATAGCCATAGATATCCGACAGTGTGATGGTTTTTATCAGTGCAAGGTCAACGTCCATGATATCGATTTGGTCAAATGGCAGGCCTTGCAGCGAGGGATCGCGGAGCTGCTTGATGTAGCGGAAGAAATTGCGCAGATCAAGGTAGTACTCATCCACAGTGCGCTGCGAGTGCGCTTTGATGGTCTCGTGATAGCTAAGAAAGTCCGCCAGTATCTGCGGCGATTGGGAGCGATAGTGAATGGTCATAATGATATCCTTATATTAAATATTAAGTATTTGCAGTTGCAAGCGGCCGTAGCCCCGCGCAGCCACCAAAGGATTGAACAACAACGACTATTTTGTTGACAGTGCCCGAGCGCAAGGAGCGAGGGCAGCGAGATCGTAAACCCATCGGCGGAGCCGCCCCGGAAAGGTGGCGGGGAGAGCCGATTTATTTCATGGGGTTACGATTCAACAAAATAAAAATTTTGTTGAATGTAGTGGAGGGCATCTATAAGGAAAATGGCTGATGATAGAAAATCACGGCGTGGTCAATCCTTTTCAGCATAGCTGTATTTCGCTGGCTTTTCCGCTGATCCGCTGAATAGATTACTTTGCCGCTTCCCTCACAGCGGGACAAAATGTTCCAGCTCTGAATTATCTCATTATATAAAATTCCCCGGTGGATGACAAGTCCACCGGGGAAAATTTTGTTGAATCACAGCCGCGTCAGCTGTTGATATATGACAGGCTCTGCCTGCGCAAACACTATGGTTTTTCGCATATAACACTCAATTTTGGAACATTTTGTGATAAAATAACGGACGGCTTACGCCGTCCGTTATTTATTAGATTCTTTACGCCTTCAGGCAGCGCAGGACGGCCAACAGGATGGAATAATACTTGCTGTCGGGCGTGTCGGCGCGGCTGGTGATGATGACCGGGCAGGAAGCGCCGCAGATGGTGCTGGCCACGGTCTTGCCGGCGATGTAAGTCACAGCCTTGTACAGCACATTGCCGATCTCAATAAACGGCACCAGCAGGATATCCGCCTGACCGGCCACAGGATCCTTGATGGACTTATGCTTCACAGACTCCATGGAGATAGCGCCGTCCAGCGCCAGAGGGCCGGTCACCATGCAGCCGGGAATGCCCCGCTCCTTAATGGCGGCGGCGCTGACGGTGGAGGGCATCTTCTCGGTGACGTTCTCTACGGCGGACAGAACGGCCACCTTGGGGCAGTCATTGCCCAGAGCCTTGGCCACAGGCAGGGCGTTCTCCACGATGCCGATCTGGGTCTCCACGTCGGGGGCGATGTTGATGGCGGCGTCGGTGATCATCACGAAGCGGCCCTCGTACTCGAACATACCCACCTGGCTTACCAGACGGCGCGCACCGTCAGGAATCAGGCCGGTCTCGCGGTTCAGGATGGCCTTGGCGAAGCTGGAGGTCTGCAGGATGCCCTTCATGGGAATGTCGGCCTTCCCTTCCTTCACCAGCTTGACAGCGATCTTTGCGGCTTCCAGCTCCTCGCCGTCGAAGTCCACGATCTCGTAATCGACCTCGTTCTCGCCCATCTCGTGGAGCATGTCGATGATCATCTCCTTCTTGCCGATCAGGGTGCCTTCCACCACACCCTTACGCTTGGCGTGGACGACGGCGCTCAGCGCGGGCTCGTCATGGGCGTTGGCCAGCGCGATGCGCTTTTTCAGATTCTGGCCCAACACATAGGCTTCCATTTCTTTGAAAGTAGTAAACATGTTTTGTTCCTCCGAAAGTAAAGTGTATTTTTTCCTTCTATCTCTTATCACATTTACCCGCTTATTATACACTCTTGGGTTTTCAAAAACAACAAAAACAACAACATTTTTTCTGCGATTTTCCATCGGGAAAAACAGTTCTTGCCTTTGGAGTGGATTTACGGTATACTATATACACTGATTGATATGGGAGGCTCTTTCTATGGATGGTTTTTATTCGTTTTTGTTTTACGGCCTGATCGCTGTCGGTGCGGTTTTGATCATTTCCCTGACGATTCTGCGCATTGACTGGGCGCGTCATCCGGAAAAGTACGAAAAAGACGTGGAAAATTACGAGAAAGAGCAGTATTGGAAGAAGAAAAGACAAGATAAAGAGGCCGCCATCAAAAAGGCAAAGGAAAAAGAAAAGGCCAAGAAGCGGCAGGCACGGGTGGATAAGCTGAACCAGTACCGCGCCATCAACGGCAAGGGCCCGCTGGCGGAAAAGAATAAGGACAGCAAGAAGAAGTAACAAAAAAGGATACCGCAGGATTTTTCCTGCGGTATCCTTTTTATACTCCCTGCGCCAGCAAACGCAGCGCCTGACCGATATTTGCCACCGGCAGCAGTGTCAAGCCTGGCAGCGGCTTCAACTCACCCGCCCGATGAGCGGGGATCATACAATGGGTGAAGCCCAGCCGATGCACCTCGGAAAGTCGCTGCTCCAGATGGTTGATACTGCGGATCTCTCCGGAAAGGCCGATCTCCCCTACTGCCGCCAGCGTGTCAGGCACCGCCTTATCCAAGTAGCTGGAGGCTACCGCGATCACCGCCGCCAGATCGGCGGCCGGTTCATCCAGCGTCAGTCCGCCGATGATATTCAGATAGGCGTCGCACTGGCTGACCTTCAGCCCGCCGCGCTTTTCCAGCACCGCCAGCAGCATGGAAGCGCGATTGTAGTCAAAGCCGTTGCTGGAGCGAAGCGGCTTTGCTCCGGCTGCTGGGGCGACTAAAGCCTGTACTTCCGCCAATACCGGGCGTGCGCCCTCCATGGCACAGGTGACGCAGGTGCCGGGCGCTTCCGTAGGCCGACCGGACAGCAGCATTTCCGAGGGATTCTCCACCTCTCGCAGCCCGCAGTCCATCATCTCGAACACGCCGATCTCGTTGGTAGCGCCGAAGCGGTTTTTCGCTGCCCGGAGGATCCGGTAGGTCATATGCTGGTCGCCCTCAAAGTACAGCACACAATCCACCATGTGTTCCAGTACCTTAGGACCGGCAATAGCGCCCTCCTTATTGACGTGGCCGATGACAAAAATGGTGATATTCTGGCTCTTGGCAAGCTGCATCAGCGTTAAGGTACACTGCTTTACTTGACCGATTCCGCCAGGGATTCCGTCGCTGTCTTCGTTATACAGCGTCTGGATCGAGTCAATAATCAGCACGTCCGGCTTCTCCTGCTCCACGCAGGACAGCACATCGCCCAACTGGGTTTCAGACAGCACCAGCAGGTTGGGGGTATCGACCTGCAGCCGCTTGGCCCGCATCTTCAGCTGACGGGTGGATTCCTCGCCTGAGACATACAGCACGCGGTAGGATTGGCCCAGCGTCTGGCAGATCTGAAGCAGCAGCGTTGACTTGCCGATACCAGGTGCGCCGCCCACCAGAACCAGCGAACCCATGACAGCGCCGCCGCCCAATACACGATCCAATTCCCCCATTCCGGTCGAGAATCGGATCTCGTTCTCAGACGCCAATTCCGTAATGGGAAGCGCCTTTACAAGCTTTGCGGTATAAGAAGCTTTTCCGCTCCCTTTCCCTTTTTCTGCTTTTTGCTCCACCATGCAGTTCCACGCGCCGCAGACAGGGCACTTCCCTGCCCATTTGGGACTTTCGCTGCCGCATTCGGTGCAGAAATAGGTCGTTGTTTTTTTCATTCGTATCACCTGTTTTACTGATATTGCAGATAGCCACAGCCAATGGCCGCCGCCAATTTTGTCTGATATTCCGGTTTCAGTAGCAGCGCGGTTTCGCTGCTGTTGCTGAGAAAACCACACTCGATCAATACCGCCGGACACTCCGCGTGAGCCATAATGTAGATATCGCTTCCGATAGACTTGGATACCTTTTCGTTTCCGGGGTTGACCGTATCGTTTAAGGTCTGCTGAATGGCTGCCGCCCGTGCGTCGCTATCGGGAAGTTTTCCGTAAAACACCTGTGCACCGTGTACGTTCGGATGCCCCGGCAGGGTATTTTGATGGATGCTGATGAGAAAGCCATTGGCAACGCTGTTGATTCGCGTGACGCGGTTCTTGGTGTCGCTGACCTTTTCCTTTCGCAGCGTGCCGCTGTCCGGATCAGCCAGCGACGCCTCTCCTGTCCGAGTCAATACCGTCTGACAGCCTGTCAAGGCGAGAAAATCCCGCAGACGCAGGGCAACCGCCAGATTGATGCCGCTTTCCGGCGTACCGTCCGTCGATACAGCACCGCCGTCGGATCCGCCGTGCCCGGCGTCAATAATGACGACCTCTCTTGTGGGAAGCGCGTCGTAAGAAAACGCGGGGATCGCCGCACGAGGCCGCTCTGCCAGCGACAGCAGACTTACAACGGCCAACAGAAGCACCGCAGCGCCCAGTACCCATTTTCGGCGGATCAGCAGGATCATCACACCACTCCTCTCCGGGACAATCTATGATGTGACGCTCTACAATATGCATTGTACCATAGCCAATAGCAAAAATAAATCCCCAGTTTACAGGCGGCGGCATATACTGGCATGAGCTGTTTTGGCTTATTGATGATAAAAGGAGGAACACCTTGTTGTATATTGAACAGACTATGGCCGGAAGATCACCGGCCGAAGCGGCTGCTCCGGCTGCCCCGCAGCCTTCCACGCCGGCCGCTTCTGAAAGAACGACTGCCCAGCAGCGCAGTGAAGAAACAGGTTGCAGCGGGATGAATGGCAGTCTGCCGGGGGCGTGCGCCCAGATGGCGTTTCCGTATATTCCCATGCAGGATCAGAATCCCAAACGGTACGATAACCGCGAGGCCTTGCAGCGGGGCACGCTGTTTCCGGGACTGGATCTTCCCTTCCACCGTGAGCTGAAGACCCGCTTTCCTGCCGCCAACACACACCTTTCCGAGCTGATGGCGCTGGACTTTGCCATTGATGAGCTGGGGCTTTATCTGACCACCCATCGTGACGATCAGGAGGCGCTGGCGCTGTACTGGAACTATATCCGCTTGGGTCAGGAGGGCCGCAAGAGATATGAGGAAATGCACGGGCCACTGTTCCAGACCGATATTACCGAGGGCTCTTTCCGCTGGCTGGATGACCCGTGGCCTTGGGATGAAGGAGGGAACGAGTAATGTTTGTCTATGAAAAGAAGCTGCAATACCCAGTGAAGATCAAAAACACCAATCCCAAGCTGGCAGCGCTGATTATTAGCCAGTACGGTGGTCCGGATGGTGAGTTAGGAGCATCGCTGCGCTATCTCAGCCAGCGTTACTCCATGCCCTATCCGGAGCTGAAGGGCCTGCTGACCGATATCGGTACAGAGGAACTGGGGCATCTGGAGATGATCGGTACCATCGTCCACCAGCTGACCCGCAATCTTAACGAGGACGATATCAAAACCGCCGGATTTGATGCCTACTTCGTGGATCACACCGCCAGTGTCTACCCGACAGCCGCTTCCGGCTTTCCTTGGAACGCCGCGTCTATGGCGGTCAAAGGCGACCTGATCGCCGACCTGACGGAGGATCTGGCCGCTGAACAGAAAGCGCGTGTTACCTACGACAACATTCTGCGGCTCAGCGACGACCCTGACGTGAACGACGTCATTAAGTTCCTGCGTGCCCGCGAGGTCGTTCATTTTCAGCGCTTCGGTGAGGGCCTGCGGCTGGCAAAGGAGCGCATGGATCAGAAGAACGTTTACTATATCAACCCCAGCTTTGACCAGTAAGCGGATGAACAACGGAGAGGGACTTCCCTCTCCGTTGTTCTCTCAAGTTCAACAATTATTGAACCAGACTTGAAGAATATTTGATATCACGCTTCATGATTTGTGCTATAATAATTGCAAGACATACACAGGAGGAACACCATGTTTAAGATATTGATCGCGGAAGATGACCATGAACTGCGGCAGCTGTTTCAGCATGTGCTGACCAAAAACGGCTATACGGTGGTGGGCGTGTCCAACGGCGAAGAAGCCCTGCGGGCCATGGACGCCAGCTACTACGACATGATCATCTCGGATATCATGATGCCGAAAATGGACGGCTATGAGCTGGTACGGGCATTGCGAGAGGCTGGCATGACGATCCCTGTCATGATGATCACCGCAAAGGACGCGTTTGACGACATGCGGCTGGGCTTCCTGTCCGGCAGCGACGACTATATGGTAAAGCCCGTCAATGTCAATGAAATGGTGCTGCGGGTGGGGGCGCTGCTGCGTCGGGCGCAGATGGCCAATGAGCGTCGGCAGGTCATCGGCGGTACGGTGCTGGAATGCGATTCCCTGTCGGTGCATACCGGAGACGAGACGATGACGCTGCCCCAGAAGGAATTTATGCTGCTCTATAAGATGGTGTCCTTCCCAGGCCGTATTTTTACCCGCCAGCAGCTGATGGACGACATCTGGGGCTACAGCTCCGAGACGGACACCCACACGGTGGACGTCCACATCGGCCGTCTGCGGGAGCGCTTTCGGGACAATCCCGATTTCAAGATCGTTACCATGCGGGGCGTCGGCTATAAGGTGGTAAAGCTATGAAAAAAGAGATCGCGCCCAAGGTAACGCTGCGGGTCAAATTTTTTCTGATCTGCATGGCAGAATTTATCGCCGTGGTGTTGCTGTCCGAATTGGCGGGTTGGCTCTTGAAGCGCTGGCTGGGCGTTACGATGGACATTCCCATCTTCGTCTGGGCGATACTGTTCAGCGTCGTGGTGGGCGGCGCTGTCACCAACTATATCACCCATTCCTTTATCGACCCCATCACCCGCCTGGGAAAGGCCATGAAGGAGGTAGCGGGCGGAAATTTTCATGTGACCATGCAAAGCGACAGCAAGCTGAAGGAAGTACGGGATATTTATGAAAGCTTCAATCGGATGGTCAAGGAGCTGGGAAACACCGAGACGCTGCAAACAGATTTCATTTCCAGCGTGTCCCACGAATTCAAGACGCCCATCAACGCCATTGAGGGGTACGCCTCTCTCCTGCAGGATCACCACCAGTCTCCGGAGGAGCAGGAGACATACATTGAAAAAATCCTGTTCAACACCAGGCGGCTGTCCACGCTGACGGGCAACATCCTGCTGCTGTCCAAGATCAACAACCAGTCTATCCGGCCACAGCGCACAGTATTCCGTCTTGACGAGCAGATACGGCAGGCCATTGTGGCGCTGGAACAGAAATGGACGGAGAAGAATATCGACTTTGACGTAGAACTGGATAAGGTAATGTACAGCGGCTATGAAAGCCTGCTGCTCCATGTCTGGAGCAACCTCATCGACAACGCCATCAAATTTGATCCGCCGGGCGGCATGATCTGCCTTCGTCTACGGCAAACCGGCGATGAGGCGGTGTTCACCATTGATGACAACGGCCCCGGCGTAGCGCCAGAGGAGCAGAAGCGGATCTTCCATAAGTTCTACCAGAGCGACAGCTCCCGCGAAATGAGCGGCAACGGTCTGGGACTGGCGCTGGTCAAGCAGATCGTGGAATTCAGCGGCGGAACAGTTTCCGTTGAGAATCTGCCGGAAGCGGGTTGCCGCTTTACGGTGCGGCTCCCCATGCAGCCGTGACGGCAACTATAAAAGCAAAAGGCGGGCTGTGCCCGCCTTTCACTTTTATAGGATAATGCAGATCAGACCCCCGCCGCCTTCGTTGATGATACGTTCCAGCGCCTGACGCAGTTTGACCTGTGCTTCGGCTGGCATACGCTTCAGCTTTGCCTGCAAGTCCTCCCCCACGATCTCGTGGAAGCTTCGGCCGAAGATATTGGAGTTCCAGATCTTGCTGGTATCCCCCTCGAACTCCTGCAGCAGATAGTTCACCATGTCCTCCGACTGCTTCTCGTTCCCCACAATGGGCGAAACGGTCGTCTCAATGTCCGCCCGGATCATGTGGATAGACGGCGCGCTGGCCCTCATGCGGACGCCGTAGCGTCCTCCCTGCTTTACGATCTCCGGATCCTCCAGATCCAGCTCCTCCACGCTGGGCATGACGATGCCGTAGCCATTCTCACGCGCCGACTTCAGGGCGGCCGCCACCTTGTCATATTCCTGCCGCGCCTTGCCCAGCTCGGTCAACAGCTCCATCAGGTCGCCGTCGTCCGTGACCGTCAGGCCCGACCGCTGGCTCAATGTGTCATAGAACAGACTGCGGGGCAATTGCAGCTCCGCCTGCGCCACGCCGGTTCCCAGATCAACGCTGCGAATAACCGTGCCCTGAATCGAGTCGCAGCCCCGCATACCCTCCAGCGCACCGTCCAATTCCCGGATACGGGTCAACTGACGGGCCTCCTCCCGCACGGTCTGATAAACGCTGCTTTTGATGGGATGCTCCAGCGGCAGCGCCTCCACCCAGCTGGGAAGATACAAGTCCAGCTCCTGAAGCGGGAACTCAAACAGCAGGCTGCGCATCAGCGCGGTGATGGCCGCCTCGTCCAGCGTCAGGCAGTTGACGGGAATGCATTTTACGTTGTATTTACCGCTGATCTCGGTGGAGATGGCGCAGGCCCGCTCTCCGGTGGGATCGCTGGAGGTCAGCAGCACGACGAAGGGCTTGCCGATCTCCTGAAGCTCCCGGATGACCCGTTCCTCCGCCTCCTGATAATCCTGCCGGGGAATGTCCGTCACGGTGCCGTCGGTGGTGATGACGATGCCCACGGTGGAATGATCGGTGATGACCTTCCGCGTGCCGATCTCCGCAGCTTCCGTCATGGGGATCTCGTAGTCGTACCACGGCGTCATCACCATACGCGGCGCCAGATCCTCAAACTGTCCCACCGCGCCGGGCACCATGTACCCCACGCAGTCGATCATCCGCACGGAAAAGCTGACGCCTTCGTCAAGATGTACCTCTACCGCTTCTTCTGGAACGAATTTTGGCTCCGCCGTCATGATGGTGCGCCCCGATCCGCTCTGGGGCAGCTCGTCGGTGGCTCTGTCCCGGCGGTACACGTTGTCGATATGAGGGATCACCTGCGTTTCCATAAACCGCTTGATAAAGGTAGATTTTCCGGTTCTGACCGGCCCTACAACGCCGATATAAATGCTGTTCTGGGTTCGTGCCGCCATGTCCTGATAGATGCATGTGGATTGATTCATAGTACCGCCCTCCGCTGCTGGTTTTATTTCATGTCTATGTGGCCGTGCCCTGTTCTATGCAAAAAATTTCTTACCATATTGTCGAAACCTGTTGAATACCAGCCGGGCTGTATGGTAAAATATACTATGCAAATTGTTTATAGTATAGAAGGGAGCGCTGACTATGCCGGGAGAAAACGTTGACCGCAGAGTGAAAAAAACGAAACGGCAGTTGCGTCTGGCTCTTATGGAGCTGATGTGCGAGAAACCGCAGAAGCATATTTCTGTTCGGGAGCTGGCGGAACGTGCGGATATTAACCGCGGCACATTTTACATCCACTATAAGGACGTGTCCGATCTTTTGCAGCAGCTGGAGGACGAGATGGCGGATCGCCTGTCCGAAATGTGCTGCCTTCACGCCAGAAATACCGAGATCGACTCTTATCCTTTCCTGACGGATCTCTACGGCTTTATGCTGGATAACGCCGATATCTGCAAGGTACTGCTGGGAACAAATGGCGACATTGCCTATCGTCAGCGGATCTGCGGTATTCTGCACGACGATTTTCTCTATGACTTTCTTTCGCGGTTCTATCCCGAAAACCGGCAGAAATTGGAGTATTTCTGCGCGTTTATCGTGTCCGGCAACCTGAACCTCGCGCTGACATGGCTCAACGAGGGAGCAAAGGAATCGCCGGAGGAAATGGCGCAGCTGGCGGGTAAGATCATTATGAAAGGCGTCGGCTTTTTGCGGTAAATCGATACATGTAAATCTGCCCGGCGGTAATAACCGCTGTGCAGATCGTTCATATACCGCCGTCTGCGGGGCATACTGAAGCATATAGTTTCTATCAACAAGGGAGGATATTGCTTATGACGAACCACATCACACTTTCCGATTTTCCGGCCAGCTGCTCCTGCATGAAGCTGACATCAAAACAGGGACGGCCCTACTGGTTCCGCACCTGCGACCTGAATACCAGCATCTGGGATGCCGGCGCCCACGCGGTGTCGTTTCCTGCCGACTATGCTATCACGGCGGCCAACGGAACGCTGCGCACCCGCTATGCCCTGTTGGGCATGTCCTATTGCACGGTGGACAGCTGGCTGCTGGACGGCGTCAACAGCGAGGGCCTTGTAGGCGGCCTGCTCCTGCTGGAAGAAGGCACCAGCATTCCGGCGGCAGAAGCAGGCTCCAGCGGCGTCATGGGCATGGAGCTTGTTACCGCACTGCTGGCCACCTGCCGCGACGTAACGGAGGTCTGCCAGGCGGCGAAAGATATCCGGATCACGGACATTCCGGCAGAAACCGGCTTTCTGCCCGCCACCATGCACTATTTCTTTCTGGACGCTGCTGGGAACACCGCGGTGCTGGAAGCCGCCGATCCCGCGCAGCCGGGGCGGCTCACCTGCTATCGGGAAGACAGCATCGGCGTGATGACGAATTCCCCTCCCTATCCCCGGCAGCTGGACAACCTGCGTTGGTTTCTCTCCCAGTCGCCGGAGCTGCACCACGGCGGCGATGATTGTCCCATCTGCCAGCCCGCGTGGGAGGGCGTTCGGCTGGCAGCGGATCCCAACGCGCTCCACATGACACAGAGCGGCGTGCTGCCCGCCTCCTACGCACCCTATGACCGCTTTGTCCGTCTGGCGGTGCTGAAAGCGCTGAATCACGACGGACAGTGGATCGACGATGCGCAGATGCTGCCGCTGGGCAGCGGCCTGCTGCACAGCGTTTTCGAGCCTCACAGCCGCGGCGTGTACCATTACCGTCGGCTGGACGAACACGGCATGCCTGCCGGACGCAGTGACGGCTATACCCAGTACTGCGTGATGTACGCGCCGGAGCAGCAGGCCATGTATTTGCAGCCCTTCGACTCCACCGCATGGACGAAAATAGCTTTGCGCAGCTGCGACACCGCGCTTTTGCAGCGCCACCCCATCAACCGCAGCGCCATGGCGGGCGTTGTGGAACGGTAAGAAAAAATCCCGGATTTTCCGGGATTTTTTTCTTACCGTATTCTCGGGATCAGCAGCATATACTTTGCCGCGTCCTCGTCATTTTCCAGTTGGTTGGCGGCGCGTATAGCATCCTCGTCCGTGTGATACCGCTTGGCAATATCCCAGAGCGTTTCCTCGCACCCCATGCGGCACAGGATCAGACTGGGGCCGGACGCGGCGGCCACATCCGTCAGCGTTACGGCGGTGATGCCGCTGATGGTTTTCTCCCCCTCGCAGCCGATGGAGAAGTCGACCGGGATACGCACCTGACACGCGCCGCCGGAGAATTGCATCGTTGTCTGGCAGCAGGACGCAGTGACCGGCCCGCCGGCCTCGCCGGTCTCCGCGCCCACCTCCAGGGTACGCTCGGTGCTGACCGGCGCGCCGGATTCATCCAGATAGAGCAGACGCACATGCAGCGTCGCCCGCAGCGCTGTACGCGCTTCCTCAGCGGCCACCTCCACCGGGGAGCAATCCACCGCCGTTACGCTGATGAACGGCTGACTACCGTCAAACTCCAGGCGGAGCTGAGCGTCCTGTGAGACGGTACGGGCCGGTGCGGCCAGCGGGATCGTCACCTCCTGCCGCTCCACCGATGTGTCACAGCGGGTGCTGTAAATATCAGCTAGGTAATTGACTGTGCGCTGCTGATAGGCCTTGATGCAGACATCCACATGTGCCGTCAGCCCAAAGCCGTTTCCGCCGTCGGTGCGTAAAATGCGTGCGTCGCACTCGCCAATCTGCGGACACAGGATATATTCCGCGTTCTCCGGCAACTCCGCCACATCCAATATCTGTGAGAAGGGCAGCGAGCCGCAATACTGCCGCAGCCCCTGATCCTCTCCCCGATAGATGGCATGGAACCACATATCACCCTTTATCATCAGCTTGTTACCCAGACGCTGTACCGATGATATGGACGGACACATCCGATGAAGCAGCAGATCCTCCGGCAGACAGCCGTCGTCAAGCAGCACATCATCCGTAAAGGAAAATCCCTTTTCAGATATTGCTGTCAAAAGACTTAGCTCTACATTGCGGCACTGCGTCCGGATCGTCGACTCCTCCTGCGTGCCGGTACAAAGGCGGCGCTTGACCCCACGGTAGCCTACTGCCGTGATCTCCGGCAAAACCTTGATGTACAGCTTACGTGAGGTGACGGCCCGAGCCTCCGTCAGCAGCACACGGCCTTCGGCGCAGACCGTTCCGCACCGTGTCAAGGTGCGGTCGTCCATCACGCAGGAAAACGGCACCGACATGGTGAGACTCCGCAGTCCTGTCGCCTCCTCTGAGGTATAGAGCACCGTGACCTTCACGCTGCCGGAGATGGTGCAGCGCTCCTCGTTCAGCTGCTTTTCCCGAATCGTCAGGCGGCCTGTTGCCTCGACGATCCGGGCGATATCGGGACAGTACTCCGGGATGGCCGTCTCCAATGATTCCTCGTGTGCGGAGGAGATCGCCGCCGTCGCTTCATAGCAGAGAATATCTTCAAATTGCAAGCCCAATTCCATATGTCCAGCCCTCTCAATCGGTATTGTTAGTCCACTGTATGAGGGCCACGCTCCGTTTATTCCTTCATTCCGAAAATGCCCCGCAGAATACCCCGCAGGAATTTTGGCGCTTTCCAGACAACGATCTTCATATAACTACCTCCTTTTCAAACATGCGATACCACAGCCGATTAGCAGGAAGGCCACCAGAAACATCAAACAGCCTACCGGAAACACGGCGGTAATGAAAATGCCCAGCCCCAGCGCCAGCGCACAAATGCCAAGACACCGCTCACCGTTTCCTCTCATGTGGTTCCCTCCTCCCTGCTAAGGTTCTATCTCATCTTATGAAAAGACCAGCCCTGCGGTGACGCAGGAAGAAGTGGCGGCAAAATATTGCAATCGGCTGTGGGGTGTGATACAATAAGGCCATCAATAGACAGACAGGTGTCTGCCGACAAGGACAACATTACGATCGACAGGAGGAAAAGCCCATGTGTAAGGTCGGAAAGATCATTCTCAAAGTGTTTGCCATTCTGGCGGCTATCGCCGGTGTAGTGGCCGCAGTGTATTATTGGAATCTTGACCAGAAGCTGCTGGACTGGTTCTATAAAAAGACAGAGTGGTTCAAGTCGCTGCGTGCCAGGGGCGAAGATATGGCGGATTACGCGGACGTGGACGTGGCGTCCGGAGATCTGTAAAACAATAATAAAAAAACATCCGTGAGTTTTTGCTCACGGATGTTTTTTATTGGTTGTATCGCAATTACTTGCCCATGTTCATCTGAGCAGCGACCTCAGCAGCGAAGTCCTCCTGCTTCTTCTCGATGCCTTCGCCAGTCTGATAGCGAACGGCGTCCACAAACTTGACGCTGCCGCCCAGCTTCTTGGCGGCGTCGGCCACGTACTTCTCCACAGTGCCCTGGAAGATATCGCCGCGGACGAACTCCATCTGCATCAGGCAGTTCTCCTCATAGAACTTGTTCATCTTGCCCATGACGATCTTTTCCTTCACCTGAGCAGGCTTGTTGGCCATCTTGGGATCGGTGTCCATCAGAGCCAGAGCGATCTTCTTCTCCTCGGCCAGCACATCCTCGGTGACCTGGGACTTATCCCAGAAACGGGGATTCAGCGCAGCGATCTGCATGGCAATGTTCTTGCCGATCTCGATAGCGTCGATGCCGCCCTCGACAGCCAGATTCACCAGCACGCCGATCTTGCCGCCGGCATGGACATAACCCACGCTGGTGTTCTCGGCGAAGCGGACAAAACGGCGCACCTGCAGGTTCTCGCCGATGGACATGACCTTCTCAGGCATGGTCTCGGAAACGGTCAGCTCGGAGCCGGGATACTTGCTGTTCATCAGGGCGTCCACGTCAGCGGGATCGTTCTCGGCAACAGCCTTGGCGATATCCTTGACGAAAGCCACGAACAGGTCGGACTTGGCGCAGAAGTCGGTCTCACAGTTCACTTCCACCAGAGCGCCCACGCCGTTCTCGGTCAGCGCATAGGACATACCCTCGGCAGCAATGCGGCCAGCCTTCTTGGCAGCCTTGGCCAGGCCCTTCTCGCGCAGCCACTCAACAGCCTTGTCCATATCGCCGTCGCACTCGACCAGCGCCTTTTTGCAGTCCATCATACCCACGCTGGTCATCTCGCGCAGGGTCTTTACATCAGCAGCAGTAAAAGCCATGATTATATCCTCCGTTATATTATAGTGTAATGAAAACGGGGCAGGGACACTTCCCTGCCCCGTCAGTTTACGCGGTGTTTATCGAAATTGATTTACTCGGCCTTGGCTTCCTCGGTGGCAGCTTCTTCCATCTGCTCGCCCTGACGGCCCTCGATCATGGCGTTGGCCATGATGGAAGCGATCAGGCGGATGGCGCGGATAGCGTCATCGTTGCCGGGGATGGGATAATCGATCTCGTCGGGGTCGCAGTTGGTATCGGCGATAGCCACAACGGGAATGCCCAGACGATGTGCCTCGGCGATGGCGTTGCGCTCCTTGCGGGTGTCAACGATGAACAGGGCGCCGGGTAGCTTCTTCATTTCCTTCACGCCGCCCAGATACTTCTCCAGCTTCTCGATCTCGCCCAGATGCTTGATAACTTCCTTCTTGGGCAGCATGTCGAAGGTGCCGTCGGTCTGCATGGTCTTCAGCTGGTTCAGACGGTCGATACGGGTGCGCATGGTCTTGAAGTTGGTCATCATGCCGCCCAGCCAACGGGCGTTGACGTAGTACTGACCGCAGCGGGCAGCCTCGTCCTTGATGGCTTCCTGAGCCTGCTTCTTGGTGCCCACGAACAGCAGGGACTGGCCGTTCTCGCTGAGCTGACGGACGAAGTTATAAGCCTCCTCCAGCTTTTTCACGGTCTTCTGCAGGTCGATGATATAGATGCCGTTGCGCTCCGTGTAGATATAGGGAGCCATCTTGGGGTTCCAGCGACGGGTCTGATGACCGAAGTGGACGCCTGCTTCCAGCAGGGACTTCATGGATACGACGTTTGCCATTTTTTGTTTCTCCTTTAATGTTTAGTTTTGTACCTCCAACTCCGTCATCTCACCGGCTAACCCTCCGTAAAGAGCACCGGCCGGCGATCAAAAGCTGTGCGGATTCCGACCGATATATGATACCACACTCGTATCACGATTGCAAGGTATTTTTCCTCATTTTTTCTACTATTTTTCCCTGCGGCGGGGCATATTTCAGAATTTTCGCCGCTTTTTCTGGTTGGGCGGGCCGTCCCGCCGCTGGAAGGGCTTGTCGATCAGCACGATATCGTCCCCGAACTTCTGCACACAGTCCCACGGGATGTAGTAATCCTCTCCCCTGCCGAACAATCCGAAAAACCGGCAGGGACCAAATACGATGATGGCCTTCACCATTCCCTCCGGAAGGCATATCTCCAGATCCCCCACGTAGCCAAGGCGACAGCCGTCGCAAAGATTGATGACCTCCTTACGCCGCAGCTGGCAAAATCTCACAAGCATATTTCCCACCTCAAGGGCACTATATGCACTGGCCGGGCTGTCCTATTCCGTCGATTCCACACTCTTTTCGCGTCGGAGAATAACAGCCATCTCCCCCGGAAATACTGGAAGCAAACGAACAGACGGAGGCGCGCTCATGCGGGGAAAGGTGGAGATCTGCGGCATCAACACGGCAGATCTGAAGGTGCTGAAAAATGACGAAATGATGGCGCTGCTACGGCGCTGCCGCGAGGGAGACAAAAGTGCACGTGAGCAGTTGATCTGCGGAAATCTGCGGCTGGTGCTGTCGGTGATCCAGCGATTTCTGGGGCGGGGAGAAAATGTGGACGATCTGTTTCAGGTGGGCTGCATCGGACTTATCAAGGCAATCGATAACTTCGATATCCGCCAGCCAGTGCGTTTTTCCACCTACGGCGTCCCGATGGTATATAGAGAACGAAAAAATGCTTGAAAAAAATTATGAATATTTATTGATTTTGTTATCACTTTCAGAGTTTTAATAGTTCTGAATCCCCATATTATTCACAATAAACATTCACGTTTTGGCGCATATTGTATTGATTTCTACTAATTATCAAAATTATAAAATGGGAACATTTTCGACACGTTTACTCACTACTTGTTAAGAATCTGTAAAATCAACAGCAACAGATTTGCCGTTTTTCAGGTTTTTTGAGGCTTCATGCACCTTCTTCCTTACTCGTTTTGCTCTCATTCTCGGTGTAAAAAGAGTAAAAAATCTCAACTCTTCCATCGTGATATACAATGATTTTATCAACACAGTCACGAATAAGTGTCTGCCGTTCCATCGGCGTCAGACTCGGCCAGATGTCCCCGATTCGCTGAACCTTTTCGCAAGTACGCTGGATATGTCCATCTCTCGAATGGTACTGTTCCTCATCCGCAATCTGCTTCTCAAGTGTACTGATTTGCTCGCGTATCTCACGGATGCGGCTTACGAGAACAGAGTCAGGTGCAGTAGCGTAAAGGTCATATAGGTGTCCAAGAGAAGTCGTAGCGTCTTTGAGTCTCTTCTCAAGAAGCTCAAGTGCGCTTATAGGCTTCTTTTTCTTTTCAAGCTCTTCGGGAGAAAAACTACTGCCGATTCCAAACAGTTTGGAAACCACAAGTTTTTCCAATTCGCTTACGCGGATGCCCATATTTGGGCAATTCAGGTCTCTTATCATGTGTTCTTTGCCCGTGTGAGAATAGCAGATTATCTTATCATACTTTCCCCACTTCATGTAGCGCATTCTGGCTCCGCAATCACCACAGTGAACGAGTCCCGTTAAAAGGTAATACTTATTTTCACCACTTATAGAAAGATTATTTTTGCCTCTGCGTTCCATTTCCACTGCGGCACGCAGGAATGTTTCTTCATCAATAAGCGGTGGATGAAAGCCGGGATAATCTTTGCCTTTGTAGTTAATAAAACCACAGTATGTGTGTCGCTTCAATATATTTCGCACATGAAGCTCATTGCAAAGGCCAAACATATCCGCTATTTTTTGACAGCTATACCCTTTTAGGTAAAAGTCAAAAATCTGAGGGACTTTGATGGAATCTGCATTCGGGACAAGGGATTTACTGGGCTTGTCGTAGTCGTAGCCAAATGGAACATTACCGCCGCCTCTCCAATAACCGGCGCTCACGCGCCCCAGCATACCAATGCGAGTACGCATATAGATGTTCTCACGCTCCAACTGTGCGAAGACGCTCAAAATACCTATCATCGCTCGGCCATAGGGAGTCGTGGTGTCAAGGGCCTCAGAGATGCTGACGAAGTCTACATCGTTCGGCAGAAACACGTCTTCAATCAGATAGAGGGTATCCTTCTGACTGCGGGAAAGACGGTCCAGCTTAAATACGATAACAGCTTTCAGCTTTTCTTCTTTCGCGTCAGCTATCATTTCCTGCATTGCCGGCCTATTAAGATTACTGCCACTGAAACCGGGGTCTGTGTAGAACTTCACGTTCTCCCACCCCTTTACAGTGCAGAATGCCTGCAGCTTGGCAATCTGGTCAGGAATTGAATAGCCCTGCTCGGCCTGCGCGTCCGTAGAGACACGTACATAACAAGCGACGCACTTCTCAAAGGTTTTGCCTCCCATAAGCTCTTGTAGCTTAGGAAGGGACTGACTTTTGCTATTCGTGTCCTTTATTGACTCTTTTACTTTTGTTTTTTTATTGTCGTCTTGTATTTTTTTCTTCTTTCTTTCAGTAGCCATGATACTCCTTTCATTAGGGTACGTCCTCTGCACAGACGTTCAATGCACATTATAAAATAAAGATAAAATAATGACAAGTCTATGGCTTATAAAAAAGCCTCAGGAAATTTCTTCCTGAGGGATGCTTTCTGCTTCGAGTCGTTCGCGTACTTGCTGAATGAAAGACGCTAACACGGTGCTTGTGATATTTATTCCGTCATAAGAAACGTCCTCGCATACCCCGTTCCGAAAAAACACAGGTTTCAATATAGGGTCTTCCCTTCTTGCCGAATGTGCCATTCACTTTCCCTCTCTTATTTTCGCTAAATTCGACGGCGCGATAGAGAAAAGAGATTTGGTGGTCGAATTACTCAAGTAATGCCATAGTGTGTAATGTAAAATACCTATACACTTACTGAAGCCGTAATGCCGTTATTTTCTCCGCCGCCATGTGTCGTATCTGCATTATACCCACGGAAAATGAGAGTACATACATAATTCGTTCGACAGGCTACGACTTCCCTTTATTCATAGCGCATTCTGCGTTTATAATGGTCAGCAGATATGCTGAACCTCCTACACTGAGAAAATATAGGTAAGTGGTTATTATGTCCGTACTTTCAGTGAAACCGTTTATATGAGCTAATTGTAAAGATATTTTACTTGTCGGAATAATAATGAAAATGACGATATTTGTAATAATTTGTATATGCCATCATGTGCTATCAAGCTCTCCGCCAAGGACTTTGGATTCAAGGGAAACAAGAAGATTGTTTCTCTTTGTGCCATGTTTTGCATCTGAAATAATAAAGAAGCTGGTATCCAGTGTGGACACCAGCTTCTTTTTCAGTTTTCTTCTTTCTTTTCTTCAGCGTCAAGAGCTTTTGTCAGAAGTCTCTCTATTGCCATGGTCAGCGTCTGTCCTTTCTCTTCGGCGTAGTCCTCCAACCTTTCGCGGAGGACGCGGTCAATGTAGCAGTTCAGATGCTGTCCATCTTTTTTAGCCCTTGGCATGGTCATCCTCCCGCTCGTTCCGCATTTCGCGGTATAGTTCCTGTGCCAGTGCCGTCATAATTGCGCGGTACTTGGCGCCATCTTCAAAGAGCTTGGTGTAGGTTTCCGTGCTTTCGATATAGGATGCCTGCGCGGTGTCGTTGAACACCTTGGGGAACACATTTTTCTCGAAAATCTGTTGTCCATCGGATTTTGCGGCTTTTCGGAGTTTCTTGTCTGCCAGCAGCTTTTCACGCAGCGTACCAATGAGGACGCGGTCTGCTTCTGTAAAGGAACCCTTATACACCTCGTTGATGGCCTCAATGACCGTTTCCAGCGGGTCTTTCTTGGTGGTCATGTTGACCGCCTTCTTTGTCTTCTCAGGCTCCAGCGGGACGGTCTTGTCCTCCAGTTCGATAGCTCCCTCAAAGGTCTTCTCCAGCCGGTAATATTCCAACTTTACACGGTTTTCCAAGTCCCACGGGGCAGCCGTTTCTGCCGGAAGCAGACGCGCCAGATAGGAGCAGAATAGGTATTCCTTGTGGAGTGCCTTATCAAACATCCGCGCAATCTGGGAAATGTAGTTGTACCACTTCACAAAGGACCTGATGGTGCGCCTGAACTGGTATTTGTCATCCTTGTTCAACTGATTGTAGGCTCGTGCGATAGGCAGCAGCGCATTGGAGATTTTTGCCTGCGTGGTCTGCACCTTCTTGGCTTCCGGCGAGAAGTAAATTTTGCTGACAGCCTCAACATCGTCATCGCTATACACGCGGAAGTCACGGAGCTGCTTCTGTGCCTTGTAGATAAGGTCGATATTGATTTCCTCGGATAGACTTGTCTCCTGATAGTAAGGCTGGAATGCCTTCAAGATGTCTTCCTTGGTGTTCACGAAGTCGAGAATATAGGTATCCTCCTTGCCAGGGTATGTACGGTTCAGGCGGCTCAGAGTCTGCACGGCCTTCACGTCCCTCAGCTTCTTATCCACAATCATCGTGTGCAGCAGCGGTTCGTCAAAGCCCGTCTGGTACTTTTCGGCCACGATAAGCACATCACCCTCATCATGGAACACCTGCTTCGTCTGACTCTCAGAGACATGGTTGCCGTCGCGGTCGATGTTCATGCCGCTTTCGGTGTACTCGTGGCCGCCCTTCTCTTCAGGGTCACGGATACTGCCAGAGAACGCGATAAGGATTTCCACGTCATCATAGTGGTTGGCATCTAAATACGCTTTGATTTCATGGTAGTAACGCACCGCCGCCAAGCGGGACGCCGTGACCACCATCATTTTGCCCCTGCCACCGATTTTGCGCTTTGTCACATCACGAAAGGTCTCTACGATGATGGCCGCTTTCTGCTGCAAGTTATGAGGATGCAGTTCTTCGAAGCGCCGAATGGTCTTGATTGCCTTGATGGTAGGCACTTCGGGGTTGTCCGGCGTATTCTTGGCGATTTGGAAGCAGGTTTTATAGGTGGTGTAGTTCTCCAGCACATTGAGGATAAAGCCCTCCTCTATGGCCTGTCGCATGGAGTAGATATGGAATGGATGGAATGTGCCGTCTGCGTGTTCCTCGCCGAACATCTCCAGCGTCTTTTTCTTCGGTGTGGCGGTGAAGGCAAAGAAACTCAGATTCTTGTGCTTGCCGTGGGTGATAAGCTCCCGCACAAGGCTGTCCTCAGTGTCCTCCAGCTCGTCCTCCGCCTTGCCCTCGATATCGGCATATTCCTTCAGCGCGTCATGGGTATCCGCCAGTGCCATTTTCAGCTTCATAGCACTGTGTCCCGTTTGGCTGCTGTGGGCCTCGTCCACGATGACCGCAAACGCCTTACCCTTTGTATCGTCCACTTCCTCATAGATAACTGGGAACTTCTGCAGCGTGGTCACAATGATACGCTTGCCGGCGTTGAGCGCATCCCGCAGGTCGCGGGAGTTCATCTTCTCGCCGATGGTCACAACGGAGCCGAGCGTATGGTCAAAGCCGGAAATCGTTTCTTGAAGCTGGGCGTCCAGCACGGTGCGGTCTGTCACAATGACCACGGAGCTGAAAATGGGCTTGTTGTCCGCATCGTGAAGACTTGCCAGCCGGTAGGCCGTCCAAGCGATAGAGTTGGACTTGCCGGAGCCGGCACTGTGCTGCACAAGGTAGTTGTGTCCGGAGCCGTTCTGCCGCACATTCCCTACCAGCTTCCGGACAACGTCCATCTGGTGATAGCGCGGGAAGATAACGGATTTCTTGATGACTTCCTTTTCGGAGCCGTCTTTCAGCCGAATCTTTTCCTTCTTCACTTGGAAGCTGATGAACTTCTGCAAAATATCCAGCAGACTGTCTTTCTGGAGAACCTCTCGCCACAGATAGGAAGTCACATAGTCCCCATCCGTGCGGGGCGGATTGCCTGCGCCGCCGTTCTGTCCGGGGCCGTTGCTGCCCTGATTGAACGGCAAGAAAAAGGTCTTGGCGCCATCCAGCTTTGTGGTCATAGCGGCTTCGTACAGGTCTACCGCGAAGAACGCCAAGATACGGTGGTTCAGGCGGAAGGCCGGTTCCTTGGGGTCACGGTCGAACATCCACTGGTTCTTACCGTTGTCGATGTTCTGCCCCGTAATCTGGTTCTTCAGCTCGATGGCAATGACGGGGATACCGTTGACCGCCAGCATCATATCTACGCTGTTGCCGCAGTTTTCGGAGTAGTGCCACTGGCGGATGCACTGGCAGATATTCTGCTGATAGTGCTGCACCGACACATCGTTCAGCGTGGACTCTGGCTTGAAGTAGCAGACTCGGAAGTCGATGCCACGGTGCTTAAAGCCGTGCCGCAGCACAGAAATAAGGCCATCGTTCTCCACGGCATTTTCGAACGCCTTGTAGAATTTCATTTCAGCGTTGCCGTCGCTCTGCTTCTCCAGCCGCTGCCACGCCACGGGCTGTGTGGCTTTTACGAAGGTCGTCAGGGTGCGGATATCCAGCGCCATACCCGCGCTTTCCGGCTCACGGTAGCCGGCGTCTGAGGCCTTCTGCCAGCCACCGGCAGGGGAAATCAGAAAGGTCTCAATATCCTGTTCAAATTGCTTTTCGTTATCGGGCATTATCGGGCACCTCCTTCAATAGTGACACCACTCATTTTTGTCGGCCACTGAATTTTACATCCATCAAAGAATTTACTCTTATCCGGTTCATTTTGATAGCACCAATCCGCGCAACTGATGATTTGCATTACAAGCTGCGGAATGCTCTTACAAAAAAGAGCACATTTCTTTTTCCCAATTACCTTGAAAAATTCCGAATAGCTACTATTTGTAAAAGTAAAAAATACATGGTCATAGCCTTCTTTTTTGAGCGAGGATTCCGGCCTATTGGGAACTTCCTCTATATCAACGGGTTCTCCATGGAGCATCCGGCATCGAAGCAAATAGCACATAAAACCATTAAAGCAGTCGAAGGCGTCTTTGTTTTTTCCTACCTCGCCAATATTGTACTTTGTGATATTATCATCAAACCACTTCTTATACCGAGTGCCATTCCTATCATCGGGAATATCTGGATATTCAATTCTCCCGCAAATATCGGGTATCGTTAGTGCCAAAATTAGCGCAGAGCGAAGCATACCAGTATCTAAACATTGTTTTATTTCCGAAAGCCTATCCCATGAGAATGTTGTCTTTTCAAAACGAGAAGCTAATGCCTGATAATTGATAGATGCAGCCCCATCAATACCATAAATTTCATTGTCAAATTCTCTTATCTGCAACTTCCTATCGGGTGCGCGGTATGTGAATATAGTTTTGTTGCAATCACCCATCAGCACACCCTCCTTTTCCCGGTTACGACCTCGTAGATAAGAGATTTTTTGTAGGCTTCCAAGTCTGAAACAAGCGTTTCTTTTTCTTTGATAAGCATATCAAAGAAATTGCATCTGCTGTCTAAATAATCTACTATCTGCTTTTGCTTGCTTATCGGAGGAATAATCACCGTTATATTCCCCAATTCTTCTTGATTGATTTTTGGCATTTTAACCCTGTCCGCAGTGCATAGTGCAACTTGTTGCACAAAGTATTGGGATAGCATTACATATAGCATGAATTTTGTATTTTGGGCAGTCTCAATCGGGTACATATCCGCACTACACAGACCGTCAAACGGAGCAACAACCACCTTGTTCAAAGTTGGTCGTATTTTGGAGTACAAGAGTTGGCCCTTATAGAACAAATGGTTCCAGCTTATTACACCGGATTCAGCAACCGTATTACACGGGAGAAGTGTCCCAGTATCTTTGACTATGTTATCTGGTGCAACCTGCAGAAGTTTAGGGTAATCCTTTGGGTCCACAAGATTAGCCTTGACGGTTGCGACAAACTTAAATCGCATAGGTTTCCAAGCCATAGGTATCTCCCCTATCCACTCAATCCCGCTATCCTTCATCTCCACATTAGGGTCAAGCCCCTTGGTGACGGCTTCGTAGATGATGGATGCCTTCCACTGCTTGTAATCCTCAATGCTGGCCTTGGCCTCGGCGATTATCTCGTCAATTTTGACGCACTGGGTATCGAGGTACGCGGCAATGGCGGATTGCTCTGATAGAGATGGGCAAATCACCGATACACGCAGGAAATCGTCAATTCCCAAGTCCCACTGCCCCACTCGCATTCCCGTAGAAAGCCTCTCAAACTCCTGAGCGTAAGGCCTACAACGCAGCAGGTAATGCAAATACTTCTTGTCCGTCGAGTTCGAAATAAATTTGCAAACATAATACGCGGGACTAACTATTCCCTCGAACTCGGATACTGCCAAGGAACCTTGCCATGCCTTCATTTTGTTGATGACCAAGTCACCGCAGCGAACAAATTTGTAGTTGCTTGTGTCCTCTGATGTTACATTGTGGTTGTCGTCCCTTGAATTCTTTGGAACTACGCCCAAATCACGATAAAGGGAAAGCACTGTTGAGTCAGGGTGGTTCTTTTCTGATACATTTTGAAGAATGGTCTTCATACGAGTGACCTTCCACACTTTAGGAATCTCCCCAACCCATTCAATACCACTGTCCTTCATCTCCGTATAGCCCATAGCAGGCGTCATGTCACTCACCGTCCTTCCCAAACAGGTCGTGGAACTTCCGCATTAGCGACTGCTCATGGGCCTCGATGCGCTTGGCAATGTCGGCGGCAGGCTCGATGGGCTTGTATTCATAGAACGTGCGGGTAAAGGGAATCTCATACCCGACCTTGGTCTTGCTCTTATCAATCCACGCATGGGGATTGTAAGGCAGCACCTCGCGGGCCAAATACACGTCCATATCCTCATCCAGCGGCACATTCTCCGTATCCCGCTTGGACGTATCCGCCACAGGCTTGCCGCGCTTGCGTACCGGCTGCCCGTTCTCGTCCATTTCCGGCGTTTCTACCACGATTTTGTTGTAGCCAAGGCTGACACTGTCCAGCACACGGCTCTTGCAAACGATGTGTGCGCCCGATTCCAAATCCTGCTCGTATGTATGGTCGGTGTATGCACCGTAGGCCTTGACGATAAGCTCACGGCAGGCGTCTGTGATGTCTACCCGCTTGTTGCCGATGGATTTACGCCGGGACTCGTAACACTTGCTGGCGTCGATGAGCTGCACCTTGCCGACGTGCTGCTCCGGCTTGTCCTTGGTGATAATCCAGATATAGGTCGCAATACCGGTGTTATAAAAGCTGTCATTGGGAAGCTGAACGATGGCATCCAGCCAGTCGTTTTCAATCAGATAGCGGCGAATCTCGCTCTGGCCGGAACCGGCGTCGCCGGTGAACAGGGACGAGCCGTTCTGAATGATAGCCATACGTCCGTCCGGCTTCAGTTTGGCAAGGCCGTTGAGCATGAACAACATCTGGCCGTCGCTCTTGCTGGGCAGGCCGGGGCCGAAGCGCCCAGCGGCACCCTTCTTGTGCTCGGCCTCTACCTTGGGTGCCTCGCGCTTCCAGTCGATGCCAAAAGGCGGATTAGAAATCTCATAGTCGAACTGATACCCGCTAAACTTATCATCGTCCAGCGTATTACCGAACTGCATATTGTCGGGGTCTCCGCCGCGAATGAGCATATCCGCCTTGGCGATGCCGAACGTAAAGGGATTCAGCTCCTGCCCGAAACAGGTAACATCCGCATCGGCATCCAACTGCTTGAGGCGCTCCTCCATACAGGTGAGCATCTGGCTGGTGCCCATGGTCATGTCATAGACCGTCTTAGTGATACCGTCGCTATCAAAGGCCGTCCGGTCATCCACCAGCAGGTCGCACATCAGATAGATAATGTCGCGGCTGGTAAAGTGTGCTCCGGCTTCCTCGTTATAGGACTCGGAAAACCGCTGCACCAAATTTTCGAAGATATAGCCCATATCCACCGCACTGATTTTTTCGGGCCGCATATCGCCCTGCTCGGAGCAGAAGTCCACGATGACCTGATACAGCAGGCCAGCCTCCTCCATGCGGTCGATTTGAGCGTGGAAGTTCATCCGCGCCAAAATGTCCTGCACATTGTCAGAAAAACCATTCAGGAAAGCGCGGAAGTTCTCGTTGATGTTTTCAGGGTCAGCCTTCAAAGTCTCGAAGGTAAAGGGGCTGATGTTATAGAACTGATAACCGGAGGCAGCACAAAGGAAGCCGTCCTTCACGGCAAGGTGCTGTACCTCTTTGTACTTGTCCAGCACCGCCTGATGGGTCGGCAGCAGGCAGTCGTGAAAACGCTTGATGACCGCCATCGGCAGGATGACAAGTCCGTATTCGTGCGGCTTGAACGCACCAAAGAGGGTGTTTGCCACGTTCCAAATTAGGTTTGCTTTTTCCTGTATATTTTTTCCGGTAGACGCAATGCGTTCGTTGCTGGTCGTCATGCTCTCCATCCTTTCAAATGACGGCCAATCCCTCATCCACGCCTGAGTTCAGAAAGACATCATCCTTCGCCTTGGCGAAGGATGAGAAACGGGCCCGTTTCTCGCCAAAATTTCTCGTATTTTGGGGTATTTCTATTATATCACAAATCACCCAATCCGCAACATAATTCATCAATTTTATTTGTTAATCTACCGTAAACAGCAACACCCCCTCACGAGGACTGGGCTCATGAGGGGGTGCTTTAATATTCTATTATACTATGTGTGAAAATCGAAGTTTTTTAACTAAGTCGAAGTCATTCGTCAATAAAATAACCGCCATTTCCGGGGATTTCAGCCCAAGTGATATAGTAGCCATAGCTTTCATTTACAGGAAATTGTGTGATTTGTTCTTCAGTAAGAAAACCCACCATTTCTGTGTATTCTTTCCAGACAAGCATTAGTCCTTCATCTTGCAAGCGGTTTGCCTCTTCAAATGTTTTCTCTCTTTGTGCTACAAGCAGCACACTATCGTACATACTGATATATGCATTATACTTTTCTTGTACCACGGCCCACGCAGCGTCATACGCGGCTTTTTCCTCTTCTGTATGCGTACTTACCCAGTAAGCATAAAAGCTGTCCGACATATACTTCTCATTTCTCCTAAACTGGGCAGCATCAGCATCTAATTCCTCGATTGGTATTCTGGACCACTCATCATATTGAGCCTTATATTCCTGAATTACAGGGGCATTGAGGGCATCCATATAGGCCTTATGATACTCTTCAACAATACCATCCGTGACACCGCAAAGAACAACTTTTACAGCAAAAAGGACGTCCTCATTTTTATTTGCTTTGATTTGCTCGGCCAGCTCGTCATATACGCTTACCTGTCCTGCACGGGGGTTCTCGTCGGAGCTACTAACCGGCCCACCACGGATTATCTCAGGAGAAGGAGCATCTTGACTGGTATTGTTGGACGCCCCACATCCTGTAATGAAAACAAGAGATATGGCTATCAACATACAGAAAAGTCTTTTCACTTGTCCTTCCTTTCTTCGTTTAACGTAAAACTATTCGGCAATCGCTAACTCACCCGTTTCGGGAGTATCGGCCCACACGATATAGTAACCATACCTTTCGTTGACAGGGAACTGCATGATTTGTTCCCCTGTTAGAAGGCCTATCATTTCTGAGTACCCTTTCCAGACAAGCATTAAGCCCTCGTCTTGTAAACGATTTGCCTCTTCAAATGTTCTCTCAGCGCATACTTGGGGGAAATCGTCATACATACTGATACATACGTTATATTTTTCTTGTGCTACGGCCCACGCAGCGTCATATGCCGCTTTTTCCTCTTCTGTATGCGTGCTTACCCAGTAAGCATAAAAACTGTCTGGCATAGATTCACCAGTTTCCCTGAACTGGGCAGCATCAGCATCTAATTTTTCGATTGGTATTCTTGACCACTCATCGTATTGTTCCCAATATTCTTGGACTATGGGAGCATTGCGGGCATCCATATAGGCATCATGGATTTTTTCCTGTTCTTCCGCAAGGTCATTTGTGACACCGCACAAGACAACTTTTACAACAAAAAGAGCATTCTTACTTCCGATTGCTTTGATTTGCTCGGCCAACTCATCATATACATTTACCTGCCCCACAGGAGCGGATTCGCCGGTGTCTGCAACAGGGCCGCCACGGACTATCGCAGGAGCAGGGGCATCTTGGCCGGAATTGTTGGAACCCGCTCCACAGCCTGCGATAAAAGCAAGAGACATCGCTGCCAGTATGCAAAAAGCAACCGCACCTTTACGCTTCACAAAAACACCTCCCCAAAACCACGTAATAAACCTTCTGGATTTATTATCCAATGATGCAAGTCAGTAATTCTTTCAATCCATCCTGTGTCATGTTGCTTGTTTCAATGTCGTAGTTCATCCCATTAACAGAAAACTGCACCATAAACGTGTCTTGATAGCCATATATCTCCATTGAAACACCATTGATTACGGATTTCTCTGGATTATCACAGAAGATTAGGCAATCTCTAAGCGGGGCTTCAAAAGAGCAGATTGCTATTTTAGCGTTCCCGCCGTTTTGGTTTTGATAGTTAAAAACATAGTCGTGAAGATTATACTCTCCGGGTGAGCCTGTTTCCTTATATCCACGAGAAGATACCGAGTAGAAGTCACATTGTTCAAGGCTATCAGGAATTTTGCCAGTAAAGTCTTCATAAGTGATGCCAGCAAACTTGTGGAAGCCTTCTACTGCCGATGCCCACGCATCAGCGGCTTGTTTACTGAAGGAAGTAATCTGCACATCCATGTCTAAAGACATAGTATGTTTGACTGTATTTATCGCAATCCGATTCATTTTATCTGATTGGACTGATTCGTCTTCCGGCTGTATATCACCTATCTCAGAGGAACCATCTAATAGGTCTTCTATTTCACCTTGCGGCACAGATGTATTATCCTTATCCTCGTTTGTTCCCGAAGTACCATCCGTCTGATTGGTCGTTCCATCTTGCCATCCGGACGAGCTATCATCTCCCCGCTGTGCAATGTCTGTTCCCGGAATATCATTTGGCTGCGTAACGATTCCGCCCAAAAATCTAATGGTAACAAAGGTGCCAACAGCTACAAGGCACAGACACGCAGCCAGAGGCCCCCATTTGAGCCAGATAGTTTTCTTAGCCTTGCGGTATTCTCTGGCCTCTTTGACACGCCTCTCGTCAATGTCACCGAGAATTTCATATAATTCATAATTTGTCATAGTTCAAAGCCCCTTTCTAAAAGGTAGTTGTGTAATTTGAGGCGGAGACGGTTGAGTGTCAATAAATATTTAGTGTTTTCTGAATCCTGAAAAGCGTTGGTAATACAGCGTTTTT